>ULQJ01014497.1_pt1 | contig 12773 bp, 9 predicted proteins | sample 1954331 | NCBI WGS metagenome assembly ULQJ01 (sample SAMEA4835651, study PRJEB28245) | human gut metagenome | biome: gut microbiome; material: fecal sample | place: Denmark | collected 2008 | reverse complement strand
GGCGCGCGGCCCGCATCGGCCCGGCCGAGCGGTTCCCGTCCAACTCAGGGTCATCCCGCCGGCCGCAGGCCGCCTCAGGGCCGCCGTCCCGCGCCGCGCCGCAGGCGCAAGCCTCAGGGGCGCTTCTACGCCATCCTCGCCGCGGCCGCCGTGCTGATCGTCGCTCTGATTCTGCTCATCGTCAAGCTCAGCGGCGGCAGGGACACGCCCGCGAACAGCAATTCCGCCGTTCCCACCGAAGCGCCCGTCGCCACGGAAGCCCCGGCGGAGCTGACCTCCGCGCCCGTCGAAACCGACGCGGCGGCGGATCAGACGACCACTGCTTCTTCCCACTCCGATTCGCTGGCCGCCATGCTGGGCTCGGACGACGCGTCTCAGGTCACCGGCCTGTCCTCAGACGAAATGGCGCAGGTCTCCGACCTGTCCATCAACCAGAGTCTCCCGCAGGAATGGATGAACATCCTGCTGCTGGGCTCGGACGAGCGCAAGATTTCCGACAGCGCGCGCACCGACTGCATGATCATCTGCTCGATCCATCTGCCCACCGGCAAGGTCAAGCTCACGTCCATCATGCGCGATCTGGCCGTGGACTTTGACGACATCGGCAAATTCAACGGCACCTACCGCATCAACGCGGCCAACTACTTCGGCGGCGAGCGTCTGGCGATGAAGACCATCAACGAGTGCTTCGGCCTGAACATTGAAAAGTACGTGCGCGTCAACTTCTTCGGCTTCCAGGAAATCGCCCACATGCTCGGCGGCATCGACATGACCATCAGCGAGGATGAGATGAACCTCATCAACAAGTACATCGTCGAGCAGGCCAAGTTCGCCTATTACGCCGGCTTCGACGATTCCAACCTGCCGAAGGAATTCCTGGAGACCTACGGCGACAACGTCCATCTGGACGGCCGTCAGACGCTGGCCTACGCCCGAATCCGCAAGCTGGACGGCGGCGACTTCGCCCGCTCCGAGCGCCAGCGCAAGGTTCTGGTGGCGCTGATGGAGAAGCTCAGGGGACAGGGCGCGGCTGATCTGCTCTCGCTGGCCAACGCCGCCATGCCGTATCTGCAGACGAACCTGACTGTCGCGGAGATTCTCGCGGTGGCCACCACGGTGGTCGGCAGCGACGACCTCGGCAACGTGGACACCTTCCGCCTGCCGGCGAACGACACCTACGTTCAGGAGACCCGCAACGAGCAGTCCATGTTCTACGACTGCGACTGGGCCGCCAACACCTCCCAGCTGTACAACTTCATCTACGAATAAGAATCATTCATGGCGACGCAGGGCAAACGCTCTGCGCCGCCTTTTTGCAGCAAAAAAAGTAGCGCCCCAGAAAGGAGTGGCTGGCCTCATGCGCAAGGGTAGAATTGCGAATGCCTCCATGGTCCGGAATATCCCGATTCAGAAGAAGCGCGCTGTTCAGCTGCTCCGGCAGAAACCTCGAAAAAATATAGCGCGCTATCATAGAATAATCCCTGGGCTTCAATACGGGAATGAGGTATTTATCCACGGAGATTCCCATGAAGTCCCGCTCCCGCAGGCTGTCCTTTTCGTTCATCACAGCCCCCAGGTAGCTGCAGCTCATTTTGCAGGGGCGCAGATCAAAGCTGTAGCGCAGACGCAGCGTTTTATCTGTATTGCAGCGGCGTTTCAGCAGCGCGTTGCCACAGCGCGCCTGTTCCATACAGATCCGCGCTTCTATGGCGATATCGACCTGAAAATCGCTCGTTTTCTGAAAGAATATGGACTCCGGCCGAATGATTCGAAGGCTTCTGATCCACGCGCGCGCCAGCTTCCAGCCATCCGCAGGCGGCAGAAACCATTCCGGGTGCAGCGTGACCGCACTGAGCAAATCGTCATCAAAACTGCGATGATACACCTTCTGCAAAACATCGATAACCGTATATGGTTTGAAACTTGCGTCTATTCGAGTGCGATACAACTCAACGCGTTCTTCCTCGGTAAGTGTCCTTTTAGGCACATAGGCATGAGGGCTGTAGGAAATAGCGGCCTCTTTCACTTTCTGCGTTCTCCTTCCGGCAATGCAGCAGACGGCTGCAAAACGTAACTGTATGAATTATAGCACATTAATACACGCTTATAAACCACATTTTCTATTTACAGAGGCGAATTAATGTGCTATAATATGTGAGAACGATAGAACCATGTATGCGGATGACTGCATCCGCCGAAAGGAGAGTTCCAATGCCAAGGCGGTCCTTTGAGCGGTCGACACCCGCAACCGGAAACATTATTGATATGAACACAGGTAAACCGGTGGAAATCCCCTCGATTCCCATTCTCTGCGAACGAATCCGTCATTACCGGCTCCGGATGGGCATAGAGCAGAAAGAGCTTGCCCGGCGGATTGGAATTACCGGAAACTCCGTATGCAATTGGGAGAATGGCCGGGGAAGACCGGATGTGAATCTGCTGCCCGCAATCTGCGAAGCGCTGCATATCACTTTCTATGAATTGTTCGACGTGGAGGACCCCACCGTTCAATACACCGCCGGCGAGCAACTGCTTATTGATGGATACCGTCAGCTCTCTCTAGGGCACCGACATGCGGTCAGCCGCCTGGTAGATACGCTGCTCGAGGTTCAGGCGGCGGAAAGCTGTCCGAAGATCCGAAAGCTCACCTTTTTCGAGCATTCTCTGGCGGCGGGTATCGGTGACCCGACGGAGTTCGAGGACGAGGGCGAGCCCATCTTTCTGTACGCTTCCGAGGCGGTCGACCGCGCCGACTGCGTGTTCAGCGTCAGCGGCGACAGCATGGAGCCCGAATACCACGACGGCGATCTGGTGCTGGTGCGGCGGATTCCGGACGCCCCCGAACTGAAGGAAGGCGAAATCGGCGCGTTTATTGTGGGAAACGAGACATACATCAAGGAATACCAGGAGGACGGTCTGCACTCCCTGAATCCCAAATATGACGTCATGCGCTTCTCCGACGAGGAATCCGTCTACCTGATCGGGCGCGTTATGGGCGTTCTGAGTCCGGAAAGCATCGCGACGGAAGCGGATGTGAAGAGGTATCTGGCAATTCATGGGGATGCGGAAGACTAAAGCAGAATGGCTGCTCTGCATCGTTCAATGAGCGGGCCGCAATAACTCACGCATTGTCTTCATCCTTGCTTTCCTGCGGTTTGTCCTCCTGCAGCACCGCCAGCATAATCCGTGCGCCTGTCCGAAAGCCCTCAATATACGCTTCCTTGAGCGATACGCTGGTCAGCCCTGCGCTGGCCATTGCGTATTTGGCCAGCAGCGGATGATCTTCCGGAGCCAATTTCTGACTCAGAGTTTCCTCCGTCTCCGTTACTCTGGCAAGCGCACGGGCATACTTTGTGCCGCGCCGGAACGTCTGCCCGCTTATCGTCAGGTTGCCGTGATATAAATCTTCCAAAATTTGCCGCATGATATTGGTCTCCTCCTGCTGCACTGTATGACAATTTCCTTTCCCTCGCACATCGAGGTCAGTGACATTACGCCATACAATGCGCCGGAAGTCAACGCTGCAGGAGAAGAGTTATCTGTTTTGATACATCGTGTTCGGTGATGCGCTGCAGCTGCAACACTTTTTGCCAGCCGCTGATAGATTTTCGTCATGTAAGTGCAGAGCAAAAAGCACCCAGCTCTGCGCTGCAACAGTTTATAGGTGAGCGATCAAAGAATATCAGGAGGACGGATTGCATTCGCTGAACCCGAAGTATGCCGTAATGTACTTTGCCGGTGATGAAACCGTCTATCTCATCGGGCGTGTCATCGGCGTGCTTTCGCCGGAAAGCATCGCCATGGAGGAAGATGTGATCCGCTATCAGGAAATTCATAACCTGAATTATCCCAGCTTAATATGTGCTTTCATATTCATATACTGCCTTTCTATAATTGTATTGAACTCTCGTATAAAACGACAGAGTCATAATTTAGACCCATAAAGTTCTCGGCCTTATGCATGGCGCAAGTGGAACAGGCATGACCGAAATCATGCCTGTTCTCGAAAATCTTAGTTTTACGTTCTTACCCACGGGTTCTTCTGCATCTGGCTTTATGCCGAAACGCCGCACATCACTCAGTTATTGTATCCGTGTGCTTTCGCTCCTCGTTTGAAAGGACGCGCACCTGCTCCATGCCGTTTCTCCGGATGAAGCTGCTTTGCGCATCCATCCCGAATGGGCTCAGATCCGCTCCACGCTGAGAATCTGTCCCTGAAGATCGGTGGCGACGCACTGTCCGCAATTGCCGGAATAGACCTCCCGTCCGTTGAGCAGCGCGCGCATCTTGCCGTCCCGGCGCATGACGCGCAGCGTGCGCTCGCCCATGTGCTGGGTGTAGTCGCTCGCGTCCGCGCCGCCCACGGCGCTGAACAGCAGCCGGTCGCGCCGCCGCACGCCGCCGTACATCATCGCAATGTACTCCAACGCCGCCAGCATCGTCGGGCCGTAGCCGTCGATGCCGTCGTTGTAGTCGCCGGTGAACGGATCGTACTGCTGCACGTAGCGGCCGTTGCGCGCCAGATTGCTCAGCCAGATTTCGCCCAACCGCGCCACCAGATCGTGGCGGCCGTAGTTCATCAGCGCGTCCACGGCGCGCTGATAGATCAGGCCCTGACAGGAGCCGCTCCAGTTGTTCACCGGATCGTTGACGAAGAACGGGTCGTGAATGGCCGTGGCGGGCATGGGCAGCTTCGTCCAGAATTCGTCCGGGTTGAGCAGATGGCGCTGGATGAACGTCCGGGCCATGCCGTCGTCGAACAGGCCCAGATGCATGCAGCGCAGATTGATATGGTTCAGCGAGTCGATGGTCACGCCGTCCCGGTCGCGGTCGAAGCACGCGCCGCGGGACTCGTTCCACAGATGTGCCTTCACCCGGCGGCGATGCTCCGCAGCCTCGTTTCGCCAGTGGCCGCTCCTGTCGTCGCCCAGCAGGTCGTGAATTTCGGCAAGCGTGGCGGCCATGTCATAGCAGTAGCCGGCGTATTCCATGGACTGGAAGGGCAGCCTGCCGGAATCCTGCGGAGGCGTCTCGCCGCCGAAGCCGCCATCCCTCGCGCCGAGACGGAGGAAGCGGGCGCAGTTGTCCTCGCCGGAATCCCATACGCACCATTCCTCGGGAATGCCGTTGGGATTGCCGGTGCGATACTTCATGATGTAGCCGTAGAAGTCCTCCATCGCGCCGGCCACCAGACGCAGATAGCGCTCGTCCGGGCCGATCCAGTCGCACATGCGCAGCGCCTGATGGGCAAAGTAGAAGCCCTGAATCCAGTCGTAATGGGCCACCACGCCCAGCATCCGGTCGGACATGTCGGAGATCATGCCCGGCATGCGGCCGTCCCGGCGCTGATACTGCATGAAGATCAGCAGGTTGTTCAGGCCCACTTCCACGTCGCGCTTGGCGTACATCTCGCCGCCCATGGGCTGGGTTTCCAGCCAGACGTTGCGATAGTTGGAACCCTCGATGAGCACGCGGCGGCCGTTGTAGACCTTGATGTTGTCCTTCAGCAGCCGTTCGCAGTCGTCGAACACCCTTTTCAGTTCCGGCCGGCTGCTGGAAAATTCCACGCCCGTGCGGGGCAGCGCATAGGATTTCGCGTCAAATTCGTTGAACATTGTCGTTCCTCCGTCAATAGAGAATCCGCACCGGGCCGAGCAGACCCGAGGGCGTGAGCTGCACAAAGTGAGAGAAGGGATCCGGGTTGCGGTGCACCAGATTGTTCACGACCTCCAGCACGAGATGGTTTTCGCCCTCGCGCAGCGCGTCGTTGAAGTAGACATAGGGCGCGTCGATGCGCCAGCCGAGATCCCGTCCGTTGAGCTCGGCGCGCACACATTCGCCCACCAGCCCGAGGTCGATTCCCTTCGCGCCGGATTGGACAACGAACGTCGTCTCGTATCGCATCGTTCCGGAGAAATCCGGGTCGCCGTCCATTCCGCAGACGTTATAGAGTTTTTCCAGCGCCCGCGCGGGCTGCGCCTCGCCGCCGGCGGGAATCAGCGCAAGCGTCCACCCCGCGTCCATCGGTTCGCAGGAGCGAATCTCCGGGCGCGCCGAAAGCGCCTCCGGAGCGCCGCCGCCGAAGATCAGAATCGTGGATTCGCCGGGGCCCAGCCGCAGCGGAAGCCGTCCCTCCTCCGCGTCGATGGCGTAAAACGCGTCCGCGTACAGCTCGGCGCGCACGCCGGGGCCGGACACAGGCAGAAGCACCGTGCCGTCGAAGGCCTCGGACATGGACTCGTTCACCAGCATGAACGCGTCCGCGTCGTCCCGGCGGGCATGGCGCACGCGCAGCAGCGGGAAGGGATCCTCCAGCCGCACATCGGTTCCTCCGGCGCGGCGCACGAATTCCGCCGCGTCCGCGAGGGCGACGACCTCGCCGAAATCGCAGTTCTCCGGACGGCCGTCCACAAACGCCGCCTTCAGCCCCGCGTCCTTCAGCGCGCGCAGCCTGCCGAGGAAGGCCTCGGGCAGCCACTGCGCCCGGGGAATCAGCAGCGCGGGATAGCGCATCTTCTCCACGCGCAGCGCGCCATCCTCCACCCGCGCCTTCTCCATCAGCGCGTCGATGGGCAGAATGTCGTAGTTCAGCTGCGCGTCGCAGAGCGCCCGGCAGGGCTCGCCCAGCAGCATGCAGTCCCGGCCCGACCATTCAGCCTCGGCGGGATACAGCACCGCGGCAGAGACAATCTCCGTGCCGGCGATGAGGTGCGCCGCCCGGTTCGTGCAGCGCATCAGCTTTGCAAAGGCGTCAAACTCCGGATTGACGCCGCCGGCGTTGAAGTGGGGAGGGCAGTCCGGATCGGGATATTTGGGCGAAAACGCGTGGGGCACGAAGCGATTGATCCCGCGCACCAGCATGTGATCCATCAGATGCTTCATCATCGGCACGCCCTCGGCCCAGCCATACGCGCCGAACACCTCGCACATGGCGCGGTCAGCCATGCGCGGCTGGATGTGGCTCAGCGACGCGGCGAGGCGCGCCAGCACATAGTCGAAGAACGTGGGATCAGTCATGCCACCGGCGCAGGAGGCTGCGTGAACATAGTGCGCCATGCCGGGCAGAATCTGGTGCAGCACCACGTCGATGCCCGCCATGTCCTGTCCATCCAGCGCGCGGAAGTAATGGCCCGCGCTGCACGAAAGGCGCATGTGCGCGTCCATGTCCTCGATGATGTGGCCGATATACTCCACGCCGTGCCCGCGGCACCATTCCCCGATCTGATTGGAGAAATGCTCGCGCCACAGACTGGTCACGGCGTTCATGTAGGCCGTGCGCACCTCGGGCATGCCGTCGCCCTGTCGATACCACAGTCCCGCCAGCCGGCCGCGGACGTCGCCGCCCAACTCGCTCTCCATCCGGGCAAGCAGCTCGTCGCTCCAGGGCAGGGCCAGACCCGGCTGACCCAGCTTCTGGTCGTACATGCTGGGCGCCGCGCCGCCGCCCGAGACGCGGCAGTTGCCCAGACTCGGCTCGTCGGAGAAGAAGCCCGCGATGGTATTGCCGAAATAACGGGCGTAATGGGCGTAGTGCGGCTCGTACACCGCCTCGAGAAGCACCTGCACCGACTGAGCGTCGATGAGATGGATGTAATCCTTCTGGCTGGTTCCCCGGCGGCTCTTGTACAGCGCGAACACGCGATACACGCCCTCGGGCACGTCCCAGAACACGTAGCGCCCGCGCACATTGGCCGTCAGGTCGATGGGCGTTTCGTCCAGCGTCTCGTCGTGCTCACTGCGGCGATAGGCGAACACGCCCAGCAGCACGTCCTCGGGATCGCTCACCGAGTCGGCGGCGGAGCAGCCTGCAGAGCACTCGTCGTCCATGGTTCCGCCGATGCTCAGCAGCACGGCGCTCTCCCGGGCGGGGCCGACCACGTCCACATGCTCCTCGATCAGCTGCCACTTGCGCCGCTCGGGGTACTTCTTCGAGATCATGCCGTTGGCATAGCCCGTGGGAAAGTGCTTGTCGTCCAGAATCCAGACCTTCATGCCCAGCCGCTCCGCCTCGGCCAGCACCACGTCCATGTCGTCCCACCATTCCTGTTCGCAGAAGTGCTCATGCGGGCGGGATTCCACGCAGAGCGCCCGCGCGCCGCTGTCGTACACCTGCTTCACCAGCGTCGGCAGCTCGCCGTGATGTCCGTCGTGCATCCACAGAAAGGGCAGAAGAACGTTGCCCTCCCGGCCGTGCAGAACGTCGTCCAGTCTCTGATCCATGTCTTAAATCCTCCTCCAAATGATTATTGACAGAAGCGAAACGGCGGAAGAAGGCGAACCGCGCCCTCTTCCGTCCAGATTTTCTGAAATTTACTCCTTGACCGCGCCGATGGTCAGGCCGGTGATGAAATACCTCTGCAGGAACGGATACACCAGCAGAATCGGCACCGTGGCGAAGATGATCTGCGCCGACTGGAAGGAGCGCGACGACAGCTGCTTGATCTTCATCAGATCCGTGGAGGTGAACATGCTCATGTCCACAGATTTGAGCATCTGCCTCAGCAGCGTCTGCAGCGGCCATTTGTTCATGGAATTCATGTAGATCATGCCGCCGAACCACTCGTTCCAGTGGTTGACCATGGAAAACAGCGTGATGGTGGCGATGGAAGCCATGGACAGCGGCAGGATGATGCGGATGAGGATCATCCATTCGCCCGCGCCGTCGATGGCCGCGGCCTCGCTGATGCTCTTGCTGATGCCGCGGATGAAGTTCATCATCATGATGACGTAGAACGTGGGCACGCAGCCGGGCAGAATCAGCGCCCAGAGCGAGTCCATCATGCCCAGGTTCTTGACCAGCAGGAACGACGGAATCATGCCGCCGCTGATGAGCATTGGAATGGTGTAGAACCAGATGATGACATTGCGGCCCTTCAGCTCGGTCTCGTCCTTGGACAGCGGATAGGCCGCGAGAATGACCATCAGCAGGTTGATGGCCGTTCCGGCAACGGTGCGCAGCACCGAAATGCCGAAGGAATTGAGGAACACCGCGTTGGAAAAGACCATGTCGTAGGCGGCGGTGTTCAGGCCCATGGGCCAGAATTTGACCTTGTTGGCGCTGGCCGACGCCGAATCGCTGAGCGAGACCGCCAGCACGTGGATCAGCGGCAGCAGGCACATCAGCGCCAGCAGCGTCATCAGAATGGCGTTGAACACGCCGAAGATTTTTTCGCCCCGGGAGCGGAGATTGCTGTTCATCTTGCCTCACCTCTCAGAAGATCCGATAGTTGAATTTCTTCGTGGCGAAGAGATTCGTAACAATCAGCAGCGTCGCGCCGATCAGCGACTTGAACAGACCCAGCGCCGTGGACAGGGAATACTGGGAATCCACCAGACCCTGACGATAGATAAAGGTGTCCAGGATGTCGGCGGTTTCGTAGACCGAGGCGTTGTACATAATGAAAATCTGGTCGAAGCCGGCGTTCATGATGCCGCCCAGCGCCAGCGTCGCCATCATCACGATGGTCACGGAGATGCCGGGGATCGTGACGTACCAGACCTGTCCGACGCGGCTCGCGCCGTCGATCTTTGCGGCCTCGTAAAGCTCGGGATTGATGCTCGTAATGGCGGCCAGATAGATGATCGCGCCGTAGCCGAATTCCTTCCAGACCTCCAGCATGACCATCACCGGCTGGAACCACTGGTTGCTGCCCAGAAAGAATATGGGCCGTCCGCCCAGCGCCTTGATGGCCTGATTGATCATGCCCTTGGTGGACAGCATGTCGATGAACACGCCGCCGATGATGACCCAGGACAGGAAATGCGGGAAGTAGGTCACCGTCTGCACCGTGCGCTTGAACAACGGGTTGCGCACCTCGTTGATCAGCAGCGCGAACAGCACGGCGAACAGCTGGGTGAAGATCATCTTGCCCAGCGCGATGACCACGGTGTTGCGAACGATCTTCGGAAAATCGGGCATTTGCATGGCCATGCGGAACCATTTCAGCCCCACCCAGTCGCTGCCCAGAAAGCCCTTGCCCGGATTGTAATCCTCAAAGGCGATGATGAGTCCGTACAGCGGAACATAGCTGAACAAAATGACGAAGAAGGCCGGAATCAGCAGCATGACGTAGTTGGGCCACGTCCTTCTGAAGTGGAAGCTGCGAATGAACTTCCGAAAGCCGCTCTCCGACGGTCGGGCCGAAGCCATCATAAGCAATCATCCTTTCCTAAAAGACGAGGGGATTGCTCCCCTCGTCTCCGTTCGTGCAGAGGTTTACTTCGTAGAGGCGTACCATTCGTTGACTTCCTGAGTGATCAGGTCGCCGCCGTTGGTCTTCCAGTCCTCGACGAACTGGTCGAAGGCCTCGATGGGCTTGGTGCCCATGATGATGTTGGTGAAGCACTCCAGCTCCAGCTTCTGCAGATACGCGTTCTTCTCCACCATGGCGGGCGTATCGGAGGTGCAGAACTTGTTGACCTTGATGGGCAGATCCTTCCAGATGTCATAGCTGGTGGCGAAGGTGGTCAGCATCTTAGGATTGGACTGATACCAGCCCTTCCAGGTCTGCTTGGCTTCCTCGGTCAGCAGACTCTCGTCCATGCCGGCCTTGACGGCGGCGGCGATGGTGGCGTAGTCGTTGTTGGCGCGGGAGCACAGGCGGCCGTAGAAGCCGTAGGTCAGGTTGCCATGGGTGTAGTAGTCGTTCATGAAGCCCGGGCCGACCAGCTCTTCGGGATAGTCAAACTTCCACAGCAGCTTCGGCTCGGCGACGTAGGAATACTTCTCGTTGACCTCGTCCACATTGATGGGGTCGCGGGCCTCGGTCACCGGATAGTGCCAGTTGTAGCCCTCGGCGGCCAGCATTTCGCGCAGCTCCACATCGTTGCGATAGTAGGAATCCCAGAAGGCGTTCAGCGCGTAAATCGCGGCCTCAGGATGCTCGCAGGAGGTGGTGATGGCGTTGATGGAGGTGTACCAGGCGTTCTTCATGACGCTGCAGGTGCCGTCGTCGCCCAGCAGGAAGGGCACGGCGGAGATTTCGGAGCCTTCCACGTTCGCCCAGGTGTTGCAGAAGGTCGCGATCTTGTGCCAATAGCCGTAGCAGAACAGCCAGTCGCCGCCGGAGACGATCTCGCTCTCCTTGTTGCCGTCCACGACGACGAACTCGGGATCGATATAGCCCTTCTCATACCAGGTGGCCATGCGCTCCAGCGCGGTGCGCATCTCGGGCTGAATGCTGGTGTAGACCAGCTCGCCGTTCTCGTCCTCCATCCACATGTCCATGTAGGCGTTGCAGGCGGTCAGCACGGTCTGGAAGGTGTTGCCGGAATCCTGAAGATCCTTGCTCAGCACCACGGGGTACTGGCCGGGGTACATCTCGATGTACTTGTCGAAGATAGCCTCCAGCTCGGCCAGCGTGGTGGGCATCTCGCAGCCCATCTCCTCGAGGATGTCGGTGCGGATGAAGTTGTTGGTCCACCAGGCCAGCGTGTCGGACATCTGCGGCAGGGCGTAGATGTGGCCGCCGATGGTCACGGGCGCGAAGAACGCGCCGGCAGTCTGCTCCTCAACGTCCTTAATCGCCCACTTGACCAGCGGGGAGGCGTACTGCTCGATCAGGTCGTCCAGAGGCTGGATCTTGCCCGCGGCCACATACTTGGCCAGCTGAGCGATGGAGGGGCTGATCACGTCGGGCAGGTCGTCGCTGGCGAAGGCCAGATCGAGGCGCTGGCTGTTGGACTCGCCATCGCCGGAGGTCCAGGCCATCTTCCACTGGATGCCCAGCTCGTTCTCGTACCATCGGGTCATGCCGTTGGATTCGGCGGAGTCGCCCTCCTGGAACACGTTGTTCGTGGTCACGACGGCGTGAGTGGTCAGCGTAATGGGTTCTTCGTACTTATGGAACTGATAAACCTCCGGCTCCTCCGCGAAAGCGGCGGCGCTCAGGCAAACCAGCAGCGCCAGAAGCATGGAAAGCAGCTTGCGTGTCATGTCGAAAATTCCTCCTTGTCGGTTGCTGTCCGAGGGGAAGCTCCCAGCGGGCGCGCTCTCCCGACGAGGGGCAAAAGCGCGGCGCGCAAAGTGTTCCAGTGCGGACGAATGAAGAAGAGGGGTCGCCCTTCGCCGGGGCCCTCGGCGAAAGACAACGGTCGGCGCGGCGGACGTTCGTCCGTCGTCTGTCTGCTATTATAACAGAAAGTTTCCATTCGCACTTGCGGTTTTCCCACAGGGAATTTGCACTATTTCGCCGTTTTCAGCCCACATACTGTCTCGGCGACATACCCATGCGCCGCTTGAACAGGCGGCTGAAGTGAGCCAGATTGTCGTAGCCCACCTGCATCGCCGCCTCCTGTACCCTCATGCCGCTTTTCAACAGCTGGCAAGCCCGCTCCATGCGCATGGAGATCAGCAGTTCCTCCAGCGGCTGGCCGGTCTCCTGTTTGACGAGATGTGACAGGTAGTTGGAATTATAATGGAAATGGTCGGCCACGGCGTTCACGGTCACGCCCTCAGCCATGGTCTTTGCGATGTAGGCGCGCACCTCGTCCGCCAGCAGCCGCTGCTGGCTGTCCTTCTGGCTGCGCACCCTCTGGACATAGCGCAGAACCGCCCCGCGGCAGCTCTGCCTCAGCGCCTCCCCGTCCTCGGCGATGCGCCGGGGAGAGCGCAGTTCGGTGTAGAATGCGTCCAGATCGTCGAAGGCGTAGCCCCGGCTCACGCCGTCGACGGAGACGGCGCTCATCAGCGCGGTCAGCAGCATCCGCCGCGCCCGGTCGCCGTCGCCGGCGGCGCGCACGGCCTCGTCCACGCAGCGCCCGACCGCCTCCTC
>ULQJ01009705.1_pt1 | contig 12971 bp, 10 predicted proteins | sample 1954331 | NCBI WGS metagenome assembly ULQJ01 (sample SAMEA4835651, study PRJEB28245) | human gut metagenome | biome: gut microbiome; material: fecal sample | place: Denmark | collected 2008 | reverse complement strand
AGCTACCGCCGCCAGTATGAGTACAAGGCCATCGTGCAGCGGTGCGTCAACACCGGGGCGGTCACCGCCAAGCGCAGCAACGTGGGCGGCATCGCCGGGCGCATGGATCTGGGCTTTATCACCGGCTGCGAGAGCTACGGCAGTATCGACAGCGAGAGCGGCAGCTATGTGGGCGGCATCGCCGGCATCACCGCCGCCACCGTCCGCAGCAGCTATGCCAAGTGCGCCCTCAGCGGCAAGCAGTATGTGGGCGGCATCGTGGGCGCCGGTACGGCGGAGAAATCCGACGGCGGCGCCAGCACCGTGGCGGACTGCTGGTCGCTGGTGGATATCACCGCCTGCCAGCAGTACGAGGGCGCTGTGTCCGGCAGCGATGCCGGGACGTTTGAGCGGAATTATTTCGTGTCCGACACGCTGGCGGGCATCAACCGCCAGAGCTTCGGCGGCCGGGCGGAGCCGGCGGCATTTGCCGCCATGGCGGAAAACGCCGCCGTGCCCGACGGCATGAAGCGGTTCACCCTGTCCTTCATGGTAGACGGCACGGTGGTCAGCAGCCGCAGCTTCGACTACGGCGACTCCTTTGACAGCGGCGTGTTCCCGGCCCTGCTGGCCAGGGAGGGCACCTACGCCCACTGGGACCGCAGTGACCTGCGGGAGCTGCGGTTCGACACGGTGGTCACCGCCGTATACGACGCCTACATGCCCGCGCTGGCCTCCCAGCAGAGCCGGGAGGACGGGCGCTCCGTCATTCTGGCGGAGGGTCTGTTCAACGACGACAACAGCCTCATCGCCACCGCCCGTGAGCTGACGCCAGAGGCCTTCCACATCACGGAGGGCGGCGCGCTGGCCGGTTGGTGGGCCTACTGGTGGGAGGGCAGTCTGCCGCCCGCCGCCGTGAACCGGCAGGTGCTGGAGCAATGGCAGGTGTCCCTGCCCGACGACGGGCAGGATCGGCACACCCTGCGCTATCTGCCGCCGGAGGGCGCGGCGGGTCTGAAGCTCTACGTCAACGACGGCAGCGGCTGGCAGGAGGCGGACTGCGGCAGCGTAGGCAGCTACATGACCTTCGCGGTGGCGGGACGCAGCCCCATGTTCGCCGCCGTGACCTCCACACCGGTGTGGTGGATAGCTGCGGCAGCGGCTGGACTGTGTGCCGCTGTGGTATTGACCGTACTGCTCCTCCGCCTGCGGCGGCGGAAAAAGGCCGCCAGGGCGGCGCTGCCGGAGACGGCGGAGGTGCCTGCGGCAGCGATGGACGGGGCGGAAGTGCCTGAGCCGGAGGCCGCTGCGGCATCCGGCGGGAAGCCGTCTCCATCCCAGCCGAAAAAGCGCCGCTGGTGGATCCCGGTGAGCATAGCAGCAGGCATTGCCGCCGCCATGGCGGTGATCCTCACCGTTACCGGACTGGGCAGCGGTCTCCGGGCCTGCCGCCTGCTGACAACGGCGCTGCGGGCCGAGCCGGGCGCCATGACCGTCCATGTGGACAGCGGCAGCGCCTCCTACAGGGCGGATGTGTACCGCGAAAAGGTGGACGGCACCGCTGTCACCACCGTGACGTGGGAGGGCGTCAGCGTCTACTGCGTCAACGGCACGGTGTATCTGGAGAACGGCCGCGCCTTCCGTCAGGAGGGCGCCCTGTCCCCGTCCCAGGCGGCGGCGCTGTTCCGCAAGGCCCATGTGGACTATGAAAAGGCCGATGACGGCGGCGTCTACACCATGACGCTGGACGAGACCGCCACCGCGGGACTGCTGGCACTGCTTCCGGAGGGTGCTGTGGACACGGCGGGCATCTCCACCCTGACCATGGCGCTGACCACGGAGGACGGCTGCGCCGTCTCGCTGGCGCTTACCGCCGGTCCGGAGGAGGACGCGCTGTCCATCCGGGTGGACTTCCTGCCGGCGGACACGGCGGACGCGCCTGCCGTACCCCAGGCGGTGACGGCCGCCATCGCCGATGGCGGCAAGCCGGAGGAGACGCTCCCCACCGGGGATGCTCTCCGCCTGCTGCGGGCGTGGGCCTCCCTGCGCAAGAGTGATGTGCTGGCCGCCGACCTGACGCTGACGGCGGACTGCGGCCCGCTGGTGCTGCGGGACACGGTGCAGTACGACCGCCGCACCGTAAACGGGCAGGACTTCTCCTGCGTGCGGCGGGGCGGGCTGACGCTGTACCTCTCCGGCGATAAGCTGTGCGACGCGGAGGGGTGCGCCCTTACCGTGGGGGATCACGCCACGGAGCAGTCGCAGCTCGTTGAGCTGGCTTATCAGCTGGTGCTCAGCGGCAACGCCGCCTGCACCCGCTCTGACAAGTCGGACGTCTATACCCTGACGCTGGATGAGGCGGGTGCGGCGGACTTCGCCGCTGCCATCGCACCGGACATCCAGTCCCAGCATGCCTCCCTCACCGGCGGCGAGGTGGTGCTGGAGGTGCGGAACGGCTATCTGCGCAGCATCCGCGTCACCTGTATGGGCACCGTCCGGGTAGCCATGCTGGAGGCGGACGCCTCCCTGGGCGCGGAGATCACCTTTGTCCAGCGGAATTACCCCTTTCCCCAGAAGGTGCTGACGGCGCTGCAGTAAAAATTGCGGGAGACGGCGGCTCACGCCGCTTCTCCTGCCATGAAGCAAAAAAACATCCGTCCTCTCGGACGGATGTTTTTTTGCTTCTTAGAGGGTTTACTCGGCCTCGGCCAGAGCCTTGGCAGCGGCGATGGCCTTCTCCTGCGCCGCGGCGGGGCAGTCCTCGTAGCGGACGAAGGTGAAGGTGAAGGTGCCGCGGGACTGGGTCATGGAGCGCAGGTCGATGGCGTAGCTCATCATCTCGGCCATGGGCACCTCGGCCTCCAGCACGGTCTCACCGTCGCCGGTGGGGTTCATGCCCATCACGCGGCCGCGGCGCTTGTTCAGATCGCCCATAACGTCGCCCACGAAGTTGTCGGGCACGGTGACCTTCAGCTCGCCGATGGGCTCCATCAGCACGGGCTTGGCCTCGGGCAGAGCGGCCTTGAATGCCAGGTTGGCGGCCAGCTTGAACGCAATTTCGGAGGAGTCCACGGGGTGGTAGGAGCCGTCCACCAGGGTGGCCTTCAGGAACACCACGGGATAGCCGGCCAGCACACCGTGCAGGCAGCTCTCGCGCAGGCCCTTTTCCACGGCGGGGAAGTAGTTCTTGGGCACGGAGCCGCCGAACACGTTCTCCTCGAAGATCATATCCTCCTGCTCGCTCTGGGGCTCGAAGATGATATGGACATCGCCGAACTGGCCGCTGCCGCCGGTCTGCTTCTTATAGCGGCCCTGCTTGCGGACGGTGCTGCGGATCTTCTCGCGGTAGGCGACACGCGGGGTGTCCAGCTCGGAATCCACGCCGAAGCGGGACTTCAGCTTGCTGCACAGCACGTCGATCTGGATGTCGCCGGCGCCGGAGATCACGGTCTGGTGGGTCTCGGCGTTGTTGGTGACGGAGAAGGTGGGGTCCTCCTCGTTCAGCTTGTTCAGGCCGGTGCCCAGCTTCTCGATCTCCTGCTTGGTCTTGGGGGAGATGGCCCGCTCGTAGCAGGCGGGGGCAAAGGCCAGCGGTGCGAACTTCACATAGGTCTTGGGCTCGCACAGGCTGTCGCCGGTCTTGATCTTGTCCATCTTGCCGATGGCGCCGATGTCGCCGCAGCAGATCTCCTTGGTCTCCTCGGTCTTCTTGCCCTTCATGACGTACAGGCGGCCCAGCTTCTCGGTGTTGCCGGTGGTCATGTTGTACAGGGACATATCGCTGGTGACCTTGCCGCGGATGACCTTGATCATGGAGAACTTGCCGTACTGGTCGGAGATGGTCTTGAACACGAAGGCGGCGGTGGTGCCGTTGGGATCGTAGGCCACCTCGATGGGGTTGCCGTCGTCGTCCTCAGCGGCCTCGGCGGGCATATCGGTGGCCACGGGCACCAGGTCCACGATGGTCTGCATCAGCATATCCACGCCCATGCCGGTGACGGCGCTGCCGCACAGCACGGGGCAGACGCTGCCCTCGCGCACACCGATCTTCAGGCCCTTGGCCATATCCTCGGCGGACAGCTCCATGGTCTCGAAGAACTTCTCCATCAGCTCCTCATCGGCGCCGGCGGCGGCCTCCATCAGCTCAGCGCGGAGGGCCTCCACCTCGTCGGCCATGTCGGCGGGGATGGCGCACTCGCCCTTGGCGTCATAGGCCTTGTTGTGCAGCAGGTCCACGATGACGGTGACGGCCTTGTTGGCGTCGGCCTTGGTGGCCACGATGGGGGCGATGGCGTTGCCGTACTTGCCCTTGATGGTCTCGATGCAGGACGCGTAGTCGGCGTTGGCCTCCTCCACGCGGTTGATGAACATCATGCGGGGCTTCTTGCCCAGCATCTTCCAGGTACGCTCCATACCCACGGACAGGCCGTCCTTGGCGTTGCCCACGATGACGGCGCACTCGGCGGCGCGGATGGCGCACACGGCCTCGCCGGAGAAATCAAAGTTGCCGGGAGCGTCCATGACGTTGATCTTCTTGCCCTTGTACATAACGGGGGCAAAGGCCAGGGAGATGGAGATCTTGCGCTTGGTCTCCTCGGCGTCGTAGTCGCAGGTGGTGTTGCCGTCGGCGGTCTTGCCCAGACGGTCGATCCCCTTGGTCATAAACAGCATCTGCTCGGCAAGAGAGGTCTTGCCGGAGCCGCCGTGGCCCAGCAGCGCGATATTGCGAATGTCATTAGCAGTCATAGTGGTGATGTACTCCCTTCATTTTCTTCAAGTCCGCCGCCCACACGGCTGCGGACAGTAGCTCAACGTACCGATTATAGCTTATATTCCGGGGTCTGACAACCTCTATTTTATTGATTTGTATGAAAATTCCCGGCGGGCACGTCCTTTTTCGTCAACATACACAATTTATTTTCCGCCGTACTGGGCAGGTCGACGAGGGCGGCGGTGCAGGCCGAAAAAAGAGGAGCCTCGCGGCTCCCCCTTTGCGTTGTCACAGAACATTTCCGTCCCCGTCCACCAGCAGCTCCGCCGGCGGGCGATGGCTGGAAAACCGCTGCACAGACAGGGTGCAGGCGTAGGCGCCGGCGTTGGACACGGCCACCAGATCCCCCACGTCCAGCGCAGGGCCGGTGAAGTCCTCCTGCAGCACATCCAGCGCGCAGCAGAGGTTGCCCACCAGATGCACTGTCTCCGTGCGGGACAGGTCGCCCAGCGCTGTGACGGTAAAGGCCCGCTCCCCGGTGAACAGCGGCTCCTGGGGGACGATCGCCGCATCCGGCCCCACGGCCCGGCGCAGCATGGCGGCCACGGCGGGCTTCTGGAAGCCGTTGAGACAGTTCTCCACGATGACGTAGGTCACACCACGGGAGGTCTTTTTGTCCACCACCGGCATGAAGTAGGTGCCGGCCTGACAGGTCAGGAACCGCCCGGACTCGATGAGCAGGCGGGCTCCCAGCGTACGGCGGTTCTCCGCCGCGATGCGCTGCGCGCACTGCCGCAGCGCCCCGTAATCCAGGGGACGCTGGGACGCCTCATCGTAGGCGATGCCCACGCCGCCGCCGAAGTTGACGTACTCCACGGTGCAGCCCAGCACCTCCTGCACCCGCAGGGCCAGGGCAAAGCAGCTTTCGTAGTACCGCGTCAGCACGGCGGCGTCCAGATTCTGGGAGCGCAGATGGACGTGGATGCCGCAGACCGTGACGGGCAGGCCCTCCAGCGCCGCATGCAGCCGGGGCAGGTCCTCCTCGCAGACGCCGAACTTGCCGGGCCCGCCAGGGCCGCCGTCCATGTTGAAGCAGGGGTCGATGCGCACACCGATGGGGCGCACCTCTCCCTTCTCTGCGGCGATGCGGCCGATGCGCACCGCCTCGCCGATGGAGTCGGCGATGAGGTGGCCGTGCTCCCACGCTTCCCGCAGGGCGCGGTCGGACTTGCCGGCGGCGGAGAAGTAGATGTCGGCGGCGGTCATGCCGCACTCCTCCGCCAGCAGCACCTCCCGGGCGGAGGCGGCGTCCGCGCCGATGCCCAGCGCCGCCAGTGCCCGCAGCACCGGCGGGAACGGGTTGGCCTTCACGGAGAACAGGATGTCGAAGCCGGGGAACGTATCGCGCAGCAGCCCAGTCTGCCGCGCCAGCACGTCGCAGGAGTAGATGAAGCAGGGCGCGTTTTCCCGCGCCAGACGGAGGATGTGTTCGTTCATGGTAGGCGCTCCTTCCGATATGTTGTGATATAGTATCAGTGTAGCATACCGGCTGAGCCGCCGTCAAAACATTCCTTGCGCCGTTAAGAAAAATGTGCTACAATACCGGCGGTATCCGCGAAAAACAGCTGATGCAGAAGCACAGGCTCATATGCGGGCATGATGGAATTGGTAGACATGCGAGATTTAGGTTCTCGTGCAGCGATGCGTTGGGGTTCGAGTCCCCATGCCCGTACCAGAAAATCCACCGTAATTCCGACAGAATTACGGTGGACTTTTTCTATGCCGGGAGGCCGCCGGCGCCACCGCAACGGTGAAGATCCCGCACAGGTACTGGACCAGCTTCGTTTTCCGCTGTTTTCATGTTTACCCCCTTCTGAGCACCGCCACGGCGCAGGGAATCCGCCCCGCGCACAGGATGTAATCCCCGTCCGGATAACCGGCATCGGCGAAAAACTGCCTGTAGGTGTCCAGTGTGAACGCCCGCTTGAAGTCCGCGCCCGCCCGGCCGATGACGCCGGAGACGCTGTTGGTGGTGCCCTTGTCCGTCCGGTTCATATAGGTGGGGATGATGAGCCGCCCTCCCGGCCTGCACACCCGCTCCAGCTGGCGCAGCGCCTGATAGGGCTGGTCCAGCAGGTGGATGACGTTGGCGGCCACCACCGCGTCAAAGCTGGCGGCCGGATAGGGGAGGTGCAGGATGTCCGCCTGTTCAAAGTGGACATTGCCGTACCGGCTGCACTTTTTCTCCGCCCGCCGCAGCATCCTCTCGGAGAAGTCAGTGGCCACAAGGCTTCTGCACCGGGGCGCCATGACCGCCGTGAGCAGTCCCGTGCCGCAGGCGCACTCCAGCACCGCGTCGGACGGCGCCATCAGCCGCTCCACCGCCGCGCACAGTGCACGGTCCGCCTTCCGGTTGATACCCTCGGCGAAAAGGTCATACGCCCACGCCACACGGTCCCAAAACATGGTCTGTCCTCCTTATCCGCGCCTTCACGGCGCTGTCCTTTCACCGCGCAGGATGCGCTCCACCAGCTGCGCCCACTCCTCCGGGTGGCAGGCCGGTCTGCAGCTTCGCGGTAAGGGGTGACGCCTGGTCCAGATCGGAGCTGCCCAGGATACCGCAGTCCATGCGGATGTTCTGCCGCGCCGCCAGGACTGGAAGCCGCCGGTCAGGTACGCCTCCCGGGCGAAAAACCCGCTGTCCCCGGCGGTATAGGGCACGATACTGAGGCACAGGTCGCCCGCCAGCGTCAACAATCCGCTGAGTGTACCCAGCAGGCAGTCCCTCTGATACGCCTTGAGATCCATATCGCTCCCCCCTGTTCTCATATGTCTCCGCCGTCAGTTAGTGTACACTAACTGACGGCCCTTCAAAAGACCGCGCCGCGCTGACGCGGATCGGTCTATCCCTGTTATACCACGCGCTGCGTGGGAACACAACACAATTCTGCGCGGTGCGGGGAAAAATTTCGGGGGCCGGTGGAAAAGCCATACGTCCCGCGCAAAAAAAGTGACCGGCCAAATGGCCGGTCACTTTGCCGCGCGTATGTAAGATTACTCAGCGGGGCTGATAGCGCCGTTGGGGCAGGTATCGCTGCAAGAACCGCAGTCCAGGCAGGCACCGGCGTCGATCACGTAACGATCATCACCCTGGGAAATAGCGCCCACGGGACATGCGTCTGCGCAAGCACCGCAGCTGACGCAAGCGGAACCGATCTGATAAGCCATAGTAGCACCTCCATAAAGATTTGTAAGCCTATTTTATCATGAAAATCTGAAAATGCAAGAGCATTTTCCACATGTTGAAAAACTGGCAGAGCTGGCGGTCATTGGGGCTGCGGCCCGCCGTTACATGCCGGTGCAGACCATGTACAGCAGCGCTGCTGCCTCCCGCGCCCAGTAGCCGGCGGTGAGAAACCACGGACTGGCGCAGCCCGCGGCGTAGGGGGTCAGCCCCTCCCGCTCCGCCCAGATGGCGGCGCGCAGCTGGTGGAAGTTGTCGGAGGCAATGACCACCGCCGTGGGCATCCCCTCCTCCCGTATGACGGCGGCGGAGAACGCCAGATTCTCCTCCGTGGACTGGGAACGCTCCTCCGTGCGAATGCGGGCCGGGTCGATGCCCATGGACACCAGCGTATCCCGGATGCACCGCGCCTCGGTGTCCGGCTCCCGGTCGTTCTGCCCGCCGGAGGCCACGCACACCGCGTCGGGATGATCGGTCAGATAGTCACAGGCCGCCCGGATGCGGTTTTGCAGCATCAGGCTGGGCCGTCCGTCCGGCAGCACCTGGCAGCCCAGAACAACGACGGTGCAGGCCGCGTCCTCCGGGGGGCGGTTCATGGCGGCGGAGGCCATTTTGCCCAGCGTTACCAGAATAGCCGCGGCGCACACCGCCGCCAGCAGGCTCACCGTCCGGCGCAGCCACCGGGGCCGCAGCAGGCGGCGGAAGAGATCCGGCCAGAGCAGCACCGCCGCCGCCAGCAGCAGCACCGCCGCCGGCCAGAGCATGCCGAAATGCAGGATACCGCCAAAGACCGGCAGCAGGAAGAACACCGCCAGCGCGATGCACAGTCCGGCGGCGATCCGGGCAAGGGTACGCTTCATATCAGTTCTCCGAAATGTGGTTGGCGATGCGCTGCATGATCATATCCAGCGCCACCAGGTTGTGGCCGCCCTCCAGCACGATGATGTCCGCGAACTTGCGGGTCGGCTCCACGAACTGCTCATGCATGGGCTTCACCGTGGTGAGGTACTGGGTCACCACCGACTCCAGCGAGCGGCCCCGCTCCTCCACGTCCCGCAGGGCGCGGCGGAGGATGCGGACGTCGGCGTCCGTCTCCACGAAGATCTTGATGTCCAGCAGGTCACGCAGCTCCTTGTTCTGGAAGATGAGGATGCCCTCCACGATCACCACCTTGGTGGGCCGTACCTCCACCGTCTGGTCGGTACGGTTGTGGATGGCGTAGTCGTACACCGGGCAGTGGATGGTCTCGCCCCGCTTCAGCGCCTTCAGGTCGGCAATCATCAGGTCGGTGTCGAAGGCGGCGGGGTGGTCGTAGTTCTGCTGGCACCGCTCCTCGAAGGGACGGTCCTGCCGCTTGTAGTAGTTGTCGTGGTGTACCACGCTGATGTCGCTGCCGAACCGGGCGGCCAGATGCTCGGTGAGCGTGGTCTTGCCGCTGCCGGTGCCGCCGGCGATGCCGATGAAAATGGTGTTCATGTCCCGCATCCTCCCAAATATTCTGCCCCCTATTATAGAAAATGCAGGCAGGAAAAGCAAGCGGCGGGGCGGCGCGCTTGTAAAAAAAACATGAATTTCGGCGATAGCGGTTGACGCGGGCGGCGAAAATGGGTATTATGTAAAATAGATTTTTTCCCGGGAGGTTTTCATATGAGCTTGATCAAGTGCAGACGGTGCGGAGAAATGTTCTCCGACAGCTATAAGACCTGCCCCTTCTGCGAGGAGGACGACGCCTATTACGGCGGCCGCGTGAAGAAGCGCCGCAGCCGCCGGGCCGAGGCGCCCCGCCGCAAGGCCCCCAGCATCCTGGGACCCGTGGTGGTGCTGGTGCTGATCCTGCTGGTGCTGCTGGTGGTGTGGCTGCTGTTCGGCGAAAAGATCAAGACCGCCATCGTGGGCGAAAAGCCTCCCATCACGGACGTGACGCCCACGCCGGATCCCGTGACCCCCGATCCCGTGACGCCGGCGGCCACCATCTCCCTGAACCGTGCCGTGCTGGCGCTGGACGTGGGTGAGAAGGAGACGCTGAAGGTCAACGAGGAGACGGAGGAGACCTGCACCTGGAGCAGCAGCGATCCCACTGTGGCCACCGTCAGCGACAGCGGCGAGGTCACGGCGCTGGCCGCAGGCAACGCCGTCATTACCGCCAAGGTGGGCGACGCCGAGGCGACGTGCAGCCTGACGGTGAAGGACGCCGGGGACAGCACCACGACGCCGGACAATAATACCACAACGCCCGACAACAACACCAAGCCCAATAACAGCACTTCCACCACGGTGGATGTCAGCAAGCTGGTCATCACCGCCACGTCCGAGTACGGCTATACCGGTGAGCTGGCCGCTACCGGTGAGCCGGGCGAGTTTGAGATGACCACCACGAAGGGGGAGGTCTGGACGCTGGGCGTCAAGGGCACCACCGCCGCGGTGAAGTGGAGCATCGACGGCGACAGCAGCGGCGTATGCACGCTGGAGGGCGACAAGCTCACCGTCACCGGCACCACCAGCGGACGGTACGCCACCGTCGTCGGCACGGTGGGCGGCGGCACCATCAAGGCCTACATCCGCATCCGCTGACCGATACCGCAGAAACTGCATAGCGAGGGCGGGCCGTTTCAAGCGGCCCGCCCTTTTTGCGGAAGAAGGCTTTGACGGCGGCGGGGGCGTTGTGCTACACTGTACGAAAAAGGAGGCGGCGTATGGAACGATGGGATACCCTGTGGCCCGGCGGCTGGACGTTCTGCTTCGGCGACGGCGCGTTCAAGCCCTCCACCGACTCGTTCCTGCTGGGCGGCTTCCCGCCGCTGCGGCAGGGCTGGCGGGTCTGCGATCTGGGCGCCGGCACGGGGCTTCTGGGGCTTCTGCTGCTGGCGCGGGAGCCGGCGCTTACCGTCACCGGGCTGGAGCTGTCCCCGGCGGCCTGCGCTCTGGCGGCGCGGACGGCGGCAGCCAATGGCCTGACGGACCGTCTGACCACGCTGCCCTGCGACCTGCGGCAGCGCAGTCAGCTGCCTCCGGCGGGCAGCTTCGATCTGGCGGTGTCCAACCCGCCCTACTTCCCCGCCGGCGGCGGCAGGGCCGCAGCGGGCAGCCGGGGCGATGCCCGGTCGGAGCTGACATGCACCATGGCCCAGCTGTGCGATGCCGCGTCGTACCTGCTGCGCAGCGGCGGACAGTTCTGCCTCGTATACCGCACGGAGCGGCTGGCGGAGCTGCTGGAGACGCTGCGGCGATACCGGCTGGAGCCGAAGACCCTGCGGTTCGTCCAGAAAAACGGCACCTCCGCGCCGTCGCTGGCGCTGCTGGCCTGCCGGAAGGACGGGCGCACCGGGCTGACGGTGCCGCCGCCGCTGCTGCTGCAGAATGCCGACGGCACGGAGACGGAGGAACTGCGGCGCATCTATTTCAAGGATAAGGGGTAACACACATGGCTGGTATGCTGTATCTGGTGGCCACGCCCATCGGTAATCTGGGGGATCTCTCCCCCCGTGCCGTGGAGACGCTGGCCGGGGCGGATTTCATCGCCGCCGAGGACACGCGGGTGTCCGTGAAGCTGCTGAATCACTTCGACATCAAGAAGCCGCTGGTCAGCTATCATGAGCACAACCGGGCGGCGGCGGGGCAGGCCATCCTGACCCGGCTGCTGGGCGGTGAGATCTGCGCGCTGGTGACGGACGCCGGCACCCCGGCCATCAGCGACCCGGGGCAGGAGCTGGTGGCGCTGTGCGCCGAAAACGGCGTGACGGTGCAGGCCATCCCCGGCTGCTGCGCCGCCATCGCGGCGCTGGCGGTGTCCGGGCTGGACACCCGGCGGTTCACCTTCGAGGGCTTCCTGCCCTCCGGAAAGAAGGAGCGCCGCATGGCGCTGGAGGAGCTGACCGGCGAGGCGCGCACCATGGTGTTCCACGAGGCGCCCCACCGGCTCCGGGCCACGCTGGCGGACATGGCGGAGGTGCTGGGCGACCGCCCCGTCGCCCTGTGCCGGGAGCTGACAAAGCTCCACGAGGACACCGTCCGCACCACGCTTGCCCAGGCCGCCGCCTACTACGCCGCCAACGAGCCGCGGGGCGAATATGTGCTGGTGGTGGCGGGCCGTGAGAAGCAGCAGGGTCCCCAGCTGACGCTGGAGCAGGGCGTGGAGCGGGTGCTGCGGCTGCGGGAGGACGGCATGCGGATGAAGGACGCCGTCCGACAGGTGGCCGATGACACCGGCCTGAGCCGCAACGACCTGTACGATGCGGTGCTGAAGCGCTGAGCCGCGTCCATTACGCAGAAGATGTAAAAATACCTGCGCAGCAGAATTGCCGTGCAGGTATTTTTATGCATTTTTGCATGTTTTCCTACATTTTTACGGAATATAATAGCGCCGGTAACGTTTCCAGCACTATTATATGGTCAGGCGTCTTCGCGAAGCTCCCTCAAACACTTCGCGCAGACATTCTTCCCGTGGAACACCGACACGTCCTTGGCGCCATCACAGAAGATGCAGCTGGGCCGATACTTCTTGAGGATGATCGACGATCCCTCAACATAGATCTCCAGTGCGTCCTTTTCCGCGATGTCCAGCGTCCGGCGCAGCTCGATGGGCAGCACGATACGGCCCAGCTCGTCCACGCGTCTGACGATCCCCGTCGCTTTCACTGTGGAATCCCCCCTATGCAGTTGTTACAAATGTGCGTACGATAGATGGCTGTATTATGACACATTTTGCCAATTCTGTCAACCGCTGTTCGTCAAAAAGCCGCGTGATTCCGCAAATAATGTGCAGCGCCCCCGCATACGATGTTCCGGTGCGGGAGGTGATGTGCATGACGATGGCCATTGTGTGGACGCTGTTCGTCACCGCGTCGCTGGTGTGCGGCGCGGTGTACGGCACGCTGGGGGACGTGACGGCGGCGGCTATGGAGGGCGCGTCCGCTGCGGTGGAGCTGACGCTGTCCATGGCGGGGGCACTGTGCCTGTGGTCGGGGGTCATGACGGTGCTGGAGCGGGGCGGCCTGACGGAGGGGCTGGCCCGGCTGTTCCGCCCGCTGCTGCGGCGCA
>ULQJ01018027.1_pt1 | contig 13035 bp, 10 predicted proteins | sample 1954331 | NCBI WGS metagenome assembly ULQJ01 (sample SAMEA4835651, study PRJEB28245) | human gut metagenome | biome: gut microbiome; material: fecal sample | place: Denmark | collected 2008 | reverse complement strand
CGGCTCATGCGGCAGGCCTACGAGCGGCTGAACCTCAGCGCCAGAGCATATAACAGAGTAATGAAGGTGGCGCGAACAATAGCGGATCTTTCAGGCGGCGGCGACATAACATACGAGCATATCGCCGAGGCTATACAGTACCGTACGGTGGATAAAAAATACTGGGGGGAATAATGCGTGAAGGAGGATATGAGGCGGTACAATCTGTGGTTGGCCTTCACCGCAGGGCTGAGGCCCATGCGGCACAATGAGTTAATCGAAGAATACGGCAGCGCATATGATGTGTTCCTTGCGGCGGCAAGGGGAGATATACCCTCAAAAACGGCTGCGGACGGACGCATGCTCGCGCTCATGAAGGCGAAGGCAGAGGAAGGCTACATCGACAGGTGCCTCGAGTATCTCCATAACCAGAACATATCCGTCGTGCTGTTTAAGGATAAGAACTACCCGGCGCTTTTGCGGGAGATACATTCGGCGCCGGCGGCGCTTTTCGTAAAAGGCCGCCTGCCGGATAAGATAAGGCTGCCCATAGCCGTCATCGGCTCCAGAAGGTGCTCGGACTACGGTAGAAAGGCCGCCGAGATGATATCCGGACAGTTGGCGGAATGTGGCGCGTGCATAGTATCCGGCATGGCATACGGCATAGACAAAATGGCGGCTGTCGCGGCGCTGGAAAGGTCAAAGGCGGAAATACCTACAATAGCGGTATTGGGCAGCGGCGTAGACGTGGTATATCCCGAAGAAAACCGGAAGCTTTACGACGAGATATGCGACAAGGGCGCAGTGGTATCCGAATTCCTGCCGGGCACAGTGCCGGATTCAAAGCATTTCCCCCAGCGCAACAGGATAATAAGCGGCATATCAAGGGGCGTGGTGGTGGCCGAGGCCGCCATAAAGAGCGGCACGAGGATAACCGCAGACTTTGCCCTTGAGCAGGGGCGCGACGTGTTCGCCATACCCGGCCGCATAACCGACCCCTTCTGCCAGGGCACGAACCAGATGATACAGCAGGGCGCGGCCAAGCCGGTGTTTTGCGTGGACGACATACTGGAGGAATACGGAATGCGATCGGATAAAGCGATACGCATGACGGAAATAGATGAGAGCGGCCTGAGCTTTGAGCAGACATTGATAGTGAGATTGCTTAAAGCGGGAGAGAAAACAATAGATGAATTGTGCGAAATGACGCAATTTGAACCGGGCAAATTAAATTCCGCCTTGACAGAGATGGAAATATCGGGAATAATTAAGCAATCGCCCGGAAGAATTTACGGGATTTGACGGGACGGGCGAAAAAACGATAAAACAGCCTGTCCATAAAGGCAAAACGGAGGTAAGTTGAAAATGTCAGAAATGCTTGTTATCGTGGAGTCGCCGGCCAAGGCAAAGACGATAGGGAAATTTCTCGGCAGCAAATATAAAGTAGTGGCTTCCAACGGCCACGTAAGGGACCTGCCAAAGAGCCAGCTGGGTGTGGACGTGGAGCACGATTTCGAGCCTAAGTATATAACCCTCAGAGGAAGGGGAGAGGTGCTGGAGAATATACGCAGGGAGGCTAAGGCCGCGAAAAAGATATATCTCGCAACCGACCCTGATATGGAAGGGGAAGCCATATCCTGGCATCTTGCACATATCCTGAAGATGGACGCGAATTCTCCATGCAGAATAGTGTTCAACGAGATAACCTCCAATACAGTCAAGAAATCAGTCAAGGAACCACGAGCCATAAATATGGACCTTGTGGACGCTCAGCAGGCAAGGCGGGTGCTTGACAGGCTGGTGGGCTACAAGATAAGTCCGATACTCTGGGCAAAGGTGCGCAGAGGCCTTTCCGCAGGCCGCGTGCAGTCGGTGGCTGTAAGCATCATTTGCGACAGGGAACAGGAAATAAACGACTTCGTTCCGGAGGAATACTGGAATATCACCGCCAAGCTCAAGGTACAGGGCAACCGCAAGCCGCTTGAAGCCAAATTTTACGGAATGGACGGCAAAAAGCTGGACGTTCACGACGAGAAAACCGCAAATGATATAATCGCCCGCAGCGGAAATGAGTTTACCGTAAGCGACGTAAAGACCTCCGAAAAGAGCCGCCATGCACCCGCGCCCTTTACCACCAGCAGCATGCAGCAGGAAGCCGCGCGCAAGCTGGGCTTTACTACCAAGCTCACCATGCTGATCGCTCAGCAGCTCTACGAAGGCGTCGAAATACACGGCAAGGGCACTACCGGCCTTATAACCTATATCCGTACCGATTCCGTGCGCATAGCCGACGAGGCCCAGAAGGCGGCCCTCGAATACATATCCGATACCTACGGTAAGGATTACGTTCCAAAGAAGCCCAACATATACAAGGGCCGCAAAGGCGCACAGGACGCCCACGAGGCCATACGTCCTGCGGACATACGCCTTACCCCGCAGGAAGCCAAGGCTTCTCTCAACGCCAGCCAGTATAAGCTTTATAAGCTCATATACGAGCGCTTCATAGCGAGCCAGATGACTGAAGCAAAACTTGAGACTACCTCCGTCTCCTTTGACGCCAACGGCTGCACCTACCGGGCTACCGGCACAAAGGTGCTGTTTCCCGGCTATACCGCAATATATACCGAGGGACGCGACGACAGCGCTGAAGAGGAGGCCGCCATACCCACGGTTAGCGCAAATGATATATTCAGGGCGGAAAAGGTGGAGAAGGAGCAGAAGTTTTCCCAGCCGCCCGCCAGATATACCGAGGCGTCGCTGGTAAAGCTGCTCGAGGAGAAGGGTATAGGCCGCCCCAGCACCTATGCCCCCACGATTTCCACAATAATCGAGCGGGGCTATGTACGCAGGGAAAAAAAGCAGCTTGTACCCACCGAGCTGGGCTTTGTGGTCACAAAGATAATGAAGGAAAACTTCAGCGACATAGTCGACATAAAGTTTACCGCCGATATGGAAAGCAAGCTTGACCTCATAAAGGATGGGGAGGAGCCTTGGAAGGAGGTCATAAGGGAATTTTACGGCCCATTTGAAAAGACACTTGAGAAGGCCTCCGAGAGCATAGAAAAGGTGGTCATACCCGACGAAGTATCCGATGTAAAGTGCGAAAAGTGCGGCTCCATGATGGTATACAAGATGGGGCGCTTCGGCAAGTTTCTCGCCTGCCCCAACTTCCCCAACTGCCGCAACACCAAGGCCATAGTCGAAAAGACCGACGTAAAATGCCCTTTGTGCGGCGGCGAAATAATAAAGCGCAAGTCAAAGAAGGGCAAGGTATTCTACGGCTGCGAAAAGTACCCGGAGTGCAGCTTTGTATCCTGGGATAAGCCGGTAAAGGAGAAATGCCCAAAGTGCGGCGGCCTGATGGTACACAAAATGGGCCACGGAGGCGGATTCGACGCCTGCATAGCCGAGGGCTGCGGATATACTACAAAGCAGAACAAGCAGGATAAAAAGGGGAGCGAGGAATGAAGGCTTCTGTAATAGGCGCTGGCCTTGCGGGCTGCGAGGCGGCATATCAGCTTGCCAAAAGGGGCATAGAGGTGGACCTCTATGAGATGAAGCCCAAACGCAGATCCCCTGCCCACAACGCGGATACACTCGCAGAACTGGTGTGCTCCAATTCACTCCGTTCAGATCGGCTGCAAAACGGCGCCGGTCTCATGAAGGAAGAAATGCGCCATCTGGATTCGCTGATAATGAGCTGTGCGGATTCCTGCCGGGTTCCCGCCGGCGGCGCACTGGCAGTTGATAGGGATACCTTTACCCGGTGCGTTACGGACAGAATAAAGTCAAACCCAAATATAAATCTTATATGTGAGGAAATAACAGAACTGCCAAAGGCCCCGGCCATAGTTGCTACCGGGCCGCTTACCGACGGTGCGCTGTATAAGGCGATAGAGGACTTTTTCGGCGAGGGACTGCACTTTTACGATGCCGCGGCTCCCATAGTCCGGGCCGATTCGCTGGATATTGACAAGGTGTTCAGGGCTTCCCGCTACGAGCGCGGCAGCGACTATCTGAACTGCCCTATGACGAGGGAAGAGTATTTTACCTTCGTGCATGAGCTGGTGAACGCCGAAACCGCGCCGCTGAAGGAATTCGAGACGCCCAGAGTATTCGAGGGCTGTATGCCCATTGAGATAATGGCAAAGCGGGGGGATATGACGCTGGCATTCGGCCCCCTCAAGCCGGTAGGCCTGAAGGATGAGCGCACCGGCGTAAAGCCCTTTGCCGTGGTGCAGCTCCGTCAGGACGACTCCGACGGTACTCTGTACAATATCGTAGGCTTCCAAACCAACCTTAAGTTCGGTGAGCAGCGCAGGGTGTTCGGGCTCATACCCGGCCTTGAGCATGCGGAGTACGAGCGCTATGGCGTGATGCACCGCAACACATTTATCAATTCTCCCGGCAAGCTCAGCTTCAATTATGAAGTGCTGAGCCGTCCCGGACTGTTCTTTGCGGGGCAGATGACGGGTGTGGAAGGGTATGTGGAGAGTGCGGGCAGCGGCCTTGTTGCGGGCATAGCCTTAGCGCGGGAACTGACGGGGCTTGAACCGATAGACTTTACCCGACAGACCGCCCTCGGCGCGATGGGTCATTATGTTTCCGAGTACTGCGGTAAAGACTTTCAGCCCATGAACATAAACTTCGGCATAATGGACGGCATGGAGAACGCGCCGAGGAAGAAGGAGGAAAGATACACCCTCATTTCACAGCGCGCAATTGAGACAATTGATGACATAATCGAAAACAAGATGTAAACTAACGCCACAAGCGCCGCATAATCGGCGTTTGTGTGATATTATAAATAAAATATTCAAATCAACACAACCGAAAGGCAGAATAAATATGTCCCTTAAAGGAACCACTATAGTTGCAGTCAAGCGCAACGGCAAATGCGCCATAGCAGGCGACGGCCAGGTAACGCTGGGCGAAAAGGTAGTAATGAAGGGCACCGCAAAGAAGGTGCGAAGGCTCTATAACGACAAGGTGGTGGTAGGCTTCGCCGGCTCTGTGGCAGACGCTTTTTCTCTTTGCGAAAGGTTTGAGGCAAAGCTTACCCAGTACAGCGGCAGCCTGAGAAGGGCAGCCGTATCCTTGGCGCAGGAGTGGCGCAGCGACAAGGCGTTGAGGCAGCTTGAGGCCATGCTCATCGCCGCAAACGATGAGGACCTATTGGTCATCTCCGGCACGGGCGAGGTCATAGACCCGGACGACGGCATAGCGGCAATAGGCTCAGGCGGCATGTACGCCCTTGCGGCCGCCAAGGCCCTCAAGGAGAATACTGACCTGGATGCAAAGGAAATCGCGGAAAAGGCCATACGCATAGCGTCGGAGATATGCATATTTACCAATGGCAACATAACACTGGAGGAAGTATGAGCGAAGCAATGACCCCGAGAGAGACAGTCGAAGCTCTCGATAAATATATCGTCGGGCAGGACGAAGCAAAACGCGCGGTGGCAATCGCACTCCGCAACCGCTACAGAAGAAGCAGGCTGCCCCAGGAACTCAGGGACGAGATAACCCCGAAGAACATCATAATGATGGGGCCTACCGGCGTGGGCAAGACCGAGATAGCGCGGCGCCTTGCAAAACTGGTGGATGCGCCTTTTGTGAAGGTCGAGGCTACAAAGTTCACCGAAGTGGGCTATGTGGGTAGGGATGTGGACTCTATGGTACGCGATCTTGTGGAAGCGGCAATCCGCATCTGCAAGGAGCAGAAGATGAACGCCGTTAGGACGGTTGCAGAGGCCAATGCCGAGCAGCGCCTGATAGACATACTGGTGCCAATGCACAAGGATAAATGGCATGCGCCGGAAAACCCGCTTCAATTTCTGCTTGGCGGCGGAACCAGCAAGGAGCCTGAGCTTACCGAGGACGAGAAACGGGAGCGGCTCACCAAGCGCGAGGAAGTCACCAGGGATCTTCGCGCAGGCAGGCTTGAGGACGAGATAGTAGAAGTACAGATAGAGATGCCCAACAACGGCTCCAACGCCATGATAGCCATGGGCATAGATGTGAACCTCAACGAAATGATGGGAGGTATACTGCCGCCCAAGAAAAAGACCCGCCGGGTAAAGGTATCCGAGGCCCGGAAGCTCCTGGTACAGGACGAGAGCGAGAAGCTCATAGACATGGACGAGATCACTCAGGAGGCCATAGAGCGGGCGGAGCAGGACGGAATAATATTCATCGACGAGATAGACAAGATAGCCGCCAGCGGCAATACCAGCGGTGCAGACGTATCCCGCGAAGGCGTGCAGCGTGACATACTGCCCATAGTCGAGGGCAGCACGGTTACCACAAAGTACGGCCCGGTGAAGACAGACTTCATACTTTTCATAGCCGCGGGCGCATTCCATGTATCCAAGGTATCAGACCTGATACCCGAGCTGCAGGGTCGCTTCCCAATAAGGGTAAAGCTTGAGGCGCTGACTGTAGATGACTATAAGCGCATACTCACCCAGCCACAGCACGCCATAACCAAGCAGTACGAAGCGCTGCTGAAGACTGATAATATACTGCTCAGCTTTACCGACGACGCCTTGGGCGCCATAGCCAAGTACGCCTTCACAGCAAACGAGCGGGAGGAGAACATAGGTGCGCGCAGGCTGCATACCATAGTTGAAAACCTGCTGGACGACATATCCTTCAACGCGGGCGGCGATCACCCGCTCACAAAGGTGGAGGTCGACGAGAAATACGTAAAGGAGCACGTTTCGAGGGAATACGAGGGCGAGGATCTGCAAAGGTTCATTCTCTGATCCCATACAATACAAAAGGCAAATGACAGGCAAGCTTACTGCAATAGGTATCATCTCCATGACGGTGCTGTTGACCGGCGCCGGCTGCGTGGAGGCCGCCACCACCGCCAATACCGTCTTCAAAACAGAGACGGAGGGGGTGCTTGTTGCAGCGGAGCAAAGTTCCCGGGAAGATGGCAAATCTCTCTTTGACCTGCCGACTCCACGGCCTACCATAGCCCCGGTCAAAATCAAAATAAGCCAGTCCCCGCTGCCGACGCCCCCTGCGGAAAACCCATATACGGTGGACGGGAACGTCTCCGAGGACGCCGCAAGCCCTGCCGCGTCTCCCGTGCCTGCGAACACCCCGGATTCTTCGGACAAGCCTGAGTATACCGTGGAGGAAATGGATGATACCGCAGGCTATGTCTATGCCAAGAGCATAAACCTGCGCTCCGGCCCGGGAGAGAATTACAAGATCGTCCGGGAATACCAGCAGAACCGCAAGGTGATGATCACGGGCAAGTCGGGCGACTGGTACAGGGTAAGGGTCGGCAAGAGGAAGGGCTTTATGCTTATGGAATACATAAAGCTGGGGGACCCGCCGGAAAGCACCCCTAAGCCCACAGAAAAGCCCAAGGCCACAAGCAAGCCCAAGGCCACGCCCAAGGCGGAGGAGATCGAGGTGATAACACCCGTTGAAACGCCGTCGGGCGGGCAGGGCAGCATGAACGGCGGCGGGGGCTATACCGGCGAGGAGCTGTACCTTATCGCGCAGGTGGTGCGTAAGGAGGGGGACAGCGAAAGCTATACCGCCGTTGCGAACGTAATATACAACCGCCTGCATAGCAGCAGGTTTCCAAGTACTGTAAACGGCGTGATATACCAGAAGGGGCAGTTTTCCACCTCCAGCCTAAAAGCGCCAAATGCCGCGGCCGAGGCTGCGGTGACATCGGTATTTATCAACGGCAATACCGTACTTCCCTCCGATGTGCTGTTCTTCAGAAACAGCGGCAGCTGGGATCATGAGCTGTATGCCAAGATAGGCGGCAACTATTTTTACTATTAAGGCTTAAAACTAAATAAAAAGGCTCTTTACGGGAAAAACTAATACCGCAATTTCCAATAGAAAAGGCGGTATTTTTATGTGTAAAGCTGTAATAATGGCGGGAGGAGAGGGAAAACGCCTCCGTCCCATAACCTGTACCCTTCCCAAGCCAATGGTACCCCTGCTGAACAAGCCGGTGATAGACTACTGCATAGAGCTGCTTAAAAAGCACAGTGTAGAGGACATAACGGCCACGCTGCATTACCTGCCAAACGTCATAATGCGGCACTGCGGCGACGGCGATAAGTATGGCGTAAAGCTAAGCTACTCTATCGAAGACGCGCCTCTTGGCACAGCGGGCAGCGTGCGTAAGGCTGTGGGCGCCGATGCGCGGCGGACCATAGTCATAAGCGGCGACGCCATGACGGACGCAGATCTGACCGAAGCGATGTGCTTCCATAAGGCGCGGGGAGCAGCGGTGACAATTGTGCTCAAAAGAGTGAGCGTGCCTACTGAATACGGAGTCGCCATGACGGACTCCAAGGGCAAGATATACAGGTTTCTCGAAAAGCCCATGCTGTCAGAGGTGTTCAGCGACCTGGCAAACACCGGTATATACATACTGGAGCCCGAGGTCATAGAGCGTATACCGGAAGGCGAAAAATACGACTTCAGCAAGGATCTGTTTCCGGCGCTCCTGAAGGAGAAAATGCCGGTGTATGGCTATGTTACGGACAGGTATTGGTGCGATATAGGCGATATAGCTCAGTATAAGGCCGCGCAGCGTGATATGCTGGACGGAAGGTGCGCGTTTACTACTGCTGCAAAACAGAAAGACGGAGCGTGGATAGAGGACGGTGCAGTAATATCCGAGAGCGCGGAGCTGCTTGGCCCCTGCTATATAGGCAGCGGGGCGGAGGTTAGCGAGGCTGTAGTATCGGATTACTCTGTGGTAGGCAGCGGGGCCAGGATAGGCCGGGGAAGCAGCCTAAAGCGTACGGTACTTATGGAAAACACCCGCGTACGGGAAAATGTGGAGCTGCGCGGAGCCATACTGTGCGAAGGGGCGGAGGTTGAAAGCGGAGCTTCAATATATAGCGGCACGGTGATAGGCAGCGGCAGCCGGGTAGGCAAAAACTGCACGGTATGCAACGGCGCGTCCCTTTGGCCGGAAAAAGAGCTCCGGGAGGACGAGGACTGTACAGAGAATCTCCAATGGGATGAGGATACCCCGAAGCCCGGAATAATGAGCCGAATACGAGGCTATTGCGACAGGACTATGACCCCGGAACGCGCTGTGCGAATAGGCGCTGCCTTCGCCCGAAGCAGCGGCAGGCTGCCCCTGGAGATAGCCGTATCCACCGACGGCAGCCAGCAGGGCGTGATGCTCAAGCACGCCGTTATAGCGGGGCTGGTATCACAGGGCGCGGATGCGGCAGATATGGGCTTTTGCGGCTATTCCGCATTCGAACACGGCATACGGGCCTTCGGCTACCGGGGCGGCATGTATATACGCATGGGCGATGACGCCCACTCAGGGGAGATTGTGCTTTGCGACGGCACGGGCACAGAGCTTACCGGCAGCGGCTTTCGGGCTTTTCAGCAGGAGCTTAAGGCGGGCGCAGTGCGGCCCATCACCACGGAGCGCCTCGGCATAGTACAAAGGGTAAGCGGCGCGGCAAAGTCATATGATGCGCATCTGAACCGACTTGCTCAATCGGTGCGTAGCGGTCCAAATGGCGTGACGGTGCTCATAGGCGGCAACCCGGAGACATATGATGCCGTTGCGCGTGTGCTGCTGCCCTGCGGGTATTCAGTCAGGTACTACACCGGGCTGGACAGCGACAAACTCTTTGAAACCGCCAAGGAGGAAAATACAGATCTTGCATTCATGGCGGACGGCATGGAAGGCGTTATGTGCGCTATAGCATACGGTAAGCATATAACCCGTCACGAACTCAACGCAGTGCTGGCAATGGCAGCGGTGAAAGACGGGCGGGCAAACAAGCTGATGCTTCCGGCCGATATGCCGGGCGAATATGTAAAGCAGATCGCGGACGAGGGCGCGGAGATATCCGTATGCCCGGCGAAGCGGAGCCGCTGGGCGAGGGCGGCAATAGAGGCGGGCGCTTATCTGCCGGAGCTTTTTGAGCCGGAAGCAAAGATAATACGGGCGGCAGAGCTGTATCTTGCGGGAAAGCTGAAGGAATACCTCGACGGCTTGCCAAAGGTCACGATAAATGAAAAAAAGGTGCCGTGCTCATGGCGGGATATGGGCAGGGTGCTCAGAAGCTTTACGGAAGGTGAGCGCAATGAGGAGATACAGCTCGTGGATGGCGTAAAGGTAAATGTGGATAAGGGCTGGGTGCTGGTGCGGCCGGACAGCGGTTTCACGGCGTACCGGGTCATTGCCGGCAGCTTTGACGCAGAGTACTCGAAGGAGCTTACGGACGTATACGCCGGCAAGCTAAGGGCGATAGCCGAGGACAAAGAAGGGTAAACGACAAAAGGGCCTCCTTGCGGGGGCCTTTTGCTATTGTGCAAAAACGGCCTTCGGTGGTAGAATGTGAACGGAAAAAGAAACGGAGATAACCGATATGTTCAATATAGTGCTTGTAAACCCCGAAATACCCCCAAACACCGGAAATATTTCCCGCACCTGCGCCGTTACTGGCACAAGGCTCCATCTCATACGCCCCCTCGGCTTTGAGATAAACGACAAAACCCTAAAGCGGGCGGGGCTGGATTACTGGAAGGATCTGGACGTGAGCTACTACGATTCTTTCGAGGAGCTGGAGGCAAAGTATCCGTACGGGAGATTCTTTTTGACGTCTACCCACGCCACCAGGAGCTACGCCGACGTTGAGTATAGGGATGGGGATTTTCTGGTATTCGGCAGGGAGACGGCGGGGCTGGGCCCCGAGCTGCTTACAAGAAGGGCAAAGGACGCCATACGCATACCGATGCGGCATGACCAGCGGTCGCTGAACCTCTCAAATTCCGCTGCCATAGTCCTCTATGAAGCCCTGCGGCAGACGGGTTTTCAGGGCCTTGAGTAGCGGTGTGATGGGCCGTCGGAGCTGTAAAGCCAAAAAACTTTGCAAATTATATAAAATATCCCGGTTATAAGGTATTTTTCCCTTGACAGGCGAGCATAATTTGGTTAAAATAGCAAATGTGCGTTTGATAGGATAGGTGTTTCTGCGGCCACAGCCCCGGCACGCTGTGCATTGGTCCGCATCTTACGCGGCAAATAATCTTTTTTATTACTACTCAGGAGGTTTAGCCATGAATACCTATATGGCAAAAGGCGAAACCGTAGAACGCAAGTGGTACGTTGTGGACGCGGAAGGCATGGTGCTCGGCCGTCTTGCATCTCAGGTAGCCGCTATACTTCGCGGTAAGAATAAGCCCATATATACCCCCCACGTTGATACCGGCGATCACGTGATCATCGTCAACGCGGACAAGGTCGTTCTTACAGGAAACAAGCTGGACAAGAAAAAGTACTATCATCATACCGGTTATCCCGGAGGACTTAAGGAGTTCACCTATCGTCAGCTCATGGCAAAGAAGCCCGAGTTTGCCGTATATGAAGCCATTCGTCTTATGATGCCCAAGGGTCCCCTTGGCCGTCAGATGCTCAAGAAGGTTCGCATCTATGCGGGCTCTGAGCACAAGAATGCAGCCCAGAAGCCCGAGACTCTGGTGCTCAAGTAATAAGGAGGAACTAAGAAATGGCAGCCACTACTCAGTATCTTGGTACCGGCAGGCGTAAGAAATCCATTGCCCGCGTTCGCCTTATTCCCGGAACCGGCGTTATCACCATCAATGGCCGCGATGTAGAGGATTACTTCGGCTATGAGACCCTCAAGATGATCGTTCGCGCTCCTCTGGCGCTGACCGATACCCTTAGCAAGTTCGACGTAAAGGTCAACGTTTACGGCGGCGGCTATACCGGCCAGGCCGGTGCTATTCGTCACGGCATCTCCCGCGCCCTGATTACTGCGGATCCCGAACTCCGCGGCGCTCTCAAGAAGGCAGGCTTCCTGACCCGTGACCCCAGAATGAAGGAAAGGAAAAAGTACGGCCTCAAAGCCGCTCGTCGCGCACCTCAGTTCAGCAAGCGCTGATCGGACGCAAATTTACAACTCAAAAGCTCAAAAACCCCGGAAAATCAGCATTTTCCGGGGTTTTCTTATACCCTTTTCGTCTGATTGCTTTTGAAGCCTTTCGCTGTTTTTGGCCGTATGTGACCTCGGTTAACCCATTTTATAAGGGCTAAAAATGGGTTAACCGGGACAAATGGGTGAGTAAATGGGTGAGTAAATGGGTTAACTGAAGGGTCAACACAAGGTGAATTTGCGGTTTTTTTCATGAACGCCCCTAAGTAAAAATGAACTGCATTGACACTGATGCGGTTTGTACTAATTTCATAAAATATGACTATGGGAAAATGTTTTTAAATTCTTTGTCAGGAGGTAAGCCCACATGAAAAAAGGGATACTTATATATGACTCCTCCACAAATCGCTTTGACGTTTTGTATGAGGAAGGAAACAGTTATGGCGGCCTGCACTGCGGAACTGCAATGGAGGTCTTGATAAATGACAAATGGATCCCCACTCGCATTGAGTACGGAAACGACTGGTATCTCGTAGGGGTGCAGAAGGAATCGTTACCCGGACTTCAAGTAAGAATATAGTAACCACATACTGCAAGGGCAGTCTCTTGATTAAAGGGGCTGCCTTGTTTTTATATCCAGTCGCAGAAAGGAGGAACCCGTCATGCCGAAATGCCTGTTCAGATACCAATGGGTTAAGCTGCCCAGGACTCATTTGCCGGTCGGTAAGGGAATCATGGGTTATTGGGCAAAGCTGGCCTCGCGGGCGGCATTTCGCAAGGGTCGGGCAAAATACTGCGGATACACAAACGATGTAATGCCTGGGATGTGGTCCGGTGGCGTGGTCGGCTTAAAGAGCATTCTAGGCGTCAAAAGCCGCACGGAGGCTCTGGAAATCATGGATACGCTCAGCCGGTTCGGGTATATCCGTTACACGCTTGACGAGAAAACAAAGAAGCTGGAATATGTTGTCACCGATTGGGTTGTAAAATGCTCCGGCGCCGAATGCATGAGTGGAGCAGTCTACGCAACAGACGGCTATGGCTTTCTCTGCCTTCCGCGCAACATCACACAGCGCCTTGCGGATCAGCGTTATACATTCGGCGAATCAGATGCATGGCTGGACCTCTGGTGCCACAC
>ULQJ01035633.1_pt1 | contig 13044 bp, 10 predicted proteins | sample 1954331 | NCBI WGS metagenome assembly ULQJ01 (sample SAMEA4835651, study PRJEB28245) | human gut metagenome | biome: gut microbiome; material: fecal sample | place: Denmark | collected 2008 | reverse complement strand
TTCCGCAAGGCGGAGTACATCACGGATTTTGCCGAAAAAGTCCACACCGGCGCTTTTGATCTGGCCGCCGTGGAGCGGATGTCCGACGAAGACGCCATTGAGGCTCTGCGGGCGCTGAAAGGGATCGGCGTGTGGACTGCGGAGATGATTCTCCTGTTCTGTATGCAGCGCCCCGATATTTTCAGCTACGACGACCTTGCCATTCAGCGGGGCTTGCGGATGGTCTATCACCATCGGGAAATCGACCGGGCGCTGTTTGAAAAATACCGCCGCCGTTTCAGCCCCTATTGCAGCGTGGCAAGCCTGTACCTGTGGGCGGTGTCCGGTGGGGCGATCCCGGAAATGAAGGACTACAAGCCCAAATCCAAATGATCTTCCGGGGTCGCAAACGCTTTTTCAAAGGCCGCCGCGTCGGCCTGGGACGTTTCCCAGCCGTATTTTTTCAAATCCACGCACCAGCAGTGACCGTTCCAGTATGTGGGAACGCCGTCCTCCGCCAGAAGCGTGCGCTGCAAATCGGAAATGACAAAGTGCTGCGCCCCGCTCAGCTCGCCCCTGCCGTTGACCACCCGGAAGGCGGGGATATCCTCCCCGGCCAGATTCTCCCGCAGTCCGTAGCCCACCTGTCTGGAATTTCTGGGCTTGCCGCAGAGCATGGCGATCTGCCCGTAGGTCGCGACTTTCCCTCTGGGGATGCGCAGGCAGACGAGCCGCATTTTTTCGTAAAACGTCATGATTTTCCCACCTTCGACCGTTGTCAGATTATTGTAGCACCGAACGGGGATTTGAACAACGGAAATTTATGCAAATCAAAAAGGAGTGTTTTGTAATGAATAAAAAGGTACTGATTCTGTCCTCCAGCCCACGCAAGGGCGGCAATTCGGAGACGCTGGCCGCGGCCTTCGCCAATGGCGCACTGGAAGCCGGGAATCTGGTGGAAACCGTACATCTCCGGGAAAAGAACTACGGCTTCTGCCGGGGCTGTCTCGCCTGCCAGAAGCTGGGGCACTGCGTCATCAGGGACGATGCCGTGGAGGTAACCGCAAAAATGCACGACGCCGACGTGCTTGTGTTCGCCACGCCGGTGTATTATTACAACGTCAGCGGCCAGCTCAAGACCATGCTGGATCGCGCCAACCCGCTGTACGGCACGGACTATGCCTTCACCAAAGCCTACCTGCTGGCGACGGCGGCGGAGGACGAGCCAGAAACGGTGGATGGCACCCGGACGGCCGTGCAGGGCTGGGTGGACTGCTTCCCCCGCTGTGAATTGGCCGAAACAGTATTCGCAGGCGGCGTCAACGATGTCGGCGACATTGCCGGACATCCCGCGCTGGAAAAAGCCTATCAGGCCGGGAAATCCGTGTGATTCCGGCATTTTTACTCAAAGAAATGGCCGCATTCCCCTGACGGGGAATGCGGCCTTGAAATTGATTTGCTGTCAGAGAGGCAAGCCCGGATTACCGGCCCTCGCGGATCGCGGCCTGCGCGGCGGCGAGACGGGCGATGGGGACACGGAAGGGGCTGCAGGAAACATAGTCCAGACCGATCCGGTGGCAGAACTCCACACTCATGGGGTCGCCGCCGTGCTCGCCGCAGATGCCGCAGTGCAGCTCCGGACGAACCTTCTTGCCCTTCTCCACAGCCATCTGCATCAGGGCACCGACGCCGGTCTGATCCAGCTTGGCGAAGGGGTCGTTCTCGAAGATCTTGGCGTCGTAGTAGGCGTCCAGGAACTTGCCTGCGTCGTCACGGCTGAAGCCGTAGGTCAGCTGGGTCAGGTCGTTGGTGCCGAAGCAGAAGAACTCCGCTTCCTTGGCGATCTCGTCGGCAGTCAGGCAGGCGCGGGGGATCTCGATCATGGTGCCGACCTCATAGTGCAGCTGGGCACCGGCTGCGGCGATCTCGGCGTCCGCCGCCTTGACCACCACGTCCTTGACGAACTTCAGCTCCTTGGCGTCGCCGGTCAGGGGGATCATGATTTCAGGCACCAGCGTCCAGTCGGGGTGACGACCCTTCACTGCCAGCGCCGCGCGGATGACGGCCTTGGTCTGCATGGCGGCGATTTCGGGGTAGGTGACCGCCAGACGGCAGCCGCGGTGACCCATCATGGGGTTGAACTCGTGCAGGGAAGCAATGATATCCTTGATCTGCTGAGCGGTCTTGCCCTGCGTCTTGGCCAGCTCGGCGATCTCTTCCTCGGTGTTGGGGACGAACTCGTGGAGCGGGGGGTCCAGGAACCGGATGGTCACGGGGTAGGACTCCATGGCCTCGTACAGCGCCTCGAAATCGGCCTGCTGCATGGGCAGGATCTTTGCCAGAGCGGCCTCCCGCTCCTCGACGGTGTCGGAGCAGATCATTTCCCGGAAGGAGGCGATACGGCCTTCCTCGAAGAACATGTGCTCGGTACGGCACAGGCCGATGCCCTCGGCGCCCAGCTCTCTTGCCCGGATGGCGTCACGGGGGGTGTCGGCGTTGGTGCGCACCCGCAGACGGCGGTACTTGTCAGCCCAGCCCATGATACGGCTGAACTCACCGGCGATCTCCGCGTCACGGGTCTCGATGATGCCGTCATAGATGCAGCCGGTGGAGCCGTCCAGACTCAGCCAGTCGCCTTCGCGGTAGGTCTTGCCCGCCAGAACGAACTTCTTGTTTTCCTCGTCCATCTTGATCTCGGTGCAGCCGGAGACGCAGCAGCGGCCCATGCCGCGGGCAACGACGGCAGCGTGAGAGGTCATGCCGCCGCGGACGGTGAGGATGCCCTGGGCGGACATCATGCCCTCGATGTCCTCGGGGGAGGTCTCCAGACGAACCAGAACCACCTTTTCCCCTCTGTCAGCCCAGGCCTTGGCGTCCTCAGCGGTGAAGACGATGCGGCCGCAGGCGGCTCCGGGAGACGCGGCCAACGCGCGGCCAACGGGCTGCGCGGCCTTCAGTGCCTTGGCGTCGAACTGGGGATGGAGCAGGGTGTCCAGCGTTCTCGGCTCGATCATGGCAACGGCCTGCTTCTCGTCGATCATGCCCTCGTCCACCAGATCGCAGGCGATCTTCAGAGCGGCGGGGGCGGTACGCTTGCCGTTACGGGTCTGGAGCATATACAGCTTGCCGGCTTCCACGGTGAACTCCATGTCCTGCATGTCGTGGTAGTGGCTTTCCAGAATCTGGCAGACCTTGGTGAACTGGGCGAACGCCTCGGGGAACTTCTCCGCCATTTCGGAGATGGGCATGGGGGTACGGACACCCGCCACCACATCTTCGCCCTGGGCGTTGGTCAGGAATTCGCCGAACAGCTTCTTCTCGCCGGTGGCCGGGTTGCGGGTGAATGCAACGCCGGTGCCGCAGTCGTCACCCATGTTGCCGAAGGCCATGGACTGGACGTTGACGGCAGTGCCCCAGGAATAGGGGATGTCGTTCTCACGACGGTAAATGTTGGCGCGGGGGTTGTCCCAGGAGCGGAACACGGCCTTGATGGCGCCCATCAGCTGCTCCTTGGGGTCGGTGGGGAAATCCACGCCCAGCTTGCTCTTATACTCGGCCTTGAACTGGGAAGCCAGCTCCTTCAGGTCGTTCGCGTCCAGCTCCACGTCCTGGGTCACGCCCTTGCGCTCCTTCATCTGGTCGATAAGGGCTTCAAAATACTTCTTGCCCACTTCCATGACCACGTCGGAGTACATCTGGATGAACCGGCGGTAGCAGTCCCACGCCCAGCGGGGATTGCCGGACTTGGCGGCCATGACGTTCACCACGTCCTCGTTCAGGCCCAGGTTCAGGATGGTGTCCATCATGCCGGGCATGGAGGCCCGGGCGCCGGAACGGACGGAAACCAGCAGCGGGTTCTCGTGATCGCCGAACTTCTTGCCGGTGATCTCCTCCAGCTTGTCCACGTAGGACATGATCTCAGCCTTGATATCGTCGTTGATCTGGCGGCCGTCTTCATAATATTTGGTACAGGCTTCCGTGGAAATAGTAAACCCCTGGGGGACCGGCAGTCCAATGTTGGTCATTTCGGCCAAATTAGCGCCTTTTCCGCCCAGGAGTTCCCGCATTCCACCGTTTCCTTCGGTGAATAGGTATACATACTTGTGAGACATACTTCCATTACCCCTTTCAGTTCTTTGCGTGTGCCATTTTCAATTTTAATGTTGCATTTTTGAATCCTATTTTGTGTCGCTCACACAGTATAACACGCTCTTTCACAAAATGCAAACCTTTTTGCAATTTTTATGCAGAATTCCAAAAAAAGCCGCTTGGGAATATGCAGTTTGACAGCTTTCCTGCAGCACATGGAGGTTTCGTGCTGCAGATGCAAAAAAAGGACACGCTTTCGCGTGTCCTTTGGACGTTTTTGGGTGGTTATACTATTTCTCGATAAAATGGTTAACACCATTTTATCCTGCGAATCCTTCGCAGGCCGCCGGTGGCGGCGAAAAATGTATGGACTTACGTTTTTTTGCGGCTACGCCGCTGGCTGCTGAAACAGCAGCCGAATAAAACGGTTTTTAACCGTTTTATTAAAAACTAGTATCAAGCGCCGGGGGTGTAGGTATATTGCAGCACCTCGCCGCTGCTGTCGTTGCAGACGATCTCGGCTGTACCCAGGCGGGTCAGATTCTCGTTTTTGGCCGCCGGGGTCTTTTTCAGGCTCCACAGCTGTGTCTGGTCAAAGTTCTCCGCGGCGGAGCCGTCGGCGGGGGTGATGGCGTAGTAGGCCACGGTGTAGGTCACTTCTTTGCTCAGGAAGGGCTTCTTCGCGTACTCGATGATGGCCACGCAGGGCTTGTTCTCCCGCGTCCGCCCGGAGATGATATCGTACATCTCCTGATTCTTCTCCACCACTTCCTCAGCGGAGTAGTTCTTCGTCAGGGAGTTGTTTTCATAGTAGTAGCCCAGATATCCCGCCACGCAGCCGCAGCCCAGCGCGAACAGCACCGCCAGTGTTACGATCTGTTTCTTATTGAATTTCAGGGCTTCCTTGGAGTGACCCACGCTGTAGGTCAGGCCGAGGCGGTTGGTGATGGGCAGCATCACGCCCAGAAACAGCGCCAGCAGTACGGACTCAATGGGGAACATGAAAATGTTCTTGATCATGCCGGGGACGACCATGGCGAGGGTGTACTGCTTTCCGTCCATGTAAAGGGCATAGTACCACATCATGATGGGGGTCTGGAGCAGCACATTGATGACCAGACTGACGGTAAACCGGCTGAGCATGACCCGGGTGGTGGTGACCTTTGCCCGGTACAGGAACAGGGCGAAAACCAGGGCGCCGCCGACCTCCGTCAGGATAAAGGGCAGGAAGTACATGCCCTCCGGACGGATGACGTAACCCAGCACGTCCGTGATGCAGGCGGCCAGCATGGCCATCACGGGGCCAAAGACCATGGCACCCAGCGCATTGACAAAAAACGCGGTATTGATCTTCAGGAAGGGCGTAATGGGGATGGCGACCTGCTTCATAACCAGACGCAGGGCGATCATGAGCGCCGCGAACACCAGCATGTGGGTGTCCTTCAGCTCGGCGGCAGCGTCACGCCAGTAGGCTTTGGAAAACGGATGGGAATACAGGGTATTGCTCTTTTGTGATCTGGACATAAAAAGTCCTCCTTTCATGCAGCGATGATCCCATGCTCCCGCATTGACCCTACGGAATCGTGTATGCAAAAACTCCCCTTGCGGCTTTTCGCCGAAAGGGGAGGCAGATTGCAGACACATATAACCCGTGGGGAAGGGCAACGCTTAAAGCCGCGACCATTCGCCCGACCGAGTATCGTTGCTACATAAAGGAGGTTATCCCATATGCAACAGCGGGTGCGGTGACCCCATCGTGGAACATTCCTTCGTCCGCCGGGCAAACTCCCCGTCCCGATGGCACTTAACGCGAGGTCTCCTACTCTGTTCGCAGACAAATATACACGAAAGGAGCGGAAAAGTAAATAGGTTTTTTACATTTTTTCGGAAATTTCCGCAATTTATTCGGCGTTCGTCTTTGCCATGGCCGCCCGCATCAGCACCATCCGGTAAATCTCTCCATAGGACAGGCGCTCCACCTCCTGCGCCGCTACCAGCGGGACTTCTTTCAGCACCAGATCGCCGGACTTTACCGTGAGCGTCCCCAGACGCTGACCCCGGCTGACGGGGGCCGTGACGGTGGGTTCCAGCGTCACCTCGCTGGTAACGCCGCTTTTCTGCGCCTTGTCGATGAGCAGCGCCATGTCCGCCTCCGGCACCGCGCTGACCCCGGCGTCTTTCCCCAGCCGCACCGGGATCTGGTTGTCACAGTCGCTCAAATCCGGGCTGACCACCGCGAAATTGGCGAAGCCGTAGTCCAGCAGGGACTTGCAGGCGGCGTTCCGGGACTGGCTTGTCTCCGCCCCCATGACCACGGCGATCAGCTCCATGCCGTCCCGCATCGCCGACGCCGACAGGCAGTACCCCGCCCCGGAGGTAAAGCCGGTTTTCAGTCCCGTGGCGCCGGAGTAGAAGCGGATGAGCTTGTTGGTGTTGGACAGGCCGAAGGTGCCGTCCCGCACGGTGTCCATCCAGATGGTCGTGTAGTTTTTGATGAGGGGATGGTATTTCAGCAGCTGCCGGGACATGAGGGCGATGTCATAGGCGGAAGTCCGGTGGTTCACGGCATCCGCCCCGTCGTCCAGACCGGTGCAGTTGACGAAGCTGGTGTCGTTCATCCCCAGCTCCTGCGCCCGCTGGTTCATCATGGCGACAAAGGCGCTTTCGCTGCCCGCGATATGCTCCGCCATGGCGCAGGCGCAGTCGTTGGCCGAGGACACCGCAATGGACTTGAGCATGTCGGAAACGGACATGGTCTCCCCTGCCTTCAGGTAGATCTGGCTGCCTCCCTTGGCGGCGGCAGCTTCGGAAGCCGTCACCATATCCGTCAGGGCGATCTTCCCGGAATCCACCGCTTCCATAATGAGCAGCATGGTCATGACCTTGGTCACGCTGGCGGGGGCAAGGCGCTCATGGGAATTGGACTCATACAGAATGGTTCCGGTGGCAACATCCATCAGCACCGCGCTTTTCCCCGCCACATCCAGCTCCACCGCCGACGCCGGCAGCGCAATCCGGCCCAGCGCCAGCACAAGCGCCGCGACACATATCATCCGCTTCATAGTCATCCCTCCAAACGATTCGTAGTACAACCTATGTCCGCGGGGGATGATTATGCCGGATTTCTTCACCGGTTTGTGCTGTTTCCCGGCCGGTATATAACATTTTGTTGTGCAGTCCCATATTACATTTTGTTTTGTATATACTTGATTTCAGGGGAGGTGTAGGCCATGTATGAACGCATTCGGAATCTGCGGGAGGATCATGACCTCAAGCAGGAGGATATCGCGCGGCTGCTTCACTGCACCCAGGCTTGCTACTCCAATTACGAGACCGGCAAGCGGGACATCCCAACGGAGGTGCTTCACACCTTGGCAGACTACTACCACGTCAGCATCGACTATCTGCTGGGGCGAACCGGCAGGAAAGAGCCGTACCCTAAATAATAACCGTCCCCGGCAGGCTTACCGCTGCCGGGGATTTTTTCACATATGGAGCTCCAGCGGCCGTGCCCTGCGGGATATTTTTCGTGTCCCGCCTGCCCACTGCACATTTTTTCGCCGCCGGAATACCATGGAATGAGCGGCAAAGCTCAAAATTCGATATCGGAGGTAACTTTTATGTGCAACAACAACGGTCTGTGCGGCTGCCTGAACAACAACTGGTGGTGGATCGTCATTCTGATCCTCCTGCTGTGCAACTGCGGCGGCTGGAACGGCTGCGAGAACAACAATAACAACGGCTGCGGCTGCGGCTGCTAAACAGAGAACGGGCGCCCTCTCCGGGCGCCCATCCACATGCAAAACGAGGGAGCGGCAGAACCGCTCCCTCATTTTCAGGAAGATTACATATCGAAGGGTTCCATGCTGAGGACAGGGTGACCCACCTCGGACAGGAAGTTCAGCAGCTGCTCGGGGTCCTCGGTGCAGATGGTTTCATCGGCGATCATGTCGGTGAAGTTCTCCACGCCGTACATTTCCAGAGCGGTCTTGTCCAGGCGCTCACGCATCTGATCCTTCAGAATCTTGGGCAGCCAGACGATACGGCCGGGGCCGCCTTCGGCAGCGATGAACTTGTGGGAAGCAATGAAGTGCTTGCCATGACCCATGAAGCCGGGGGTCTGCACGCCGCCGCCGGTCATGGAGGCCATCTCGGAGAAGGTCATGCCCAGAGGCGTCATGCCCGCGTGCTCACGGCAGGTAATGACGACGCCCATGGAAACAGGCTCGACGCCGCAGATACACTCGAAGCAGCCGCAGGAGGTCATGGGGTCCTGGAACAGGGAGTACAGGGTGACATGCTCCAGAGCGCCATGGCTGTACTTGTTGACAGCCTCGTCCACGCTGGCGTAGCGGCCCAGCTTCTCGTCGGTGCAGCCTTCCTTGAGGATGGGCTGGCAGGGACCGGCAGGGTCCAGCTCCTTGGTGGCCTTGGCGTCCAGCCAGGAAACGGCGCCGCACAGACCCAAACGCTCGGGAGTGACGATGCACACGTGGCTGGGGGAGAAGGCCTGACACATGATGCAGGTGTAGTACTGATCCACGGACTCGTCGGTCATGGAGGCCAGACGGGCGTCACGCTTGTCAAACACTTCGTTGGCAGCGGCGCGGAGAGCAGCGTTCTTCTCGGGATTGACCACGATGGTGACCTGGCACTTGTCCACGACAGCCTCGAACTCGCTCTTGACCTTGGCGTACAGCACCTCGCCCAGATGCTTGAACTTGAAGCCAGCCTCGAAGTCGGCCTTGGAAATACGGATACGGATCATGTCGCGCTGGCCGGTGTGCATAACGCCCTCGATGCAGTTGATCCAGGAGTGCATCTTACGCTCCATGACGGACTCGAAGTCGGGCTGCATGGCCTTGCCGGCGACTTCCACGGTGTAGCTCAGAGAAATCTTGGAGCCGACGGGGATCTCGTCGATTTCGGGGCCGTCCACAACGATCTTGTGGTCTTCAACCTCGGAAGCGTCCCGGGTCTGCACCAGCTCGAAGCAGTCCACGCGGGAGCCGTCCACTTCCACCTGCATGTCGCCGCGGCGGATGATTTCGCCCTCGAAAGCGGTGGCGAAGGCCACGGGGATGTCGATGTTGGTGATCTTCAGCTTGATGTCGCGAGCCTCCAGAGAGGTGGCGTTCCACTTGGAAGTATCCAGCTGCTGGATCAGGGACTTGGGAACACGGAACATGTTCTCGGTCTCGTTGGAGATAACGGGGAAGCCAAGGCAGATAGCGCCGGCGCCGTAGGAGACGATCTCATCGGACAGGGGCTTGTAAGCGTTGACAAACGCCTTGACGCGGTCCATGGTGTACTTGGCCAGAGAGGCGAAGTCGCCGGGTGTCACGTTGCCGAAGATCAGCGCGGCACGGACGGCCACGGAGACAACGTGGATAACGGACTGCATTTCGTAGCCCAGAGGCACCACGCGGACGTTCTCGCCCAGCTTCATGCCGGCGTCGAAGCAGTGCTTGATGGAGTCGCCGGTGAGGGTGACCAGAATACCCTGCGCCTGGTAGGACTTGGCCAGAGCCACAGTCTCGGCGGGGTCTTCTGCGCCGCCGATGATAACGGCAACGCCGGGGATGTCGCCGGTGACCAGCGGCACGCCCAGATTGCGGACGAAAGCGTCGGTCAGGTGACCCATTTCCGGCTCAGAATAGGGCTCCGCGCCGTGCAGGTACTTCAGCGCTTCCAAGAACTCGGCGCACAGAGCGGATGCAATGCCGCTTTCAAAGGCGTCATGGAGGCGGTTGTTGCGGGTCATCTTGGACTTGATGGTGTCCATGGCGGCCTTCATCTCACCCAGAGTGGTGATCTTCACGCCGGTGACGCCGTAGTAACAGGGCAGGCTGTAAGCGGTGCCGGGGAAAGATACAGGCTCGCTTTCGCCGTAAGCAGCGATGGCCTCATCAATGGCGGCTACAGTACGGGCGTAGTTGTAGTCGTTGCCGCCAAAAACTCTTTCAAAAAGTGTCACGGTATTTCCTCCTAATTTAAGATTCATCACGATCCAATATCGCTTTGATTTTCCGAATTTCTTCGATTGCCGCGGGACTGAAATCATAGGGGGATTTCCCCTGCCGGTCGGCGTCTATGATGTCAGGGTTGTAGTGGATGAAGCCCAGCAGGTCTTCCGCCGGAATGGCGGAGCGGATGAATTCCTCGTCGCCGTCGTCCCGGATCTTGTTTGCCACCACCCGAACGCGGGTAATGCCTAAGTCCTTTGCCAGACGCTTGACGTTGTGGTAGGTCTGCACCGATCTCGCGCCGGGCTCGATCACCACGATGAACTGATCCATGTTGGCTGCTGTTCCCCGTCCTAAGTGCTCCAGGCCCGCTTCCATATCCATGATGACCACATCGTTCTTCCGATAGGTCAGCGCAGAGAGGATGGCCTTCAGCATCACGTGCTCGGGGCAGACGCAGCCGCTGCCGCCCACATCCACGGTACCCATGACCAGCAGCTTGACGCCGTTGATCTCTTTGGAGAAGGTGTCCGGAATGTCCGCCACATAAGGGTTCAGCTTGAAGAACTTATTGGCGGCATTGGCGCCGGTGCGCTCCTCCACCAGAGTGCGCATTTTGGAGATGGGGACGATGGCGTCCACTTCCTCCTGGCTCAGTCCAAGAGCCAGTCCCAGATTGGCGTCAGGATCCACGTCGGCAGCCAGAACGGTACGTCCCTCGTCGGCGTAGAGCCGCGCCAGCGTGGAGGCCAGCGTGGTCTTTCCCACGCCGCCCTTGCCGGTAATCGCTAGTTTCATTGGAAAAAGACCTCGTAAGTAAAAGTTATCCCGAATTCAAATCGCTTTTTGTTCGGGTGACGCAGGCTCCTTAGATGCCCAGTGCGGCGCGCTTGGCCTCGATGCACTCGATCATCTTGTCGCCCAGCTTCTCAATGTCGGTTTCCACGACGAACTTGGCCTCGACCCAGTCCTTGACGCCATGCTCGCCCTGAAGCAGCGCGGTGACTTCCTCGGAGCCCTTGGTGTAGGGGTCAACGCCCAGGAAGGTCTCGATGCCGGTCGCCACGACGTAGTTGCCGATGGAGACGGCCTTCTCGGACATCCATTCGGGAGCGCAGCCCACGACGGGAACCTGAGAAATGTGGATGCCCCAGTCCTTGGCGATATCGGAAGCCAGGATCATCATACGGGAAATATCCACGCAGGAGCCCATGTGCAGGACAGGCGGGATACCGGCCAGCTCGCAGACGCGCTTCAGACCTGCGCCGCAGTAGTCCTTGGCCTTTTCGGGATCCATCAGACCGGCCTTGGCGGCAGCCTGGGCGGAGCAGCCGGAGACGATCAGGATGATGTCGTTTTCCAGCAGCTTCTTCATCAGCTCAATGTGAGCGGTGTCGGGACGAACCTTGGGGTTGTTGCAGCCGACCATGGCCACAGCGCCGCGCAGAACGCCGGAATGCACACACTCGATCAGAGGCTTGGTAGTGCCGAACTCGTCCACCTGGGAGTTGGCGACGCCGTCGAGAACCTTCTTGATGGCTTCCACAGAGTAGCCGACACGGGCATTCTGCTTCATGCTGGGGATGTTGACCAGCTCAGGCTTGCGGTTCTTGAAGTTGTCGATCGCCATCTTGACAATGGCCTTGGCGTTCTCACCGGCGGTCTCGGCATGGAACTGGATGAACTCGGAGTCGGGCATCCGGGCGATGGGAGAGGTGGTGATGAACTTGGTATGGAAGCACTTGCTCAGGGGACCCAGAGCGGGGAAGATGCACTGCACGTCCACGACAATGGCCTCGCAGGCGCCGGTCAGAACCACATTCTCCTGATTCAGGAAGTTACCGGCCATGGGGATGCCGTGACGCATGGTGACTTCGTTGGAGGTGCAGCACACACCGGAAACGGTGATGCCCTTGGCGCCCACGGACTTGGCATAAGCGATCATCTCGGGGTCGTTGGCATAGTAAACGACCATTTCGGACAGGCTGGGATCATGGCCGTGAACAACGATGTTGACATTGTCCTTCTCCATGACGCCGATGTTGGCGGTGGTGTCAATGGGCTTGGGAGTGCCGAACATAACGTCGGAGAACTCGGTGCCCATCATGGAGCCGCCCCAGCCGTCGGACAGGCCGGCGCGCAGCGCCTGACGGATCAGGGCTTCGGGCAGAGAAGAGCAGCCCATGTGGGTCATGTGCAGCGCGGTGGAGACTTCCCGGTCGATGGCGCGGGGTTCGATACCGGCTTCATGCCACAGCTTCTGGGTGTACTCGGGGGCGCGCTTCAGGAAGCGCTGTACGCCGAAGGGCTTGCCGTACTCCAGCAGGCCGATCTCGGCCATTTCATGGGCCAGATCGTAGATGTCCTTACCTTCGGTCTCTACGCCCCACTCCTTGGCGATGCGGATCAGCTTCTCAGGGTCCTTGACCTGATAGTTGCCGCCTTCCTTGGTCTGGTACAGGGTGTGCATGATCTCGCGGCCATGGTCGGAGTGCGTAGCAGAGCCGCCGGCGGTGAACCGCAGATAGTTACGGCCGACGATACCATGTACGTCGCAGCCGCAGATGCCCCGGGGGGCCTTCTTGGTGATGCGGCACGGGCCCATGGAGCAGATACGGCAGCAAGTGCCGGATTCGCCGAAGCCGCAATGGGGGGTCTGGTTCTTGACCCGCTGCTGCCAGGAGTCAGCGCCAACCTTACTGCCGTTTTCCAGCAGCGAGTTGGTAGCTTGCTCCATCTCCTCAACAGTTGTCAAATAAGCCCAATCCTTCAAAGTGATTTCCTCCTAATCATTTGATTCTTTGAAAAGCCTGTGCGTACCCTACGATAGGTCATAGTGTATCGATACTATTGTACTCATTTAGCGTGCAGTTGTCAATCGTGCAATTTGACACATTTCACGTGTTTTTTTCATCCCCCAGGGGGGATTTTTGCTATTTTCCTTAAAATTGTGGAGAAAAGGTGCTTTTTGGGAAATTATTCACAAAAATGTAAAAAATTTTTTGCTTGA
>ULQJ01011320.1_pt1 | contig 13084 bp, 9 predicted proteins | sample 1954331 | NCBI WGS metagenome assembly ULQJ01 (sample SAMEA4835651, study PRJEB28245) | human gut metagenome | biome: gut microbiome; material: fecal sample | place: Denmark | collected 2008 | reverse complement strand
AAAATTCGTACCATGGCTAGTGATCGGAACTTTAGTCAATTCCGTTGTGTTTGTCGTATTATTTACTGACTTTAAATTAACAGGAACTTCACTTTGCATCTTCGTTGCAGTGATCTATGTATTATGGGGAATGACTTATACGATCATGGATATTCCATACTGGTCCGTGATTCCAAACCTTACATCAGATCCACACGAACGAGAAGTTGTTTCCGTTTTACCTAGAATTTTCGCAAGCATTGGACAGTCATTAGTCATCGCAGGATTCGGTGTTCAGATCATTGCAGCATTAGGTGGAGGATATATCGGATATCATCGTTTTGCTATGATTATTGCAGGAACATTTATTCTTACGATCGGTGTTGCAGTTTGTAACCTGAAAGTCAAAGAAAACAATGCACCAAGTGAGAAGATTTCTTTCAAAGATGTATTCTCAATCATTAAGAAAAATGACCAGTTACAGTCAGCTGTAGGACTGATTCTTTTATATAATGTAGGAATTCAGTTTATCATGGGTGTTGCAGTTTACTACTTTACATATGTATGTGGAAATGCCAACATGTTATCAGCCTTCATGATCAGCGCATCTATCGCAGAAGTTGTTGGGTTGATCATCTTCCCAGAAGTAGCAAAGAAATTATCCAGACATACATCATTTTTACTGGCATGTATTTTACCATTTATTGGTTTAGCATTATTATTAGTCGTTGGATTTGTATGCCCACAGAATATCGTATTAACAGCAGTTGCAGGAGTGATCGTAAAGACAGGAACAGGATTAGAACTTGGATGTGCGACAGTATTCTTATCTGATGTCGTTGACTATGGTGAGTACAAACTGGGAACAAGAAATGAATCCGTTGTATTCTCTTTACAGACATTGATCGTAAAATTCACAGCGGCTTTAACATCACTTTTCATTGGATTTGCACTGGAACGTACAGGATATATTCCAAATCCAAACGCAGTACAGTCTGCATTAACATTAAATTCTATTCGATTTTTAATGTGTGCGATCCCAGCGGTGTCCATGCTTGTAGCCTATGTAGTTTATAAAAAAGCCTATCATTTGGATGACAGTTTCATGAAGAAAGTTATTCAGACAATCGAAGAAAGGAGAGCAAATCGCAATGCCGAACAGTATTAAAAAATTAGAAGAAGCTTTTAAAGAAGGGAAATATGATCAGTTATTAAAAGATATCTATGTAGATGAAAGTGTTCTTGCATATCAGCAGGAACGTTATATCAAAGCATTAGAATCCTTTAAAGATATTTATGGAGAAAAAGAAGTAGAAATCTATAGTGCTCCAGGAAGAAGTGAAGTAGGAGGAAACCACACAGACCATCAGTTTGGAAAAGTTCTTGCAACTTCCATTAACTTGGATGCGATCGCAATCGTTGCAAAAAGAGATGACGATGTGATTGATCTGAAATCAGAAGGATATGAAAGAATCATAGTAAGTCTTAGTTCTTTTGACCCAGCCAAAGCAGAAAAGGGAACATCACAGGCACTGATTCAGGGAGTTGCTTCTAAATTAAAAGAAGAAGGATATAAAATCGGTGGATTTGAAGCTTATGTAACAAGTGATGTATTAAATGGGGCTGGAATGTCATCTTCTGCTGCATTTGAAGTATTGATCGGAAATATTTTATCTGGGTTATATAACGATATGAAGATCGATCCTGTATTTTTGGCGCAGGCCGGACAGTATGCAGAGAATGTATACTTTGGAAAACCATGTGGATTGATGGATCAGATGGCATCTTCCATTGGAGGTCTGATCAATATTGATTTTGAAGATCCTCAAAGTCCAAAGATCAAAAAGGTTGAAGTGGATTTTGAAGAATATGGACACAGCTTATGCATTGTGGATACAAAAGGATCTCATGCAGATTTAACAGATGATTATGCAGCAATTCCATACGAAATGAAGAAAGTTGCCAATTATTTTAATCAGGAAGCATTAAGAGAAGTTGATAAAGATGATTTTTATTTAAATCTGCCAAAGATCAGAGAAATCTTAGGAGATAGAGCAGTTCTTCGTGCAATGCATTTATTTGAGGAAAATAAACGTGTAGATCAGCAGGTAAAAGCTTTAGAAGAAGGAGATTTTGATACATTTAAGAAATTGATCAAAGAATCTGGTGATTCATCCTTTAAATATTTACAAAATGTATATTCAAGTCATGATTTGACAAATCAGAGTGTATCAATCGGATTGGCGATCAGTGATATTTCTTTAGGAGATAAAGGAGTCAGCCGAGTTCATGGAGGAGGATTTGCAGGAACGATTCAGGCATTTGTACCAAATGATATTGTTAGTATGTACAAAAAGAACATGGAACATGTATTTGGTGAAGGAGCATGTCATGTCTTAAAAGTACGTCCATACGGAGGAATGAAGGTATTATAAGATGATGAAAGTAAGAATGATAGAACAAAGAGATAACGGAGTCTGCTTATTCGAATTAAAAAATGATGAGATCAAGGTGATCACAAGTAATCTTGGATGTCATGTGTTATCTGTATTTACAAAAGATCGAGAAGGAAACTTTGGGGATGTTGTTCTTGGATTTGAGAATGTGGAAGATTGTTGGCATGGAGATGGAAGTTACATGGGAGCGATCGCCGGACGTGTTGCAAATCGTATCGGAGATGCAAAGTTTGAATTAAATGGAAAGACATACGAATTGGCAGCAAACAATGGAAAGAATTCTCTCCATGGAGGAATCAAAGGATTTAATCAAAAGATATTTAAATATGAATTGTTGGAAGATGGAATCCGTTTTATCTATCTCTCACCAGATATGGAAGAAGGATATCCGGGAAATCTTTATCTGAAAGTTGTGTATCGTTTATGCGATAATACATTAAAAATGGAATATGAAGCAGTATCCGATCAGGATACACTGATCAATATCACAAATCATTCTTACTTTAATTTATCTGCTGGAAAAGATAAAATTTATCATCATCAGTTAAAGGTAAAAGCGGATGAGATTGCATGTGTTGATGAAAACTGTCTTGCCAATGGAACATTTTTAAAGATAGAAAACACACCATTTGACTTTAAAGAATTTCATGAGATCGGAGAGCGGATCAACAATGATCATGAACAGTTAAAACTTGCCGGAGGTTATGATCATTCTTTCATGGTAAAAGATGAAGATGACCAGTTAGTTCTATATGACAAAGAAACTGGAAGAAAAATGACGATGACAACAACACTTCCATGCATTCAGGTATACACAGGAAACTTCCTGTCTGGCGGATGTAATGGAAAAGGTGGGAAACCATACGAAAACAGAGATGGTGTTGCCTTAGAAGCCCAGTTCTTACCAAACTCCATACATATAGAAAAAGAACCAAAGGTAATTTTAAGAAAAGGCGAAGAATACGAAGCAGTAACAACATATCGATTTGAGGTGGAATAAGATGGATTTACAAAAAGATATCAAAAAACTTGTAACATATGGACTTGATAAAAAACTGATCATGCCAGAAGATGAAATCTATACGATCAATCAATATCTGGAAGTGTTTCGATTAGATGAATATGAAGATCCTGATATTGAAGGAGAAGAAATCATCCTGCCAGAGATTTTAGATCGTCTGACAGATACAGCTTATGATCGCTATATCATTAAAAGTGATGATATCGTGACAAGAGATTTATTTGACACAAAATTAATGGGAATCCTGACACCAAAACCAAGCCAGGTCATCAAAGAATTCCGTACCTATTACGAAGAGAGTCCAAAGAAAGCAACAGAATTTTTCTATGGATTCAGCCAGGATACAAACTATATCCGAAGAGACCGCGTCAAAAAAGATATGAAATGGAAAGTAAACAGTCCATACGGAGATATCGATATCACGATCAATCTTTCTAAACCAGAGAAAGATCCGAAAGCGATCGCAGCAGCGAAAAATGCAAAGCAAAGTTCTTATCCAAAGTGTCAGCTTTGTATGGAAAATGAAGGATATGCAGGAAGAATGAATCACCCTGCAAGACAGAATCACAGGATCATACCGCTTACGATCAATGATAGCAAATGGGGATTCCAGTATTCTCCATATGTATACTATAACGAGCATTGTATCGTATTTAATGGACAGCATGTGCCAATGAAGATCGATCGGGCAGCATTTACAAAACTATTTGATTTTGTAAAACAGTTTCCTCATTATTTCCTTGGATCAAATGCCGATCTTCCGATTGTTGGAGGTTCTATCTTAACACACGATCATTTCCAAGGCGGTCATTATGAATTTGCTATGGAACGAGCAGAGATTGAAAAAGAATTTACCATCCCAGGATATGAAGATGTCAAAGCAGGAATCGTTCACTGGCCATTATCTGTGATCCGTATTCAGAGTAAAGATGAGAAACGCCTCATTGATCTTGCTGATCATATTTTGAAAAAATGGCGAGGATACACGGATGAAGAAGCATATATTTTTGCCGAGACAGATGGAGAACCACACAATACGATTACACCGATCGCACGTAAAAAAGGTGAGGTATACGAACTGGATCTGACACTTCGTAACAATATCACAACCGAAGAATGCCCATTAGGACTTTACCATCCACACAATGAGTATCATCATATCAAGAAAGAGAATATCGGACTGATCGAGGTTATGGGACTTGCTGTTCTGCCATCCAGATTAAAGGCAGAGATGGAACATTTAAGCCAGTGCCTGATCAAAGGAGAAGATATTGTTTCTAAGGAAGATTTAAAGAAGCATGCAGCATGGGTTGAAGAAATCAAAGGAAAATATACAGATATCAATGAAGAAAATGTCATGGATATCTTAAAAGAAGAGATCGGACAGGTATTTGTTAAAGTTCTTGAAGATGCCGGAGTTTATAAATATAATGAAGAAGGAAGAAAAGCATTTGACCGATTTATTGCAGTTTTATAATGATAAAATCATAGAAAGGAAAGTAAAGCAATGAAAATATTAGTATTAGGCGGAGCTGGATACATAGGTTCTCATACAGTATACGAACTGATCGATGCTGGAGAAGAAGTCGTGATCATCGATAATCTGGAAACAGGACATATCGAGGCTGTTCATCCAAAAGCAAAGTTTTATAAAGGAGATTTAAGAGATAAAGATTTTGTAGACAGTGTACTAGATCAGGAAAAAGATATTGATGCAGTCATTCATTTTGCGGCAAATTCCTTAGTTGGAGAAAGTATGGTCGATCCATTAAAATATTATGATAATAACCTTTGTGGAACAAAAACAATGGTACAGTCTTTAGTAGAACATGGTATCGATAAGATTGTATTTTCCTCAACAGCAGCAACTTATGGAGAACCAGAAAAGGTACCGATCGTGGAGACAGACCGCACAGAACCAACAAATACCTATGGAGAGACAAAGCTTTCCATGGAAAAAATGTTTAAATGGGTTGGACGCGCTCACGGACTTCGTTATGTATCTTTAAGATACTTTAACGCCTGCGGAGCACATGTAAGTGGACAGATCGGAGAAGATCATAATCCAGAAACACATTTGATCCCATTGATCTTACAGGTGCCAAATGGCAAAAGAGAGGCAATCAGTATCTTTGGAACTGATTATGATACAAAAGATGGAACTTGTGTAAGAGACTATATTCATGTAACAGATCTTGCACAAGCACATATTCTGGCAGTGAAATACTTAATGGAAGGTAATGAAAGCAACATCTTCAATCTTGGAAATGGTGTTGGATTTACTGTAAAAGAAGTCATCGAAACAGCCAGAAAAGTGACAGGAAAGCCAATCAAGGCTGTGGAAGAAGGAAGAAGAGCTGGAGATCCGGCTGTCTTGATCGCTTCCAGTGAAAAAGCGAAGAATATCCTTGGCTGGAAGCCAGAACATGCAGATCTTGAAGAAATCATTGCATCCGCATGGAAATGGCACAGCAGCCACCCACAAGGATATTGTTCTGTTCAAAAGGAAGACAAATAACTCTTTTTGAACCATAAATCATCCCCGTACCGTTTGGAGCGTGTTACCTGGCTCTAAGCGGTACTTTTTTGTTTTCGTAAAATATCTGGTACTATGTTCAAATAAAAAATGAAATGGTGTATACTAAAGAAAACAGTAAGATAAAAAAGGAGTACGAATCAATGAAACGTTTACTGGGGTATTTGAAGGAACATCTTTGTGTTACGATCCTTGCGCCATTATTTAAGATGCTGGAAGCTAGTTTTGAACTATTTGTACCATTGGTCGTTGCCAGCATGATCGATGTAGGAATCGGACATCACGATATTGGATATTTGTGGAAGATGGGAGGATTATTGATCTTACTTGGAATCATTGGATTTTCATTTTCTATCACAGCGCAGTATTTTGCGGCAAGATCGGCTGTGTATACAGGAAAGTCGATGAGAAGTGATTTGTTTGCACATATGAATCAATTTTCTTATCAGGAGATCGATCAGGTTGGGACATCAACGCTGATCAACCGCATGAGTAATGATATCAATCAGGTGCAAAATGGAGTTAACATGTTCCTGCGGTTGTTTTTAAGGTCACCATTTGTCGTATTTGGTGCGATGTTCATGGCATTTACGGTGGATCATAAGGCAGCGATTTCCTTTGTATTTACGATCACAGCATTGGCAGTGGTTGTTGGACTGATCTTATGGATCACGATGCCAATGTATAAGAAAGTACAAAAACAGGTCGATGGAGTATTAAAAAGTACAAGGGAAAATCTTCTTGGAATTCGTGTGATCCGTGCATTTAACAGACAAAGAAGTGAGGAAGAGAATTTCAGATTACAAAGTGGACAGCTTTATAACAAACAGATCCACGTTGGAAAGATTTCAGCGTTACTAAATCCTCTGACTTACATGATCATTAATTTGGGAATCATTGCAATCCTATGGTCTGGTGGAAAACAGGTTGATCTGGGTTATTTAACACAAGGACAGATCATTGCCTTGATCAATTATATGTCACAGATCCTTGTAGAACTTGTAAAACTTGCGAATCTTTTGATCATTTTATCTAGAGCGTTTGCAAGTCTTGACCGTGTGGATCAGATTTTTGCATTAGAGCCATCCATGAAGGAAACTGGAAAAACAGATATAGAAGAGAAGAAAGATACACCTATTCTTGAGTTTAAAGATACATCGTTTGTCTATCATGGTGCAAGAAAAGAGACGATCCATCCATTTGATTTTGCGGTGAAAGAAGGCGAAACGATCGGGGTGATCGGAGGTACAGGGTCAGGAAAGAGTACTTTTGTATCTTTGATCGCAAGATTATATGATGTGACATCAGGAAGAATTCTATACCGTGGAGTTGATGAGAAAGAATTAAAACCAGAATTTATCCGAGGAAAGATCGGATTTGTTCCGCAGAAAGCATCTTTGTTTGAAGGAAGCCTAAGAGATAATATGAAATGGGGTAAAGAAGATGCCACAGATGAAGAAATCTATCAGGCATTGGATATCGCACAGGCAAGAGAATTTGTTGATCAGAAGGAACAGGGATTAGACTTTAGAATTGAACAAAATGGAGGAAACTTATCTGGCGGACAAAAACAGAGACTAACGATCGCAAGAGCATTAGTACGTAAACCTGAGATCTTAATTCTTGACGATAGTGCATCCGCACTTGACTTTGCAACAGATGCAAGACTTCGAAAAGCGATCAAAGAAAATACAGATAATATGACAGTATTTCTTGTATCCCAGAGAGTATCAACGATTCGTAATGCTGACCATATTTTAGTGTTGGATGATGGAAAGATTGCAGGAATCGGGACTCATCTACAGCTATTAAAAGAGAATCAGGTATATAAAGAAATCTGCGCATCACAGATGGCAGGAGAGGAGGCATAAGATCATGAAGAAAGACAAAAAACAAAAGACATTACAAAGGATCATGGAATATATGAAGCCTTATCGATTTTTGATCTTTGCGTCTTTAGTGTTGGCGGTGATCAGTGTGGCACTGACACTTTATGTTCCGATTCTGACAGGACAAGGTGTGGATTGTATTATATCAAAAGGAAATGTTGATTTTGCAAGATTGATAAGTATTATAAAAATGATCGTGATCTGTATCGCATTGACGGCGGCAGCGCAGTGGCTGATGAATCATGTCAATAACCAGATTACATATAAGATTGGAAAAGATTTAAGGATTCAGGCATTTGAGCATTTGCAGAAACTGCCATTATCTTATGTAGATGCACACTCCTCAGGAGACTTGATCAGCCGTATCGTAACGGATATTGATCAGTTTACGGATGGATTGCTGCTTGGATTTACACAGTTATTTACTGGTGTGATCACGATCATTGGAACCATTTGTTTTATGTTAGGAATCAATCCATGGATCACATTGGTCGTTGTTATTTTAAGTCCGTTTTCGTTTTTTATCGCAAGTTTTATCTCAAAGCGAAGTTTTAATATGTTCCGGAAACAATCACAGACTAGAGGAAATATGACAGGATTTGTCAATGAAATGCTTGGAAATATTAAAGTAGTCAAAGTGTTTGATCATGGAGAAAAAGCACAGGAAGAGTTTGATCAGATCAATGATGATCTTGCATATTACTCCTTAAGAGCGACATTTTTCTCATCTATCACAAATCCGGCAACCAGATTTATGTATTCAGGAATCTATGCAGGGGTTGCGATCGCAGGATGTATGAGTGTTATTCGCGGAAGTATCAGTGTTGGGCAGTTATCAAGTTTTTTAAGTTATACAAACCAGTATACAAAGCCGTTTAATGAGATCACAGGGGTTATCACAGAATTTCAGAATTCTTTAGCGTCTGCGGCAAGAGTTTTTGAATTATTAGATGAGGAGCCGATGATTCCTGATGCCAAAGATGCGAAGGAGTTACAGGATGTGAAAGGAAATGTAGAATTAGAGCATGTGGACTTTTCTTATGTGAAAGAAGTACCTTTGATCCAGGATTTTAATCTAAAAGTGGAACCAGGACAGCGGATTGCAATCGTTGGACCGACAGGATGTGGGAAAACAACGTTGATTAATCTGTTAATGCGTTTTTATGATGTGAATGTAGGAATGATCAAGGTGGAAGGAAATGATATCCGGGATGTCACGAGAGAAAGTTTACGATCCAGTTATGGAATGGTACTTCAGGAGACATGGTTAAAAGCAGGAACGATTCGTGAAAATATCTGCTATGGAAAACCAGATGCAACTGAGGAAGAGATGATCATGGCAGCAAAAGAAGCCAATGCACATGGATTTATCGAGCGAATGCCAGATGGTTATGATACGATCATTACAGAAGGTGGCGGAAATCTTTCTCAAGGACAGAAACAGCTCCTTTGTATTGCAAGGATCATGTTAAGTCTTCCTCCAATGCTGATCTTAGATGAAGCGACATCATCAATTGATACGATGACAGAGATCCGAATTCAGAAAGCATTTGAAACGATGATGAAAGGAAGAACAAGTTTTATCGTAGCCCACCGACTTTCAACGATTCAGAATGCGGATGTGATACTTGTTATGGAAAATGGACATATTTTGGAGCAGGGAACACATGAAGAACTTTTAGTGAAAAATGGTGCGTATGCCAGATTATATAACAGCCAGTTTGCACCAGTGTAAATGGTAAGATTTTTGACTGGAGATGTCATATGGAAGAAAAAGGAATGAAAAAAAAGAAAAAATTATTGAGGTTGTTTATAGAAACATTTTATTTAAGTGCATTTACCTTTGGTGGCGGCTATATGATCGTATCTTTGATGAAGAAGAAGTTTGTGAATGAATATCATTGGATCGAAGAAGACGAGATGCTTGATCTGGTGGCGATCGCACAATCAGCCCCAGGAGCAATCGCAGTGAATGGAGCAATCGTTGTTGGCTATAAATTAGCAGGTATCAGTGGTGTGATCGTAAGTGTATTCGGAGCTGTTCTACCGCCATTTTTGATCATATCTGTAGTCTCTGTTTTTTATGAAATATTTCGGGATAACAGGATTGTTGCAGCGATGCTTTCTGGTATGCAGACGGGTGTTGGTGCGGTGATCATCAGTGTTGTGTACGAGATGGCAAAAGGGCAAAGTAAGAAGGACAACAGAATAGAACTTGCGATCATTATGGTTGTGGCATTTATGGCAAGTTATGTCTTTGATATTAGTGTGATCTACATTATTCTTGCATGTATTGGAGTTGGAATCGTACAATATGGCATTTCAAGAAAGAAGACAGGAGGCAGAGAATGATCTATTTGCAATTATTTTTAAGCTTCTTAAAGATCGGAGCATTTAGTTTCGGAGGCGGATATGCAGCAATGCCAATGATACAGCAGCAGGTGGTAGATGCATATCATTGGCTGTCTGTGTCTGAATTTGGAGATCTCGTGACGATTTCACAGATGACACCGGGACCAATCGCAATTAATGCGGCGACTTTTGTTGGTATAAGGGTAGTTGGATGGCAAGGAGCATTATGTGCAACGATGGGATGCGTATTCCCGGCGTGTGTGATCGTTACAGTGATTGCTTATTTTTATGTAAAATATCGTCATATGGAAGGACTACAAATGGTGTTAAATACCTTACGCCCTGCGGTGATCGCACTGATCTTAACTTCTGGAATTACGATCCTTACGCAGGCATTTTTTCAGGAAAGTCATATAGATCTTCAACAGATCAACTGGATACAGGGTGGTATTTTTATTATTTGTATGTACCTTTTATTGAGAAAGAAAAAAGATCCGATCATTGTCATGCTGTTTGCGGGTGTGCTAAATGTGATTGGAAGCTTTTTCATTTCATAGGAAATTTCGATGAAATCCCCTATGAAATAAAAAAATGGGAATATAAACGATGAGAGTGGTAAAAGTATAAATAAAACAATAGGAAGTGATAGATTTGAGTAAGATACAAGAAGCGAAGAAACTATTAAAACAATACTTTGGATACGATGAATTCCGCCAAGGTCAGGAACAATTGATCGAGGCAGCATTAAATGGGCAGGATGTCTTAGGGATCATGCCGACAGGAGCAGGAAAGTCTCTTTGTTTTCAGATTCCAGCATTGATGATGGATGGAATTACACTTGTGATCTCTCCACTGATCTCGCTGATGAAAGATCAGGTTGGGACACTGAATCAAGCCGGAATTCATGCGGCATTTTTAAATAGTTCTCTGACACAGGGACAGTATCATACCGCATTAAAATATGCGATGCAAGGAAGATACAAGATTATCTATGTGGCACCAGAACGCTTGGAAACAGAAGGTTTTATCAATTTTGCGCTAAATAGTGGAGTGAAGATATCAATGTTGGCAGTTGATGAGGCACATTGTGTGTCTCAGTGGGGGCAGGATTTCAGACCAAGTTATCTAAAGATTTTGGAATTTTTAAAGAAACTTCCGTATCGGCCTGTACTGACTGCATATACAGCAACAGCGACAGCAGAAGTCAGGGATGATATTATGGATATTTTGAACCTGAGAGATCCATTTGTATTAACGACAGGGTTTGATCGGGAGAATCTTTACTATGCAGTAAAACGTCCAAGGGATAAGTATAGAGAATTACTAAGTTATTTAAAAGAAAAAGAAGAAAAGATGCCAGGAAGCAGCGGGATCATTTACTGTTTATCTAGGAAAAATGTTGAGGAAGTCTGCTATCAGTTAAGAGAAGATGGATTCTCCGTGACAAGATACCATGCAGGATTATCGGATGAAGAACGAAAGGAAAATCAGGAAGATTTTATCTATGACAGAAAGCAGATCATGGTAGCGACAAATGCCTTTGGAATGGGAATCGACAAGCCGGATGTCCGTTTTGTTGTTCATTATAATATGCCGAAGAACATGGAAAGTTATTATCAGGAAGCAGGAAGAGCAGGACGTGATGGAGAACCTGCGGAATGTATCTTATATTATGCGCCGATTGATAACCGAACCAATCGTTTTCTGATCGAAAATGGAGAGGAGAATGAGGAATTAGATGCGATCACAAAGCAGATCGTGATGGAAAGAGACTGGGAAAGACTTCGTCAGATGACATTTTACTGCTATACGAAGGAATGTTTACGTCATTATATTTTAAATTATTTTGGAGAACAGACAAGCGGATACTGTGGAAACTGCTTAAACTGTCTGACCGAGTTTGAAACGGTTGATGCAACAATGGAAGCGAAAGCTATCATCCAATGTATTAGAGATTGTTATCGAGATTTCGGACTATCAACGATCGTGGATATTTTAAAAGGTTCAAAGAGCCAGAAAGTATTAAGCCGTCATTTAGATGAGAATTCACAATATGGAGCATTGGCATCAGAAAGCATTGCAAGGATACGACAGATCATCAATGAAATGTTAGTCTATGGATATCTGGAAATGACAGATGATGAATATCCGGTTTTAAGCGTTGCAGATATTACTAAGATTGATGATAACTGGAACTTTGAGATCAAGATTCCAAAAGAAGTCGAAAAAGAGAAAGAAGAACGCAAGATTCAGACGAAGAAACGTAAGAAAGCAGGGGCTGTGGCAGCACTTGCTGAGGAAGATACAGAATTGTTCGAAGCATTACGTGTACTTCGAAGAATGATCGCATCCGAACAGAAAATCCCGCCATATATGGTATTTTCCGATAAGACACTGGTACATATGAGTACGATGAAACCTTCTAATGATGAGGAAATGTTAGAAGTCAATGGAGTCGGAGAACATAAGCTTCAGAAATATGGCGAACGTTTTTTAAATGAAATTCAGAAATATAAATAAAATACATAGATAATAGGAAAAGGAATTCCGTATGAACTATTTTGAAACAAATTTAGAAGAAATATCAAGATCCATACAGTTGCTTGCGCAGATATTTGAATATCAGGTGTTTGAACTTCAAGTCGAAGAAAAAGATGAAAATCAAACAGGATATGTTCCATATATGATGAACGATGCAATTGAGTGTTATCTAAGTTTTCATGGACTTCGTATCTCTGGAAAATATGACAAAGACTATGAAGGAGAGATGTGGGCACAACTGGAAGAACGAGAAGGTCGTTATGGGTTGATCGTTCATCAGGGAGAAGAAAGTGTTTTTACAATGTGGTTT
>ULQJ01032720.1_pt1 | contig 13135 bp, 9 predicted proteins | sample 1954331 | NCBI WGS metagenome assembly ULQJ01 (sample SAMEA4835651, study PRJEB28245) | human gut metagenome | biome: gut microbiome; material: fecal sample | place: Denmark | collected 2008 | reverse complement strand
TGGAAGAGGAGCAGAAGTATGTGACTGAATGTATCTTGACCGGCTTGGTATGGCTGGAAGAGCATCCCATCAAAAATCCGGCACCTATTTTAAAAATATTTCTGCAATCCGGTGCTGAAAAAAACACACCAGAAAAAATACATAACCGGATCATGAATACCATCAAAAATTGGGAAAACTATAGAGATAATCCAAAAACCTATCAAGTTTTAAGAAAAATTTATTTGAGGGACCGGCTTAATCAATACCTCCCTTGGTACGAAGCCATCAAGTTTTTAAAGAGGATTGAGACAGAGTAGAAGTGTGGCCACACAAGTGGCTACCTTCGCTCTGTCCGAGGAACATTGACAAAATATCCGAAAAATGGTATAAAATAATTAATCCTTTCAATTTGAGGGTTAATTATTTACTATGAAAGAAGGAGTCGGTATACCGGCTCCTTTTTTTCGTTCCCTGCACAAAAGGAAGAGGCAAGAGGCAGGGAAATTTCTATAAAAAAGAAATATCATATATCCAATCCCTGGTCTTTCTGCAACTCCTGTTGTTTCATCTTTTCTAAATACTGCTGATTATATTTTTCCGAAAACCGTTTTAACCGGAAGGCTTCCTGATCCGTAAAGTTATGCTGATATCCATCCGGTAATTTAATCAATAACTGATTTCCTTTTCTCCAGACAGTCGTATCAAACATCTTGCCATCCATGTGTCCCTTCGCCAAAGTTCTTCCTCCCTCTTTGTGGAAAGAAGAGATGTAAATCTGAGGTTCTTTAGGGATCTCCAGTTCAGCCTCCGTCATCGGAAAAAAATGCAGCGTATGAATGTCTCCAAACTTTGACCTCACATTAACTAAATCCTGATTCCAGTCCTTCGATACCGGAAAATGTTCTGAAAACTCTGTTTCAATCTGATTCTCCTTTAAAAAATCTTTCATTTTCTGCACTGAAATTTTCCCAGCCTCATCATTATCCGGAGCCATGAGGATCTGTTCATAGTTTCCCTCTTTGATCCTTGAAAAAATACCTTCCAGCTTGCAGCTCCCGGTCAATGCATAATAGTCATATTCCTTAAAATCATACCCCTGTGCATGAAGCACTGACATGACCGATGCAGCATCGATGACTGACTCTGATATGATCAACTTATTTGATCCGTTGTGTATGTAAAAACCTTTTTCATAATCGCATCCCGGAACATCTCCGACAAACCGATTTTGTGTACTGGTCCCACGCAGAAATCCATAATTAGGATTTCCCACATCATCATATCCGACAAAACAGCAGTTATTACGGATATCCTGATACAACATCTTTCTACTCACAAAATCCTGCACTACATCCGGTTCTAAAAAACGGCTTTTCAAAAGATAAGCATAGACACGCCTCATATTCTGTCCACGCTCCGGGAGTTTTAATTCCCTCTGTATTGCCTTTTTTTTAGACTGTTCTGCAGCTTTTTTATCCGGAGAAAAAGTCGGATAGTCCCGGCTTAAATCCAGATTCGCATATTGTTTCAATTCCATAAATGCTTCATGAAAATTCATTCCATTTACATTCATGGCAAAGTCGATCACGCTGCCTTTGGTTGTTCCTCCAATCCCACTGTTTCTGTAAAAACAATTTTTCTTTGGATCAATCCGGATAGAGTCTATTTCCTTTAAAGAAATGTATTTACCTTTTTTAACCGGAGTATAACCTATGGAAGCTGCATAGTCCTGAATCTTTATCTGTTCCTTCATTGCTTCTGCAACCATTGCAGTCTCTTCCCTTGACATCCATTGATACGGCATATATATCACCTCTTTTCTTTTAAATACTCAATCCATCGTCCATATCCATGCCATGATCCGGGTGAGAGAGTGCTGCATCCGGATTTTTCATAGAAGCCTCTTTTATCATACGATCCAGAAAAGACTCCTTTTTCATGTTCAATTCTTCTGCCGGTACATGACGCTGGACACAGGCATCTAAAGCCTCTGTATAACCATTGTAAATAGAATACACATCCGAAAAGATTTTGTCCAACTCTTTTATCAGAGCATCCTCCCCCAATGTACTTATGATTTCTTCTTTTAAGGTGCCGAAATGTTGTGCAAGATGTTCTTTTCTCTTATCTACAGGCATGATTCCAAACCTTGATTCCATCATAATGCCAACACAGTCCCCTTCAAATTCTATCTGTGCCAGACTTTTTTCTCCTGCATCACGATGTATCATTGCATGACCTGTCTCATGAGCAAGAGTAGAAAGCCTGTGGGTATCTTCCAAAAGATGATTGATCGCAATCTCATTTTTAGAAGGTACATAATATCCCCTTAAAGTAACAGATGCCATATCTTCAACCCTGACCGGGCAGGAGAGGGCAGTAGCAGCAAATTCACTGACTGCATCAAACAGCCTGGCATGATAAACTTCCGGATATCCCATCGTAACCAGTTCCGGGTACCGTTCTTTTGGAAAATCCGTTTGTGAAATATCAAAAACATTGCCAACCTTAAAAACTGTCCGTTTTAATACTTCAATTTTCTTTTCCTTATATGCCTTTTTCCATTCCGGGGATGCCTCGCTTAATGGAACAATCTCAGAATCTTTCTTTAAAAATGTCTTCTGAACCGGAACAAACACTTTCATTCCTTTCTGCCCTTTCCGGATATTAACCCCCATAGATTTCCAATTCAAAAATGACTGCACGAATGATGCTCCCCGATTCTGTGAATAAATCAGCATGGTATTTTTCACAGAATAACGATAAAATTTAGAACTAAACGCCATATATTCGGCAATAGCTTCCGGATTTGTAATATAAGTTTCCGCCATTTGAAAAATCATGTCATGCATCTGTCCTTTCATCTGCATAGACTTTTCCATCCATTCTTTTTTATCGAATCTTTCCTTTCCCATTTTCTACCTCCGTTTCAAAAATATACTATAAATGAAGTATAGTATATTTTTGGAAATATCTCAATAGAAGAGCACAAAAAAAGAAAATCCTGAAATATTCCAAGATTTTCTTTTCTTATTGCAATTTTAAACTGGATGCTTTACAATAGTTCCAGAAAAAGTATTAACACACGGCATCTCATACTTCAAATAAATAATAGTGCTGCATCATCGATGACAGCCGAAATGTTTCTTTATCTGAAAAGAAAGTAACTGCGGAAAACAGTTACTTTCTCTTTTTTATGGCTTCTGATCAGTCATGACACATCGTAAATGGGTGACTTATTGTATTGCATATATTTGTTTTTCTTTTTCGTTGACAAGGATCTGATCATCCAAAATGCTACTATCCGGCATAGTTTCAATATATTCATCAATATCAACATCTGTCTTTTCGCCATTAATATACAATGCATATCCACTTTCCAATTTTGTTTTTAACTCTGATTTCTGCAGCTCCACAACCTTTTTTTCTATATTATGCTTTGACTTAGCACTCTCATTTACAATATAAAAGGTTGAACAAAAAGTATATACAGCCAAGAGCACTATAGATATTATAATAAAAACAACTGATGCAATGTGTTCTCTTATCAGTCTTTTTAGTGACTCTATAACTTCCCTTATTGCTAGTTCCTTTTTCATTTAACTTCTCCTTTATTCCATTGATTTATTGCTGTTGGAATGTCTGCTTTTTCAGTATGTCTCCCACATACACTGCAAACGGCAAATGCATTGTTTACCGTTTCACTATTATAATTTAATTTATTCTTTGTATATAGCAATACTGGTCTTTCTTTACATCCACAAAGACATGGTTTTAAATCATCCCATGGATAATGACACCTTCCACTACTTGGTGTTCCCAAAATACTTGCATCTGATTTTAAAGTTGTTTCTTTTTTCCAAAACATATAGATCCACCTGCGTTTCGGTCTTGTGTTCCAAGCATACTATACAGCTCATAATTGTAAACGACATACTCTGGATATCGAATCTGTACTGCCTGCCAGAAAAACGGTGCATAAGAACAGCAGAACAATTCTTCTACTGTATATTGCCGGCATTCAAGTAGTTGATCTTCTACTGTATTTTCTTCATTCACACTAGGAGTTCCATTGCAATACAAGTTAAATGCCATACGAACAACCTTAACGCTTCCGCTGGTCTGCCATCCGTCATGTAAACATTCCGGCTTTACCAATCCTGTCTTAAAATCATAGATCCTGTTGATATGTTCTCTCGTATCGTTATTAATACCAAGACAGTAACAAAGTGCTTTATGGTACACGTCCTGCTCCCGTACCTCTTTTAACTTCTCATAATAAAAATTTTTGTGCTTTTCACTGATAAATATAATTTTTTCTTCCATAGCTGATATCTCCTTTCAATTATTTACTATATGTGTAGTATAACATTTTCTTAACAAAAATACAATAAAATTGTACTCAAAGGAGCCACTTATTTCAATGATTTTTTCTTTTTTTATGGAAGATTTGTCAACTCTTATTATGTCCGCTTTTTACAATCTCTGTAAAATCTGACCAATCTTCTACTTTAAAAGCTCTAATATCACGAACACTATTTCTGAACCATTCAATCTTTGATAATCGACTGATTGCCTTATATACCGTTGTCAAGCTATTTTCATTGCTTTTATTGATGTAGACACTGCCATGTGTCCATTCAAATCCAACATTGCCCAACTCATGCCTAACTTCTTCATAAGCACAATGATACGAATTACCATACTCCTTCTTTAAAACTTCTAAATTTAACTCAAAAGAAATACCATACATTTCCTATATTTCCTCCTATACTGCTTTCCTGCCAAACTCATGTTAACTGATCCAATGCCCGGATGTCCTGTTCTACAAACTCTTTGACAATTACAATCCTGCGTGATAATATAATGTTAGAAATAGGTACTGCCGATAGACGGTTAGTCCGATATAAAGTCAAACAAAAATAGCTGCTTCACTTGGACATGGGCGGCTATTTTTGTGGTTTATCATTATCTTTACCGAATGTGTATCCGATACTAAAGCAGGTCAAGCCGAAGCTAACTACTGCAATGAAGTCTACAATACTCATTGGCTTAGCCCTCCTTTCCACTGGATTCCATTTTCAGGTTTCTATGTAATCAGAGGGTCACAGTCCCTCTGCAGAAGGACTAACCGCCTACCGTTATGACAGTACCTAAAATATATTATATCACATTTTTACAAGTAGCACCATTATCCGACTTTGCTTTGAAGCACAAAAAAGACATCTTTTCGATGTCTTTTTTGTATTTCCCTATATGCTACTTTACTTTTACCGTCTTTTTGCTGCTCCAGGTTCCATAGTATTTCTTTCCGCTTATCTTTTTGTAAGAACGGATCCGTACATAGTATTTCTTTCCGGTCTTTAGCTTTTTAATGGTCTGCTTCGTGGTCTGTTTCTTTCCGATCACTACATTCTTTACGTTCTTTTTGAACTTTTTGTCCGTGGAATACTGCACCTGATAGCCGTCTGATCGGTTATCTTTCTTCCACTGCACCGTCAGCTTTTTCTTCCCGGAGGACAGCTTCTTAATATCACGCTTTCCCGGTACGGCATAAATGGTTACTTTCTTCGTCTGCTTTTTATAAGCCGATGTTTCTTTTGCCGTTATGGTGATCGTTACTTTCCCGGTTCCTTTGATCTTCACTTTTCCTTTACTGTTTACCGTGGCAACCTTTGTATTGCTACTCTTATAGGTAATCTTGCCTTTAGCTTTTGGTTTTAAAGTAAAGGAGGAATTATACGCTTTCTTATAACTGGAAGAGATACCCGTTATCTTTTGATTTGATTTTTTGGTTTTCTTTTCAGTTGTGTTATCTTTTTTCTGATCGGTTTTCTCAGTCTTATAATTAGCTCGTACAGTGTAATATTCCCAACCTATTCCATCATAGTTTCCTTTTCCGGTGATCGTTACAAGTGCATTATTTACAAAATATCCATCATCATACGAATACTTCTTTTCCATTTCAACCATCTGCTCATAAACACCGTGGTATTCTGCAGCCACTATATAATCAATTCCTTCTTTTAGAACTTTATCACCGTCTTTTACAACTACTTTCGGTATTTCCGGTACTTTTGGCAATTCTCCCGAATGCTTAATGTTGGAAACGCTTATATCACAGTCCCATCTCACGCTTTTTGTAACATGAAATGTTTTCTCTCTTACATACGTCTTTCCACTATCCGTTTCCGTAAGCACTGCCTTAAGCGTTGCAACCCCGACCTTTTGAATGTCCAGCTCCGCTTTACTTCCATTTCCTTTTACACTGATTACAGAAGGATCACTGCTACTCCATTTTACATTGTTTTTATATGTGGCATTACTAGGATTTACTGAAAGATATGCTCTTTTACAGTCATCAGCATATTGCCACTTAATAATTTCATATCCATTTGAATCTACATCTGGAGTATCTGCACCATTTTCTAAAACATTACTATTTCCTAAAGTAACACTTTCGATCTGGGTGAACACAGTAATATTGAGTTTAACACTGTGACCACTCTGATCCCTGCCGGTAATCACACATTTTCCATCAACTTTTCCTGTCACTGTCACCTTACCATTCACACATTCCACTTTTGCAATGGAATCATCGGAGCTTTCCCATGTCACAACATCCGTTGTGTCTTCCGGGAAAAGCTGATAGTCGATCGTACAGTTTTCCTCCGGCTCTAATGTGATGTTCTTTGTCCTGCTTCCATCAGCAAAGGTTAGATCTGTTGCCGGTGTCAGGTATGCATTTCTTTCTTCTGCAGATAATTCGGACTCCAAAAGTACATTTACTGTGGATTTAGAACCCAAACTATTTTTTACAGTATCCTTCATTTCTTGATTTTTTACAATAATTCTACAGTTTTCCAACAAAGAAAATCCACTAGATAATTTTATTTGAGATGGTTCAGTATGACAAAAAATAATGTCTTTATTAGACAACTCATTAAAAGCACATATAAAAAGATATTTTACAGTATCCGGCACAACGATTTTATTTAAGTTTATAGTTTCACTAAAAGCATAATCACATATATTTCCGACATTTTTAGGAATATAATAAGAGGCTCCGTCCTTAGAAGCTGGATATACCATAAGCATTGGTGTACTATCCGTTGCTGCATACATAAACAGCACTCCATCTATAGAAAAATAAACCGGATTTCCTTCTTCCACTGTGATCGATTTCAGTGATGTTGCTCCCTTGAATGTAGTTGTCATTACATCTCCGGGATGCCCCATAGATGTCACTGTTGCTGGTATATGAATGGTTTCCACCGTTGTATTATTGTAAAATACATCCTGCTCCAGTGATGTTACCGTATGACCCTCGATCGTGGATGGTATGACTACATCCTTATCACTGCCCGTATATTTTGTGATCTCTGCCGTTCCATCTGAATATAATTTACCTTCCCAATCGTGCTGTTCCTGAGTGCCGTTTTCAGGCACGTTTTCCGTTTCCATGGTAATTTCCCCACTTAATTCATTTTCATTGCTTATTTCCGCCTGTACGTCCTCAGAAACACACTCCGCTGCAGGCTCCTCATCCTTTTTTTCTTTTATGGAATCTTCTTCCTGAACTGCCAGTATGGTGCTCTCTTCCATTCCGGTATTTTCGGCTGCATATACCAGTCCGCTGTTTGTAATGCAGAGTGATACTGCAATGATCCATGCTGAAATCCTTTTTGCCTTCATAAAAAAATCTCCTTCCACCTGTTCCCCATTATTTACGATGTTTTCTGTAAAAAAAGAAAAATCTGATCTTTTTTACTGTTTTTTCCATTATATCACATATTCCCTGCTTGGCAAGAACTTTTGTTCGGTTTTTGCTACCTGCTAAAAATAGCATGTTCCTCAAACCAGCATAAAATCAGCATTTTCACAAAAAAAATCCTGCCGGAGAATATCCGGCAAGACCTTTTGCATCACTATTTTTTGCAGTCTGCAAATTTTGTTAGGAAGGACTGATACCCTTCCGGTGTTGTACAGGAGGAAATCCCATTTTCTTTAATATAAGACTGTACATTTACTACATCTTTACGTTTAAACTCCCATACCTGCTGTGGGGTTTTATTCCAACTTCCCGTTCCTTCGATCTCTTTGGTATAGGCTTCACCAAATATCGGAAGCGGATCTGTTTTCTTTGGATTTTCCCTTTTGTAACTTACGGCTTCTTCCAATGCTTTCTTATAGTCTTCGTTCTTTTTCCAGATGGAATTATCCGACAGTGTATTCAAGTATTTCTTACTGATAAACCTTACCTTTCCTTCTTCCGGTTCTTTTGGTACGGAACGGCTGTCTATGATATGTACCATAACGGTCTTTTTCGTAACATTTCCGGCAGCATCTTTGGCACGATAAGTTACACTGATATCCGCACTGTCTTTTAGCTGTGTAAAGTCACTTTCCTGATAATCACACAGATCAAATACCGTATGATTCTTTTCATCATTCTTTTTTTTCAGTTTTCCGTCTTTATTACCGGAACTCTTTAATTCCTCATCGTAAGCCTCCGCAGCATCTAGCAGGCTGTCACGGGTAATCGATCCCTCCTGTGCCTCTTCTAGTGTATAGTAGCGGTCATATGCCTCGATCACAGGTCCCATATCCCATACGGTATACAGATTGACATATGGAATACCATTATAAAATGTCCGGACTCCGACAGGAAGCGGTGCTCCATAAACAGATCTATCCTCTTTCAGATCTGTAAGGCTGTCCTTTGGAAATTTTCCGTAGTCATTGTTTGGAGCATTTCTTGTAAAAATCTTTTCTCCTTTTTCCATTGCCTGTATAATCAGATCTTTTCCTTTAATTTTTGAATCAAGACCATACGCATTTTTTCCTTCTTTCATTTTTTTCGGAGTCATATTTTGATCCATACTCCATCCTACCGCGGTTCCACTTACTGTCTGTTTGACTGTCTTCCCTGTTTCGGCATCCACATACGCATCTACTTCTTCTTTTTTTTTGAAATGCTCTGTTTTTGGGTTATCTGCTTCTTCCAGGTTGTCATCAAAAGTATACTCAAGACTTTCCTGATAGCCAAGCTGATCCGCACCCTCATCGATGAAGTCCAAGCCTGCCGTCTGTTCATTTCCGATATATGCTACTTTAAAATTTTCTTTCCAAATGGCATAAAGCGTAAGGTCTTCATGCTTTTTGTAGGATGTTCCCGGATCGTATGTCTTATCTCCCTTGCCATCCGGTCTTGTATCCCATCCGACAAATTCATATCCTAATCGGATGAATGAGTTTTGTTTGATCACATAGGTTTGTGTATATTTCTTTTTCTCCTTTTGTACTGTTCCTGTTCCATCATTCGCATTGTAGATGATATCTCTGGTCTGCTCTTTCCAGACAGCATACAATTTTTTATCTGATGAAACGACTACTTCTGCGTTCGGTGTATATCCTTTATCTGCACTGGAAGCATTTTTATTGCTGCTCCAGCCTAAATGATCATAACCATATCTTTCCAGTTCCGGCAGTTTTACCGTTCCATCCGTCCAGTTTGCATAAAGACTGACAACGGCTCCCTGTGTGCTGCTTAAATTTCTTATACTGTCCTTTGCTTCATAATCTATCTTTGTTCCGGTGCTGCTCTTCATCCAACCGTTAAAAGCTGCCGGTACGGTTTTTTTAGAAGGATTTTCTACATCTGTACATCCTGTCTCAAAATCCACTTTAAACTGCCGCACATAAACATTTGGATCAAGCGGTTTCCACTCATCATAAGTATGTATACTGTTTTTCATACTTCCCGATGTTGCCCCATTGCCATGATATTTTACCTGATATTTAATCGGTTCCCATACTGCATAGAGATGTACCACTGCCCCATTGGTATCTGCAAGATTTTTTACGGATGCCTGGTTTGCATACTTAACTTTTCCATTTGCAGACGTACTCCATCCTTTAAACTGATAACCGGTCCTTACAAATGCATTATTACTAAGATTGACGCTTTTATCATATTCTGCCTGTGTATCATGTATCGTTCCTGATGTTGCTCCATTGCCATGATAACGGATATTGTAACTGATCGGATTCCAGATCGCATACAAGTCTCTATGTGTAGATGTATCATTTGCAGATGAAGGACGGATGGAATAGATATGTGTACCATGTTTGATCGTATTTCCATTGTATTTATCCGGAGTAGTTGCCTGCTGATTCAATGACCATCCCTGGAACAGATATCCCGTCTTTTGTGGATCGGATATGATGTCTACACCATTTAAGTCATCCGATACGTTCTGTATCTGATAATCACTGCTATTACTTGTATTTCTTTTGTAATAATGAATATCATATCCGTAAGATGCCCTAAAATAGATGGATGATGATGTAGAACCGATTCCCCATCCTTTCAGTTTTTTATCTCCAACATCACGAAATGGTTTAGATGCCCCTACCGGATTTGCTACCATGAATTTACCGTCCTTATATCCACGTTTGGATGGAGTCAGCCATTTACTTTCACTTGGGTTTGTACAAAATGCTGTCTTACCGTCTATATGGTCCTGAATTTTATAGGTATGGGCTTTTCCATCAATGAAGCACATGGCTTCTGTGTTACTTCCCCTTTTATTTTTATAAACTTTCTTAATCATCTCATATACCGATCCGTCATTACAAGAGCCATAGAATCTTGTATATAACGGTGTAACGGATGATGTTGCTGTAGACGTTCTGTTTGCATTGTTATCACACATCAGGTTAAATACGATATGATGATAAGGAACGCTTACATTATCATAAACTTCTGCAGGATTATAATAACGTCCTGTATTATCCGATGCTCCAAGAGGCTGTACATCCTGTATCTCTACCTCCGGTTTTTCTTTTTTTATGGAAGTCTCTTCCGATGTGTTTTCTCTTTTTTCCTGCTTTTCAGCGTCTTTCTCTTTTGTCTCTTCTGATCTTACCTCTTCTTTTTTGGCTTCTTCTGTCACTTTATCCGGTGCATCTCCGATACGTCCGTTTCCAAAGTATTCTGCAGATGCCTCCGGCATCGATACGGCTTTTTCTTTTAACTTCTGATAACGTTCTTCTATGCTTATCCCTTTTCCAAAAGATGCAGCTACGCCTGCTGTATATGCACAGGAGATCGATGTTCCTTTTACGGTCATCTGTTTTCCTGACACCAGTACGTCCCTTTCTCCATAGGAACAAAAATCAACTGCTCCGTAATTTGTATACTCTGCTGCTTCTTCTTTGTTCTTTATGGAGCTGATCACTGTTACATACTCACTGTTAGCCGGTGCGTATTCCCGGATATCCGTACTGTCATTCCCTGCAGCACAAAGTGTCATGATATTTCTTTCTTTTGCCTCTTTTATTATCTCATCCAGTGCCGGTGATATCGTTTTTGATGATACTCCCAAAACGATCATATCTGCTTTCTGATCTATGGCACTTTGAATGGATTGATATATGGATGAAATGCTTCCCTCTCCCTGGCTGTTTAATGCCTTGATCGGAAGTATTTTTACTTTTTCTGCATTTACTCCATTCTCTTCCAATGCTGCTATGATTGTTTCTGCCATAGCTGTTCCATGTCCATTATCATCCATCGTAGAACCGGCATCTCCTGTTCCGGATAAATTTACCCCGGTATCTTCTATGTAAGCAGTAACAGAGGCTGTTCCAGCATCGATCCCTGTATCCGGAAGAGCGATCCTAAATATATCATCCTCCACCGATTCTTTTGGAATTTCTGTATCCGGTTCCCCCGGTAGTGCTTCCTGTTTTGTTTCTTCTTCTGCATTTGGTAGATCGGTCTGATCCGTTTCCGGTTCTTCATCTTCCATATCCGTTTTAGATGTGTCCTCATCCTTTTTTTCTTTTATGGAATCTTCTTTCTGATCCGAATTTTTCTGATCGGCTTCTTCCTGATCCGCCTCTTCTATATTTTCCTCTTCGGGATTTTTTTCTTCCTGATCGTCTGTATCTTTCGTCTGGATTGTTACCTTCACATCCTGATCAACATACTGGACATCTGATGAATTTATAAAACTTTGATATGCGTTCTTTGCACCTTCTTCATTTTCATAGGATAACAGATATGTATTTGTTCCAATCTCTCTTTTATCCATTGCTCCATGTATGTCCAATTCAGGATTTTCGGATTTTACTATCACATTCTTATATGCAGCTACTGTATTTTCTGTTGTTGTGTCTGCATGAACCATGGATATTCCCGGCTGCGTCAGGAATACGGTCATGGCAAGCAGGGCTGCCAGTCCTTTTTTATATCTCATGCTTTTACCTCCAATCTGCATAGAATATCACATCTGATGTTATTTTCTGACTAAAATCTGCCTTTTGTCCTGTCTCTGCATTGATCCACCCGGAAAAGGTACGTCCATCCTCATCCTCCGGTTTCTGTGGCTCGATCAGATCAGACTCTTCTGTCAGCGTGACCTTTTTATATAAATCCTCATCCCTTCGTTTTTTATCAAGGTAGAAAATTTCACTATATCTGTTTTTTTCTTTTATGGAATCTTCCTGTTGATCCAAAATGATTGTTCTCTTGCAGCTTACTCTTCCAGGATTTCCATTAGGATGCTTATAAGAAGATGTCACTTCTGCAGAAAGAATCCCTTTTTGATAATCCGCTTTTAAAACCGTGACGGAAATATCTGAATCGGAGTCCATCTGTAGCATCAGGTTTTCTATAAAAGCTGCCTGAAATTCATCATTGTTTGTATAATTGCCCTCTTCCTTTGTTTTCTGTCCTGCTGCTTCCATAGCAGTTGTGATTCCATCCTGAATCTCCGTCTTTCTCTCTGTCTTTCCCTGTATCGTATACAGTGTCAATAAAAGAAGAATTACAATGATAAATGCTGCCAGTCCGGTTATTAGGTTTTTCATTTATTTCTATGCCCCTTTCCTGTTTACTGCAACATAAAAACTAATTTCTGTCTGGTTATTGTCCTCATCTTTTCCAGATACCTTGATCTGGTAGAACCCTGACTTTGGAAATTTGACAATTCCTTTTTCTGAATCAACAGATGCCTCCGATAATTTGGATCCATCTGAAAGTAATACTTCAACTTCAGGATGTTTTATTTCTCCATCAGAAACTGCCTGTGCCAGAGTCTTTTCACTTTTTCCTTTATCTTCTTTAAGATTGATCTCTTCAAAG
>ULQJ01051219.1_pt1 | contig 13235 bp, 4 predicted proteins | sample 1954331 | NCBI WGS metagenome assembly ULQJ01 (sample SAMEA4835651, study PRJEB28245) | human gut metagenome | biome: gut microbiome; material: fecal sample | place: Denmark | collected 2008 | reverse complement strand
CAGCCAGATCAGCGGCACGCAGAGCCAGCTGGACAAGATGAACCGGGACGGCTTTTCTTACGACTACACCAAGGACGCAGCTTACCAGCAGTACAAGAACCAGTACACCCGGGGTGCGGAGCTGGCCAGCGAGAACGCTGCCGCCAACGCTTCGGCCCGCAGCGGCGGCTACGGCAACAGCTGGGGCACTTCCAGCGGGCAGACGGCCTACCAGAGCACCATGAACGGGCTTTCGGACGTGGCAGACAGCTTATACAGCCAGGCCTACAACGAATATGCCACCAAGAAGAGTGATCTGAGCAACCGGCTGAGCTCTTTGCAGCAGCAGGAAAAGCTGGCGCAGGATGCTTACAACACCCGCCTGAACAATTACTATGGCCAGCTGAACAGTGCTCAGACCGAATATGCCAACGCGGTGGGGGCCAACCAGCAGAAGGATGCGAACAATACCAACTTCTGGGGGAACGCTTTGCAGGTCGGCGCACAGCTGCTGCCGTGGGTGCTGAAAGCGTTTGCCGTGATCTGAAGACCGGTGTGTGGCAGAAGAAAAGGAGAACGACATGTTATTTGATACCTTACGGAGAAAGAACCAGGCGGAACAGGAAGAGCGGGAATGGAACGCCAACCGCCCGGCGGACTATGTGAGCCGGAACAAGGACGCAATGGACAGCCTGACCGGGCAGATCGGCACAGGGTTCGACTGGGACACCGGCAACAAAGCCTACCAGCAGTACCGCGCCCAGGCCCAGGCCAATGCTGCCGCCAGCGCGGAGAACGCCCAGGCCAATGCGGCGATGCTGGCGGGCGGGTATGGCAGCAGCTACGCCGACAGCGTGGCAAAGCAGGGCCAGCAGCAGGCGCTGAGCGGCATTGACAATGCGGTACCCGGCCTGAGAGGCCAGGCACTGAGCGAATACCAGAACCAGCAGAACGACCTGCTGAGTGCCCTTTCCGGCATGGCCAACACCGAGGCGCTGGACCGCAGTGCCTACGGCAGCAATTTTGCCAACTACACGGCGTGGCAGAATTTCCTTGCCAACCAGAGCGAACAGGCCCGGAACGAGAACGACAATTACTGGAACAACCTCTGGAACACGGTAAAGAACATCGGCTCGGCGGCCCTGACGGCCTACGATGGGTACAAGGGGTACACACAGCAGCAGTGGGAAAATGACTTTGCCCGGGAACAGTGGGAGTACAACAAGAACCGCACCGACCAGAGCGATGCCCTGAGTGCTTACCAGCAGGCGTTCAACCTGTACACCCAGGGCGCTGGGGATGCGGCCAGCGACGTGCTGAACCGGTACGGCCTGAACGCAAACGCTTTTGCCAACTACACCGGCGCACCGGTGACCCGGGACGATCAGGCCGGGGTCCTGAGCACCGCGGCTTCTCTGGTGGCAAGCGGAAATCAGGAAGCAGCGGCCAACCTGCTGAAGATGTACGGGCTGGACAGCAATGCAGCGGGCGACTACAACACCCTGACCCAGAGAGCACTCTCGGCGGCGCTGGCAAAGAGAGCAGCGACCGGTTCCGGCGGGTCGAGAGGCTATTACCGCCAGAGCAGCGAGTGGTCGAAAAGCGAACTGCGCAACCTGATGAAAGACCGCGAAAGTGTTGCTGCAAAGGGTGGGGATACGACGTGGTATGACGGTATCCTTGCAGATGCTGGTTATCCGGTGCCGGAGACGAAGAACACAGAAAGCACGGGTAAGAGTACGGCGCAGAGCAGTGACACCGGCACACTTCTGGCCCAGAGGTATGCAAAACGTGGCTACAGCGCCTGGGCAATTACAAACATTATGAGCCAGAACGGATACAGTGACAAAGAGATTTCGGACGCATTGGAAAAGGCAGGTGTGGAATAATGGCATGGACAGCGGAGAAAGTTCGGGCTTTGCGGGAAAGCAACCCCTCTGAAACGGCAAAAAAGGATGAGGAAAGCGGCAAGTGGACGGCAGAACGGGTTCGGGCACTGCGTACCAGCTCCCCTGGTAGGGGAGCCAAGGGGGTGGCTGCGGCTGAGGGCAATGACCTATATTCCACGGCGCTGGAGGATTACCGGACAAGGAACAACCTGGGCTTTGCGGATGCCATGGACAGCCGGAGCGACGAGCTGAACCGGCAGAAGGTGACAGCGAGCCCGGCGGAGAATACTCTGGGAACGTGGTACGGACAGCAGGCCCAGAAGCTGAAGAACAGCTATGCGGAGTACAGCCAGCCGGACGACTTTGACCAGGCCAACCAGTGGTTTGACCAGCCTCGGAATCAGGAGCTTGTGAACAAGCTGCTGGAAAAGAAGAGCAATTATACCAGCTATGCCGAGACCGGCACCAGCAGAAACGGGGCCAGCGCCGGGGATGGTAGCATCGACCCCTTCCGCACCACGGGAATCAAGGGGAAGGTGGGCAACACCTACAGCACGGAGGACCTGAAAAAGCTGGGGTACACGGACACGGAGATCCGGCAGGCCAGGGAGTATCTGGACACTATGGAAGAAATCCCGGAGTGGAAGCAGCTGGCCCGGCGGACGGCAAACACCGTGGGCGGCGTTGCGGACACCGTGGCCGCTGCCCCGCTGATGGGTGCGGAGTACTTGGTGCAGGCCGGAAAGAACATCCGGCAGAGCAGCGAGAACCGGAAAGCACTGGAAGCAGAGCTTGCCCGGAACCCCCGCGAGAAGAACCTGTATGACCAGCTGATGGAAACTGACATGGACTACCAGCCCAAGTACAGCACCGGCGACCTGTTGCAGCAGGGATTTACCCGGCAGGAGATCGAGGACATGCGCAGCCGCATTGCCGGAACGGAAGCAAAGGGTGGCATCGACACGGAGAAGAGCGTGGGCTACCAGCTGTACAACCGGGGCCAGCAGCTGACGGGCGCGGCCCAGAGCGGCCTGACCGATGTGCAGCGGACCGTGCAGGGCGTGGCGACCAGCGCGGCAGAGAACCTTGCCGTGGCTGCCATCAACCCGGCGGCGGTGCTGCCGGTGCTGAGTGCCCAGGGCGCTGCGGATGCCATGGGCAAGAGCGCGGCCAAGGGCGAAAGCGCAGGCAAGGCGCTGGTGGGCGGCGTGGCCAAGTTTGGCGCAGGATGGGCCATCAACAGCGTGGGTGCGGCTGATCTGGCAAGAACCATGGGCGCGGACTACGCCAGAAATTCCGTGGCGGGAGCTGTGGCAGACAAGATCCGGGCGCTGGCTGGGGATTCGGCCTTTGCGGCGGCACATCCGGCAGTTGCCAACGCCATTTCCGGCGGCATTGACAACGCCATGCAGGCCTTTGTGGAGACCTACGCCGACAAGGCCATTGATGCGGTCCTGGGAGACAGCGAAGCTGCCCAGACCATGTTTACCACGGACACGCTGGTTCAGGCGCTGGAAGCGGGGCTGACCGGCGGCGCGTCCGGTGCACTGGGCGGCGCTGTGGGCACAGGGCTTTCCAGGATGAACGCGGGAGATTCCAGCCTGCGGGGCAACGTGGAGCGGTATGCCGCTCAGGACGAATACGAGCAGGCGCTGAAGGAACACCAGCGCCGGGAGGAGCTGGCGCGGGAACCGGGGGATGGGATCGCTGAACAGACGGTGGTGAACGATGACCCGGCGGTACATACTGCGGCACAGAACGCCAGCATTGAGGAGTACAAGAACAGCGTTGACCCCAAAATGGCGGAATACGTGGACAAGGTGCGGGCAGGCGAGAAGCTGGAACCCTACGTTGTGACCAGGACCAGCGACCGGATGCGCAGTGCCATGATGGAGCTGACGGGGCTGGACAAGGTTGGGGATTACACCCTGCTGGACAACAACGGCGTGCAGCACATCACAAACCGCCACGCAGGCGGCGACGGCAGTGCCGATGCCACCATGAAGAACAGCGCCGACGTGGCCCGTGCGGCTTATGTGCTGAACAATTTTGATAATGCGTATCTGGGAACCCGGAAAGCAGAAGGCTATTTTGACAGTCGAAGCAAACGAGCCCCCATTGTGATCTTTGAGAAAAAAATAGACGGCTCCCACATTATCGTGGAAGCCGTCACTGACACCAAGCGAGGAAAAAATTATATCATTTCTGAATATTTATCCTCGGTGGGTGTTGATCCAAAAGAAATAGCGAAAACTCTGCGCCCCCCTATGGATGCCGCTGAAAGCGACCCCAGACATACGTCCGAAACGTTAAACGAAGAAATTTCCGCTATTTCGGCATCGATGCCGCAGTCCCCTATGGATGCCGTTGCCGACCCCAGGGATACGTCCAAAACGTTAGCTGAAGATTACGATGCTACCGCTAGTATAGCACCCGGCGAGGGCAGCGTCAACGGGAACCGTGTGAAAAACGGCGTGGAAACGGTGGAAAGTACTGCGGAAACAGCAGCGGACGGGAATACACCTCATCCGTCTGCTGCGCAGACAGCTTCCCATCAAGGAGAAGCCTTTAGCAGTTACGCGGACGTAGAGAACCGGGTGGATGCGGCACAGCTGAACACGGCGGACTGGAACCGGGGCGAGCAGAGAGCCGCCGCACGGCAGCTGGTGAACCGGGCGCAGATGACGACAAAGGCGGCACAGGCTGTGGTGGATGCCATGCCCCAGGGCGTGGGTGCTGCCGTGTATGCCCAGGCGGCCAACAGCCTGTACCGGATGGGCGTGACCCAGGACGTGAAGAGTTTTGAACAGGCGGTGAACCTGACCGGCGGCATGAACAGCCTGGGCGGTGCCGTGCGGCAGGTGCTGGCGCTGGGAAAGACCGGCGAGAATGCCTTGCGCATTGCCTACACCTACGGCCAGGGCGAGGCGGAAGCCTACAACGCCCGGAAAACCAGCGAAATTGGCAGCGGACAGGGAGCAGTCAACCCGGACGCTGGCACCTATTTCAAGGGCCGGAACGTGAGCAAAGGCACCAATGCCATGGACGCTTTTATTGAGCTGGGAGCCAAGAGCAGCGGCACCGCCATCCACCGGGCCGTGGAGGGGTTACAGAACAACGCCAGGGGCTTTATCAAGGCTGCGGCGGGCGAAATGTACCTTTCCGGTGAGGCGGGCAGCGAGACCGTGATGCACGAGACCTTCCACATGCTGAACGAGTGGAGCCCGGAGACTGGTCAGGCCGTGATGGACCGGCTGCTGACCTATCTTGTGCAGCAGAACGGCATGGAGAGCACCGAGAAGCTGGTGGAAAGCTATCTGGGCCGGTATGAGGACAGCGGCGTGAAAATGACCTGGAACCAGGCGCTGGAAGAGATCACCGCCGATGCCATGGAGACCGTGTTCGGCACGGCGGACGGCTTTAGGAATTTCGTGCGCCAGCAGGCGGCGGAAGCGAAGATGAACGCCAAGGCCCGGGGGATGATCGGGAAGGTGATGGACAAAATCGACAGCCTGCTGCACACCGTGCTTGCTGACGTGAACCGCTTTTTGAAGAACGAGCCCACCAACGCCGCCGCCAAGGCCGCCAGGAGCCTGACAGAACAACAGCTCAAAGACCTGCAGAACCTTTACTTTGAACATCAGGCAGAGGCCGGCAGCAAATACCGGGAAGTATTAACCTCTCAGGCGCAAAGCGCCAGCTCCCCTAATAGGGGAGCCAAGGAGCAGGGCAGCGCAGAGGTAAAATACTCCATTGACCCGAGCTATGCACAGGACATTGACGAGTGGAACCGGGACGGACGAAACAGCCGGGAAATCTTTGTGCTGGGCAGCACGGCGGAAGCCTTGCAGGGACTGGGCGCACGAGAGAATGACATCTACATGAAAGGCGATAAAATCAGCCTGATTCTGGAACAACACCCGGAGATGACATTGAACGAGATTAAACGCATTCCGGAAATTTTGGATGACCCCATTCTGGTGCTTTCCAGCCGGAATAAGGGGCGCGCCGGTTCACAGAATACCAGACTGGTTTTGTTTGGAAGCGTGAAAGCGCAGGATGGCAGACCCGTACTGTGCGTGCTGGATCTTCAGCCAGTAGAAAACCGGATCGTGATCCAGGATATGCAGAAGGCAACCAGTGCTTATACCAAGGATAACGACCCTGTGAGATTTGTGCGGAACAGCGAAGTGCTGTATACCTCTGAAAACAAAAAAAGAACCACAGCGTTACTTAGGACACTAGGCTTCCAAATGCCTAGCGAACTGCAACGCTATGGTTCTATGGGTAGTATATCCTATCATGGGCAAAACGTCAAGATGGAAGGTGTGCCATTTACAGGAATAGAGACGCAGACGAAATACCAGCTGGACATGGACAGCGACGCTGCAGAAGCAACCCGCACTGCCGCCCTGGGTGACGTGGACAAGCAGACCGACCTGATGCGACAGGTGAGCGAACTGGGCGGGAAGGTGCGCCTCTCCGACCAGAGCATTACCGACATTGTGCGGGCCGTGCTGAGCGACACGGGCAGTAAGCTGGATGCCAAGACCTTTACAGAGCGAATGCGGGCCCTGAGTGACTACATTGCCCTGAATAAGGATGTGAGCTGGGACGATGTGTACACCTTTGCCTCTGACATTGCCGAACAGCTGATGCAGAGGAGCAGCCATAAGAACGACGAAATGTGGAAGCACTACCCGGAGCTGCACCAGATGAGCATGGTGATCGAAAAGGGATCGAAGGACTACAGCGAGATCTTGTACCACTGGGGCAGCTGGGCCAACGCACGCAAGGAGCTGGCCCGGCGCGGCGTGAAGATCACCCAGAGCAAAGAAGGAGTGCACAGCCATTGGGACGCAGACTTTACCGAGCTGCAGAAGCTGGGGGCGGGGCTGTTCCCCACCGAAACGCCCAATAGCGCCGTGGAAGCGCTGGAAGCCATGGCAGAGGCCCATGACACAATCCGCCCGGTGATGCAGAATGATTACAGCGAGGACTGGGACGGGGCAAAGCAGGACATTGCCATGCAGATCATGCTGCGGTACATGAACAGCACCGAGGTGGCCAACGAGCAGAACGCCGAGGCCCGGCAGGAGTTCACGAAGCAGTGGGAGGAGATGCGCAAGCAGGCAAAGCAGGAGGCGCTGGAAGCGAGGGCGAAGGTGGAACTGGAACGAGCAAAGCGGGAACAGGAGCTGAAAGAAGCTGCCGAAAGCGCGGCTGACCCGTTCCGGCTGGAAGCTGCCAAAGCCAACGCCCGGGCAGACAAGGCGGAAGCCTTTGCCAGGAAGCAGCGGGAAAGCGTGAGCACCACCATTCGGCTGGCGAAAGACCGGGCGGAAAAACAATTGCAGAAGGCCCGGGATGCCCGGGAGATGGACACCACCCGGCGGAATATCAATAAGATGACAAGCCAACTGACCCAGATGCTGGAAAAGCCAAGCGAAAAAGGCTATGTACCGGAATACCTGCTGGAAAAGGTTCGGCCCGTGGCTGCTCTGGCCAACGATGCCGTTGGCAACCGCAAGGCGGCGGCACAGCTGAGGGCAGAACTGAACGGTACATACGGCCCGGTGCCAGAAGGGGGGAACATACGGGAGGCTGTGGAAGGCCTGAGCCGGGGCATTGACCGGGAGGTGAAGCTGGGAGACCGTGCCGCCATGGAATGGCAGCAGAGTAGGCTGCCGGAGCAGATCAGCGACTGGCTGAACGATGTGAACGAGGCCCGGGAAATTGAGATGGAGAAGCTGCGGGGCGAGATCGAGAATGCCGAAAAGTGGCTGAAAAAGGACACCCCGGAGAAGAAAGCCTACATTGCCCGACTGAACGCTGACCTGAAGGCCTACCAGGACGGGAACCTTGCCACCCTGACCGCAGACCAGACCCGTGAACTGAGTGAGATCCTGGAAAAGACGTTGTTTATTGTAAAGAACGAGAATGTGATGCTGGGCAGCATAGAGGATGTGATGGTGGACGACTTTGCCGAGGGTATTTCCGGTGAGCTGAAGAGCGTGCGTCAGCAGCGGAAGGATACCAGATTCGGGAAGATCTTCCGGGAAGTGACCAGCGTGTACAAGCTGAATACCATGAACATTGAACGAAACTTTGAGCGTTTGGGCGGCTACAACCACGGCGGCTGCATGGAGCAGCTGGGACGGCAGCTGAACGAGGGCCAGGCACGAAAGGAACGCATTAAAGCAGAGGGTGAGCGCATTTTCTCTAACGTGACCGGGCCGGAGCATGCCGAGGAGCTTTACCACTTTACCCACGATCTGGTGGACATCGGGCTAAAGACCCGGGACGGCAAGCCCTGGCTGGTGACCCATGACGTGATGACCGAGCTGTGGGTACAGCTGCAGAACAGGCAGGGCCTGCACCACCTTTTGTACGGCGGGGCCACCATTGTGGACATGAGCTTTTCCACCAAGGGCCTTGCCGGGTTGGGAGAGCAATACTCCGAGACTGTGACGCTGGGCGAGCTGGTGACCATCGACAAGGACGGCAGCAAGCTGAACGCCTACGAGATCAGCAAGCGGGAGGACACGCTGCGCACCAGCATCCTTGGCGAGATCGAAAAGAACCTGACGGCTTACGATGACCTGTGGATCAGCGATTTCCGGGAGCTGGGCAAGCTGACAAAGGGGTACATCAACGAGGCCAGCATGACCCTGTACGGCGTAAAGCGTGCCCGGGTAGAAAACTACATCCACATGAACGTGGACAGAAACACCCTTGTGGAGCAGAACGAGGGCGTGCGCCGGGACGTGAGTGTGGGCAGCGAGGGCTACATGAAGACCCGACAGAACAGCTCCAAACCCCTGGCTTTGGTGGGCCTGGTGAAGCAGGCCAGCGAGAGCATAGAAAATGCCGCCCAGTTTGCAGGCATGGCGATCCCGCTGCGGAACGCCGAGAAGGTGCTGAACAGTATGCAGGGCGGCGAGACACAATACGGAGCCATTGAACGGAGCTGGGGACGGGCCGGACGCAAGTACATGCAGAAGGCCATGGCCGACCTGAGCGGGAGCAAGGGAGACAGCGAGGTGTTTGACCACCTGAGCAGCGTGCTGCGGGGCAATGCCGCTGCCGCCGTGCTGACGGGAAACCTGAACGTGACCTTGCTGCAGGCAGCAAGCCTGCCCACGGCAGCGGCAGAGCTGGGCTGGGGCGGAACCGGTGCATCTGCCGTGCAGTTTGTGATGAACCTGAAGCCCAGCCAGCTGAACAGCATCGTTGAACGTGCCTACCGCTTTGGAGATTCCCTGCTGCCCACCCGCTTGCGGGGCAGCAGCCGGGGGGAACTGAGCAACGCGGCGAAAGAACAGGGCGTGTTCAGCACCGCCCACGACGGGGCCAGGAACAGCCAGAACGTGGTGCTGCGGTACGGCACCCGAGCCGTGAACGCTCTGGCAGACTTTGCGGGCGGAAGCATTGGCTGGATGGACAAGGTGACGGTGGCCAGCCTGTTCCACGGGGCTGAGAACTATGTACAAAAGAACCTGGCCGAATATGACCTGACGAAAGCTGACCTGCCCACCAAGACGATGGAGGACGGCAGCAAGGCTTACCAGGAAGCCGTGATGAGCAAGTTCCGGCGGGTGGTGGAGCGGACACAGCCCAACTATACCGTGATGCAGCGGACAGGAATGCAGCGCTCGAAGAACCAGATGCTGAAGACCCTGAGCATGTTCAGCACCCAGCGCCAGCAGAACGCCCAGATCATGGTAAGCGCCGTGGAGGATCTGGCGGCCCAGTGGCAGCGGAACGACCAGGCAAAGGCGGCATTGGAGAAAGCAAAGGCAGAAAACGACACGCCCCGGCTGGCGGAGTGCAAGGCCGCTGCGGAAAAAGCGAAAGCAGACAGGGCGGAGGCTTTGAAGCGGTTCTGGGATGCGGCCAGCAGCCAGATCGTGCAGACGGCGGTGATCGCCGGGCTGGGGATACTGGTAAAGTTTATTCTGCACCGGTGGGATGACCTGCAGGACGAAAACGGGGATATGACCCTTGCCAGCCTTGGCGGAAGCTTTTTGTACCAGTTCAGCAATAGCATGGTGAGCAACTACACCGGCGGAAGCGAGCTGTGGACAGCGGGGGAGAGCATCCACAGCAAGAGGGTGTTTGGCAACTACGACAGCGTGAGCATGACCGGATTTTCGGCCATCAACGACGCGGTGACCAGCATGACCAAGCTGAACGCCCTGCTGGATAAGGACACCGGCGAGATGACCGAAAAAGAGCTGGACGATTATGCCGACAGCGTGAAATGGGCCTGGGCTGACACGGCGGGCCAGCTGATGATGCTGGTGGGCGTGCCCTACAACAACGGCAAGAAGTATGTGCAGGCGGTGTTTGCCTGGATGGACACGGTCAAGCAGTGGGACGAGACCGGAGAAAAGAACTTCAATTCCACTCCGGACAGCGCCACCGGGCAGTACGACCGGCTGTTTGAGGCCATCCAGACTGGAAACACCGAGGAAGTACAGGCGGCCACCAAGAAGCTGGAGCGAATGCTGGCGGAGGGAAAGATCAAGGAGCTCAAGACAGATGACCAGCTGAAAGCTCGGCTGAAAAAGTACGATGAGGACATTCTGGACGCTGCCAGGGCGAAGAACGCCGGAGACATGGAAGCACGGGTGGATGCAAAGCAGGAGGTCTATGACCGGCTGTGCACGGCCTACGGCGTGAAGAAGCTGGGCGAAAAGGGCGAGACCGACGAGGACAAGGCCCAGAGAGCCCGGTTCAGGGAACTCATCGATAAGGCGGTGAACGAGAAGGCGGAACAGCTGTACAAGGGCGGCACCGAGGGCAGCGTGTACGATACCCTGACGGACGCACTGGAAACCGGAAAGCGGAAGGACGTACAGGACGAGATCGACCGGCTGCGGACGGCGGGCAAAGCGGACAGCCAGATCAAGAGCAAGATCACCGATGCGGTGAAAGAGGAGTATCTGGCGGGCAACGACCACGACCGGGAGAAGCTGGAGAAGCTGCTGACGAGCCTGACCAAAGAGGACGGGACGGCCATGTATGAGGAAAAGAACTTTGCCCAGTGGGTGAAGGACGCGGCAAAAAAGGAGGAACAGGCAAAAAACAGCAAGGATGAGTGGGCAGGGGTGAGGTGAAACTCTCAGTCACGCTTTGCGTGACAGCTCCCCTAGTAGGGGAGCCAAGTTCACGTTGCTGCTCTTTTTGGGGGAGCTCTGCTTAGAAGAAAGGGAGACCGTTCGGGGTGAACGGCCTCCCTTTTGCTATGTTATTCTGTTAAATCATGCCGAGTTCGGATTTCAGACCTTTTTGCAGAACACTGGAAAAATTGATGTGTGCGGATTCGGCGGCATCGTTGAGCCAACCGGGAATAGACAGGGTCTTTTTGACGGGCTTGAACTGCTTCTGATATTCTTCCATATCAAAAGGAATCATTGCAATAAAATCACCGGTATCCACATGGATGGCAGAAGGAAGAGAAGGCTTAGGACATACTTCACAATCTTCAAGCATCAGACCAATGGCATCCTGGGCCATAGCAACCGCTTCATCCATAGTTTCCCCTTGGGTAAAGCAACCTTCAATATCTGGAATTGTAACGGAATATCCTGTTTCTTCTGGATGAAAAACAGCAGGATAAAATACAGCAGTCATTTTAATATTACCTCATATATAGCGTGATGTAAGTTTTGAAAATATTATATGATAACGAGAAAACTAATATTCAATTATTTCAATAATCTATAATGTAGTATTAGGATAACCAGAAATTTTCCAGGTTGATCCTAACAAGATAATGTTATTTTTTGATTCCGGCTTGTTTAAGAATACTTTTTTCTAGACCGGGCTTCAGATCCTTTGCATGATAAGGAACGACAGTGGATTTTTTGGTGACGGGGTTGCTGTACATCCGATGAGAGCCATTGGAGCGAATGCAAACAAAGCCGTTTTGCTCCAACAGCCGACACATCTCTTTTGGAGTTAGCGGCATGGCGGTGAAATCCTCCTTTCTTCGTTGGTGATTTGATTATATACGTATTTTACGTATTTGTCAAGAGGCGGGAACTTATGTATGTCCGGGGTAGTTGCACCCGGCGGGGCGTGATAGGATAGGGGCAGGAAGGGAGTGAAACTGTGAGCCAACTGGATATCAAGATCAGAAAGCTGCAGGACAATGGTTCGACGTTTCGGGCAAACATTGAGACGCTGTATCTGGGCGGTGTGCGGAGCGCCAAGGTGGACGAGCTTCGCTTTGAGCTGCCGGAAGAGTGGAAGAACTGCACCGTGACCCTGCATGTGCAGCGCCTGAGCGGCACAAAGCCGGACCCGCAGATCCTGGACGAGAACAACAGCGCACTGGTAGACCGGCGCTGGACACTGGAAAAAGAGGGCACCTGGATGCTGCTGGCCATCAACGACAGCGGCTACACTGCCATGACCAAGCCCGGCAAGTACACCTGCTATGACACCATCGACACCGACACGACCACCGAGAGCATTACGCCGAGCATCTATGAACAGTTCGTGGCCGAGGTGACGAAGTACGCCAAAAAGGCGCTGGAGAGCATGAACGCGGCCAAGACCAGTGAGGAAGCAGCGGCCAAATCTGCTAAAGAAGCAGCGAACTCTGCCGCCAGCATGGAAGAAAGCGTGCGGGTGAGCGGGGAAAATGCCAAAAAGGCTGCAAACAGTGCTGCTGCGGCAAAGAAAAGTGAGGAAGCGGCAGCAAAGAGCGCAGAGGCATCTGAGAACAGCGCTAAGAAAAGCGCCGAGAGTGAGAGTGCATCCAAGGCTAGTGCGGGAAAGGCAAAGGACAGTGAAGAGGCGGCGAAAAAGAGCGAGGATGCAGCAGCCCTGAGCGAGACCAACGCCGCCGCCAGCGAGAAGGCAGCCAAGACCAGTGAGACCGCCGCCAAGCGGGCCCTGCAGGACACGGAGACGGAGCACACCACCGCCTTGCAGAACATCGCACAGGCCCGCACCGCGGCCCTGAACGACATAGCGGCCTCCACCAAGACGGCCACCGCTGCGGCAAACACCGCCACCCAGCAGGCCACCGCCGCTGCGGGGAGCGCTTCCACCGCCGCCACTAAGGCCGGGGAAGCATCCACCAGTGCGGGGGCGGCAAAGGCCGATGCCGACCGGGCGGAGAAAGCCAGCACCAACGCGGCCAATGCGGCCACCAATGCCGTGAAACAGGCCAAGGAAGCCGGAACCTTTGATGGTCAGTCGGCCTATGCGCTGGCTGTTCAGCTGGGGTACACCGGCAGTGAAGCTGACTGGATCGCCAGCCTGAAAGGTGCTACCGGCCCACAGGGGCCGCAAGGGCCTACCGGCCCGCAGGGGGCCACCGGAGCCAGAGGCCCCACGGGCGCTACCGGC
>ULQJ01055043.1_pt1 | contig 13295 bp, 10 predicted proteins | sample 1954331 | NCBI WGS metagenome assembly ULQJ01 (sample SAMEA4835651, study PRJEB28245) | human gut metagenome | biome: gut microbiome; material: fecal sample | place: Denmark | collected 2008 | reverse complement strand
AATAATAAGAGAAATAAGTTTTTACGTGCAGTGTACTTTCTCCCTGTTATTTGTTCTGCAACTGTAATAGGTATTATGTGGAGAATGATTTTACATTCAAATATAGGCTTTATAACGGCTGCTTTACAGTCAATGGGATTAGGAAAAATTAATTTTATGAATACTCCGGGACTTACAATATTTGTAATCTCGTTTATATCAATATGGAGAAGCTTTGGTATTTCGACAATAATATATGTTACTGCAATCCAGCAGGTATCACCTTCATTATTTGAAGCAGCTCAAATGGATGGGGCGGGAAAAATTCTTCAGTTTTTACATATAACAGTTCCTTCCATACGGCCTACATTCTGGTATATCATGATGACCAGATTTGCAGGTGCTCTTCAGATTTTTGATATCATATATGTAACGACAAACGGTGGACCAAATTATACTACAGAGTCAACTGTTAGTTATATATATTCAAGAGCGTTTTCATCAAATTCAAGCATGGGATATGCATCGGCAATGTCGGTAGTACTTTTCATTATTATTATGTTCATTACTGTCTTGATGTATAGAAGAATGGTAAAGGAGGACTAACGGTATGAAAAAGAAAAAGACGATAAGTATTGGGAAAGTATTCTTTAATGTACCGGTTGCTTTGATATTGATCATAATTGCTTTGCTGGTTTTAGTGCCGGTCATTTGGATGACATTTAGTGCTTTCAAGACAGAAAGAGAGATCATTTCATGGCCACCTACATTTATTCCTAAAAACATTTACACTTGAAAACTTTGTGGACGTGCAGGGGCGAATTAACATTATTCGTTATATTGCAAACTCTGTAATATATGCAGGTGTAACAACTGCTTTAGCTGTTGTCGTAAATAGTATGGCTGGATATGCATATGCATTTTACGAATTTAAAGGTAAAACAGGAACATTTTTGATGACATTGGCAACAATGATGGTTCCTTTTCAGGTAATTATGGTTCCGTTATTCCTTGTTGTATACAAGATGGGAATGTATGACACTTATTGGGGACTTATAATTCCGAGAGTGGCAGTTGCTGGTTCAATATTTATGATGAGAGCTGCGTTTACGGGGATACCGAAAGAAATGGCAGAGGCAGCCAGAATTGATGGACTGTCGGAATTTGGAATATTCTGGAAAATTATGCTTCCGCAGGTAAAACCAGCGGTAATAACATTGGTTATTTTAAGTGTTAATGGCTCTTGGAATGATCTGTTATGGCCGATGATTGTTACAAGCAGTACAGAAATGAGAACACTTGCAAATGGATTAGCATTATTTATAGGACAAAATACTATTGAATATGGTGCTGCTTTTGCAGGAGCACTTGTTTCATTACTGCCGATGTTTGTACTTTATATGTTTGGACAGAAGTACTTTGTTGAAGGTATGAGCAGTGGTGGATTAAAAGGATAGGAGTTGAGGAAGATGGAAACTACAAAAGTAGTATGTAATAAAGAATTTCAAATTGACAGAGTAGATTCTAGATTGTTTGGCTCTTTTCTTGAGCATATGGGAAGAGTCATATATTCTGGAATATATGAACCTGACAACAAGAATGCTGATGAAGACGGCTTTAGGCAGGATGTGATTGATCGCGTAAAAGAAATGAATGTAACAACAGTACGTTATCCAGGTGGTAATTTTGTTTCTGCATACCATTGGGAGGATGGTGTTGGGGCTAAAGAAAAGAGACCGCATAAACTTGATCTTGCATGGAGGTCAATTGAAACAAATGAATTCGGTACAAATGAGTTTATGAAATGGGCAAAAAAAACAAATGTTAATCCTATTTTTACGGTAAATTTAGGAACACGGGGTGTTGAAGATGCTGCACATTATCTTGAATACTGTAATTTTCCTAGCGGAACACAGTATAGTGACATGCGTAAATCTCACGGTGTAGATGAGCCATACGGAATAAAAATGTGGTGTTTGGGGAATGAGATGGACGGAAGCTGGCAGATAGGACACAAATCAGCGGAAGAGTATGGAAAGATTGCGGCTGAGACCGGAAAGGTTATGAAGTTGATAGATCCTGATATTGAACTGATTGTATGCGGAAGTTCTCTGTCAAGTATGGATACATATCCTGAGTGGGATATGGAAGTATTGGATAAAACTTATGATGTTGCAGATTATCTGGCACTGCATCAGTATTATGCAGGACAGGAAAAGGGAACAAAAACTTTTCTGGCACAATCGGTTGATATGGAAGAGTATATTCATACTATTAGATCTGTTGCACAGGTTATCAAGCAAAAAAAACGTTCTAAAAAAGATATGAAGTTTAGCGTTGATGAGTGGGGCGTATGGGCTGTGCCAAGCAATACTGTAAATAATGAAATTGATGAGAAACCATGGCAGATAGCACCCGCAATCAGTGAACAGATTTACACCCTTGAAGATGCGTTATTGTTTGCAGAGATGCAGATGGTAATAATTAGAAATGCAGATGCAATTAAAATCGCATGCCAGTCACTTCTTACTAATATAAGTGCATGTATTATGACAGAAAAGGGTGGGGGGCATTGGTTACAGACTATATATTATCCATTTTATTATTTCGCAAATTACGCTAAGGGGATAGTTTTAAATGTCTCGAGTACTGGGCCAGTATATGACTGTAAAGAATTTAACAATGTGCCTTATGTAGATTTTATTGTTGTATGGAATGATGAGGATGGAGAGTTAGTCTTTTTTGCAGTAAATCGTGATGAAGATAATAAACAGAAAGTGTCACTTCAATTGTCGGATTTTGAAGTAGATAGTGTAATCGAAAGTATCGGTATGACAGCAGCAGATAAAAAAATGACAAATCAATTTCAGCATGATGCTGTTAAACCGGAAACAGTTGACAATGTGAAACTGGGCAATGGGGAGGCGAAAGTAGTATTAAAACCATTATCATTTAATGTGGTTAGATTAAGAATAAATCAGTAACAGGAATATATAGTGAATCCTGAGAAAATCGTGAGTTCATTGATGATAACAGGCGATTATGGTATACTCTGACTAGAAATATACGGGGGTACGGATATGGCAATTACAGTAAATCAGATAGCAGAGCAGTGTGGTGTTTCCAGAACGACAGTTCTTAGAGCTTTAAATGGTGGAAGTGTGTCAAAGGACACTAAGGAACGAATATTGCAGGTTGCTAAAGATAATAATTATCGCCCGAATCTTCTGGCTAGGAGCTTAAATCATGGAAGAACAATGTCACTTGGGGTTGTAACAATCAATATCGAAAACATGTACTTTGTACAATCATTAAATACTATTAATAAAGAGGCTGATAAAAGAGGATATTTTACTAATATAGTAGTTTGTGATGATAGCCTTGAATGGGAGAAAAAACTTATTCAGGGATTGGCTGAACGTCAAATGGAGGGGATATTGATTAACCCAATAAACAAAGGAAAAGAATTTGAAGATTTTCTCTTATCACTGCATGTTCCGGTAGTATGTATTGGCAATCAGGTATCAGAAAAGATTACAACTGTACAGGTAAATGAAATGGTTGCGACCATGGATGCGGTAAAACATATTGTATCAAAGGGCTATGAGAAGATTCTGTTTATCTGTCCTCCACTTGAGATGAAAGAAGTGAAAAATACTTATACGCATGAGCAGAGAGAATTGGGATTTAGAAATGCTATGGGGATGTATCCAGATGTAAATATGCATGTAATTGGAAAAAATGAATTTTTACAAGAAGTGCAAACAGTTTGCAAAAATAATCTGGATAAAAGAACCGCTTTTCTTTGTTCAGGAGACAGCTATGCATTGATGATAATGCAATGGGCTGCTAAGGAAGGCTATGAAATTCCAAAAGATTTTGGATTAATGGGATTTGATGATATCAGTGTTTTACAATATATTTCTCCAAAACTTACAACGGTTTCGACAAATGTTGAGGGAGTTGCATCTACTGCGGTAGTGGAACTTATCCAACAGATAGAATCAGAAGTATATTCGCCTAAGTCTATATATTTGAATCACAAAATATTAGATAGAGATACATTATAATTACCGTATTCATATTTCCTGTGCGAATAAAGGAGATATGAATATGAATAAGAACAATTATATAGAAACTGAGTACAATAAACCATTTATTAGACAGCGTGCAGATCCATATGTGTATAGGCATTCGGATGGAAGCTATTATTTTACAGCTTCCGTGCCGGAGTATGACAGAATAGTATTGCGACGGAGTAATACTTTAAACGGGTTAAGAGAGTCAGATGAAGTAACTATATGGAAAAAGCATGATAAGGGAATCATGAGCGTGCATATTTGGGCACCAGAGATTCATTATCTAGACAATAAATGGTTTATTTATTATGCAGGAGGAGATATTGATGATATATGGGCTATAAGACCATATGTGTTAGTGTGTGAAGGACAGAATCCGTTAAATGATCCGTGGAAAGAACTTGGAATGGTAAAGGCAACTGATGCTTTTTCTTTCAATGATTTTTCATTGGATATGACGGTGTTTGAAAACAAAGGTAAGAGATATTGTGTATGGGCTGAGAAAGTAAATATCGGTAAGAAAATATCTAACTTGTATATTGCAGAGATGAAGTCTCCTACAGAACTTGCTACAGCGCAAGTACTTTTATCCTCTCCTGATTATGAATGGGAAAGGGTTGGTTTTTGGGTAAATGAAGGACCGGCAGTAATCAAACATAATGGAAAGATTTTCTTGACATATTCAGCAAGTGAAACGGGAGAATGCTATTGTATGGGAATGCTGAGCATTGGCGAAAATGAAGAGATTTTGAATCCTCGTGCTTGGAAGAAGGAATGTAATCCTGTTTTGAAAACTGATGTTGATAAGCAAATATATGGACCAGGACATAATTCGTTTGTAAAAGATGAAACAGGTAATGATGTAATGATTTATCATGCCAGACAGTATGATGAAATTATAGGTGATCCGTTGTATGATCACAATCGTCATGTTTATCGGATGAAAATAAAATGGAATTCAAGAGCTGAACCCGTTTTTAACTATGGCAATAACTTTTAACATGATTTTCAGAAAGAATAAGGAGGAGCCACTAAAACAAGCAAATATAAAAACAGACCGCCTAAGTGAAAAATCAAAGCGGCTAAATTTCCATACCGAAAATACATCGAAGATCTGGAAATGAATCTTCTTCCGGAAGGAATGCGAAAATGCCTACCGGAGCTGTGTACGCTGGATTTTATCAGAGAAGGAAAAAACATCATTATGACCGGCAATCCGGGAACCGGGAAAACGCACACGGCTATCGGACTTGGAATAAAGGCCTGTGAACAGGGCTATCGTGTCCTGTATACAACAATTCCTTATCTGGTAACAGAACTAAAAGAAAGTAATAGCAAGCAAAAACTCCGCACATATCAGAAACGCTTTGAAAAATACGATCTGATCATAGCTGATGAGTTTGGTTACATATCTTTTGATCGGGAAGCTACTGATTTGTTATTCACAGTCCTTTCATTAAGGGCATCCCAGAAATCAACCATTATTACTTCAAACCCTACATTTGAGAGATGGGACGAAATCTTCGAAGATGCCGCCATTACAAGTGCAATCGTTGATAGGCTTACATACAAAGCTTATCTGATTGATATGGAAGGCGATTCCTACAGGCTCCGTGAAACTCTGCGGAACAACGGAACCGACTTCGAAACAGTAGTAAAATAGTAACTGCACCTGTGGCAGTAATGCTGCAGGTGCCAAACTTGGTCTATAGTGACCTAGTTTTCAATGAGCGGTTGACCGAATTTTCGGTTGACAAATACAGCAAGTATTTATTACAAAATAAAAAGATCTCAGGATTATTCCTAAGACTGAGATTTTGATTATATAATAACACTGACTAAAATGCCCTTCTATTTTACTGAATTTCTTCTCCATTTTCATTTAAAAACTTGTATTGTATATCATAATCAGATGGAATATTTGACATGTCCAAATAATATACAAATGGAATATTATTAATTTCTATATTTTTGGTTATATCAGCTCCATTTCGTGGCGATATGACAGCCTGTATGGTACTAACATTTTCATTATTGCAGACTATGATATATCCGGTATTCAGTTTACCTAACCTTAATTGCCATCCTATATCATTCAAGGAAATGGCATTTTTATATTTATATTTTCCATCCTGATTTTTGGAAAACTGTGCTGCATAATAATGATATGTTTTGTCGTTTTCCCCTGTCATTCCGACAACTATGGTAGTATCATTATCTACAATACGGCCACACTCTATCATATCAACTTCAGCAGATATATTTTCTTTTTCTTTCACAACATCTAACATTTCATCAGGTGTACTCACTTTTTTCCGCAAGCAGCAAGGCATATCGCCAAAGAAAGGATAAGTAAAACGGTTACTTTTTTCATCTTATTCCGTTATCATTGTGATTAAATTACTCTTTTTCGTAACATTCATTATCTATATAGTATAAAAAAATCAGAAAGTTTTCAAGAGAATAAAATTATCAAAATTGATAGAAAAATGTTGTTTTGGTCGTAAAATCTTGAAACTTGCGTAAAATAGTTGTAATTTGTATATCTTTATGTTATTATCCCACTATAACCTAAAACTATAATCTTAGTTTATACTCAAAAAATATTATCAATGTTAACGATGAAAGGGGAAAATATGGAGGAACTGACTACAGCGGAATCCATGGTGATGAAAACAATCTGGGATCATCCCCATGAAATGGCACTACAGGAAATTATGAAACTGACAAACGAAACATACGGGAAAGACTGGAAATCCCAGACCGTATCAACTTATATTGCAAAGCTGGTGAAAAAGGGCTTTCTAAGGATGAACCAGAGCGGGCGCAATGCCACATATGAGATCATAATACCGGAACTTTCCTATCAGCAGGAGCAGAGTCGCAAATTTGTAAAATTCTGGAACCGTGGATCGGTTGCACAGTTTTTAACTGCTTTTTATAAAGATCATAAACTTACCAAAGAGGAAATAGAGGAGTTGAGAAAAAGCATTGATGAACTGGATCAATAATTTGTTTTACATGGGGCTGTTTACTGCACTTACAGGCAGTATTGCATTTGCGGTATATGCAGTTGTTGCAGGCGTTTTGGATGGGTTAAAAAAATACCGCTATATATATGGGCTGTTGCTTGTGGTGTTACCGTTCTGGCTGTTTCCGGGGCTGTTTCTCCTGTTGTATGTTACGCATTACCGCAAAATGGGGGAGGCACTGTTTATCAAGGGACACCTGTTTGAACTGACACCTGTGATTGCGCACATAGAGTGTGTGGCGGCAGTGGTCTGGCTGCTTGGTGCAGCAACGGTTCTTGTGCTTCATCTGGTTCGTTATTACCGGGTGGAACATTACATAAAAAAGCACCGGATGCCGGCGGAAAAACGGCTGCAGCTCGTTGCGGCAGGGACAAAGGAGCGTTTAAAGATCCGGGGAAATGTAGAAGTGTATTGCTGCTATGGTATTTCTTCCCCGATGGTGCTGGGGCTATTTCATAAATGGATTGTATTGCCGGTGAGGGATTTTTCTCCGGAGAGTCTGCAGATTGTGCTTACGCATGAGTTTGTACATGTGCGGCAGCACATCCTGACGTTGAAATGTGTGGGCAGAGTGCTGGAAGATTTATTCTGGTATAATCCGCTGATCTATATTTTCAATCGCAGGCTGGATTTCTGGTCGGAAATGGCATGCGACATGGAATGCTGCCGTGATTCCGAAAATGTTTTTTCTGTCGGACAGTATTTTCGTGCAGCACTTGAACTGCTTACGGAAGAGACCCGTCCTCTCGAATTTCCGTTTTCCATGTTTGGGGCGCAGAATCATTTACAGGAGCGTATCCGCCGGATGAAGCAGTACCGAAAACAAAAAGAGATGAAACCACTGGCTGTTTTGGCAAGTTTTATTCTGGTTTTTCTTGGCAGTATCTGCTTTACCTGTGGAGCCGGCGTCGGTACACAAAAAGCTGTACAAAAAATCTATGCAAAGACTGTACAGCAGAAAAAAGTGAATGTACAGATGGAGGTTATGGACAATCAGGTCTGCTATGCGACGCAAATAGAGACAAATCCGGATGCCGGACACAGTTATATGGTAAAGGAAGAACCGTATGATGTTTATAAACAGGCAGTTATGGATGCATTTCCTGAGGATATTACAGAGGATAGCATAAAACTTTCCGCAGAGATTCCAAAACAGACGTTATGCAAATGGGCGGTTAAAGGAAAACCACAGAAAATCAGCATCACGGTCGATACCATCCGCGCAGACAAAACAATTTGTGTGGGTATTCTGACATCCGCCCATAAACGGGTCTATATTGAGGCAAATGGAGAGGTGGGACAGTTATTTGAAACATCCGGCAAAGAATTTATACGGAGTGTTTTTATAGAAAATACGGATGTAGATACGGTTAAGATTTCCGGGATTGCTACAATGTTAAGTGATTCAGAGCAGAATGCAGGAAATACACAGCGATAGAAAATCAAAAATTGTAATTTTTTGTATGAGGTAAGTATGGAGTTATATCATGCAAGTAAGAGAGCAAAAAGACAGATATATTTTTTGCTCTCTTTTTGCTGTATCGAAAATTTAAGACAAAAATAAAAAGAACAATTCAAAAAACATGGCATATTGATGTCAAAAATCTTCGGATAAAATAAACATGAAACGGATGTCAATAAATATAAAATTCGGAATATGTAGGGAGGCGTATTGCTATGAAACATAAAAACATTAAAATTGCACTCAGTGTTTTTCTTACAGCATTTGCATTTGGGTTAAATATTACAGGAATATCACCGGTTTTGGGAGTCCTGAATACAAAATATCATGCATATGGGACCAGTATGGTTCAGATGCTTCAGACACTGCCATATCTGTTTATCATGGTGGGATCTTTTTCAATTGGATGGCTAACGACAAAGATCAGCAAAAAAAAGATTATTATGGCAGGATTGCTTATCATAGGTGTGTGTGGCATAGTTCCGTTTTTTACTGAAAGTTTTACCATTTTATTTATATCAAGACTGCTGATAGGATTTGGCTTTGGAGTGACAGGACCATTGAACACAGCGGTTGTTGCGGATTTTATTGAACCTGAACACAGAGCCGGATTTATGGGACTGCATGTGGTTGGAATGGGCGTAGGAGCCATGCTTGGCAATTTAATTGGAGGAATGTTTGCAGGAATTGGTTATAAATATTTTTATCTGGTTTACCTTATTGCATTTTTCTCGGCTTTCGGTGTGGCGGTTAACCTGAAGGAAACGGCACCGTTAAAAGGAGAGAAAGTATCTGACATGAAAATGACAGGAATTGTCTGGTTACTTTCACTGACTTCTTTTGCACATACATTGTTTATTAATGCGTATAGCACCAATATTGGGATTTATCTGGCAGATAATATTACATCAGATACAGGCACAACAGGTATTGTGACAGCGGTGAATTCTGCTTTTGCATTGATTTGTGGGATGACATTTTCCAAAATATCCGGCTTGTTAAAAGAATATACACTTCCGGTTTCCATTTTGATTGCGGCAGTGGGATATGGTATTTTATTTTTGGTTCCTGGAATTGCCGGAGTGTATATTGTAAGTGCCCTGTGTGGAGTTTCTCTAAGCTGTTTTATGGCAATTGCAAGCTATCTGTTGTCAATATCAGTCAAAAAAGATGCGGTGGCCAGAGCCAGTGGTATATTTTCTATTGTTGGTGGAGTAGGAGGATTGATTGCGCCTGTATTTATGGGAAAAATTGCATCTGCGGTCTGGCATGAAAATACGCCGGAGAATCAGTTTACAATTGCTTTTTGGGGAATGTTGATAATTGGAGTAATTGCGTTTCTGGGAGTCATCCGAAAGAAAAAGAAATTTTTGGAAGCATAAAGATAATACTGAAAATATAGGGGAGAGCAAAAAAAGCAGGCTTATTTTTGCTCTCTTTTTTTATGCGGAACAAAAAATAGCAAAATTTGTGTATGAAATCATACATATCAAAATAGAAGATTGAAAGAAAAGAAATATAATTAAGAATGATGGTATGGGATACACGAAAGGGACAGCTATGGAAAACATAAGAAAATTAATGCAGTTTTATTTTTTAACAGAATCAGGAACATCGGATCATTATCATCAGAATCCGGAATTGTTTTATATTTTAAAGGGAACACTGGAAGTAAAAATTGACGATAAGGTGTATGAACTCCGGCAGGAAGATATTGTTTTGATTAATGCCAATAAACGTCATACAATGACCGGAAAAGAGGGAATTCTTGCAGCAAGATTCGAAATTGATTTCCACTTACTTGCCGAATATATGGGAACAATGCAGCTTCTGTTCTGGTGCAATACTATAGTGGATAAAAATGCCGCATATGATGAACTGCGAAAGGTATTGGATCAGATTCTTGCCAGATATTTTGAACGGGATGAAAAAGGTGCATTTGATCTGAATGCACTGTACTTTCAGGCTGCCCATATTCTGACAAGCAATTTTTTGATTAATATGGATGATTCCAGATTTGAAAACTGGGATTCACAAAACCGTATCCGTATCAAAAATATACAAAACTACATACAGGCAAATTACCAGAGCCAGATCAGTCTGAATGATCTGGCACAACGCTTATATCTGTCAAATGCTTATTTGTCAAAATATATAAAGAAGAATCTTGGAATGACATTTATCGAATATCTGAATAATGTCCGGTTATTCCATGCAGTGGATGAAATACTTTATACGGAAAAAAATATAACACATATTGCGCTTGATAACGGATTTCCTACATCAGCGGCATTTACAAAAGCATTTCGGGAGAGCTATCATGAAGCACCAAGCGAATACCGGCGAAAAATGCAAAAGATAGAGCAGGAAGAACATGATGAAAAAGAATTAAACGAAAAAAACAGAGACCGGATCATTTCCTATCTGCGCATAAGAGAAAAGGGCGAAATACCGGAGGTTTCGTCAGAAGAACTGTGTGATGTGTACGCAGATAAATCGGAAAAACATACTTCATGTACTTACAGAGCGTGTAATATAGGAGATGTATATTCAATACTCCAGTCGGATGTGCAGGAGCAGATTAAGTTAATCAAAAAGCGAACGGGAATGCAATATATACGTATATGGAATATTCTGTCTAAAGAATATTGCTTTGATGAAAATGACAGATATAATTTCAGAAAACTGGATCAGGTATTGGATTTTTTACTGGAAAATGATATGCGGCCATATATGGAGTTAGGAAATAAACCGTCCCTTTTTATGTATACACCGGAACGTTCGGTCAAGCAGGAAAAAACGGAGAAAGCAGAACAATATAAATATGAGATTTTTTGTAAAATTATACGTGAATTATGTATTCATCTGGTAAACAGATACGGAGAAGAGGAAATAGAGAAATGGTATTTTGAGTTCTGGAATGATCCTTTCTTAAACATATGCGAAGAAGATGGTGCTTATTATCAATATTTTGATGTCATTTACACAAATCTGAAAGCGATCTCCAATAATATTAAGGTTGGAGGTGCAGGAATTATATTGGGATATGAAACATGTATCTGCAATAAAATTTTTGGTATTTGGAAAAACAGGGACATCCATCCGGATTTTCTGTCGTTTTGTTCGTATCAGTATATTGCAGTTATTGAGAACGGGCAGAGATATGGAAGAAAATCCATTGACGAAAATTATATGAGTAATCAGATAGAAATTATGAAAGAAGTTATAAAAGAAAGCGGTTTGAATGTACCGGAATTACATATTGACGAATGGAATTTTACCGTTTCCAACAGAAATGTTATCAATGACAGTTGTGAACAGGCAGCCTATATTATAAAAAACTGTATGGATGTCTCCGACAGGGTTAATCTTATGGCATACTGGCACGCACTGGATACTTATTCTTATTACTATGACACGGATTGTGTTTTAAATGGTGATTCCGGTCTGATTACAGGAGATGGAATATGTAAACCATCGTTTTTTGCATTCTGGTTTTTAAATAGAATACAGTCAAATTTATTAAAAAAAACAGCACATGCCATGGTTACAGGAAACGGACGTAACAATTATACGATAGTATGCCACAATTATAAAAAGCTGACATCAAGATATGTGTTTTCGGAAGAAAATGAGATTGAGATTGAAAATATCAATCAATATACCGATGATGAAGACTCTCTGAATCTCAAATTCTGTTTTCATAATATAAAGAATGGAAAATATCAGATTAAACAATATTATGTAAACAGGAAGAATGGTAGTGTGCAGGATTTGTGGAGACAGCTGGGATATTCGAGGGAACTGGAAAACAGTGAAATTGATTATCTTAAGAGTGTGTCGATGCCGGGAATGAAAATGGAAACCGTTCAGGTGAAAAATGGAATTTTAACGCTGGAGAATATAATTATGCCACAGGAAATACGGATGATAGAAATTCTGTATCGATATAGTTATCCGGAATAAGGGAACAAAAAAATATATATATTTTTTGCTGTGATAAATTACGGAACAAAAAATACAGCAAAATAATGTATCATGACAGAGAAAAACACGGAAAGCGAATAAAGGCGATTAATAATAAACTGTACCTATCAACCGAGAAAAAGAGATGGAGGAAAAATATGAAGGTATTAGGAATTTCTTTTGGAAGAAAAAATCAGCGGAGTGATGTTTTGGTAAAAGAAGCATTATTTGCAGCAAAAGCGGCGGGAGCGGATGTGCAGTTTATTAACACGCTTACATTAAACATAGGACACTGCAGAGCCTGTGATTATTGCAGTCGTATGAGGGACAAGGGTGAAGTTGAAATTCACTGTTGTATGAAAGACGATTATCACATTCTTGAGGAAGCATGCCTGGAAGCAGACGGCATTATTATTGCAGCTCCGGTCTATGCGGTCGGAATCGTTGGACAGTTTAAAAATTTTGTAGACAGATTCGGACCTTCCCATGACAGGGCGGCATTGCTTGAAGAGAACAGAAAACGTAAAGAAGAAGGAAAGCCGGAACTGGATCCGAGATATTTCAAAGACAGATATGTGGGATATATTTCTGTCGGAGGTGCACAGACCCATAACTGGGTTGCTCTGGGGCTTCCGATGCTTGATCTGTTCAGCTTCTCCCTTTGCATGAAATGCGTGGGTCATGTGGATGCTTATGACCAGGGGCGTACCGGCCACCCATTACTTGACCAGGAGCTGATGGAAAAATGTTCAAAACTCGGAACTGCTGTTGCACAGT
>ULQJ01062814.1_pt1 | contig 13417 bp, 12 predicted proteins | sample 1954331 | NCBI WGS metagenome assembly ULQJ01 (sample SAMEA4835651, study PRJEB28245) | human gut metagenome | biome: gut microbiome; material: fecal sample | place: Denmark | collected 2008 | reverse complement strand
TCCGACTGATAGGATGCCACGTTTTTAGTTTTGACGCTTACCGTTGCTCTGCAACAGGTTCTAACAAACGAAGAACCTCGTTTTCGACAAAATTGTCTAAAAAACGAGGTTTTTCCACATGGACGTACCGTCCACTTTTGATCTCTTAAATTTGGGGTTGTCTGTGTTCACAAATCTACGAAAACCAAGCAAATTTCAATCGCAAGTTTCGACATTGCCTTCTCCACGAAAAATATAAATACTATACAATTATAGATTTCCCAATAATTTACTGTCTAATATCCTTGCTTTGGGATTCAAGTCCTTCAAAAGAGACTCCAACAATATTCTATTGCCCGGTGTCATCTGCGGGCTACACGTAACTTCCATTTCTTCAAAATTCTCATCCGCAATCTCTAAGTCGTAGAAAGGGAACGGTGGCGCTTGAACGCCATTAAGCATTTTGTATGTCATTTCAATCGCATATCGTTCCATATCTCCCACATCTGTCTTAAAGTTCATCGGCATAAACACCATAATATACCGCCATTCACGCTGGAATTTCCAGTATGAATTTTTGTGCTTTCCCAGCGCCCCCAAATTGATGGACATTCTATTTCCGTTGGTTTCTGAAACGCGAGGCTCAAGTAGCGAAAGATCGTCTGTATATTCTACTTCCTTGAGGATTTCTCCCTTCCAACACTGTGGTGACATATATCCCCCATCCATCATTTTCGCTATGTCCAAAAACGTACGAACAGATGCATTTCGAGATGCTTCATCATTTGCTGGCATATGTAAAATTTTCTCAAGATCAGCACCTTTCGTTGTATGCCATTTAAAAGGATTTTTCCTCATTCTTATCCGCACCCCTGCTAACGGATCCGTGTACATTTTCCACATGGGAATACTTTCTGCGCTGTCATCTGTCCAAGAACTTACAAATACAAATCTTCCAACGTTTTCAACATCAGAGGTTTTCTGCTCCTGACGGTCATCCATCTTATCTAATGGACTCAGCCGAATTGTCCTATTCTTTAATATCAGGGCTAATTTTTCAAGTGATGTATAATGATATAGATAATCTGTTTCTATGATGTTAGTCATTGACTTTCCCCAATTTCTATAAGTACGAATGTGTATCAATTTTCTTTGGAACTTTAGCGCGGTAATGGCGCTGCACTTCTCTCCGAAATAGTCTCTGCCCTCTAGGCCATTCCACATATATAGTTCCTACAACGTAAGTTTATCATAAAATACCACAACGCCATCTAAGTTATTACTGTTAGGATGCTTCTTGGTGATACCACTGGTGGGTTTGAACGTATCAACAGTATCAAGGATTATCCATTACCTTTCGCACAGTGGCTTGTGCTTCGGGAATCCTCATCTCAACATCTACGGAACTCTTCTGCATTTCTGCAACAACAAAAAACTTTACAACATTCCTTTTTCCCCCGTTTCAGATGATTCTACCCTGACGTGGAAACATCAAAAAATCCCGGAGGATGCTTTCTCTGTTCAGCCTACTTCTCTCAGGAAACGCTGTCATAGTTATTTTTAACTTTAGATATTGCCCATCCAAGCAAGTATATCGGTCTCTGCTTCTGGAATATGCGACAAAACATGTACTCTATTCACAGAATACATAAAGCACAGAATATCTTTAGCAGTACGCTGTTTTTCCGCGCGCGAAATATGAGCGAAAAAACTCGCCTCAGGCGCTCCCTGTATTGCTTCCTGAGAATGACTCTCAGTATGGAGAACCAACCGATACATTGAGTTTTGAAAGTACTCTCGTTTATGCTGATCTGATATCAGCGAAAGCACTGACTCGTCAAGGGTCACCTTTTCTATTCCCTTCTTGAACATAAACGTTGAAAAAGCCTCAAACAATCTTCTCGCAACATTCCCTATTGATATATCCATTTCATCTGTTGGGTTACATGCATAATCATACACATATTTCATCAAGTTGGTATAATCGTTGTGTTTCTTAGTTTGAAAAGGTACAAGTTCTTTGTTGACTAATTGAAAAGACGAATATTCAGCATTTTTCCTATTTGCAGCACAAGCACTGGCAATTTCATCCATTGCTTTCTGCAAATCAAAGAGCACACTAAGGTCATGGGTCATAACCAAAATTTTGCTTGTTACACACGAGGAAAGAATCTGATTTATTTTAAATCGCAAAAATGAGAGAATTCCAACACGATTTTCCATATCAAAGCTTGATACAGGATCGTCTATTACTAGAAGAAACTCACTGCTATACATTTTATCAAAGTCAGTTTCCCTAGCAACCTCAGTAAAAAAGTAGCAGAGTGCAAGGGCATTTCTTTCACCACAGGATATCTTATCCGGTGTAACCGGCATGCCATTCACTTTCAGATGATATAGTTGATCACTTTCTAGTACAACCTCGAATCGTGTTTTGCTAAAATAGATATACGACAGTGATTGATTAATCTGATCCACAGCCAGCTTATAATTCTTCCGTTGGTCATCCAGCTCTTTTTGCTCTAATCTTAACTCTTTTTCCCGTGTTTTCAGCGAGAAAAGGAGTTCCTTATCGGACTCTTGGGCCTTATCCTGATCCACCATCCTCGTATAATCATCTATGATAGAATAATGGCCAATCAAATCGTTCAATACTACCAACTGTTTTTCCGTTTTCTTTCTGTCAGCAATAACCTTATTAAATGCAAGTCGCTTTTCTTCCAATTCTGAAAGTAATGCGTTGAGTGCCATTAACGCATCCCCAATTTTATGACTGTCTTCATATGTGCCCTATAAAATAGGAAAACTACAAATACAAGGCTTTTCGGAGTCTACAACACCCACCAAAACAAAACAGAGCTATCACATTACGCAAAAGGCCGCCCGGTCAAGACCAAGGGCGGCTTTTTTGCGTGGAAGGCTCGGAAGGAGGCAAGATTTTTCAAAAAATAAGCACAAAATTTTCAAGTGAAATTTTGTGCAACATTACAAAAAGATAGGAGGTTAGCAAATGGAAGAAAAGAAACAGCCCACGGGCGCGGAGGAGCATAGCACCCCCGAGGCTCCCGTAGCAGATGGGCCCGGTACGGCCCCGGCCCAGCCCGCTCCCGGCGATGTGGTTGTACCCTTTGAGAAAATCGAGGAGCTGATGGCAGAACAGAGGGCGGCGGCCCGCCATGCTGTGGAACAGGCCGAACCACCCACCCCGGAGGCTCCCGCTCCCAGCCAGCCCGAGAAAGCGACTGAACAGGCCCCGGAGGAAAAGCCGCAGGATGAGGTTGCGGCTGAACAGAAAAAGCCCCGCCGTGGCCGTCCCCCGAAGGCTGAAAAAGCGGAGCAGGCCGCACCCGAGGCCGACAAAGAACAGACGGCGGCAAAGCCCCGCAGGGGCCGCCCGCCCAAGGCTGACAAGGCGGCCCCCGACGAAGCCCAGCCGCCCAAACCTCGAGACAAAGTGTCCCAAGGTAAAAAGGCCGCAACGGTCAAGGAGGCTCCCGCCCCGGAACAGGCCGCCGCTGGCGGTGGTGCTGGCCCCGGCGCAGGGATCGCGGCGGAACCCCAAACACCTACGCCCCCGCCCCGTCCTGTGGAGGAGGGCAAGCTGGTCTATCTGAAACTCTCCGAGCTCCACCCGTTCCACACATTCCGTCCCCATCCGTTCAAGGTCACGGACGATGCCAAGATGCAGGAAACCGTCGCGTCCATTAAAGTAAACGGCGTTATGGTTCCCGGCCTTGCCCGCCCGGAGAAAGACGGCAACGGTTTTGAGATTATCGCGGGCCACCGCCGTACTCGCGGCAGTGAGCTGGCCGGGCTGGAGGAAATGCCCTTTATTGTCCGGGATATGACCGACCAAGAAGCTGTGCAGGCCATGCGGGACAGTAACAAGCAACGAGATCAGACACTTCCCAGCGAATTGGCCGCCCTGCTGGATTTGGAAGTGGAGGCCATCAAGCACCAGGGCGGACGGCTGGACGGCGTTGCTCCCGGTGATGTGGGAAAACGCTCTGTTGAGATCGTTGGTGAAGCGCACGATATGAACTACAAAAAGGTCATGCGGTATCTTCGCCTTAATTCCCTTGTCCCGGAGCTGCTGAATAAGGTGGACGAGAAGGGGCTGGGCTTCATGCCCGCCGTGGAGCTCTCGTACATCAAACCGAAAAACCAGAGGTTGATTGCCGTGTCTATTGACGGTGAGCAGTCCTCGCCCTCTCACGCTCAGGCCAAACGGCTCCGGGAGCTGGATCAGGCGGGCAAGCTCAACGGCGATGTGATCGACGGTATTCTGAGTGAAAAGAAAAAGGAGGATCGCGGCGTGATTATTTCTATGGCCGAACTGGAAAAGTATTTTGGCAAGGAGGTCACTCCTATCAAGATGAAGGAGCAGATCATGTCCCTGCTGGACGAATGGAAAGAGAAACAGCCGCCCGAGCTGAAAAAGCCCGAGAAAAAGGCGGATTTGGAGAAGTAACCTCGAGACACTTTGTCCCGAGGTTTTTTCGCGCCCTTTCGCAGAGGGCTCTGGCGGTTTATCCCCCGTCGCCGCCCATATCCCGGTGCAGTCGGGCGTTGCCTGTCAAGGGGGCATGGCCCCGCCGCTTGCGGCGGCTTGCCCTTGACTGGCGGCCCCGGCTGTGCTACTCCCAGCGGCGCGACGGGGGTATATCCTCCAGAGCCGCCCCCTTTCCCATGATTGGGAAAGGGCGGGGGGATTGGGCTGAACCTACATTATAAAAATATCGGAGGTATTCAATATGAAACGACCCCTTGCGTATGTCACCGCCGCATGGTACGGCGGCGACAGCGAAAATGCAGAACAGGCGGCCCGGTACTGCCGCGCCGTGTATGAGGCGGGCTTCTCGCCCATCTGTCCCACCCTGTATCTGCCCCTGTTCCTCAATGACGCTATTCCCGAGGAACATAAAAGCGGCATCGACATGAGCCGCGACCTGCTCCGCCGCTCTCATGTGCTGGTGGTGTGCGGCCATACCGTCACCGAGGCCATGAAAAACGACATCGCCGTCGCCCAGCGGCTGGGTATCACCTCTACCACGCTGGAGGGCATCCTGACCGTCAAGGGCCAGGGCCGCCGCTGATATGCCATCGCTGTTCGAGGCGTATGTGACAAACCTCGGCAAGTACAACGAAGGGGAGCTTGTGGGTGAAACCCTCAAGTTCCCCGCTACTACCGAGGAGGTGCAGTCACTCTTAAAGCGGATCGGCGTGGACGGTGTGCGGTATCAAGAAATTTTCATTACTTACTTTGACGGTGATGTTCTCGGCCTGTATGACGATTTTACCCCGTTCCGCAACATTATGAATGAATTTTACGCCCGTGATACCAGTCGGAAAATCCGCTCTGTGTTTAAGTCAAAAGGCATGAGTGGTAAGCACCTGACAGGCACCGTGATTTACGGCTACTTATGGGACGAAAAACAGGAGCATTGGCTGGTAGATGAAGAAGCCGCCGAAGTGGTACGCCGTATCTTTTCCCTCACGCTGGAGGGATATGGGCCTTATCAGATTGCTTGCAAACTATCCGCAGACCGGATTGAAATTCCTGTCGTACACCTTGCCCGCTTCAACGAGGGTGTGAACCGTTCAAAGCCGGTCAAAGACCCCTATGGATGGGGATCATCTACCATCGTGAACATTTTGAAAAAGCGAGAGTATTTAGGGCACACCATACAGTCCAAAAGATGCATCGTAACGTGTTTGCATCTATGGAACTGCAAAAAATCGTGTTCACATTTTACCTTTGATTTCCAAACTAATCTCAGTTGATTCCTCTTGAAATTATCCTAAAAAACACTTTAGATGCAACTTATTTCAAGTTGCATCTAAAGTGTTGAATAAACATGTGTCTTCGCAACACTTTAGATGCAGTTGTTTTGACCCATATTTACTTCAAATTGTGTGGGAAATCAGCCAACTTTCGTTCGCAAGTTTCGACATAGTCATACTTCCATCCACAGCGCATTCTCTTTCCGGTGTTAGTACTGAGATATGTTCATCCAAATGCTTATAAACAATCTCTGACTTCAATTCTGGTGTCCATATTCGATTTATTTGACCATTTTTTATTGTTACCATCTCCAACTCCATTTGATCACATTTATCATAAAAAAGGTATACCGGCATGATGGTTTCTCACGTGTCCTTCATCTTACAGCATCACATGCTGGTAATTTTCTTAGGGAATAAAGTACTTGACGTTCAGCAAAACATCCAATTTCTCAATACTCGCACCAGGAGACTGTTTTTTACGATTTTGTTTACCCTTTCAGGTTACCATTGCAGCATCTGGAGATAGATCCTGCCATAGAGCCACAGTTTGAGCCTTACAAGCATGGTCTGGATTATCTGCCTCAGGATCACTTCCAGCGACCAGCCGTGCTTTTCATACAATGCCAGCATGAAAAAGACAGCATAGTGAAAAAAGCGTCGCACCTGCAAGCACCGCCGCTCCGAAGTAGACCAACTGCCGTCGGATGAGACCAAACGTTACTTTGTAGTTTCGATCTTGGTAAGGTTTCGCGGAACGATGTATATGCAATAATTATCAGCGCGCGTAACTATATATTGTGTTTTCTTGTTGACAAAGCCACAATATTTCGTATAATATATTCTATGATTGAGCAAACGAACACTAATATTACAAAAGGAGGGTTCCTATGGGACTGAAGCCCGGTTAAAAAGCCAAAATCAAGTCAGTATTGCTTTATCGTCTCTCCTTACGGCAAAATCAACCACGAAGTTGCCGTTGTTAAAGGCAAACCAACATCGAAAAAGGCACAACTAGACTTACGTTTTTCTACTTACGGATTTATAGATTATAACCTGTTAAATTGTAAATAGCCAATAAACTCTTATTTTATCCAGCAAATTTAATCTTTTTTCACAGGTTTATACCTCGAATTAAAACCGCGTTTATTAAAATAATTTTAAAACACCTTGGAAAGGATATGATTCTATGGCAAACATTCACGAATTATTTACTTCTTTTAATGATTCAATTACTCTCTCTGATGCCAAAACTAGTAGCCTAAGAACCAGCCGTGACTCGTTGAGAAAAGTAATAAAACAGTGGTTTAGCGACAACAACAAACAGGAACCAAAGTTTTGCTGGCAAGGGTCATTCGCGATGAAGACTACCGTTAATCCGGTTAATGGAGGCGAGTACGATATCGATGATGGTGTATATTTGTCCGGCTATTCTGATATCGATTCTTCCGAATGGCCTGCCACGACCACTGTGCATAATTGGATAAAGAATGCTGTGGGTGGGCAAACAAGGGCAGATACGATTAACAAGGATACGTGCATCCGTGTAGTTTACGCGAGCGGTTATCATATTGACCTTCCGATTTACATTGAGCGGAATGATTCGATTTACCTTGCTCACAAAGCCGATGGTTGGATGATTAGTGACCCTAAAGCATTTAGAGACTGGTTCATTCAGAAAGTTAAAGATAACGATGAACAATTGCGTCGCCTTGTGAAGTATCTAAAAGCGTGGAAAGATTACAATTCCGTACCGTTAAAGGGAATTGAAATCACTATACTTGTTTCCAATAACTTCTGTATTTACGAAGGACATGATGAAAAGAGTCTACGTGACACTGTTCAATCCATAATTAATTCTTTAGAAAACAGCTTTGCTTGTAAGAAACCTGTTGCACCGTACGAGGATCTTTTTGAAGGATTTAGCAAAATAAAAAAAGACAAAATTCTGAACTCTCTGAAAAATATGAAGGGTGCACTTGATAATGCCATTAATGAAGAAGACCCTTTAACCGCATCCAACTACATGATTAATGTCTTTGGCAGCAGATTTCCTAAGGGAAAATCTTTAGAAAAAGCTGAAGCAAAGGCATCTTACATGCGAACCTCTGCACCTGGAGTATTAAAGCATGACGGAAGATCAGCGTAATTCACTTTATCAAGGAATGACATACCATGGATTCGACAAAATCGAAATCTCAGATACCGAGGTACGTTGCCACTGCACAATCGAAACCTATGAGATATCATTGATATGCAGGTTATCAGACTGTTTTCCATTTGAATTGCCTTCAGTATTTATTTCAGAAGAATCCTACAACTACATTGCCCCCTTGCCTCATGTGAACAGTGATTTAAGCATCTGTACATTTGATCGAACAATTTGTATACCAAATTTCCTATTTCCAGTGCAAATCATCTTGGATTCTTTTTGCCAAGCACGGACCACAATTTATCAAGGCATCACTAAAGAAAATAGTCAGGATTTCTTTAGCGAAATAGAAGCTTATTGGAATATCGAATGTGATTGCCTTGCTGAGAGCATTGTATCGCCAACAGGAATGACTAAAAGTGTTCAGTTATATTGCAGAGAACATAGCCTGTATTTGGCTGACAGCAAAAAGGAGCTAGATTTGTTCTTGTCCAACATAGGAATTAAGAAACGCTTTCAAAAATATTACTACGACTGTTTATACCTCCCCCTATCAATCAAGATTTACCCACCTTTTCCCAAATCAAACATTGAGTTGTTTAAGCTTCTTTGTTCTGATTCAACGATTTCCGAGGTATATAGAAAATATGCGCAGAAGCACATTCCCAACGGTTTTTTCGTATTGACTTCAACCCCAAACGCGGGAGCTAGATGTTTTCAATTATGGCATCATTCCTCAGTAACCACAAATATACCTGGTTTTCGTAAAGGTCATATTCCCGTTCAAATGGCATATTTAATGGATAACCATCCAAAGTCCATCATGAAGTTTTCTGTAATTAACATGGCACAAGACAGGTTGTTTTTCAGAGGAGGTGAGGGCTTGCATACATATGTATCAAAATGTGCCATTATAGGCTGTGGTTCAGTTGGTAGTTATATCATTGAGGCTTTAGCTGAATATGGTGTATCCCACTTCGTGCTAAACGATAATGATAAGTTGACGGCAGAAAATATTGCCCGCCATTTTTGTGGTTATGATTCTATTGGAAAGAGTAAGATATCAGCCATTAGTGATCAACTCGCAAAACATAATCCAAATATAAGTACAACACTATTCAATGAGAATGGCATTCTTTTTGTGGACTCCCATGAAAAAATACTCAATGACTGTGACTTCATTATCGTAGCCACTGCGTATACACCTCTTGAATACAAAATCATAGAAAAGGTTAATTCGTCAAATATAACTAAACCCGTCATAGTGGTATGGGTCGAACCACATTTAGCAGCTGGTCATGCAATAATTTTGCAGAAGCCTCAAGATATTTTTTCAGAGTATTTTGATTCTAATTTTTCATTTAAAGATAAAATACTCAAGAATTCTTCTGATTTTTCAAAGAAAGAATCTGGTTGTCAATCAACATTTATCCCTTATTCTGCATTTCATCTAAAACGGTTTATTTATTGTTTTTTGGAATTCCTTATGAACTTATTTGCTCAAAGGAAACAGGGAAACTTTATATTCACTTGGTGTGGCAATTTATCTACAATTAAGACGCTTGGCGGAATTCTCGAAGCTAAATGGGCTGATGCAGATAATTTCAGTGCGCATATTACGAGGATCGATTGATGCTGAAAATATCCCTTTCAGATGGTACTATTGTTGATATTGAAGATAGTGTCCTTTCTATATTTCAATCATATGAGCAGCGGCAATTATGGGAAAAAGAGGCCGGTGGCATTCTAATTGGCAAGCAGGTAGAAAATGAAGACCACTACGTTTTATCAGCTGTAACTACACCGACAAAGCATGACAAACGTACCCGTTTTTCGTTTACTCGAAGTATACTAAGTGCCCAGCCATTCATAAATAAGAAATGGCAAGAATCTAACGGAACAGAAAACTATTTGGGTGAATGGCATACTCATCCAGAAACAAACCCTATACCGTCAGAGACTGACAAGGCTCTAATACGGCAAATTGTATCTGACAAGTCCTCTCCTTTTCCTAAAATACTATTAGTCATAGTAGGACTTAATGGTACTATTTATATTGGAATTGCAGACTCACAAAGCTCCGGCGAAATATTTATGTTCAAAGAAATAGAGGCGGATTATGAATACATACGAAGTAAAGAGTGATATCCGGCAGACAGTTACCATATGGATAGCGATCATAAGTCTAATTTTGGGCAATACTCTTTTTAGATTTAGCAATTTCTTGGCGCCTTTGTTAGCAAAACACTTTTCAGAAATCGCTGACTTTTTTGCTCAGTGGGAATATTTGGGTATTCTTTCTTCCCAAATAACAGTTGCAACCATATTTGCATTTATTAGTTGGTTGTTTAACAAGTATCTTTGGCAAATTCCTTGTATTAATAAGTTATTGGGCGTTCCAAATTTAAATGGAATTTGGGAGGGGGTTCTGAAGTCTTCCTTCCAGGAGAATGGTGTTCACAAAATAATAGATATGAAATTGGAAATAGCGCAAACATGGAATAGGATGACCTGTACAAGCATCTTTCCAAGTTCAAAATCATTCAGCGATTTAGTGTGTTTGGATTCTGAAAGTTCACATGGGATAATGTTGAAGTTCACATATACAAACCATTCAGAAGATCTTTCCTCAGAATTAACTCAATTTGCAGGATATAACGAACTGAGACTTGATGATGCCAATACACTGAGCGGAACCTATTATACCAAACGAACTCCTAGTACTAGGGGTACTATCTTACTGGTAAGAAGGGCACCAGAAGGAGACATTAATGAGCCACTTAACGCGCAATGAATACAGGTGAGGTTGTAATCTTTTGATTAGCTGGAGGCTTGATTAAGCCCTAGAAGGGCATTCTATCGGTGTGCATCTTACATTCTTTCTTCTGTACCTACTGCTCTGCCGCCTGTAAGCGAACACTTGTTCTTCACTTTTGAACCTGTACTAATTTACTGGATTGCTTATTAGAAATTCGCTTCGCTCGATGTTTGGAGCTAAATCTTTTTTCACGGTACCTCCACCGGCAGATCCGGTGGCTTCCGAAATCAGTAATCAGGAGCGCCGGTTTCGTTAGATTCCGGTGCTTCTGATTTTTATGATCCAGGCGACAATTACAATCCAAACTCACCTCCTCCGCTCACTCCGTAGTACCGCTGCAATCCCCCGCATAACGTACTCCACGCAGGGGATGGCCACACTGTTGCCCAGGGCTTTGTAACAGGCGGAATCCGAAGCCCCTGAGATGTTTGTCCACCCGTCCGGAAAGCCTTGCAAACGCTCGCACTCAAGGGGTGTCAGGCGGCGAATCAGGTTTGCGCCGCGCAGGATACACGCTTGTTTCTCATCATCCGGAGGCTGCATCACCAAATCTGTGGCATCCTTGTGCTGCCGGGCGTTTTCCGTGCAGGCAATCTCGTTTTCCGTAAACACATCCACACGCTGACGGCTGAAGACCGCATGGCGATCCATGGCTGTCAGCGTGTAGGCAATATTTTCCTGATAGCCGCATCCATAGTCTATAATCCCGCCTAATGTAACAATAAATGGATTACCACCGTACATGGCCTCACTCAGTTTTGAAAAAGAGTAGTGATACTCAGGTGGACAATCAATATCGAGTAAATACTGCGAATGGATTTCTTCCAATCTCATATCTTGAATGTTCTCGAATAGATCGTCGATTGCATTCTGCAACGCATTTCGATATGCTTGTACGACCTCACAATTTTGCATATTGTGTATCGGTGTACAAAACACGATATGTAATTTCTGCAACTCATATCTATAATAGTCGTTTTGAAGCCTTTTCTCATTTTCCTCTATTAGTATCTCTATTTGCTTTAGAGGAGCATCAACTTTAGGAATTTGTTTTTCTTTCCATGAACGATTATATTGTGAAATCTGTTTGTCTATCTCTCCAACCAGCACTTGCAAGTAGTTATAGCGTTTTTCCGCAAATGTTATCAACTCAGAAAAGGAAATATCCAGGATTATGGATTCCATTCCCTTGGTATTGCTATAGAGCATAACCAAAAAATCTTTGCAGCCAAATCCACCTCCTGACCAACTCGCATAGCGTTGCTCTTTTCCTTCGCCATTAAAGCGGTCATTTAAGTTTACCGGATGTGCAGAGAAACACGCTCTTATTGTTTTGAAATATTCATTATCACTGGATTCATAAAGTTTATCGGTAAACACCGATGAATCATCCTGAAATGGAATAGATCGTGGGTCAAAAATCACTCTATGCAACTGTTGAATTGATTCCCAAAGTACGTCAACGCAGTTGATGAAGGTCATCATTTTTATGCTTGAAGCATTGTCATTTTTGCTGCATAGCTTTGAAGTATCTATTTCTTCAACGACAACATCAATCCAATCCATCGCCGAGCATATAATACTCCATTGGTTTTTCCCATTGCGGTCATGATAGATTTTCCACACCATATCATGATCGTTTACTTTCTCTCTGAAGTCATCAATGAGGGATCTGTCCATTCTCTGTGCAATGTTCCTTTCTATATAATATCATTGGAAAAACCAGTGTCTGGATTTTATTGGCAACTATATTCTATCACCTTTTTCTTTTACGCACAAGCTTTATTGCGCAAATTGAATTTCTCACCCCCTATATCGACATTGTTTTATCTCTAACTTGCAAATCCCTGAAAAGCGAGTAACTTTTAATCCCAAGTTTCGACATTGCCTTTTTCTTTCCTAACGATTATAGCTGAAATTCCGCCTCCTACTGATTCTCTTAAAATACAACAATGATTTGTTCTCCGCCAGCCTGTGACCCTTTTCATTAATCTAACGCACCGCTGCCCTACCGCCATTAAAATAGCGGTAGGATATTATATTTATTATGTATTTTCTCTTCCCTCGATCTCACTCCCCCCTTCTTAATAATTGATAGTTAAGCATTGCACTAATCGGCAAAATTTGATATACTTTTATTGGAAAGCAATTAAAATACAATGCAGGAACTTGGTCGAGGTGTAATTCGGACATGAACGTTACATTTTTGGTTGGAAACGGATTTGATATCAACCTTGGCCTAAAAACCAAATACACAGATTTTTATCCGTCGTATCTAGCAAAGGGTTACGACGACATTCTGTCGAAAGATATTAAAAACAATTATGAGAATTGGGCGAACTTAGAAACCGCCTTAGGGGAAGCACTCGCAAACATCTTCCCTGATCAAATACGTGAGTTCTTGGATTGTAAGGGAAACCTCGAAAAATGCCTAGCCGCATATTTGCGCAGCGAGACAAAACGCATCGACGTTTCCAGTGAGAAACTACCATGTGAATTTCAGAAAGGAATTACTAACTTCCATCAAGAATTTTCCAAGCAAGACAAAGAAGACTTCTTAACTTGGTTAGGAAAGGTTCCCAGCGTTATTTCTTATCAGTTCATTTCATTTAAGGCAATACCGCACAGAAAGAAGTGCCAAAAACCGCCGAGTGTGATATAATAAACTTATGGATAAACAGATG
>ULQJ01070399.1_pt1 | contig 13561 bp, 14 predicted proteins | sample 1954331 | NCBI WGS metagenome assembly ULQJ01 (sample SAMEA4835651, study PRJEB28245) | human gut metagenome | biome: gut microbiome; material: fecal sample | place: Denmark | collected 2008 | reverse complement strand
TAGCCGCTGCTGGACGAGGTTTCGCCGTTGTACAGCACCAGCGCCGAATTGCCTGCCTCGAAGTACGCCTTCATCGCTGAAAACAGTCCGGCATTGGTCGAGGCGTTCTAGGTATGCGTCACGGTATTGCTGTAGAATTTGCCGGTCAGCGCGCCCAGCGTATCGCCCACCTGTGCCGAACCGCGAATGCCTGTGTTCAGGCTCTGGTAGTTCGCCTTGTGAAAGGTCAATACCTTGCTGGATGAACCGGAGCCTGCGCCGGAGCAGGTGATGCTCAGTGAAATCTGCTAGATGAGCTTCCCCTTGAGCGTCGTACCCGCATTGTTAAACACCATTACGCCCACGCGGGATTTGGCCGCTGTAGTGCCCTTATAAGCGCCCTGACATGCGCCGTTGCTGCTTCCTGTGCTCCATGAACTGGATCCGTATTGAGCGTAACCGATGGTCGAACTGCTGTTCGCGGTTGCAGAAAATGTGCTCATGGCTTCACCTCATCATACCGGAACGAGGCAGATCTGCCCGTCCGTTCCGCTGCTGGGGAGCGATGCGGCGTAGAAAATGCCGAGATTGGAAAGCGCGCCCTTGGCGCTGCGCGCTCCCGTGCCGCCGTTGGCAATCGGAACCGGCGTAGGCATCCCCGCATGAAATACGCGATACGCGCCCCATGCGCCATTGACGCACGTTCGCAGCATCACCGCGTAATCCAGGCTGGCCTGATACGCTGCGTTGCGTATCTCCAGCATTCGGCGATTGTTGCCCGTACTGTCCTCCCACGAGGAAAAGGAGGATGCGCCGATGTAGCTGCCCTCCAAAACCGTGCGATTGGTTGTGCTGTTATAGCTCGGCAACAGGCAGATGGATGGATACAGCGAGGTCGCAATGTTGAGATTTCCCGACATGGTGTCTCCGCTCTTTTTCACCGCGCCAATCGCGCTGCACGCACCGCTGGCAGTATTCGCACCCGTTCCGCCCTGCGCCACCGCCAGCGGCTTCGACAGGATCATCGGCCAGCCGAAGGACACCGTTTCGTCCGCACCCGCCGCCATGCCGAAGCCCAGCGCTTTACCGCCCTTTTTCACATGCATGATGTAGGCGGCGGAGCTGACTTCGCCGGAATATGTGCTGACGCTGCCCACGGTATCCGTAGCCGTAATCGTCACCGAATATGCTGCGTCCACCGCCAGATTTCCGCCGCCAAGAATCACTCTGTTTCCGCTGGTCAGTATTGTGGACGTGGTATAATTCCCGCCGATCTGCGAAAGCACTGCCTGTACGGAGACCTTGTTGCTGCCGATGGCAGAGCAGGAGAAATTCGCTTTTATATACGCATAGCTTCCTGAGACGTCGTCACGCGTTCCATCGCTCTTACATCGGTAAATCGTTGTGTCTGCAAAGCCTGGCGCAGCGTAGGAACTTATCGAAAAGGTCGTGCTTTTGGTTGCCGTTCGGCCGCGAGAGTCGGTAACTTTGGCGGTCACGGTGACCGTTCCCGTTTTGTACAGCGTTCCTGTAGTCAGGTTCGAAGCGTTGGCGCTGCCCACGCTGGGATCGGTCGTAATAGAATACGACTTAATCGTCGAACCATACGCACCGCCCGCACCATTGATTGTGATTGTTGCCTGGGATTTTCCATAGGCATATACGTTCCAATTGGCGAGTACGGAATTACTGTTCACTGGCGTCACCGAAACCGATTGCAGATTTGGCGTTATGCTGGCAGGCGCAGTAATCGTGAAATTGTAGCCGGAGGTTCCGAGTACGTTTCCGTTGGTATCCAGCGTTTCCAGTGTTGCGCTTGCTGTACCGCTGGTGGCATTCGGAATCGCCTGCAGCCAGTTCAGCGGGATCGTATATGAAGCGGACGTTCCACCTGCTGCTACGGTTTGAATATTGGAGTATGCCCCGAATTTCCACGTTACCCGATGCGAATAAGCGCTGTTATGAGCCGTAATATTTAGCTTTGCAGCACTGCCCGCCGCCACACTGCTACTCGCCATGCTGCCGCTACTCTGGAGGTATTCGTAGGCAAACGTCAGTGTCATGGCCGTAACCGAAAGATAGTCGTAGCAATAGCCGCCGCTATATGTGCCGCGGGTCTTGGGCACATACAAAATCAGTACCCGACGTCCCGAGGCGAAGAAATTCACCAGCGCAGAAAAGATATCCGGATAGCTGGAAGCACTGAATGTCAGCGTTTCCGTTCGATCATAGGCATTGGATACAGACACTGCGCCGAACGCGCTGCCGCGCATGGAACTGATGCTGCCGGAAATGCTGTTCTGTGCGCCGCCGTAGAGCGTCAGGTATTTCGTCGAAGAACCTCCGGTAGGCCCAAAGGTGACACGCATCTGAAGGCTCGTGATCGCGATGTTCGAAAAACTGAAGTTGGCAAGGCCGGAAAAATTCAGCGCTCCTTCGTAGCGTGTGGATGAATACACGCCCTGCCGTGCCTTGCCGCTCGTCCACGAGCTGCCGGAGGCGTATTTGATTTCACTGGCCGATACTGAATAACTGGGCATGAATGTACCTCCCGTTTCTTATGCTCTCCATTTAAGGCCTACGCCGGTCGGCGTTGTCACGATGTCCTAAAAACCGTTTTCCGTCGTACCGATGGAGATTTGTTCGACAGCTTCCATCCTGGTAATAAAGAGGCGGTTGTCTGAAAAATAGGCCAGCTCTGCGGCAGAATCGCCGGGCTGCACAAACGAAAGCCGCGTATTGGTCAGCCGCATCTTGACGGATGATTCCGAACTGCCCATATCAAGGTAGGGTGCGCCGTTTTCACTGCCAAACTTAAAATAGGAGAGCATCTGCGTAAGGCCACCCTCCGCCGCCGCCAATCGGCTGAAGGAGAGCAGCAGATTGCTGTCCGTCTGGGCAATGTCGCTGCGCAGAAGCTCAATGTCCTGCTAGGCAGCAAGAAAATCCTCGGAGCTTGCATACTTGTCAGATAAGCCCATTGAATCGATCAGCGCGCGCACGCGTGCCTCCATGCCCTTGTCCTATCCGTCAATGCTGGCGATCAATCGATCGATCTGCGCCGCCGCGTCCTCCGGCGCGGGCGACCAGCTGGACGCCAGAACGCCTTCCTCCAGCTTTGCCCGAACAAATGTGATCGTATTGCCGCCCGCAAGGCCGTTGATACCGCTGTACAGGTAAAACGACCAGTTGCCCACAGTTTCGGGAACACGGAATCGAAGCGTCTGCCGTTGGGCGGAGATGGAAAGCTCGCCGTTGTCGGCGACGCTCCCATCGTCCTGATTGACCTATGCCCACGATACGCCGGAAGCGCTGCCCGCGTCCAGCCGGATTTCCTCTACGGAAAAGCTGTGATCGCGCCCCAACCGAAGTTCGTCGGCTGCGACCCAATGGCTTTCAGCGCCGGTTCCCGCCAGCGTATAGCTCGCGCTGTCTGCGATTAGATTGGTTCCCCCGACGTCCGCTTCGTTGATCAGCTGCCACTGCGTGCCGTCGTAGCGCTTCAGCTCCGGCGGCGATTGCGAAGTGTCCAGCCACTACAGTCCTTCCGCAGGGTGTTCAGGGGCAAAGCCTTGTTGAATGGGATCATTCAGATCCGCAATCGTAATTTGAGCCTGCGCAATCATTATTCCACCTCACACACAAACACCGTTTTAACGTCCACATCGTCGCCGTTGATGGAAATGACCTTGCCGGTTGCAAATGCTGCGCCGTTATCCAGAGGCTCGCCGTTCTTGTCCCGGCGATACCAGGTGTACTTCTTCGTATGCCCATATTCCGCGCTGCTGGAAACATCTGTCCACGCGCTGCCGGAATAGCGCATCAGCGTTGTGGCGTGACTATTAGCCGCTGCTTTATAGTAAAAGGCACCCGCAGAAGGCGCGGTTGGCGCGGATACAGAATAGGTTGTAGACTTCAATGTATCCACTTCTTTTCCGTTCTGCCAGAGGCGGCAGATCAGGAAGGTAGAACCGATTCCGTTTTTGAATACATCACCCGCTGTGCTGTCGACGTCTGCCTGATAATTATCCGTCTTGTCGATCAGACTGATGACGTCCTGATAGGTCTTCCCATTGTAAGTCATCCGGCAGCGATAGCTGGCCTGCCCAGCTACGTCCGCACCATCAACAGATAGAGAGGACGCTGTCTCGCCGGAGATCGTCTGCCAGCTGCCGCCGCTGTATTTGGCCCATTCATAGGTTGCGCCCGAGGTGATTGGCGAAGAGCCGTCATAGGCAGAGGTCTGCAAAAGCAGCGTGCCGCTGCCGTTCATGAACACCGTTCCTTGAGGCGCGTACAGAGAGAAGACAATGGCATTCGCACCCGCTGCGCCGTCCGCACCGGAATTGACCTTTGACCAGTTGATGTAGAGCGTCGTGGAAACGGGTGATGTGATCGGAACAGCTAAGCGCCCGGATTGCTGCGCCGTGCCGCCTAGCGTGGCATTCGCCGCGACTGCAATGGTCAGCGGGATTTCGTTTGCGGAGGCGCTGCCCTTGGTTACTGTCATGCCCGTGGGCATTCCGCTGATCTCGCCCACGGAGGGCGTGACCTTTTTCGTGCCGCTGTAAGCGACTACATTGCAAACAACGGTGGAGGTGTTCGCCTGACCGGAGGCATTGGCGGTAAAGGTGATGTTTTCATTGTTCAGGAAAGCGATAGAAGCCGGTTGGCCATCCGCACCTGCACCGCCGGTCGCACCATCGGATACCTTATAAATACTGATAACGTCGCTGATATTTGCATCGTTGGTTACGATGCGCAGCGTCGCGCAGTCGCCGACCCAGATGCCGTGCGTGGGCTTGACGATCAGCGAAGTGCCGGTGACTGTCGCGTTATCGCCAGTCGTAGGATAATCCTGCCACGCATCGGAGGCATTCCTGTACTGCCATTTGCTCAGCACGACGTTCTGCACGTTGGCCGTCAGCGTGATCTGCACGGGCGATACCGCGCCGTCCGCATCGTATTTGAACACCTGCGCGCCGCTGATCCATGCGGACTTCGCGTTTTCACCCGTCTTGACCAGTGCAAAGGAAATATCCGCCGTGGCGTTGGTAGTCAGCCCGTTGTCAGGATCCAGGTAGGAGATGTAGGCAATATAGGTCAGCAATCCGCTGCTCACGCCCGTCAGCACGTTGCCGCTGATCGTCAGCACGTTGCCGCTCACGGTTTCGCCCGCAGTCAGCGCCGTTTCAGCGCCCGAACCCTCCCGGCGCTTCCATGTTATCGTGATCGCGCTGTCCGTCAGCGCAATCGCCGTCTGGTTGGCGTAAACCACGGGCGTGATGATGAGCTTGCCCGCCGTGCTCGTCCAGTCCGGCGCGTAGTTTCCCGTATTTACGTCGTAAATCTGCGTGCGGGGCTGATTTGCACCCAGATATGCGGACTACGATTTGCCGTCCGAAAGATCAATGATCGTCTTGGAGCCGGTTGCGATGATCGCCATGATGATACCTCCTTCAATTCAAAAGGCGAACGCAGCAGCGTCCGCCTTAAATGATGCTATCCTTTGAACCTGTTTTAGTGGGGCTTCATGAAAGCCCCAGCAGTATCCGCGCCCGCTTCTGTACCTGTTCCTCAATGAGCCGCAGAGAACCAGAAGGAAGATTGTAGCGCGAATGCCGCTTGAAATGGAATGTGAGCAAGCGCCTCAGCTGGTCGTGATTCTTTCCGTTCATGTATTTTCCGGCTGTCTCAATAAAGTCGCCGTAGGTACACGGGGCAAGTGTGTTCACATATTGCTGAAGCAGCTCCGCATTTTGCAGATACTCTTTCCCCGCAAAATTGAACAGCGAATTGCCGTGATCAAAGAGCGGAGCCGGGCGGGCAATCGTGTTGGTGGCATTATCGATCATCAGGCCAAAGTTTCCGAAATGCCTGTCGGTATTGCATACTACCGCATCGAATACCAGCATATCTCTGAGCGCCTGAACATATGCCTCGCCGAGTTGCTGATAATAATCAAATACCGCCGCAAAGCCTCCCTCTGTTACGATGTGCCCGATGGGCATATAGGCGTAATCCTTGCTGGTGAACAGCTCGCAGGTGGAACAAAGGACACCTTTCCACTTCGATAGTCCATATTCGATTGCATCAATGCCCATGGCCTGTGCAACCTGCGCAGCATAGTATTCAGAGTAGGGCTCATTTCCGGTGTTGGATGCGCCGGAGGTTCCGCCCTTATAAAGCAGAACCTTTCCATTCACCCTGCGCCAGCATTTGGGCAGCATGCCGTTCGTCGTAAATTCCGGGCTTGATTCCAGCGATGTGCGATTGCTGCTTCCATAGCCGGTAAACGCAACAAGCCCCAAAATTCGGTTAATTGGGTTTTCATAGAGATTGTATTTGTCGAAGCTGCCTTCAAAGCCCTCTTCGACAACCCAATAGCTGTCGTTCAGGGAAAGCCCCTTGCACACGGCGATGATCGACATGGGGCGGTTCAGGTTCAGTCCGCATTTCGCCAACAGAGCATGGACATACGCTCTGTTTTTGGGAATCGTTCTGTGTCGAATCCAGCGGCTCAGGCTGCCGGCTTCCGGCTTCAGATCCAGCGGAAGAAGGTTTTTATGCGCTTCATTCACCCATAGAACCTTCAAAACAGGCGACGCCAAATCCTCTTCTACCGCGAATTTCAGCAGCGGAAGATCAAATTGTTTCAAAACGTAATTCATTCAGCGCCTCCTTCTTCAATTCTGTACATTCCTATTTTAACCGCATTTTCCATATTTATCAAGCGGAAATCCTTTGCTTTGGCAGTCGGCGATTTAGATTCCACGCAAAATTTGAAATACTGCTTTTCGTCCGTCCAATTCCCGAACCAGCAGCCCTGCGTCACAGAGCGCAAGCAGATCCCGGCGCGCCGTTTCCGTTACGACCTTGTATTTCTTGCGCCAGGTTTCCACTGTAACGCTGGAACCGCTGCTTTCCAGCAGCCATTTTGCGCCCTTCAGCTGGCGTTCGTTCAGCGTGCCGTTCTGTTCGAGTTCCTTCAGCTTCTGTCCCGCAAGCACATGATATTTCAGATGATGCTCCATTTGCTCGACGGTTCGTGCCAACATGCTGCTGTACGCGTCAATGAAATACGTCATGTCTCCATCCGAATCTTCCACATTGCGCATGGAGCGATAGTATTTGCCGCGCTCTTCTGCCACGATTCCTGAAATGGAGAAATAGCGGAAGAAGTCATAGCCGGACTGCAGAAGCATCATATAACTGAGTGCGCGGGCGGTGCGTCCGTTTCCGTCTCCGAATGGATGCACATAGACAAAATAGAAATGCGCGATACACGCTTTCAGCAGAGGATGAAGCTCGCTTTTCTGAATGAATTCTACCAGTGCGCGCATCATTTCCGGCACTGCATCCGCCTGCGGCGGCGTGTAGACAACGCCTTCGCGCCCGGTCACATATACCGCGCCGTCCCGATAACCGGTTACCTGAACCTCCGCCGCGCTGCGAGTTACGATTTGGGCGATCTGCAGAATGGTCTCTTCGCTGATTTCATCCTCCAGATGCTCCAGCACATAGGTCAGCGCATCGTAGTTGTTTTTCACCATCTGCTCGGATTTGTTGCGCGGCTGCTTGTTCTGGCGAATGAAATCGGCCGCCGGCTCCCGGCTGGTGAACGCCCCCTCGATCACGCTGGAATAGACGGCCTCATCCACAACGGCGTCCTGAAACAGCGTGTCAAATTCAGGGCCGGTAAAAGCAATATCCCGACGAGCCAGCTCCGCAATGGCGTCGCACTGCTTTTCGATGCTGCTGGTCAGAACAAACCAGAACGGCTTTCCATCCTGATCCAGCAGCGGCAGCTCCTGACTGCGCTTGCGCCGTTCCTGTTCAAGCTCCGGCCAAAACTGCTGAATGGAAATGCTGACCGGCAAGCGATGGATGATTTCCTGCCGGGGAAGATAGCGTTCCATAAACTGAGCGATCAACGATTCCATTGCGCACAACCTGCTTTCTATCTGCTATTCTATTGCTATTATACTGCTAATTCTTGTCTTTCGCAAGTGGCTTTATTCGTCCGAAATTTCGCAGGTGTAGGTTGCGCTGAAGAACACGTCGGCGTTTGTCAGCTGGAATTGCTTTACGCCTGCATGGGCGGAATCCCAGAGGGCGTCTGCCGTCGCGTCCGCGCTGGTTCGCTTCCAATGAAACCGGCTGGCGGCAATGTCGTTCGTAACTTCCTTGCTGCCTCGATAAACGCGGGCGCGCAGCGTCGTTTTCTTCACATAATCTGAAAGCACCTCGCCCGCGTCCGTGCTGATTTCTACCCGGTAGCCGATCTGTTCCTCAATTTCTTCCTCTACAGCACTTTGAACCGTCATCCGAATCGATGTGTTGCTGGACAGATCCAGCGATTGCCCGACGTCCGACGCCAGCTTGTTTGCCGTGATCGTTCCCGCCTGAATCCGGTCGGCCGAAAGAAAACCGGCAATGATCAGATCGGCCGTAAAGCCTTCGCCCGTGCCAAATGTGCGCCAGTCCCATTTGCCGTCGTCCGTCTTTGCATTGGCAATCATGAAACCCTCGCCGCACAGCTGCATGGCGCTTTTGCCATTGACGGATTCCAAAATCAGATTGCCCTGATCGTCGGTGTACCAGTTGGAAACGGAGGAAGAGAGCCGGGTTTTGAGTACGTCGATCATGCCCTCCAGCCGTTTGGCAGGGATGGAACCGTCCTCGGAAATGGCCTTGCTCCGGTCATACAGCGATTTGCTCTTGTGGACGATTTCCGCAATGCCGGTAATCCGGCTGATAATACTGTCCAGCGATACGCCGCCGATGCTGGTCAGATCGTTGCTGATGGTGATGCTGTCCTTCTCAGGGGCATCCAGATTTTCGACCAGCTTGGTGATGTAGGCGTAGTCGTTCTATTCCAGCGCCTCATCCCAGATGCGCAGCGCCGTGTCCAGCGTGAAGCGCTCCTGTTCGTAGCCGCTGACGCCGGAAAGGTTTTGGACGTCCACCGTATAGGTCACCGTTGGCTTTGCCAGCCGCTCCATCACGCCCAGCGCCTCGTAATACAGCAATTCTTCCTGGCCGGGCGCGTAGGCGGTATTGCTCCAGTAGCCGTCGATCAGCATATCGCCCATGGCTTCGGCAAAGCGTTTTTCGATTTCCTGCTGGTTGTTCATGGAGGAAAGGTAATTCTTTTCGATTTCTGCCCGCTGAAGCACCTGCTATACAGCTTTTCGCATCAGCGTATAGAGTCCTTCCTCGCCGCCGTCATCCTGATAAATGCTCTGAATGCCCACTTCCAGCGCGGTGATCTGCTCCTGCAGCCCCTGCCGCTTGGCTTCATCCGCCGTTTTGTCCAGCTGCTTTTGCAGGCTCGCAATGCTGCTCTCCTTAGCTTCAATGGCGATTTCCTTGCCGCCGATTCTGCCGCTGGCCTTCTTGATGAACTTGATCGCGTATTCCGCATCATTGTGGAAGACGTTTCCCGTCTGTGCGTGGTGCGTGCCATCCTGCATCAGCACGGTCAGCGTGTCGGTCGCCGTGATTACGGTTTGTTCTTCCGTCGCCGTGCCGCCGCAGATCGTCTTCGTGATTGCGCCATGATTCAGCACATACAGCACATAATCAATCTGTCCCCAAAGCTCATTCAGCTAATTATCCAGTTGAATCAGTTTTTTAGAATAATCGCTGCTTCCCGCCTTGGCTGCCTGAATATCCCGCAGATAATCGTCCAGCGCCTGCTCGTGCTCGGCAGTGAAAACACCCAGCTCTCGGAAATAGGAAAAATCCAACAGAAACGGAAGTCCTGTGGGATTGACGTCCTCGATGCCCACATAGCCGTCGTCGCCGTAATCGCCCTCCACATAGAGGCGCGTCACGATGTTTTCGGCGTCCTCCTTGCGGTCGATGCCGCTCAGGTTCTTGCCGAAGTTCAGCTCCAGCAGGTCTTCGTGGCGATTCAGGGAATAGATGCTGACGGTGCGGCTGACTCCGTCGAATACCGGCCGCGCATCGAACAGTGCACAGATATCCGAAATCAGCAGGTACGCGCCGCGCTTGCCATCGGAAGAAAGGGATCGCACCTTTTCGGTTTTCCCATCCTGCTCATAGAAGATTTCACAGTAACCAAGCTGCCAGCCGGTGTTCTCCAAAACCTGCCGGAGCAGGTATTCCGCCGTGCCGATTCCGTTCTCGTCATCGAAGGTAAGATAGAGATTCTTTTTGTTGAGCTGCGCACAGATGTGCTGGCAGGTAATCGTCGCCGTCACGCTCAATCCCTTGTGCGAGCGTTTCGGCGCGCTGAGCAGGAACCAGTCGTCCTTGCCGTCTCGCGTCAGGCAGATGAGATAACCGCTGCGGATGTAGTTCCAGCGGAAGTTGCGCCCGCCGTTCACCATCTGCGGCAGCGTGAAGCTCTATTCCTTCCAGCCGGAAATTTCCGCCGTCAGCGTCACATCGTATGCCTGCCCCTCGTGCTGAAGCTCGGAATCATACAGCTCGCAGACCTTATTGCGGTTCATATCGCAGATTGTCATTCTCGCCGGCATACGCTTCACTCCCTTCACCGCACGCGCGGGGTATAGTCCACTTCCAGCATTGTCAGCGCCAGATTCTCTCCGCTGATCTCGATTTCATTCATCGTCACAATGGGCACGACGGTCGTGCCGCTGCTTGTCGCCTTGTCGGACAGAATCGCAGAATGTGCGTCCGTGATCTGGCGAATCTTCTTCCACCTGTCCAGGTACAGAAATCGCCCCTCCATGTACGGCAGGAAGGGGCCATCCGACGTGATGATATTGCTGTTCTCCGTGTGACTGATCGCAATGCTTCGCTCAAATGGAGTACAGGGTGCCAGTTCAATATATCCCTCGTCGTGCATGGCAAAGGCCAGTTCACGGCTGTCGCCCAGCACAATACGCGTCTGACCCATCCTGCTGTCCAGCTCCAGATGCGCGCCGGGCAGAAGACTTTCGTCTGTCAGATTCACAATTTTGCACCGCTGACCGGTGGTGAGATTGCGGATCAGCATTCCGTCGCCCACATTTCCAGCAATCCGAAATACCGTGTGCGCCCGCTCCGTTCCCGGATTGTAGAGCAGAAAGCTCGTGCTGCTTACGTTGGGCAGTGCAGGCGTCATTGCCGCAGGCAGAAGTCCCGTCCTCGCCAGCGTCCGCGCATCGCAGGAACAATCGTCGCTTTTCAGCCTCATCCGTGCAAAAGGTTCGTAGCAAATGAAGTTGGCAGTGAAGGTTCCCGAATAGCGAAGCGTGTCCGCACTATCCGTATGATCGTACAGCGCAATCTGAATCCGCTTGCCGACAACAGCGTCGTAGATCGCGTAGGGCTTGTGATCAAAGATCTATTCGCCCTGCGTGTCTCGTTTAAGCCAACGATAGAGCTGTTCCAGCTGTGCTTCCGTGATTTCTTCGAAATAGCAGTCCAGTTCGAACTCACGGGGCAGCACTCGCGTGCCGATATAATAGCCGCCGTCCCGGCTGTCCGTCTGAATGTCAGCAATATCATAGCTTTCCATCTCATCGCCGCGGGATTTGGCGCTCGGCCGGTAGTAGCAGCCCAGCGCCGAACAGTGCGTTCCATGAAAACTGAATCCGTCCATGGCTTTCTCCTTTCCGATTTCATCATATATATCTGACAAAGCCCAATGTTCGTTCCCGATTTTCACCCGTAGCCGCTTTTTCCATTGAAATGTTGTCGGGTTTATTGGGAAACATTTCAGTGAAGCTATGATACACAAAACCAGCGTATCGCCGAACGCGGTACACTGGTTTGTTCTTCAAATCAGTCGGTTCATCACCCGCAGATAATCCTTTTTTGCATTGAAGATGGCAAGAACATTCACTGCCTGCTCTTTTTCATCGACAGAATAGAAGATGAGGTATTCCTTATGCGAAATGAACCGGTATTCCAAGCTGCGAAGTACATGGTCTTTGGGAAGCGCGCCCGCCTGTGGGAATTCCCCAAGGCGGCTGCATTTTTCTCTGAGCTCGTTCACAAATTGCCGGGCAATCTCCTTGTCTTTTGATTGCTCAGCGATGTAAAATGCAATCTCTCGGAGATCCTGCTTTGCAGTCTCGGTCAGTATGACGCGATGGCTCATAGCTCCAGTCCATCCAATTCGTTCAGGATGTCATCACAGGCTGCCTCCAGTTCCTGCACCCTTCCCAGCTTGACGTCATCCGCCGCCTGCGCCAGATGCGCGTATACGCTGAGCTTGGCTTCCATCTCTGCGATGTAATTCTGCTGATTGACGAAGGTCTCATGACTCATAACGACCGTATCCTCCTTGCCATTTACCGTAATGGCAACAGGATTCTGCCGTGTCAATGCTGAAATCTGCGAATAATTGCTGCGCAAATCTCTTGAAGGTCTAATGGAAATCGCCGCATTCATGTTCAGCACCTCCTATCGTAGTCATATTATAGCCCAATTTAGCTACAATGTCAACTCGCAAAGGAGGTGCTGCCCTTGTCTGATCGGCTTGGATGGAATGGAGGGGAACTCCATCCCGCTGCCAGTTTCAATCGCATCTCTGGAATATTCCTATTACTTATCCCAATCGCAGCCCGCCGACAGCCATGCCGCGCATGGCTCGTTCCATGATCTTCTCTCCAACGCGCTCCGCCATGGCGTCGTAATCCGCTTCCTTTTCCAGTCGTTCCACGTTCACGGTGATGGATTCAATGGTCAGTGGCTGATTCTGCACCGTTTCGGGAAGCTGGGGGCGAACAACCGCCTGCGGCACCTGGACTGTGCGGATAGCGTGCAGCGTCTTCAGCAAATCTTCGAACAGTTCCGTCTGATAGGGCGACAAGACGCGCTCCGGTCTGGCCTTTGTGCCGTCCAGCCATGCAAGCCCGGTTGCCTGATTCAAACCGCCCTTGGCGTAGGCCGTTACCTTGATCTTGGAATAGAAAGTCCGCGCCCACTCGCCGATCATACTGGAGCTGCTGCCGCTCAGTTCGCGGCAGATAGAATTGATTTTGCTTCGTGCCGCCTTTTCGGCTTCCTCTGGGGAGGAATAGCCAGACAGCGTTCCGCCCTTCGCTTTTCCGATCGCAGGATAGGTCGCCTTGTATTTTGTGACCTTGGCAGACGATCCACCGCTCTTCTTTCCGCCGGAACCGCCGCTGCTGCTGCTGGAACCGCTGCCCTTGGCGGAGGCCGTGGGCGTATAGTCATATGCCTTGATGTCGCCGCTCACCTGTTTATAGGCGTTTCGCAGATCCTCCAGCTTTTTCTTCCATTCGTCCACATAGGCTTCCGCCTGCAGCTTTCCGGCATCCTTGTAATCCTGACAGTTGTCCTTCAGGAACTGGATGATGGCGTCGTCTCCGCCGGCAATGATCTCTTCCACCTCTTTCCAATAGGTGGTGGTGTGCCCGCGCATATCATCCAGCATCTCCTGCCAGCCGCGGCGCATATTTTCGCGTGTCGCATCCGTCGCCGTCTCGTAATCCTCATGATTCTTTGTCAGCCAGTCGATGATCTCCGCATCGGATTGGGACAGCAGCTCCTTCAGCTCTTCAACCAGTTTTCGGGGATTGTTGAGCAGTTCCCCATAGTAGTTTTCGACGTACTCAATGTAATCGTCCAGACTTTC
>ULQJ01064440.1_pt1 | contig 13935 bp, 7 predicted proteins | sample 1954331 | NCBI WGS metagenome assembly ULQJ01 (sample SAMEA4835651, study PRJEB28245) | human gut metagenome | biome: gut microbiome; material: fecal sample | place: Denmark | collected 2008 | reverse complement strand
ATGGCCGGCGGGGTGGGCGGCAGGCTGGCGGAAGGAAGCGTGGTGTTTCAAGGAGAGCATTTCGTAGCCGCAGAGGTGGCGGAATTGTCCGGAAAGGCGGTGGAAACCCGTGTGGGACGCTGTACGCTTATTGCGCCGGAAGATTTGCGTTCCATTTGGCCGGAGCGTTTTTCCTGCGGGGAGGAAGCCGTCTTCGATGCCGCTTTGCGGCGTGTGCGTCTGCACCGGAAGCTGATGTATGGAGATCTGGTGCTGGAGGATCGTGACCGCGGGGATGCCCCTCCGGAGCTGGCCGCCCCGGTTTTGGCTGAAAAAGTAGTGGACGGAACCCTGAAGCTGGTGAAATGGAATGATGCCGTGGAACAGTGGATACGCCGTCTTAATGGTTTGAGCGTTTGGATGCCGGAACTGGAGCTGCCCCGGTTTTCGGAGGAGGACAAGCTGGTCGCCATTTCTTTGGTCTGTGAAGGGGCCGTGGGTTATAAGGACATCAAGGAAAGGGAAATTATTCCCGTGCTGAGGGATTGGCTTTCCGGCTGGCAGGCGAAGGCGCTGGACGATTATGCCCCGGTAAGCCTCACGTTGCCCAACGGCCAGCACGCCAAGGTCAGGTACGGGGAGGATTCCTCCCCGGTGATCAGTCTGACGGTGCAGCGCCTGTTCGGCGTGGCGGTTTCCCCACGCATTGCCAACGGGGCCGTACCCGTGATTGTGGAGGTGCTGGCCCCCAGCCAGAGGCCGTGGCAGGTAACGGGATCTCTGGAAAGTTTTTGGCGGAACGGATACGGGCAAATGAAAAAGGACCTGGCGGGGCGTTATCCCCGGCACCGTTGGCCCGACCCCGGGGAACTGGATTTCCTTCCCCGTTCCCGGTGATAAGGAGAAAGGATTTTTCTGTAACAAAACAGTAGCAAAATCGACCGTTTCCGTGTAAAGAGGCGGTGGTGCAGCTCGCGGATGCCCTCCGCCCACCATTCACAAGAGACAGTTATGGACTCAATTTACTGGATTATCATCACAGCCCTGCTGCTTCTGGCGGCATTTGACTTGATCAACGGCGTAGCGAATGACGCTGTCAACTTCCTCAATTCCGCCATCGGTTCCAAGGCTGCACCCGTGCGGGTGATCCTGACCGTAGCTTCCATCGGCGTGCTGGTGGGGGCCTGTTTCTCCGGAGGCATGATGGAAGTAGCCCGCAACGGTATTTTTCACCCGGACATGTTCAGTTATCATGAAGTGATGCTGCTTTTCCTGGGAGTAATGATCAGCGAAGTGATTCTGCTGGATACCTTCAATACTTTCGGATTGCCTACGTCCACCACCGTTTCCCTGGTATTCGGTATTTTGGGGTCTGCCGTAGCGACGGCCCTGTTCAAGATTTCCAAGCTCCGCCTGGTTCAGTCCGTGTGGGATTTCATTAATACGGACAAGGCTTTTGAGATTGTCACCAGCATTCTTCTTTCCGTAGCCATCGCCTTTACGGTAGGCACCATCGTCATGTGGATTTCCCGTCTGGCGTTCACGTTTAAATACCAGTCCCGGTTCAAATGGTTCGGCTGTTTCTGGTGCGGCATTGCCATGACGGCGATAGCCTATTTTGCCGTTTTCAAGGGCTTGAAAGAGTCTACCCTGATGGAGCCCTCGTTCATCCAATACATTGACCAGAATCTGGGCATGGCCCTGCTCACGGCCTTCGGCGGTTTTTCCGTGCTCATGTTCCTGCTTCAGCATTTGTTCATGACGAATATTCTGCGCCTGACCGTTCTGGCGGGCACTTTTTCCCTGGCCCTGGCTTTTGCGGGCAACGACCTGGTGAATTTCATCGGCGTTTTTATGGGTGGTCTGGATTCCTTCCAGTACGCCAGCAGCGTGGCGGCGGCCGGTGGCTCTCCCTCATCCATCACCTCCATGGAGTGTCTGATGCCGGGGCAGGGCATGCCGGTAAACCATTATATTTTGTTCGCCGCGGGCTGCATAATGATTTTTGCCTTGTGGTTCTCCAAAAAGGCAAAAACGGTGATCGCCACCGGCGTGGAACTTTCCAGGCAGGGTGAAGGCGGTATTGAGCGTTTCGGCTCCGTCCCCCCCGCCCGCGCCATCGTTCGCAGCGCCATCGCCCTGGGACGCGGGGTGAAAAGGCTTATTCCCGCCCGCATGCTGGTGCGCATGAACCACCAGTGGGATCCCGCCCCCCAGCCCTTGAATCCCAAGGACCGGGTGGCATTTGACCTGATTCGCGCCACGGTGAACCTGACGGTTGCTTCCCTGTTGATTGCATGGGCTACTGGCAGGCAGCTCCCTCTTTCCACCACGTACGTGACGTTCATGGTGGCGATGGGCTCCTCTCTGGCGGACAAGGCATGGGGAAGGGAGAGCGCGGTTTACCGTGTAACCGGCGTGCTGACGGTGATTTCCGGCTGGTTCATGACCGGGCTGGCTGCCTTTACGCTGGCCGCCGTCATGGCTACCATCCTGCATTACGGACAGGTGTACGCCATCTTCGGTCTGCTGGCCCTGGTGGTTGTCATTCTGGTAAAGTCCACCATCATGCACCGCAAGCGGGAAAGCAAGCTTTCCGTAGAGCGTTTTGACCAGATTACGGAAGAAAATATCCTGGATGTATGCAGCCACCAGATTGTGGACAGCACGCTCAAGCTGCGGGAAATTTACAATGACACCGTGGAAAACTTTTTCCAGGGGGACAGGAAGGCCCTGAAAGAACTGGCGGATGCTGCAGAACGGCTGGCCATGACCAGCAGCGAACATCACAAGTACGATATTCTCCCTATTCTGTACAAGATGCAGTCCCGCTCCCTGGATATGGGCTACCACTTTGTGCAGGCCCTGGAGCATTTGAATGAAGCTACGCAGAGCCTGTCGCAGTTTTCCGAGTCCATCTTCACGTATGTGGATAATAACCACACGCCGTTTACGATTGACCAGGTGGACGATTTGAAGGAGGTGCATACCGCCCTCATCAAGCTGCTGGATGAATATTGCAAAATGCTCCAGACGGGGACGTACATTCAGTTCGACTATACGATGGTGGCCCAGGAACAGCTTCTTCAACTGGTGGCAAAGGCCACCAAGCGCCAGATCAAGCGGGCCCAGCGCAACCAGACGCGTACCCGTTCCTCCCTGCTTTATCTGAACATGCTTAATGAAATGAGGTTTATGGCCGTGCAGGTGCGGGCCCTGACCAATGACGAACGAAACTTTGTAGCGGCCTGAAGCGGCGGTTCTCTGTTTTTTTCACGTAAGGAAAAAAATTCTTGAGCGTTTAATTCGTGAAGGTATCCTGAATGAACAGGGATGTTCGATAAGGGAGGAACGAGAGCTTCCCTTGTCACCAGGAATAACCCTGATTTCATAGGTAGTTAGTTGGAGCGGCTACGGGAGAAATTCCGTAGCCGCTTTTTTGTCTTCCCGGGCCTTGTGTCATACAAAAGAAATAATGTTTGAACATATTTGCCGTGCGTTTGTCTCACCCATAACGGTTATGATCCGGATGCAGTGAAAGAGAGAGCGCTTCATCCACTTAAGGACTCAACCGTCTTCATAGGTAGTTAGTTGAACAGCAGCCCCGGCGAAGGGATTCGCCGGGGTTTGTTCATTTCCGGAAGATGTATTCCGCGCTGTAAACAGCTGGAAGGGAGGGGAAAAGAAAAAATAGGCTGCGTTTTGCCACGGGGTTTGATTGACGTGTGGGACGCGTCAGGGCATAGTGGCAGGGTATGAAGAGAGCGTTTTGTGTGATAGCCGGTGCATGCAGCCTGCTTGGATGGGCTCCGGCGGACGAGACGGGCATGAACAATGTGCTGGAGGATTGGCGGATGAGGCAGTCCGACTGGGAATCCGCATTGAAAACGGCTGAAAGCGGGGAAAAAAGGGCGGAATTGATGAAGAACCGTCCGGATGCCGTTCCGGTGGCTCGGGAATTATGGAGGCTGGTAGGGCGCGACCTTCAGAAGCCCGAGACTCAAAAATCCTGCCTTCTTCCGGCTGTCGTCTGGTTTCTGGATCATCCCCAGGCTGTAGCGCAGGCGTTCCCCAATGGAGACATGGCCAGGAAAATTGTCGTGTTTTGCCTGGATTCTCTGGAAAATACGCTGTTCCGGGAACAGGGGGCGGGAAAGGCGGCGTATGCCCTGAGCAATTCCCGTGACCTGCGCTGCCGCGTTATTCTGGAACAGATCAAGGATTACAACCAGTTCCCTGAGGACCAGGGCCTGGCTTCCCTGGGCCTGGCCATGGTGATGAAGGAAACGACAGGGATGCTTCAGGATGACGTCAGGCTGGTGGCGGCCCGCGGAAAATTGCTGAAAGACGCCATTATCAAATGCTATGATTCCAGTTTCGGCCCTATTCCGGTTCAAAATATTGTGAAGGAGGAACTGTATGAAATACGCAATCTCAATATCGGGCAGACCGGGCCTGAAATCAGCCTTCCCTCTACCGCGGCGGCCGGAAAAGTGACACTCCCCTCCGGGAATAAGCCCGTGCTGGTGGTTTTTTGGGATCCGCAGGATATGCGTTCCGTTCAGTTTTTGCAAAAAGCCGCGTCTCTCCGGAAAGAATTTCCCGGTTTGACGGTGATGCCGGTGGCTCCCGGAAAGAGAGAGAACATAGAAAAGGCCCTGTTGAACTTGAAAATGGATATGCCCTCCCTGGTGGATGAAAAAGCGGCGGCGTTTAAGGATTACCGGGTGAGGCTCACCCCGCGGGTGTATCTGCTGGACCCTGCGGGGAAAATCCTGATGCGCGGCACGCCGGATATGCTGTTTGACGCCAACCTGTACGCGGTCATGGGCAAACTTGAGGGAAAAAAGAAAGAAAAGCCGGATGGGAAAAAGTCTCCCTCCTCCCCTGCTTCCTCCAAGCCTGTTTCTCCGCCGGCCAGGATTAATTCCCCGGATACGCGCGTTCCCTCTGTTTCCCGGCCTGATAGGCCGCGGCCCGCGTTCCCTTCCGCCCCCTCCGGTGCGGAGGACCATTCTCTTTCCGCTCCTCCTTTGAGGCCCATGCCTGAATGATCCGTTTCATGGAGGGGATTCTGTTGAGAAAGGCCGCGGAGGACGTGGCCCGGGTTCTTTCCGGAGCAGGACACACCGTATATTTTGTGGGCGGCTGTGTTCGGGACAGATTGCTGGGATATTCCGTGAAGGATATCGATATTGCCACCTCCGCCCGCCCGGATGAAGTGTTGCGCCTGTTTCCGGATGCCTGGGAAGTGGGCGCCGCCTTCGGCGTGGTGCTGGTACGCCGCGAAGGTTTTTCCTTTGAGGTGGCGACCTTCCGCAGAGACGGAAGCTACAGGGATGGCCGGAGGCCGGAGGACGTCTGTTTCACGGATGCGGAAGAAGATGCCCGGCGGCGTGATTTTACCATGAACGGCCTCTTTGAAGATCCGTTTTCTTCGCCTCCGGGCCGTGTGGTGGATTATGTAGGCGGAGTGGAGGATATCCGGGCCCGCGTATTGAGGTGCATCGGGGAGCCGGACCGTCGTTTTGAAGAAGATTCCCTGCGGCTGATGCGCGCCGTACGTTTTGCCGTTACCAGGGAAGTTCAGGTGGAGAAGGAGACTTGCTCCTCCATTTTCAGGAACGCTCCGCTGCTGGCCCGGATTTCCCCGGAACGCATCCGGGAGGAACTGGACAGGATTTTATTGTCTCCCGGAAGGAAACGGGGTGTGGAAATGCTGGTGGAAACGGGGTTGATGAAGCATGTCATTCCGGAAATATACGATATGATAGGCTGTACGCAACCTCCCCAATGGCATCCGGAAGGAGACGTATACACCCATACGCTGATGATGCTGGATGCGCTGGGAAGGGACGGCTCCCCCGTGTCTTTGGAGCTGGCCCTGGGGGTTCTGCTGCATGACATCGGGAAACCTCCCTGCCGTCAGGTGGATGAAACGGGGCGCATCCGTTTTTCCGGTCATGACAAGGAAGGCTCTTCCATGGCCAGGGTCATTTTAAGAAGGCTGAAATATTCCAATGCCGTGGTGGATGCGGTGTGTTCCATGGTGGAGCGCCATATGCGCTTCATCAACGTGAGGCAGATGAGGAAATCTACGCTGCGAATGTTCATGAACGCTCCTCATTTCCGGGATGAACTGGAACTCCACCGCCTGGATTGCCTTTCCTCCAACGGACTGATGGACAACTGGCAATTTGTCAGGGACTTCATGGATTCCTACCGGAATGCCCCTCTGGTGCCTCCTCCTCTGGTGACCGGGCGTGATCTGGTGAATCTGGGGCTGTCCCCGGGGCCTGATTTCGGGAAATGGCTGTCCCGTCTGCAGGAGCTTCAGTTGGAGGGAACGCTCCAGACCAGGGAGGAAGCCCTGCTGCAGCTGGGACAAATTGCCCCGGTGGAACAGAATGCGCTTGCAGAATACCTGAAAAAGTTAGCATTATAAGCGTCAAAATTTGATTATTTCAACTCATGCGTCCTGTCATTTATCAACTATTTGTTCGTCATTTTTCCAATATGGAGACCCATGGAGTTGACTGGGGGAGCCGGGAAACGAACGGGTGCGGAACTTTTAACGGAGTGACGGATAAAGCCTTACGTGAAATAGCACGGATGGGGTTCACACACATCTGGCTGACCGGGGTGCTGAGGCACGCTACGCAGACGGCCCATCCCGGGCTGGCCGCCCAGCCGAAATCCATCGTAAAAGGCCTGGCAGGAAGTCCCTATGCCGTGGTGGATTATTTTGACGTGGATCCGGATCTGGCCTCCTCCCCGGAGAAGAGAATGGATGAGTTCAAGGCTCTGGTAAAGCGTTGCCGGACGGTGGGGCTGCTGCCGATGATGGATTTTATTCCCAACCATGTTTCCCGAGCCTACCTGGCGGACTGGGACGGGCATGACGATTTTGGAGAAGGGGATGATCCCCATACGTTTTTTTCTCCGGAGCAGGGGTACTTTTACCTGACCTCCAACAGCCCTGGGGACGGTCCACCCCTGCGTCTGCCGGACGGCCTGTTTGAAGGGGAAATGACGTTCGGACGTGTGACGGGCAACAATGCCGTTACATGGAATCCCGGCAAGTACGACTGGTATGAAACGGTCAAGCTCAACTACGGCTATAACTTTATGGCCGGTCTCCCTGCCCTCCGCCTGTTGCCGGGGTGGACCAGCCCCAAGCAGCATGTGCCCAAGACATGGCGCATCATGGACGATATACTTTCCTTCTGGCAAAGCCTGGGCATCGGCGGATTCAGGTGCGACATGGCCCAAATGATCCCCATGGCTTTCTGGAAATGGGCTATTTCCCGTTCCCGGGTGCGTCTGCCGGACGTGTTTTTCATGGCGGAGGCATACAACGACCACATGAAAACCACACCCGGCGATCCGTGCGCCGCCCTTCTGGATGCCGGATTTAATGCCGTTTACGATTCCGACTGCTATCATCTGGCGCTCCATATGTACACGGAAAATAACTGGGCCAATGACTTCGACCGGCTTTTCCGAAGCAATCCCATATACATGACCCACGGCGTCCGCTACGTGGAGAACCATGATGAAACGCGCGTGTGCTCCCCTCTTTCCTGGGGCGGCGTGGGGCGCGTTGTTCTGCCGGCGGTCATGACGCTGGTGTATGCCTCCGGGAGCGGTCCCGTGCTGGTGTACAACGGGCAGGAAGTGGGGGAACGGGCGGAGGGACCCGGCGGTTTCGGCGGACATGACGGGCGTACCAGTATTTTTGACTATACCTGCCTCCCCCGGCTCCAGCCCTGGGTGGCGGATGGCCTGTTTGACTCTTCCCTGCTGCCGGAAGAGTCCGCAGAACTGAGAAATTTTCATCGGAAGCTTCTTCCTCTGATGCAGCATCCGGCGCTGGACCGGGGAGATTTTTACGGCCTGAACTGGGCTAATATGAAAAACACCACTTTCGGCAGGGAACCGGCGGAAGACACTTCCGGCCACTGGGTATATGCCATGCTCCGGCATGATGCCCGCGCCAGGGCCACCGTGCTTGTGGTGGGGAACCTTTCTCCAAGTATCAATTTCTACAACCTACGCATTTCCATTCCCCAGCACGCTTTCGGCTGGTGCGGCATCCAGACGGATCGGGTACGCGTCAGAAACCTGATGGACGCCGAGGGTGAGGACAGGATTTTTGAGCGGCGGGAATTGATGGACTGCGGTCTGTCCCATCCCCTGAAACCGGGACATGTGGGCGTGCTGGAACTGTCTGCCGTTTAGAGAAGCGTTCCCTCCGGAGGGAAGCTGCAGCCTTTGCCGATATTTTTTACTCTGCTGGGCGTTTTTATGATGACGGGCGGTTTTTAATTCGGTATAGTCCCGGAAATTCCTATGACTAGACGTTTCCCTCACTCCATGTCTGCCATTCAGCAAATTGCCATGGCGCTTGCCGTTGCCGGTATTGGAGCCGGCCAGGGGCTGGCCCAGGAGGGGGCAGGGGCCGCACGCCGGGCAGCAGCCCGGATGGAAGAGCAGGCTCAGGCTTCCATGCTGCTGTTGGGGCAGGCGCGTCAGCAATATTCCGAGGGCAAGTACCAGGAAGCTCTGGACAATTACCGCAGAAGCCTGACTGCGCTGCCCAAATCCCCCAATATGGAGAAGCGCCACCGTTTCCTGGAAACCAGCATCGCGGATGCCAGTGTGGCTGTGGCTCAGGAATATATCAAGGCGGGGCGTTACGATGAGGCCGTCAAGTTGCTGGAAGATGCCCTGAAATCCACTCCGGACCATGCCTTGGCCAGGCGCACGTTGGAAATAGCCCGCGACCCGGTGCGTACGAATCCGGCATTGTCTCCGGAACACGTAAAAAATGTAGAGGAAGTCAACCGTCTGCTTCACCTGGCTTTCGGCTATTATGAACTGGGCCAGTATGATGCGGCCCTGAAGGAATTTACGTCCGTCCTTAAGACGGACCCTTACAATACGGCGGCGCGGCGCGGCATGGAACTGGTTAACCGCGCCAGAACCGCCTATTTTAGCGCTGCCAGGGATGAAACCCGCAGCAGTGCCCTGGCGGATGTTTCCAGACAGTGGGAGATGCCCGTTCCTTTGACGGAAACACCGGAGGAACCCGCTTCATTTTCCCGGCCGCTGGATAACCCGGTGGTGAATGTGGACCAGAAACTGGGCATGATCCGTCTGCCCCGTGTGCAGCTGGATGGAGCGACGGTGCAGGAAGCCGTGGACTATCTGCGCAGCCAGGCCAGGACGCATGATGCCACGGCCATGACTGCGGCGGAACGCGGCGTGAATATTTCCGTGGATCCCGGTCCTGCAGACAGCGTTTCCGCCAGGGACGCCGCCGCCAAGAGAATTACGCTTAATCTTCAGAATGTACCTCTTCGTGAGGCCCTGGAATACGTGGCGCGCGCATCCGGCCTTATTCTGCGGACAAATGCCTTTGGTGCGGAACTGGTATCCAGTTCAGACGGAACTTCCTACATGGTCACCAAGTCCATTACCCTTCCGCCAGGCTTCTTTTCCGGATTGTCGGAGGACTCCAGCGCCGAAAATTCAGACCCCTTCAGTTCCGGTGATTCCGGTTCTTCCGGCATGACCCTGAAACGGGTGGATCCGCAAAAGGCGCTGGCTTCCATGGGGGTGAAATTCCCGGAAGGCAGTTTCATTAAATACAACTCGGGCAACTCCACTCTTCTTTTCCATGGCACGCCCAGAGATTTGAGCATGCTGGAGGAGCTGGTAGCGGCCAGGACTGCGGAACAGCCCCTCCAGGTGGTGGTCAGCGCGACCTTTCTGGAAGTCAATCAGACGGACTTGGAGGAATTGGGCTTTAACTGGATCGTCAATCTGAACCTGGACCCTACCAAGTGGTTCATGGGCGGCGCGGGAACCGATAAAAATGACTATAACAATTCCGTGCTGGACAGCGCCGCCAATGTGGCCGGGGCCGTCGCTCCCGCAGGAGTGGTGGGCGGCCTGCGTTCCGGCAACCAGGTTTTTACGGAAGATAGCATTGACAGCATGATAGAACGCGGCACTTCCGCCAGAAGTTCTGATGCGACCTATGTTCCCGGCGGTGCTCCCAGCATCGTCACTCTGCGCGGCATGTGGAGCCACGCGGATATCACGATGATTATGCGCGGCCTGAGCCAGAAAAAAGGCACAGACATTATGCAGCATCCTTCCGTGATTGTGCGCCCCGGTGAAAAAGCCACCTTCTTCAGCGGCAGGGAACTGATTTACCCTACGGAATATGATCCGCCTGAAGTTCCCAACAGCACGGGCAATAATAATGACTGGGGCGACAATGACAATAACGGCGGCGGTATTCCGGTCATGCCCATGACTCCCGCCCATCCCACTGCCTTTGAAACCAGGCAGCTCGGCACGATCTTCAATGTGGAAGTGACCGGCATCAGCGATGACAAATCCATCGTGGAAATGACCGTAGTGCCGGAAATCGTGGATTTTGACGGTTTCATCAATTACGGTACGTCGCTTTTCGTTCCCATGGTCTCCCAGGAAAAGGACGCAAAGGAAGAAGTCGTCATGGTGAAAACTTCAGACAACTTCATCCTTCAGCCCGTGTTTTCCACGCGGCGCCTGACCGCTCCGGTGCGCATAGCCACCGGCAATACGCTCGTCATCGGCGCCTTGAAAAAATCCACTTCCATTACGTATGAGGATAAAATTCCCGTTCTGGGGGATATTCCCTGGGTGGGGCGCCTTTTCCGTTCCAAGGGGTCCAAGGAACAGCGCAAGGCCATCATCATCATGGTAAAGGCGGAAGTGGTGGATCCGGGCGGCAAGAAGCTTTATACGCCGGATACTTCCATTCCGGACGAGGAGGTCCCGGCAGGGGACGCTTCTCTCCCCGCCCTCAGCAATGCCCAGTAACCTTTAACCGGATCAAGACCATTGAAAAACAGCGGTTCCGATTTTGAGTCTTCTCCTTCCCAGGGGGCTGATAATATCATGCGTCAGCTGCATGCGTCGGATTCCCACGGAGTAGAACGGAGAAGGGAAGTAGTAGTGCGCCCGGACGGCAGCAAGGTGATCCGGGTGGAAAAGCGCCGGCGGACTTACAGTGACGACCAGCGGGACGCCAAACAGGCCATGTTGAAAAACAAGCGTTTTTTAATAGGCCTTTGCATTCTGGTTCTGCTGGCTGCCGGTGCGCTGGCGGGGACGTATATGTACCGCCTTACTTCTTTCAATACGGAGGAATTTGCCGGCCGCCTGCAAGCTGATCTTTCCGCCGCCTGGGGCGGAGATGTGAAAATTTCCGGAATGGCGGTGGATGGCCTTACCATGAAGGCTTCACGCATCAGGGTATCCTTTCCGGAAGATTCCTGCCTGTCCTTTGTGGCGATGGAAGGCATCTCCGGGGAAATTTCCGCCGTGCCCTTATTCATGGGGAAAATCAAGGGGGAAAGCCTTAATGTGTCCAGGGCGGTAGTCGGTTTGCGGCCCGGATTCGTTAAATTTGCCGTACCGCAGACGAAACGGGAATTGCCGTTCGTTTTCCGGCGATACACAGCGCCGCGTCTGGAAGTGGGGTATGCCCATGGGACGGAAGAATTTACTCTGGAGAGGAATGGCGCTCCCTTTTATATGACAGCGGAAGCCTACATCCGCACGTCCGGGAACGGACCTGAACCGGAATACGTGCTGGATCTGTCACAGCAAAAATTGAAAATCAAGGGCTGGCCGCTGATGGGGGTTGATTCCGGTTCCGTCATTCTAAACGGGAGCGGCGTCAAGCAGCTCACTTTTTCCGGTTTTCTGGACAAAGGGCGCCTGCTCAATAAGCCTACGGATCTCAGCCCCTTCATGATTACGGGGAATTTCCTTCTGGGTACGGATTTCCGTCACCAGGCGTGGACTTTGACAGGAAAAAATTTCGATCTCGCTTCCCTGCTGGGAGATGATTTCTCTTCCCTTCTCAAGGTGCAGACGGGAGAACAGGAAGGGGATGAAAAGCATGAATTGAAGCTGGATTTTGCTTTGCCTGTAACAACTGAACAGAAGAGGCCCTCCCTAAAAGGATACAGCGGTTCCGTTATCAAGGCGACCATGATCAGGCTGCCTGTTTTGCGCCTGCTGGCGGCCATGACTGCCCGGAATACGGAAATAAGGCTGCCGTACTCTTCTCCCGTCTTTACGTCCGGTTCTTTCCTGCTGGAAAGCGATGGAACGGACCGTTCCGCCTCCCTGAAGGAAATTTCCCTGTTTGAGCAGGGCTTTCTGGGAGTGACCGGGGGGGTGTACAGTAACGGTACTTCCTTGACGGGGAAGCTGGTTTTTAAAATTCCTTCCTACATGGTGGACAGCCGGAAACTGCCTTCCGGCGTGACGCAGGAAGGGCATGAAATTATTCTTCCTGTGAAAATTTCCGGTACTCCGGAGTCTCCACAGGACAACTCTGCCGGAATGTTCCAGGAAGAGGCGCCGCGCACGGGCCGCCCGGAAATGCATACCGCTCCTTCCCGTGGAATAGCTCTTCCAGCTCCGTCAAATTCCTCTCCTTCCCGTATTACGGTAGACGGATTCATGTGATATTGCCAGGACTCCATGCTGCTGCTCAATCCTATTGTTCGGAAAACATCTGAAAAGCGTTCCCGCTGGTGGACCAGGCTGGCCGGATTTGGCCTGTGGTCCGTACTCCAGCCCATTTGCATGAGCCTGAATATCCGTTCCATCAAGGAGGAGCATGATGATGTTTATACGGCGCCTTTTCTGGTAGCCCTTTGGCACAACCGCACGATGGTGCCGGGTTATGCGTGGTCCCTGGCCCAGAAGCCGCTCAAGATGAGTGTGCTTACCAGCGCCAGCAAGGACGGCGCCCTGGTGGAGGCCGTATGCAGGCATTTTGGCCTGGGTGCCGTCCGGGGATCTTCCGGACGGCGGGGGGCTCTGGCCTACATGGAAATGATGCGAAAGGTCCAGGAGGGGGATGTCTGCTTCTGTTTTACTCCGGATGGTCCGCGAGGCCCTATTTACGAAGTGCACCACGGTATTGTCAAACTGGCCTCCCAGTCAGGGCTGCCCATCGTTCCCGTATGCATCGAATATGAAAGCTGCTGGCGTTTGAACAAGACCTGGGACCGCTATGCCATTCCCAAACCGTGTTCCAACGTAAATATTCTATGGAAAAAGCGCCTGTTCATTCCTCCGGACGCGACGGATGAACAGGTGGCGGATTATGCCCGTCTTCTGGCCGGGCTGCTTGGCGAGGGGCTTCCGGACTTCCCGCCTCTTAACCAATCATTATTATGCAAATCATCGATGGAAAACAAGTAGCTTCCCAGGTGCTGGAAGAGGTTGAAAGGGATATTGCCCGGCTCAGGGAACAGGGAATAACGCCCGGTTTGGCCGTGGTTCTGGTAGGGGAGGATCCCGCTTCCCAGGTATATGTAAATTCCAAGGTGAAAAAGTGTGCGGAGCTGGGAATGAATTCCCGTAAAATAGTTCTCCCTTCCGACGCCTCCCAGGAAGAACTGCTCCGGATTGTCCGTGAATTGAACGTGGATCCTGCCGTCCACGGCATACTGGTGCAAAGCCCGCCTCCTCCCCATATCGACGAGGCGGCCGTGGTCCTGGAAATAGACCCTGCCAAGGATGTGGACGGCTTCCATCCGGAGAATGTCGCCAAGCTGGTGCTGGAAGATGAGACCGGTTTTGTGCCCTGTACCCCTCTGGGCTGTATGAGGCTGTTAAAGGCCGCCGGCATTGAAACGGCGGGAGCGAATGCCGTGGTCATTGGCCGCAGCATGATTGTGGGCAAACCGATGGCGCATCTTTTGATGTCCAAACAGGCAAACGCTACCGTAACCGTGGCTCATTCCCGTACGAAAAACCTGCCGGAACTTTGCCGTTCCGCTGATATCATCGTGGCAGCCATAGGCCGGCCCGCTTTTGTGACGGCTGATTTTGTAAAAGACGGCGCCGTAGTGGTGGATGTGGGCATCAACC
>ULQJ01048743.1_pt1 | contig 14307 bp, 9 predicted proteins | sample 1954331 | NCBI WGS metagenome assembly ULQJ01 (sample SAMEA4835651, study PRJEB28245) | human gut metagenome | biome: gut microbiome; material: fecal sample | place: Denmark | collected 2008 | reverse complement strand
GGGCAACGGCATCAACCTCGGCAATACCCTGGAAGCCTGCGACAACAACGTCGGCATCAAGACGAACGCGCCCCTTAGCTATGAGACGCACTGGGGTCAGCCGAAAACGACGCAGGCCATGATTGACGGCATGAAAGCGGCGGGCTTTGACACCATCCGCATTCCCGTGGCTTGGATGACCAACGCCACCCACCTCTACGAAGGCGACTACACCATCGACGCTGACTACATGGACCGCGTGGAGGAAGTTGTCCGCTATGCGCGCAAGGCGGGCATGTACGTCATCATCAATGACCATTGGGATGGCGGCTGGTATGGCATGTTCGGTTCGGAAAGCGCCGAAACCCGCGCACTGGCCATGGAAGCCTACAAGGGCATGTGGCAGCAGATTGCCGAACGCTTCCGTGATTACTCCGATTACCTGATTTTCGAGAGCGCAAACGAGGAACTCGGCGGCCGCTTCGACGAGAATTCTCCGCTGTACTGCTCCGATTCCGTCGTTACCTACCTGACCGACGACGAGCGGTACGCGCTGACGAACGAAATCAACCAGACGTTTGTGGATGTCGTCCGCGCGACGGGCGGTAACAACGCGACCCGCTTCCTGCTGATTGCGGGTTACAGCACCGACATTGACCAGACCTGCGACGATCGCTTCCAGATGCCCAAGGACACCGTGGACAGCAAGCTGATGGTTTCTGTCCATTACTACGATCCGTGGTCGTACTGCGGCGCGTCCAGCGCGGTGAGCGCCACCAAGTGGGGCAAAGTGAGCGACTATGAGTACATGGATCAGCAGCTGGCAAAGATGACGAAATTCACCGAGGCGGGCTACGGCGTGGTCATCGGCGAATACGGCGCGCTGCCGTGCAGCGACGGGCTGAAGGACAACACGCTGGCGTACCACACGACATTCCTTGACGCCTGCACCAAGTACAACCTGACGAACTGCCTGTGGGATTGCAGCGGGCTGTACAAGCGCGTGTCTCAGACCTTCGCGGATGACGATATTCTGGCGATGTATCAGGAGAAGCGTCAGGCGAACGAAGAAGGTCAGGATTATGCGGATGTGCAGGCGGCTGCTGCGGCGGAAGCAGCCGCGGCTGCAGCGGAAGCCCCCGTGACCTTCCTGCAAGATGCCGTGGTCGTGGATGACCAGACCGCGCTGGCGTGGATTATGTGGAACGACGGCAGCTGGGCGCTCACCCACAGCGTCGGCGATACCTACAACGCGGACGCCATCTCCGAGGGACTTGTCGCGACCAACGCCATCATCACGGGCGAAGGCAAGTACACTGTCGGGTTGGATTTCACCGGCACGGCGCAGGGTTACTCCGCATCCGTCGCGTTTGCCGCCATCGGCATCAGCAACGGCGAAGCGCTGTACCCGAACTACCTCGTTAACATCAAGGAAGTGCGCATCAACGGCGAAATCTACCGCCTGAAGGGCCGCGCCTACACGACCTCTGACGACGGCGTGTGCACGCGCGTGAATCTGTACAACGAATGGGTGACGAGCGTGCCCAAGACCGCGCGTCTGCCCGGCGGCAACCTCGCCGGCGCAACGCCGACCCCCATCAACCGCAACGACGCTGTCATCGCCGAAATCAAGACGATTGAAATCGACTTTGAGTATGTGCCGATGAACTAAGGCAAAAAGAAGCCCGAATCAGCGATGGTTCGGGCTTTTTTTGAATGCGGATGATTTCACTTCCTATAATTGTGTGCTTTGTCGCAGAGGGTTTCGCGTCTGCGGACGCGACGAGAGCAGCAAAAAAGACATGCCTGATATTGAATATCAAGCACGTCTTTCGCTGCAACAAGCGACAATCACCCCAGATACTGCACCGCCAAAATCACCACGCCCAGCACCACCAAAACCACGCCGACCACCCGGTTGAGCGTCTCCGGCTTCGATTTGTTCGCAATTTTCGCGGCAATCTGCGCGAACAGCAGCGTGAATGCCATGCACAGCGCCAGCGTCCATCCGTCCGGCAATCCGCCGATGGTGAAGTGGCTGACCGCGCCCGTCAGCGCCGTGAACGCCATGATGAACACACTCGTGCCGACGGCGGTTTTCAGCTCGTAGCCCATGACGGAGGTGAGAATCAGCAGCATCATCATGCCGCCGCCCGCGCCGACGAAGCCGCAAATCATGCCGATGAACGCGCCGCAGACAATCGACTGCACCATGCGCTTCTTTTTGCTCACGTTCTGCATGGCTTCGCGCGTCGTCATCACCGGGCGGATGATGAATTTGATGCCCAGCAGCATCGTCATCAATACGCTGAAGCTGCCCATCGTTCGGCTCGGCACAAGGCTTGCGACGTAGCTGCCTACGACCGTGAACGCCAGTACCGCCGCCATCATCAGCAAGCCGTTGCGAATGTCGAGATTCTTGTTTTTGCCGTATGTCCACGCGCTTGCGGCACTCGCCAGCACGTCGCTCGCCAGCGCAATGCCGACCGCCTCATACGGCTCCATGCCCAAGAACGTAATCAGCATCGGGCTGATGACCGCCGCGGCGCTCATGCCCGCGAACCCCGTGCCTAAGCCAGCGCCTAAGCCCGCCAGCAGGCATACCAGCACTTTTTCCACCATGAGGAAAGCCTTCCTTCTGTCGATTCTTATGCACATTGTAGCGGATTCGTGTGTACTCAGCATGAACATTGCGGACGAAAATGCAAAATTCGCGCATCAGGCGAAAATCCGCCGCTGATGGCTGGAAAATTCCGCAAGAAGCGGCGAAACCGCTTGTGCAAACGCGCATTTCGGGCTATACTACCCTCATCAGCAGAAGGAGGATAAGCATCATGTGTACCGCGATTCGCCTGACCACGCGCGACCACTATTTCGGCAGAAACCTTGACTTGGAGTACAGCTATCAGGAGACCGTCGCCATCACGCCGCGGCGCTATCCGTTCCATTTCCGGCACGAGGGGACGAACAGCGACCATTTCGCCATGATTGGCATGGCGTTCGTCGTCGGTGGAATGCCTTTATATTATGAAGCGACGAACGAGAAGGGCTTGAGCATGGCGGGGCTGAACTTCCCCGCGAGTGCCGTGTATCACGACGTGAAGCCGGATTGTGCGAACATCGCCAGCTTTGAGCTGATTCCGTACATTCTGGGGCAGTGCGAAAGCGTCCAAGAGGCGAAAACGCTGCTCCAGCGCCTGAACATCACCCGCGATGGCTTCAGCGAGCAGCTCCCGCCGTCGCCGCTGCACTGGATGATTGACGACCGCGAAGGCTGCATCGTCGTCGAGTCGATGGCGGACGGGCTGCACGTCTACGACAACTGGTCGAACGTGATGACGAACGAACCGCCGCTGCCGTTGCAATTGGAGAATCTGGCGCACTATCAGGCGCTTTCGCCGGAAGAGCCGGTGAATCGCTTTGCGCCCACGCTGCCGCTGAAGGTGGGCGGACGCTGCACGGGCGCGATTGGTTTGCCGGGCGACTGGTCGCCGTGGTCGCGGTTCGTCCGCGCGGCATTCCTGACGAACAACTCCGTCTCCGGGGACAGCGAGGAGGAGAGCGTCGGACAGTTCTTCCACATTTTAGGCGGCGTGGCACACCCGCGCGGCTGCGCCCACCTGCCGCATGGGTATGAAATCACGGTGTACACAAGCTGCTGCAACGCTGACACGGGCGTCTACTACTACACGACCTACGGCAACCAGCAGATTTGCGCGGTGGACATGCACAAGGTGGATTTGGACGGCGGGGAAGTCGTGTCGTATGAACTGAAAAAGCAGCAGGGGATTCATTACCAGAACTAAAAGCAGGGCAGGGGTGCAGAACGCATCCTTGCCCTTTTTGCTTAGCCGATGCAAATCACCGTTCCCGACGAGAAGTCGCTGGGCAGCAGCGTCGGGTTCAGCGAGAGCAGCCGCCCCCGCGTCGTCCGAAAGCGCACCGCCAGCGTGTCCAGCGTCTCCCTCGGCTGAATGGTGTACGAGCGCAAGCCGGCGCACGTCTGCCGCGTGCCGGACGGCGGCGCACAGTATGCGGTGCCCGCAATCAGGTAGCCCGGCATCAATTGCGGATTCGCGCTGCGCATCGCCCGATAGCTGACGTTGTGCTGCACCAGCAAATCCGCGTAGCTCTGCCCCGACTGCACCGCGGACAGCGTATATCCTGACGGACAGACACGGGTCGGCGTATCAGGCAGGGCGGGATATTCGCCGTCGTCCGGCAGGGGAATCACGGGCGTCTGGCTGTCATCGGGCAGGGCAGGGTACTCACCGTCGTCCGGCAGGGGGATGGCGGGCGTCTGCGCGTCGTCGGCGTCGTCCGATTTTGCCGGAACACACAGCACCTGCCCGACCGTGAGATTGTTCTGTGACACGCCGGGATTCCGCTCGGCGAGTTCGAAGGTCGTAATGCCCAGCCGCGCGGCAATCGACGCGAACGTGTCGCCGTCTTCAACCACATACGGCTGACCGCTGATGCAGGTATAGATGAAATTGGGCAGACAGATTTCCTCCCCGGCGGTCAACGTGGCAAAATCGACGCCGGGGTTGATGACCTGCAGCGCCTGCACGGTGGTGGCGTATGTACGGGCGATACGCTCGGCGGTGTCGCCCTCCTGCCAAGTGTAGCTCTCCGCCCCGCGCGGACAGACGCGCCCGATGGCTCTGCGACCTTGCTGTTCCATGCCTGTTTCCCTCCTGTTTGCACTTTTCGGCGGGTTTTGCGCCCACCATTCAAAATTTATGCGCCGGGCAGTGGTTTCATCCCTTGCCCTCGCTGCTATTCTATGCTATAATGTTCGGCAGGTGTGCTGACGCGCCGATTTTCGTGTGCCTAAGTTTCACCAGAATCTGGTTGTTTCCCCTGAACCCGACACATTTCGGTGCGCCTCGGTTCGGGCGGGAAAACGAAAGAAACCATGATGCGTATACAGAAAATGTGCATCAATATGCAGCTTTATACTTCTGCGACATCTGCGAAGAATGATGGAGGGAATTCCCATGAAGCATCTGCTGAAGCTCCTCGACCTGAGCAAGGAAGAAATCACGGAGCTGCTTGACCTCGCTGACCGCCTGAAGGCGGAAACCAAAGCCGGCGTGGAGCACCACATCCTCAAAGGCAAAACGCTGGGCATGATTTTTGAGAAGTCCTCGACCCGCACGCGCGTCAGCTTTGAGACGGGCATGTACCAGCTGGGGGGTCATGCGCTGTTCCTGTCCAGCCGCGATCTGCAAATTGGCCGCGGCGAACCGGTGGAGGACACTGCGCGCGTCCTGAGCCGCTATCTGGACGGCATCATGATTCGCACCTTTGCGCAGGAAGAAGTGGAAACGCTGGCGCGCGTGGGCAGCATCCCGATTATCAACGGCTTGACGGACTTCTGCCACCCCTGCCAAGTGCTGGCGGATTTGCAGACCGTGCGCGAGTACAAGGGGCGCATTGAGGGGCTGAATATGTGCTACATCGGCGACGGCAACAACATGGCCAATTCGCTGATTGTCGGCTTCCTCAAAATGGGCGCGCATGTGTCCATCGCCTGCCCGAAGGCGTATCAGCCGGACGCGCAGGTGCTCTCGTTCACCGAGCAGTACCCCGGCAAGTTCTTCATGACCGAAAGCCCGGAAGAAGCGGCGAAGGATGCGGACGTCATTTTCACTGACGTGTGGGCTTCGATGGGGCAGGAGGAAGAAAAGGCGGTGCGCGAGAAGGCGTTCCGCGGCTATCAGATTAACGCGGAGCTGCTGGCGAAGGCGCATCTGGGCTGCATGGTGCAGCACTGCCTGCCCGCGCACCGCGGCGAGGAAATCACGGCGGATGTGTTTGAATCCCACGCCGACCAGATTTTCGACGAGGCGGAGAACCGCCTGCACGCGCAGAAGGCAGTCATGGTTGCTGTTATGGCGGACAAGAAAGACTGGTAAGCAACACGCGGTTTTTGCCCCAATAGAAAAATGGAGGAAACGAGCATGAAGGGCTATCTGCTGCTGGCCAACGGTCAGCTTTACGAAGGCACGCTGATGGGCGCTGCGAAGCCGGTCATGGCGGAGCTGGTGTTCACCACGGCGATGACAGGCTATCTGGAAACCCTGACCGACCCGTCCTACGAAGGGGAAATCGTCATTCAGACGTTCCCGACCATTGGCAACTACGGCGTGATTCCGGAGGACTTCGAGTCGCCGCGCCCGCGCCTGTCCGCGTATATCGTCCGGGAACTCTGCGATGAGCCGAGCAACTTCCGCTGCCAAGGCAAGCTCGATGATTACCTCAAAGCGCAGGGCATTCCCTGCCTGACGGGGGTGGACACCCGCGCGCTGACCCGCGTTATCCGCAATGCGGGCGTGATGAATGCCGCGCTGCTGACCGAGAAGCCGGAGAATCCGGAGGAAATCTGCGCGCAATTGAAGGTGCTGCCGTTCCATCCGTCGATTCAGGACGTGACGTGCGACGGCGTTCAGCCCGCGAAGAAGCGGGGCATCCACAACGTCGTCCTCTGGGACTTCGGCGCAAAGGCGAACATCCAGCGCGAACTGGAAAAGCGCGGCTGTGCGGTCACGGTTGTTCCGGCGAGCGCGACGGCGCAGGAAATCCTGAACCTGAATCCCGACGGACTGATGCTGTCCAACGGCCCCGGCGACCCGGCGGATAACACCGCCGTGATTGCGAATCTGCGCGAACTCATGCGCCACCGCATCCCCACCTTCGGCATCTGCCTGGGGCATCAGCTGCTGGCGCTCAGTCAGGGCGCAAAGACCGCCAAGCTGAAGTACGGCCACCGCGGCGCAAATCAGCCCGCGAAGGACGTCAAGACCGGGCTGTCCTACATGACGAGCCAGAACCACGGCTATGCGGTGGACTGCGACACGCTGCCGGAAAACGCGTCCCTGCGTTTTGTCAACGGCAACGACGGCACCTGTGAGGGCGTGGATTATACCGATATGCCCGCGTTCTCCGTCCAGTTCCACCCGGAAGCGTGCGGCGGCCCGCTTGACACCCGCTTCCTGTTCGACCGCTTTATTGCCATGATGGGAGGGAATAAGGAATGCCGCTGAATCCCGATCTGCACAAAGTAATGATTATCGGCTCCGGCCCGATTGTGATTGGTCAGGCTGCCGAATTTGACTACGCCGGTTCGCAGGCGTGCCGCGCCTTGAAGGACGCGGGGCTGGAAGTCGTGCTGGTCAACCCGAACCCCGCTACCATCATGACCGACCACTCCTCCGCCGACCATATCTACATTGAGCCGCTGACGCTGGAAACCCTGCGCCGCATCATCCTCAAGGAAAAGCCGGACTCCCTGCTGTCCACGCTGGGCGGGCAGAGCGGTCTGACCCTCTCCATGCAGCTGGCGAAGGAGGGCTTCCTTGAACAGCACGGCGTGAAGCTGCTGGGCGCCAAGTGCGAGACGATTGAAAAGGCGGAAGACCGCCAGCAGTTCAAGGACACGATGCTCGCCATCCACCAGCCCGTCATTCCGTCGGAAGTCGTGGAGACGGTGGAGGATGCGCTCGCGTTCGCCAAGACCATCGGCTACCCCGTGATTGTGCGTCCGGCGTATACGCTGGGCGGTTCGGGCGGCGGCATCTGCCAAGACGAAAAGGAGCTGGCGGAAATCGCCGAGAACGGTCTGCGCCTGTCGCCGATTACGCAGATTCTGGTCGAGAAGTGCATTTCCGGCTGGAAGGAAATCGAATTCGAGGTCATGCGCGACAAGCTGGGCAACGTGATTGCCGTCTGCTCGATGGAGAACATCGACCCCGTCGGCGTGCATACGGGCGACTCCATCGTCGTTGCGCCCGCGCTGACATTGGCGGACAAGGAGTATCAGATGCTCCGCCGCGCCGCGCTGGACATCATCACCGCGCTGGAAGTCGAGGGCGGCTGCAACTGCCAGTTCGCGCTCAATCCCGATACGTTCGACTATGCCGTCATTGAGGTCAACCCGCGCGTCAGCCGTTCCTCCGCCCTTGCGTCGAAGGCGACGGGCTACCCGATTGCCAAGTGCGCCGCGCAGATTGCCATCGGCTATACGCTGGATGAAATGAAGAACGCCGTGACGGGCAAGACCTGCGCCGCGTTTGAACCCGCGCTGGACTACATCGTGGCGAAAATCCCGAAGTGGCCGTTTGACAAGTTCGTGTACGGCAAGCGCACCCTCGGCACGCAGATGAAGGCGACCGGCGAGGTGATGGCGATTGGCGTGAACGTCGAGCAGGCGCTGATGAAGGCGGTTCGCGGCGCGGAAATCGGCTGCGACACGCTGCGGATGAAGTCGATGGCGAATCTCACCGTGGATGAGCTGCTGGAGCTTATCGGCAAGTGCACCGACCAGCGCATGTTTGCAATGTACGAGGCGATTGCGCGCGGCGTGACGCTGGAAAAGCTGCACGAAATCACGAAAATCGACTACTTCTTCCTCCATAAGTACCTGAACCTGTACAACATGGAATGCCGCCTGAAAGAGGGCAACATCGACGCGGAGACGTATCTGCGCGCGAAGAAGATGGGCTATCCGGACAAGGCGATTGAGCGACTGTCGGGCGGAAAAGTGCCGATGCACCGCGACCCGGTCTACAAGATGGTCGATACCTGCGCGGCGGAATTCGCGGCGGAAACACCTTACTTCTACGCAACCTATGACGATGAGAACGAAGCGAAGGAATTCCTCGATGAGCGCCCGAAGAAGCCGTGCGTCGTCGTCCTCGGTTCCGGCCCGATCCGCATCGGTCAGGGCATCGAGTTCGACTATGCGTCCGTCCACTGCGTGTGGATGCTCAAACAGGCGGGCTACGATGTCGTGATGATCAACAACAACCCGGAGACGGTTTCGACCGACTTTGATACCGCTGACCGCCTGTACTTCGAGCCGCTGACGGCGGAGGACGTGCTGGGCGTGATTGCGACGGAGAAGCCGGTTGGCGTCGTCGCGGCGTTTGGCGGGCAGACGGCGATTAAGCTGACTCACGCGCTGGAGCAGGCGGGCGTGCGCATCATGGGTACGTCGGCGGATATGATTGACGCGGCGGAAGACCGCGAGCGCTTCGACGCGGCGATGGAGAAGTACGGCATCAAGCGCGCCAAGGGCCGCACGGTCATGACGAGCGAAGAAGCGGTGGCGGCGGCGAACGAGCTGGGCTACCCGGTGCTGGTGCGCCCGTCGTATGTGCTGGGCGGTCAGAACATGATTATCGCCTATCAGGACAGCGACATTGTGGAGTACATGCGCATTATCCTCGCGCAGGGCATCGAGAACCCGGTGCTGATTGACCAGTACCTGATGGGCATCGAGGCGGAAGCGGACGCGATTTGCGACGGCACGGACGTGCTGATTCCCGGCATCATGGAGCACGTCGAGCGCTCCGGCATCCACTCCGGCGACTCCATCGCTGTCTATCCCGCGTGGAACCTGACCGGCGCGATGACGCAGCGGCTGATTGAGGTCACGCGGCAGATTGCGCTTGAACTCGGTACGCTGGGGCTTATCAACATTCAGTATATCGTCTATCATAACGAAGTCTATGTCATTGAGGCGAACCCGCGCGCCAGCCGCACCGTGCCGTATATCAGCAAGGTGACGGGTGTGCCGATGGTTGACCTCGCCGTCCGCGCGATGCTGGGCGAAAAGATTCGCGACATGGGCTACGGCACGGGGCTGTACCGGCAAAGCCCGTACTACGCGGTCAAGGTGCCGTGCTTCTCCTTCGAGAAACTGGCGGATGTCGATACCCACCTCGGCCCGGAGATGAAGTCCACCGGCGAAGTGCTGGGCATCGGCACGAACCTGCAGGAAGCCATCTTCAAGGGACTCGTCGCCGCGGGCTACAAGATGCGCCATCAGGGCGGCATTCTCGTCTCCGTCCGCGACAAGGACAAGCCGGAAGCCATTGACTGCGCGCGCAAGTTCGCCAAGCTCGGCTTCAACATTTTCGCCACGCCCGGCACGGCGCGCGCCATGCAGGAGCATGGGCTGTATGCCGCCGTCGTGAAGAAGGAAGCGCAGGAGAAAATGCTGGAAATGGGGCAGGTGCAGTACGTCATTTCCACGTCCAACAAGGGTCGTCTGCCGCAGCTGGAATCCGTCCGGATGCGCCGCAAGGCAGTCGAACGCGGCATCCCGCTGTTCACCAGCCTTGACACGGCGAATGCCCTCGCCAACGCGCTGACCAGCCGCTACTCGTTGGGCAACGTCGAATTGGTGGACATCAACAACATGCGCACCAAGCACAAGAAGCTGACTTTCACCAAGATGCGCGGCACGGGCAATGACTACCTGTACTTCGATTGCTTCGATCAGACGGTGGAAAGCCCCGAATCGCTGGCTGTGCGCCTGTCCAACCGCCGCACGGGTGTCGGCTCGGACGGTATTGTACTGATTATGCCCTCAACCATCGCCGATGCGAAGATGCGCATGTTCAATGCCGACGGCACGGAAGGCTCGGTGGCGGGCAATGCCCTGCGCTGCGTCTGCAAGTACCTGTATGAGAACGGCCATGTGCGCAAGGACGAAATGGCGGTCGAGACTGGCAGCGGCGTTAAGACGGCGAAGCTGTTCATCCGCGAAGATCAGGTGTTCTCCGTGCTGGTGGACATGGGCTGCCCGGCGTTTGCTCCGGCGAAGATTCCCGTCAAGCTCGACGGCGACCGCGTGATGATGCGCCCTGTGTTCCTCGCGGGCGAAAAGCGCGAAATCAGCTGCGTCAGCATGGGCAATCCGCATGTTGTCATCTTCGTGGAGGATGTAAACCGCATCCCGCTGGAGCAGGTTGGTCCGCAGATTGAGACGGACAGCCTGTTCCCGGAACGCGTGAACGTTTCGTTCGCCCAGATTGTGGACAAGAACGACATCGTGATGCGCGTATGGGAGCGCGGCATCGGCGAAACGGCGGCATGCGGCACGGGCGCGTGCGCGGTGGCAGTCGCGGCAGTCGAAAACGGCTTCTGCACCCGCGGTGCGGACATTGATGTGCGCCTGCCCGGCGGCACGCTCGTCGTCCGCTATCAGGAGGACGGAAAAGTCTGGCTGACTGGCGACGCTAACACCGACTTCACGGGGACTATCGAAATTTAATTGGCAGCGGCATCTCGTTTTTCACGCGGGATGCCGCCCTTTTTGCAAAAGGGGAGGAAATTTGCATGAAACACGTTCTTTGCTTTGGCGACAGCAATACTTGGGGCTTCATCCCCGGCACCTGCAAGCGCTACGACGAACACACCCGCTGGACAGGCGTTTTGCAGGACGAACTTGGCGCGGACTGGCGCATCCACGAGAACGGGCAGAACGGCAGAACCACCGTCTTTCCCGAACCCGGCAAGAATTTCATGACCGGCTTGGGCGCGCTGCCTTACGCGCTGGACACCCTGCGCCCGCTGGACGCCATCATCATCATGCTCGGCACGAACGACCTGAAGGAGCATTCCGCACAGGCGAGCGTCAACGGCGTCGGCACGCTGATTCGCACGATTCAGACGTTCGACCAGCTGTACCCCGCGAGCGTGCCGTTGTTCGGGGATAACAAGCCGCGGATTCTGGTACTGACGCCGATTGAGATTGGCGAGAATGTGGCGGAGTGGGACACGCTGTACGGCAAGGGGCAGGAATCGCGGAAATTCCCGGCACTGATGAAGGGCTTGTGTGAGTGGCTCGGCGTGGAAATGATGAATACGCAGGAGATTGTGCAGCCGTCAAAGGTGGATGGGATTCATATGATGCCGGAGGAGCATCGGAAACTGGCGCTGGCGGTGCGGGATAGGCTGTTAGGGCTGGTAAAGGCATAAGAGCTGCGGCAGAGGATAGTAGGGAAGCGCAACCAAGCCGGGCTGCCCAAAAAAGGGTCAAGGGGCAATTGCCCCTTGCAGGGTGCAGGGACAGCGTCCCTGCTGGGGTTTGGGGCAACGCCCCAACTGTTCCGCGGGCGACCAGCATCTCAAGCGCACTCAACAAAGGCGCAGGCAGCGAAGCGTCCCTGCTCCTAACTTTGCGCGTCCGCAGACGCGCCCCCAAGCTGCTCTTTCCCCCAAGATTCCGTGAAGAACCGTAAAATTAGCAATGAGAAATGAGCAATGACTGGCGCACAAACGCAATCATTGCTCATTGCTAATTGCTCATTGGGCATTAAAAAATCGGAAGTCAAGCCGCTCATTTGCGTGCTTAACTCCCGATTTTTTTTCTTACTTCGTGTTCTTGATTTCCATCCACAGGTTTTCATAGATCTTGCGGAAGGTGTCGTCGATGTCGTGGAAGAATTCGCAGCGATCCTGAACCTCCTGAGAAGGATTCAGAACGTGGTTGTTCTCGTATTCCTCGCCCATCAGCTCAATCGCGCCCTTGTTGGGGCTGGAGTACCAGATGTATTCGCAGTTCATCTGCGCGATGTCGGGGCGGCAGAGGAAGTTGATGAACTTCTCGGCGTTCTCCTTGTTGCGGGCGGACTTGAGGATGACCGCGCCGTCCACCCAGATGTTCGAGCCTTCAGAAGGCACGAAATAGTCCAGATGGTCGTTCAGGTCAATGGCGTACTGTGCGTCGCCGGACCACATCAGCGCGAGCGCCGCTTCGCCAGCAACCATCTTATCCTTCGTTTCGTCCACCTGATACGCCTTGACAACGCCGGACTGCTTCTGCTCAATCAGCTTATCCTTCGCTGCCATCAGCTCCGGAACTTCGCGGCTGTTCATGGAATAGCCGAGGTACTTCAGCGTGATGCCCATGCTGTCGCGGTAGGAGTCCAGCATGAACACGTTCTTCTGGTACTGCGTGTCCCAGAGGATGCTCCAAGACTGGTTGGGTTCGGGAATCATGTCCTTGTTGTACAGGATGCCGACTGTTCCCCACATATACGGCACGGAGTACTTGTTCTCCGGGTCGTAGTCGGGATTGCGGAGCTTGTCGATAATCTGCTCGAAATTCGGCACGTTGTCGTAGTTAATTTCCGCCAGCAGATCCTTGGCAATCATGCGCTCGATGATGTAGTCGGACGGGAAGCACACGTCGAACGCACCGGGGTTCGCCTCGACCTGCACAATCATGTCCTCATTCGTGGTGAAGCACATGTAGTTGACCTTGATACCCGTCTCTTCGGTGAAGAGGGTCAGGACTTCGGGTGCGATGTAGTCCTCCCAGTTGTAGACGTTGACGACCTCTTCCGCGAGGGCGGCGGGGGCGACGGTCAGCGTCAGGCACAGGAGCATCAGCAGGGAAAGCAGCTTTTTCATCAGAGATGTTCCTCCTTCAAGGTAATTGGGGGATTAGTCATTATTCGATGCGGTGCGGCGGTTGACAATCAGCAGCAGCACCAGCAGAGCGACGAACATGAGCGCCGACAGTGCGTTGAGCGTCGGCTCGATGCCGCGGCGGGCGGCGGAGTAAATCAGCGTGGACAGATTCTGCACCAGCGGGGAGGTCGTGAAATAGCTGATGGTGAAGTCGTCCAGCGAGAGGGTGAACGCCAGCATCGCCCCGGTGATGATGCCCGGCATACATTCGGGGATGATGACGTGGAACAGCGCGTACATCGGCGTTGCGCCAAGGTCAAGCGCCGCTTCGTAGGTGTGTCGGTTCATTTGTTTGAGCTTCGGCAGCACCGATAGGATGACGTAGGGCGTATCGAACGTGATGTGCGCCAGCAGCATCGTCACATAGCCGCGGTCGACCTTCGTGAAGAGGAACAGCAGCATCAGGCTGATGCCGGTCACGATGTCGGGCATGGTGTTGGGCAGGTTCGTCAGCGTCATCATGAACGACTGCGGCCGCTTCTTCATGGCGTGGATGCCGATGGCGGCGAGCGTTCCCAGAATCGTCGCGACGACCATGGCCAGCAAGGCAATTGTCACCGTGACGGTCAGCGCGTTCATGATGCGCGTGTCCTGAAACAGCTCCGTGTACCAGCGGAAGGAGAATCCCTCCCACTTCGCGCGGCTCTTGCCCGCGTTGAAGCTCTGCACAATCAGCACGATAATCGGAAGATACAGGAAGATAAGGATGAGCGCCAGATACGCGCGCTTGCAGAACTTTTTCATGCGATGCCGCCTCCTTCGCCGTTGGGGTCGGCCTTGCGCAGGATGGAGAGCGAAATCAGAATCAGCACCATCATGATGAGGGAGAGCGCCGAGCCGACGTTCCAGTTGCCTTCGGTCAGGAACTTTGCCTCAATCAGGTCGCCGAACATCATCGTGTTGCCGCCGCCCAAGACGCGCGGGATGAAGAACGTCGTCACCGAGGGCATGAAGACCATTGTAATGCCGCTGACGATGCCCGGAATGGACAGCGGCATGGTCACCTTCCACAGCGTCTGCCAGTTGTTGCAACCGAGGTCAGCCGCCGCTTCGGTCAGG
>ULQJ01044477.1_pt1 | contig 14445 bp, 8 predicted proteins | sample 1954331 | NCBI WGS metagenome assembly ULQJ01 (sample SAMEA4835651, study PRJEB28245) | human gut metagenome | biome: gut microbiome; material: fecal sample | place: Denmark | collected 2008 | reverse complement strand
TACAACAAAACAAAACCTAACGGCAAACACTCTGCCAACACTGCCAACGTAAAACGTTACATTGATTTTGCAGCAGAGCATGGATTCGACCAAGTATTGGTAGAAGGCTGGAATGAAGGTTGGGAAGACTGGTTCGGAAAAAGCAAAGATTATGTGTTTGATTTTGTAACTCCCTATCCCGACTTCAATGTGAAAGAACTTCAAAGCTACGCTGCAAGCAAAGGCGTAAAACTGATGATGCATCATGAAACTTCAGCTTCTGTACGTAACTATGAACGCCACATGGATCAGGCATACCAATTCATGGCAGACAACGGATATAATTCTGTAAAAAGTGGCTATGTAGGCAACATTATTCCACGTGGTGAGCACCACTATGGACAATGGATGGATAACCATTATCTATATGCGGTGAAAAAAGCAGCGGACTACAAAATCATGGTAAACGCCCACGAAGCTGTACGCCCTACCGGAATATGCCGCACCTATCCCAACCTGATCGGTAACGAATCAGCACGCGGAACTGAATATGAGTCATTTGGCGGTAACAACGTAAACCATACTACCATCTTGCCTTTCACACGATTAATAGGTGGTCCGATGGACTACACTCCGGGTATCTTTGAAACCCGTTGTAACAAAATGAATCCTACCAACAATTCACAGGTACGTTCTACTTTGGCACGTCAACTGGCCCTGTATGTAACAATGTACAGCCCATTACAAATGGCTGCTGACATACCTGAAAACTATGAACGCTTCATGGATGCCTTCCAATTCATAAAAGATGTAGCCATTGACTGGGATGAAACCAAATATCTGGAAGCCGAACCGGGAGACTATATTACCATTGCCCGCAAAGCTAAAGGAACCAACGACTGGTATATTGGCTGTACGGCAGATGAGAACGGTCATTCTTCAAAACTGATATTTGATTTCCTTGATCCGGACAAAAAATACATCGCAACTGTATATGCAGACGCAAAAGATGCCGACTGGAAAGATAATCCGCAGGCATATACCATCCGTAAAGGCATTGTGACCAACAAAAGCAGACTGAACTTACACGCAGCAAGCGGTGGTGGTTATGCAATCAGCATTAAAGAGGTAAAAGATAAATCAGAATTAAAAGGTATTAAGAGATTATAGAAAAGCAAGTAAAAAGGTTGAATAGTTTTCAATAGGTATTTTTCCAAATAAAATGAATAATATTAAAGCATTTATATACAAAGACATGAAAAGAAACGCCACGTTTAAAGTCCTACTGATGTTCATTGTGGGATTATTCTTGTCCGTCAACACATTTGCCCAACAAATAGTTGTCAAAGGAATTGTCAAAGATACTACAGGTGAACCAATCATCGGGGCTAATGTTATAGTAAAAGGAACGACTAATGGTACCATCACCGATTTTGATGGCAACTTCCTGTTAAACGCCAATAAAGGTGACATTATCATCATTTCGTTTATCGGATATCGGTCTCAAGAAGCACAGGCAGCCGCTTCTATGAATATTATATTAAAAGATGATACAGAACTTCTGGATGAAGTGGTTGTCATTGGATACGGTTCTGTGAAAAAAGATGACCTGAGCGGTTCTGTGGTAGCTATCAAAGCAGAAGAGATGAACAAAGGTGCTGTTACTTCTCCTCAAGAACTGATTATGGGAAAAGTTCCGGGACTTTCTGTTAGTCAAGGTGACGGTGCCCCTGGTGCCGGTTCGACAATTCGTATCCGTGGCGGTGCATCACTAAATGCCAGCAATGATCCACTTATTGTTATCGATGGAATTCCTGTTTCAAATGATGCCGCTCCAGGCACTCCCAATGCACTTGCCACCATTAATCCCAATGATATTGAAACTTTCACTGTTTTGAAAGATGCTTCGGCGACAGCCATTTACGGTTCACGCGCTTCGAATGGAGTTATTATCATCCAAACTAAAAAAGGGACACAAGACAAAATAAAAGTTAGCTACTCAGGAACTTTCACGGCAAAAGACCCTTATAAACGTATAGAGACATTGGACGCACAATCATTCCGCGAAGTAATGCAGGCTCAATATCCGGAAGGAACCGCACAGTCGGCGGACATCCAACGGATTCTGAACGTATACCCTAAAAAGCACCGATTGGCAAGATGCTATTTACCAGACAGGATTAAGTACAGACCAAAACATCGGAATTGCAGGAAAAGCAGGATTTATGCCTTTCCGTATCTCTTTAGGTTATAATACAGAAAAAGGTACACTAAAGACTTCTAAATATGAACGTTATACCGGTGCTGTCAATCTAAGTCCTAAATTTTTCGACAACCACCTGAGTGTAGACATCAATGTAAAAGGCACCATCAATAAAAACCGATTTGCAGATTCCGGTGCTGTAGGTGCCGCTGCTTTCTTTGACCCCACCAAACCCATTTACGATGAAGAAAATCGATATAATGGCTATTGGAACTGGGGAATAGTACAAGGAGCACAAGCCGATCTGGCGACTCAGAATCCATTGTCTTTATTATACGATAGAAACAATCACGGTACAACCAAACGTAGTTTGGGTAATATTCAATTGGACTATAAAATACATGGTCTGGAAGACTTACATGCCAACTTGAATTTAGGCTATGACGTGGCAAAAACAACCGGTCGTAATTTTGTAAATTCCAATTCGGTTCAAAGCTCACTAGATAAAACATTCACCGGTTTAGGACAAGGCAATACTTGGAACAATCTGCGTCGTAACCACCTGCTGGACTTCTACATGAACTATGCAAAAACATAGAATCCATCAAAAGTAATTTCGATATAATGGCAGGTTATTCCTGGCAACATTTCTATTATGCCAATCATGATATCACCTATTCAAACCCTACAGAGGACTTAGGTGCAAAAGAAGGATATACCTATGACGAAAACGAACGGCATTACATCCGTGATGACCACCGTCGCATTCCGTATGAAAACTATCTTATTTCATTCTTCGGGCGTTTAAATTACAATTTCATGGACCGCTATTTGCTGACTGCCACTTTACGTCGTGACGGTTCTTCACGATTCAGTGAAAACAATCGTTGGGGACTTTTCCCTTCAGCCGCCTTAGCTTGGACCATCAATAATGAACCCTTTATGAAAGCTACAGAAAATGTGCTTTCCAAATTAAAATTACGCTTAGGATATGGTGTGACCGGACAACAGGAAATTGGAGATTATCAATATATCACATCCTATTCATTCAGCACTAATCCTAATACAACCTATTTAGGAACTACGCTTTTGAAGCCAAACGGTTACAGTCCTGATTTAAAATGGGAACAAACAACTACATACAATGTAGCCATCGACTTCGGATTCTTAAATAACCGTATCAACGGTAGTATTGAATATTATCAGAAACATACAAAAGACTTGTTAAACACCATCAGTGCCGCAGCGGGAACGAATTTTATCAACTTGATTACCGCTAATGTAGGTAAAATGAAAAATAAAGGTGTGGAAGCCAATGTAAATGCCATAGCTATCCAAAGCAAAGACTTCACATGGGAGGTAGGCTATAATATTACTTGGAATGATAGCAAGATTACCAAGCTGACTACCACTTTCAATCCCGACTACCAAGGTATTGATGCCGGCACAAACCAAAAACACCAAGTAGGTGAAATGCCTGGAACATTCTATTTATACCAACAAGTATACGATGAAAACGGCAAGCCTATCCAAAATGCATTTGTAGACCGAAACAATGACGGACAAATTACCGAAGCCGACCGTTATCTAACCCACAAAAGTCCGATGGCTAAAATATATATGGGTTTCAGTTCTCAGTTCAGCTACAAAAAATGGGATCTGGGCTTTAATCTCCGTGCTAACTTTGGCAATTATGTATACAATGGCGTGGCATCAGGCAATAGCACTTCCAACAATTATGGTGGAAAAGGATTTATTACAAATCTTTATAACGGTTTTCAAGATACAGGCTTTACCTTGCTGAATACCAGCGAACAAATGGCCAGCGACTATTTTCTGGAAAATGCTTCATTCTTGAAGATGGACAACCTTACATTAGGCTATTCTTTCCAAAATCTGTTTGCAGCCAAACTATCAGGACGTATCAGCGCATCTGTCCAAAATGTATTTACTATCTCAAAATATAGCGGATTAGACCCGGAATGTGGAGCGATAGATTCTAACATCTGGCCACGTCCCCGCACATACACTATAGGTTTGAATCTTAACTTTTAATGAGAATTACGTATGAAAACAAGAAAATATATCTATACAACTCTGGCAACTTGCCTGTTTGTTTTTTCAAGTTGTCTCAATGATTTGGATGTCTTACCTTTGGATCCCACAGTGGAAACAGCAGACAAAGCTTATACCGATGCGGAAAGCTACACTAAAGGACTTCATAAAATATACTCAGTTTGGGCGTTATCCGGACAAGACGGCAGCAGCAGTTCAGATATTTCAGGCCTTGATGCAGGAAATACTGCACTATTACGCTGTTGGTGGACTTTACAAGAACAGCCAACCGATGAAATGAAGAACGCATGGAATGATGCATGGTGCACAGAAGTAAACTATATGACATGGACTACCAATAAAGTGGAACCCATTGAAGGGGTTTATCAACGCTGCATGTATATAGTGGCACTGGTAAATGAGTTCTTAAAGAACATTCCCAACGCGCCCGAAAGCATTGACAAAGAAAGTTATATTGCACAAGCCCGCTTTAACCGTGCTTTTGCCTATTATATCTTGATGGATATGTTTGCATTGCCTCCATTCATCACTGAAAAGAATTATTCCATAGAACCTGCCCCGCTGTCTAGAGAAGACCTGTTCAATTGGATAGAAGCAGAACTAAACGAAATCAAACCCAATCTGCCCTCTCCACGCTCCGAATACGGAGTAGCAGATCAAGCTGTTGCCAGTTCTTTATTAGCACGCATGTATCTTAATGCAGAAGTTTACACCGGTAAGGCACGATATAGCGAATGTATTAATGCATGCAACGAAGTGATCAAAGCAGGGTATCAACTGGCAGACAACTATGCTGATTTATTCAAAGCAGACAATGGCGAGAATCCGGATACCAAAAAAGAAATAATCTATCCTATCATCTTTGATGGGGACAAGACCCAATCATGGGGTATGGCTGCCATTATCATCGGAGCCAGAGGAGCTGAAGACAAAGATGTTTTACTAGCACACAGTGGGGTAGACCAAGGCTGGGCAGGATTCCGCGCAACAAGCAATCTGGTTCATCTCTTTGATTTTCAAAATGATGAAGAACCCAAAGCTTCTGAGATTCAAGATAAACGTGGTATTTTTTATGATAAAGGACGCTCTATCGACATTACTTCCAGTGTATCCGGAACTTTTGAAACTGAAGGATGGAGTGTATTCAAATTCAGCAATTTAGACAGCAACGGACAACCGGGAAAAAATACATTATGGGTAGATACTGATTTTCCGATGTTCCGTTTGGGAGATATTTACCTGATGTATGCAGAAGCCGTAGCACGCGGTGGAGAAGGAAGTAAGGCTAGTGCTGTTGAATATATCAACGCCCTTCGCAAGCGTGCCTATGGAGATGAAAAACACAACATTTCCGAAAATTGGTTAGAGGAAAATAATTTCCGTAATTTGTTAGATGAACGCGGGCGTGAATTATATTGGGAAGGTATCCGCCGTACAGATTTAGTACGTTTCGATCTGCTTACTTCCGGCTCCTATACATGGGATTTCAAAGGAGGAATCAATACCGGAGTAGGAGTGAACAAGAGATATAACGTGTATCCTATACCTGTTACCGACCTGACCGTAAACGGTAACTTACAACAAAATGAAGGTTATTAATCAATAAGTACATCATCATGAAATTCATAAAAAGCATATCAACTTCTATTTTTACCCTATTACTTTGTACTGCTTGTGAAAGTGATTTGGAACAAGTGACATATAGTTCGGAAAATGCCATCCCGTCTACCCTGTCATCCTTGAATGACAGTTATATACTGGAATCAAAAAATGCTTCCCAAGAGGCATTCACCCTTACCTGGAGCTATCCGGATTTAGGCTATCAAGCAAGCGTTATCAATGCGTTGGAAATGGATGTTAAAGACAAAAATTTTGCCAATAAAGTAATTTTAGCCTCATCCAAAACAGATTTATCACATACTATCACTGTCAGTGACCTGAACAGCAAAATCATGACCCTGCTGAAAGTCTATGAAATGGAGACAGCGCCGATAGGAATCGAATTTCGGATATCGTCTTCTATCTCAGCAGCTGCCGATACATTGTATTCCAACATTGTCTCAACCACCATCACTCCATATGAAGGTGAGCCGGAATATCCGGCAATCACACTCCGTGGAAGTTATAATGGTTGGGATTTCACCAAAAGCCAAAAAGTATATTCGGTAAATTCTGATAATATATACACCGCTATGGTGTACTTCGACGGCAAAGCAGCCGATGGTTGGAAATTCTGCGGTACGGAAGACTGGGGTACGGACAATTGGGGAGCTCCGGAAAGTATGACACCCGAACAATCCCTCGTTACTTTAGTATCCGGTAATGGAGGGGACATTAAAGCATACAGCAAAAACAGTTATTATTTAGAATTCAATAATACCACAGGAGAATTGAAAGTTTCCAAACCTCACAACTCATGGGGAATTGTAGGAGACCACAATAGCTGGGGAAGCGGTGACACAATGATGACACTGGAAACTGAAACGGATGAAAACAACAAATTTCAATATTATTTAAAAGCTACCCTAGATATGTCCGCCGGTAATAAATGGAAAATACGCCCTGAAGAGAAATGGGAAGACGATATAGCTCCCGGAGCTGTAGAAGGAGAGTTTGAAGATGCCGGTGATGGTAATTTTAAAGTTTCAGAAGCCGGTAACTATACCATCAAGTGGTATTTCAACAAGGTAACTCCCAAAATCATTGTTGTAAAAAACAAATAAAACTACTTTTAAGTTTATTCCTTTATATTGCATCGGTTAAAAGTTTTTTATAGAAAACTCTTAGCTGATGCAATATAAACTAAAGTTTTGACAAAGAATTAATATAAAAGAACCATAAATCATTCTTGTCCAAACACGAAACAGTTCACAATCATTTATATTTTTTCAGATACAAAAAAAACACATCATTCTATAAATCAAACACTTATAAAATACAATTGATTTAAATCATTTATATTTTTATTCTTAGATAAAGAATCAATTTACAAGAAAGCTACATTTGCAACATCCAAAACAAAATAAAGTGAGGATAACCGTTAACCTAAAACTAAATACCATTAAATCATGAAAACCAAAAAGAATTTTTCCCCTATTGTATCTCATTACAAATCATTTTTTGCAGATACTTTTTTGAAATTTATTTCAATAAACAGAAATATAGAGAACTCATTCTATCTCAATAAATCTAAAAAACAAATACATGTTTCAACTCTCTCAATATCCAGTTGAACAGATATCACAAAATTTTCAGAAAAAATTCAATGGTTTTAAAGAAAGATCAATTCCATTAGAAATATAAGGATTAAAGGAGCCATAAATAATCTGATTGTTTGGGAAAACAGTTTTCAATAGGTGTTTTTAGCTGAGAATATAAACTTGAAATAATTATTTAACTTTAAATTTAAAGACATGAAAAGAAACTTGATGTTCAAGATCCTACTCACACTGATAGTAGGATGCTTCTTGTCCATAGACGCATTTGCCCAACAAATGACTGTCAAAGGACTTGTAAAGGACACAACAGGCGAACCAATTATCGGTGCCAATGTTGTGGTAAAAGGAACAACCAATGGTACTATCACTGATTTTGACGGTAACTTCCTGTTAAACGCCAATAAAGGTGATATAATTGTTATTTCGTTTATCGGATACCTGACCCAGGAACTTCCGGCTGCTACTTCACTAAATGTGATACTGAAAGATGATACGGAAACTTTGGAAGAAGTAGTCGTTATCGGTTATGGTGTGGCTAAAAAGAATGACCTGACCGGTTCGGTAACAGCCATGAAACCGGATGGAAAGAACAAAGGCTTAGTAATAAACGCACAGGATATGATTTCTGGGAAAATAGCCGGTGTCAATGTAACAAGTAATGATGGTGCCCCAGGCAGTGGCGCCCAGATTCGTATACGTGGCGGTTCTTCACTGAACGCATCTAATGACCCTCTAATTGTTATTGATGGTATGGCTATGGACAATGAGGGAGTAAAAGGCCTCTCTAACAAACTAGCCATGATTAATCCGCAGGATATCGAATCATTCAACGTATTAAAAGACGCTTCAGCCACTGCTATCTACGGTTCACGCGGCTCAAACGGTGTTATCATCATCACTACTAAAAAGGGACACAAAGGGCAAAAGCCTTCAGTTTCCTATTCAGGTAGTGTCACATTGAGTCAGAAAAAAGGAACAGTTGATGTACTTGACAGCAACCAATACCGTCAACTTATCACCGATTTATACGGAGAAAACAGCGATGCTTATCGTGCCATGGGTACAGCCAACACCGACTGGCAAGATCTTATTTACCGTACCGCTCTCAGTCATGACCACAATATAACCGTATCGGGTGCAGTAAAAGACCTTCCTTATCGTGTATCTGTAGGTTTCACCAATCAAGAAGGTATCTTGAAAAATTCTGATTTCAAACGTGTCACAGCTGCATTGAATCTTAATCCGTCTTTTTTTGACGATCATTTGACTATGAACCTCAATGCGAAAGGAATGTACGCACGTTCTGCATATGCCGACGGTGGAGCCGTAGGTGCTGCTGTAAAGATGGACCCTACCCAAGATCCTTATAATTTCACATCCGAATATCACAAAGCCCAATTCGGCAATGCATTGGATCAGACATTACAAAATTATGGGGGATTTTTCCAATGGTCATCAGCCGCATCATTAGGCGACTCCACATGGCCGTTCATCTATAACAGCACGGCAGAATGTGCCAACCCATTAGCCATGCTTGCTTTTAACACAGAAGTTGCCCACAGCCGCGCCTTTGTGGGAAGTGCCGATATCGACTATAAAGTACATGGTCTTGAAGACCTTCGCCTTCATTTATCTCTAGGTGCCGATGTTTCCAAAGGACGCCAAGCACAGAATAAATCTACTGCTTCCCCTAGTGCCATGTATTATGGTTCTGTTGGAGGTGAAAGTATCCTAAAACGCAACCTTTCATTGAATGCATACGCCCAATATTATAAAGACTTTAATGATAACCACCATTTTGATATTATGGGAGGTTACGAATGGCAACATTTTTGGAAAAGCACAAACAGTGACTACGTAGGTCGTTATCCGATGACGAACGATGACCCCACATTAGCCGGCACAGAGCGTCCTCACACTCCGTATCAATACAAGACCGACAGTTATTTGGTTTCCTTCTTCGGACGTGCCAACTACATACTTATGAACCGTTACTATCTTACAGCTACCGTTCGCGATGATGGAACTTCACGCTTCAAAGACCATTGGGCGTGGTTCCCGTCTGTAGCCTTAGCTTGGAAAGCAAAAGAAGAAAACTTCCTAAAAGACATATCTTGGATATCTGACTTGAAACTTCGCTTAGGCTGGGGCATGACAGGTCAACAGGCAGGAGAAAAAATTAACAATTATAACTGGATTCCCACATACTCAGTAAGCACAGGTACTAACGGTTTTTATCCACTGATAGGTAACGGAACCCTATACCGCCCGGACAACTATACTCCTGATTTAAAATGGGAAACCACTACTACCTATAATATTGGGGTTGATTTTGGTATTATGGATCAACGGCTGACAGCCAGTATTGATGCTTATTACCGTAAAACCGAAGATTTGCTGAACTATGCACCATTAGCGTCCATGGCCGGCTATAGAAATCAAGCATGGCAAAATATCGGTTCGTTGGAAAATAAAGGCATCGAATTTGCCTTAGACTGGAAACCCATTGTAAACAATGACTTAATATGGACTATTAATTATAACCTTACTTATAATAAGAATGAGATTACCGATCTAAGTGGTGTATCCGATAGTGGTGCTCCTGTAGCCAATACCGATATCAAAGTAGGTCAAGGTTCGGGTTTTTATCTGCAATACAATCAAGTAGGGTATCCAGCTAATTCATTCTATGTATACCAACAAGTATATGACCCACAAGGCAACCCGATAGAAAATGCAGTAGTAGACCGGGACGGTGACGGTAAAATTACCGAAAATGACAAATACCTTTATAAAAATGCTGCTCCCGACGTAACTATGGGGCTTTCCTCCCGCCTGGAATACAAAAATTGGGACTTCGGATTCTCACTGCGTGCCAGTCTAGGTAACTATGTTTATGATGGAATCAACGCCGGATGGAGCAACATGAATCCTGGTGAAGTATGGTCCAACTCTTTGAATTACCTGTCTAACCGTCCGGTAGACGCTGTAGCCAGAAATTGGCAAACTTACGAAATTACCGCCAAAGCTTCGGACTACTGGGTGCGTAACGCCTCATTCTTGAAGTGTGACAACATCACTTTAGGATACAGCTTTTCCAATCTCTTCAAGAACGGAAGCTATCGCGGTTTGAATGGACGCGTATATGGAACCGTATCGAATGTTTTCACCATTTCAAACTATGATGGCATCGACCCCGAAATCAATAACGGATTCGATAACAATCTCTATCCGCGTCCTATCTCATTTATTATTGGTCTTAACCTGAATTTCTAATTCGCAAAATTATGCAGTATATGAAAAAATACATAAAGAATATCGTTCCTGCCACATTCATGATGTTGGCTTTGGGGGCAACCTCATGTATCGGAGACTTAGATGTAGATCCTATCGATCCGAACATCGATACCAATGTTGATTTAAACGGATTGTTCAACAAGTGCTACGCCAATATGGCATTAGCCGGAAACGGTGGTGCTAACGGTGACTGTGATATTGACGGTTTGGATGGTGGTACGACAGGCTTTATCCGCCAATTGTTCAATTCCAACGAACTGACCACTGATGAAGCTATCTGCGGCTGGGGAGATGAAGGTGTAGCCAGTTTCTGCTACAATACTTACAATGCTTCCCATCCTATGTTAAACGGGTTCTATGCCCGTCTGACTACCGGCATCACCTATTGTAACCAATATCTGGCTATGGCTGGAGATACAGATGCCACCATGTCTGCCGAAATCCGCTTTGTACGTGCCCTACACTACTTCTTACTGATGGATGGTTGGGGAAACATACCCTTTACATTGGAACCAATGACCAAACCTGAACAAAGATCCAGAGCTCAAATGTATGAATGGCTTGAACAGGAACTGATCGGAATAGAATCGGCCCTTTCCGAAGCAAAAGCAAAAAAATCGACAGATGCCGGTTATGGTCGTGTAGACAAAGCTGCCTGCTGGCTGTTGCTCTCACGCCTGTACTTGAATTCGGAAATTTATACAGGAACGGCCCAATGGCAAAAAGCAAAAGAATATGCCGACAAAGTAATAAAATCCTCCTACCGGCTCAATACTGTGGGAAAAGGCGGATGGACTGCCTATCAAATGTTATTCATGGGTGACAACGGGGAAACTGATGCTGCTTACGAAGCTCTTCTACCCTTACTTCAAGACGGTCTGACAACCACCAGTTGGGGTACTTCCCTGTTCTTGATAGCTGGTTGCTTTGATGGTGAGATGCATGCAAACCCTAATGACCTGACAGCCACCAACGGTGTTTCTGCACAAAACTGGGGCGGTAACCGCGCACGTCCTGACCTCATCCGCAAATTCTTCCCTCAGAATGATGCCCCCGAACTGCCAAGCTACGACATGTATGTAGCAGCCAAAGACGACCGTGCTTTATTCGACGGTGTGGGACGTACCTTAAACAATGAAGATGTATCTACCTTTAAAAGCGGTTATGCTATTGCAAAATTCACCAACTTCAAAACAGACGGTTCAGCCGGACATGATGCCACCTTCGCCGATACCGACTACTTCTTGCTACGTGTTGCAGAAGCCTATCTGACTTTTGCAGAAGCCGATGCTCGCTTGAATGGAGGAAACACTACATCTGAAGGTACACAAGCAGTTAACTCCATCCGAAGTCGTGCACATGCTTCTACCCGTACAAATGCATATAGCCTGGATGATATTTGCGATGAATGGAGCCGAGAATTCTATTTTGAAGGCCGCCGCCGTATGGACTTAATTAGATTCAACCGCTATGGAGGCAACAACAATTACACTTGGCAATGGAAAGGCGGATCTTATGAAGGACGTAGTTTTGATGCACATCTTAATATTTTTGCCATCCCGACCAATGAGTTGACTGCCAACTCCAATTTGACTCAGAACCCGGGATACTGAAAACTTTTTGTTTTATAAATATTAAATGAAAATACAATGAATAAAATACTTAAATCATTTTTGATTATCGGATTGGGACTGGGTATATTCACCGCATGTGATGATGATCGCGACTCCAACCCAACGCTAATCTCACCCACCGAATTTGTCCTAAACACTCCAGCTATCAGCGGTACAGTAATCGATTTGGCCAATTCTTCCTCTATCGAAATATCCTGTTCACAACCCGACTACGGCTTCCCCGCCAACGTTGGATACTATGTGCAAGTGGCATTCGATGAATCCATGACCGATTTTACAGAAATAGGTAATGTCAATGCAGGAACAAAAATCAGTATAGACGCACCTCTTTTAGCTAGTACACTTACAGATATGAAAGTAAACAAAGGTGCAACCGATGTTGATTTTCCGATGGATATAGCGGTCTATATCCGCTTGAGAGCAGTTATGATGACCAGTGATAACAAAGCAATAGAAGGAACCGAAATACTTTCCAATGTAGTGTCATTGAATAAAGTACATTTACTTTTCTCGCTTCCTCCGGTCAATACCCCCGAAAACTTATATATCGTAGGCGGATTTAACGAATGGAACTGGGATTCGGCAACCAAGATGATTCCCGTAAACGGTGCAACTCATGTATTCTGGTCTATGGTATGGATAGACGATGCCGGCATCAAATTCAATCAGAGCAAAGCTTGGGATGGAAATGAAACAGGATTTTCTGGTATAAACAGTATAAACGGCGATTTGGCAGGCAATATCAAAGACAACGGAGACAATATCGCTACTGATACTCCGGGATGGTACTTAATGGTAATCACCTCTTCCGTTTCGGGACGTAACCTCGTCTATGATATACAGTTTAACAAACCTGAAATATGGTTGATGGGACCTGTTGTAGGCAACAGCGACTGGAAAGAGCAGGCTGAAGGCTGGTTATGTACCATTCCCGATACTTTTAACGCTTCTTTTGTCTCACCTGCTTTTGCTGCCAGTGTTCCGGGTGGCGATGGTGACGGTGTGCGTGCATACGTAAAAATTCCTACCTTTGAGTGGTGGAAGAGCGAGTTCATGGTCTTCGACGGCAAAATTGAATATCGTGCCAACGATGGAGACCAAGCACGAGTAGCAGGCAAAGCGGGACAGCAGCTCTACCTGAACTTCGCTACCGGCGAAGGCGAAATCAAATAATAATCTTTTTAATTGAATCAAGATGAAAAATATATCAATCCATTCATTAATCGGTCTGACTGTTCTGTGCATGTCTTCATGCACAGATGATTACACTGATTGGGCAACTCCTCAAGCCAACGAACAAGAAGCTGCAATAACCCTTCCCGATTTCTCGGCATCCAAGGTCGATGACATCAATTTATCCAATCCGGGGAGCAGCATCAAATTGTTCACTCTATCTAATGCCACACTTCCCGAAGGATATACCTTGGGCAATGTACGGGTAGAGCTCTCTACCGAGAAAGGTAAGGCAGGAGAACTGGAATCCAATACAGACGGAATGATTGACAGCCTGACCATTCAGAAGCTGGTAGTGGAAACTTACGGGAAACGTCCTATAGCGCGTCCCTTCATTGCCCAAGTATATGCCAATGCCATAAAAGACGGACAAGCCTTATTGGTAAATGCCGGTTCGTTTGACGTAAATTTCACTCCGGCCGCACCATTTATTGACACCGGTTACTATCTTGTAGGCGACATGTTCACAATAAAGAACGACAAGGATGAAACCTCGGTAAATGGTTGGAGCGCTGACGGCATGGTGGGATTCAGCCATTCGGGAACAGACGTTTATGAAGATTCCAAATTTTCCATCGTATTCACCACAACCGCTGATAATCAATGCTGGAAAATTATTCCGAAGACCAATACCGAGGGAGAATTCTGGGGAGCTGGTGTATTGGGAACCGTAACCGATGGAGATACCGCTACCGAAGGAACACTTACAACAAACAATCCACAAGCCGGCATGATAACCCAAGCCGGCATGTATAGAATGACATTGAATATGATGGAATACACCTACACACTGGAAGAGCTGGGT
>ULQJ01070495.1_pt1 | contig 14803 bp, 9 predicted proteins | sample 1954331 | NCBI WGS metagenome assembly ULQJ01 (sample SAMEA4835651, study PRJEB28245) | human gut metagenome | biome: gut microbiome; material: fecal sample | place: Denmark | collected 2008 | reverse complement strand
TGGGCTCCATTGAACGCATCAATATTCTTTTCGCTGAGAATTTTCTCAAAGATTCGGTCTCCAAGCTGTTTTATTTTGGTAACAAGAAATCCGCCGTTCATTTTCATGCAAATGCTCCTATATAGTAGTTTGCTTCAAATAATACCATATAGGAGCTTTGCTGTCAAGAGGCTGTATGTCTAAAACATCCGGCGAGTTTTTCATAGCCTGCGCTTTTTGTGTTCTTTCCGCCCGAAAGCATTGACGCACCGCGCCGAATCCTGTATCATGAAGCTGTTCATTCGGCTGTTTCTGCCCGTTTGGGCATTGTGCATATTATGAAAGGAGTCCTTTCCTCATGGCGATGAATCTGACCCAGAAAATCCTGTCCGCGCACCTGCTCAGCGGAGAGCTGATTCCCGGCTCGGAAATCTCCATCCGCATTGACCAGACGCTGACGCAGGATTCCACCGGTACGATGGCGTACCTGCAATTCGAGGCGATGGGCGTCAAGCGCGTCAAGACAAAGAAGTCCGTGGCGTACATTGACCATAACACGCTGCAAACTGGCTTTGAAAATGCGGATGACCACTATTACATCCAAACGGTGACGAAAAAGCATGGCATTTACTGCTCTAAGCCCGGCAACGGTATCTGCCATCAGGTACAGCTGGAGCGCTTCGGCGTGCCGGGCTACACGCTGCTCGGCTCGGACAGCCATACGCCCACGGGTGGCGGCATTGGGATGCTTGCCATCGGCGCGGGCGGACTGGACGTTGCGGTCGCGATGGGCGGCGGCGCGTATTATCTGGCGTGCCCGCGTGTCGTCGGCGTGCGCCTGCATGGCAAGCTGTCCTACGGCGTTGCGGCGAAGGACATTATTCTGGAAATCCTGCGCCGGCTGACCGTCAAGGGCGGCGTCGGCAAGGTGATGGAGTACATCGGCGACGGCGTGAAAACGTTGAGTGTCCCGGAGCGTGCGACGATTACGAACATGGGCGCGGAACTCGGCGCAACGACCTCCATCTTCCCGTCGGATGAAGTCACCCATGCGTTCCTCAAAGCGCAGCAGCGCGAGCAGGACTTCGTGCCGCTGTCCGCAGACCCGGATGCGGCGTATGACGAAATCCTCGACATTGATTTGACCGCGCTTGAACCGCTCGTCGCGAAGCCCCATATGCCTGACATCGTGGAAACCGTCAAGCAGTGCGGCCCGATTAAGGTCGATCAGGTGTTTATCGGTTCCTGCACGAACTCTTCCTATACCGACATGATGCGCGTCGCCCGGATTTTGAAGGGCAAGACTGTGCATCCGGACGTGAGCCTTGTCATCGGCCCCGGATCGAAGCAGGTGCTGACGATGCTGGCGCGCAACGGCGCTTTGGCGGACATGATTGCGGCGGGCGCGCGCATTCTGGAATCCGCTTGCGGGCCGTGCATCGGCATGGGGCAGTCGCCGCGCACGAACGCTGTCTCCGTTCGCACGAACAACCGCAATTTCTACGGCCGCAGCGGCACCAAATCCGCCGGCATTTACCTTGTCTCCTGCGAGACGGCGGCTGTCACGGCGCTGACTGGCGTGCTGACGGATCCGCGCTGCCTTGACATTGACCTCGACATCCCGATGCCGGAGACGTACACCGTCAACGACAATCTGGTCATCCCCCCGGTCGCGCCGGGCGAAGAGGACACGGTGGAGGTCGTCCGCGGCCCGAACATTCAGCCCTTCCCGCTGGGCAAGCCGCTGGCGGATGCCATTTCCGGCAAGGTGCTGCTGAAGATGGAGGACAACATCACCACCGACCACATTGCGCCGTCGGACGCGAAGCTCCTGCCGTTCCGCTCGAATGTGCCGTACTTGTCGGACTTCTGCCTGACGCCCGTGGACGCGACGTTCCCGGCGCGCGCGAAGAAGGAAGGCGGCGGCATCCTCGTCGCGGGCATGAACTACGGGCAAGGGTCGAGCCGCGAACACGCCGCGCTTGTCCCGCTGTATCTGGGCATCCGCGCCGTCGTCGCGAAGTCGTTCGCCCGCATCCATCAGGCGAACCTTATCAACAACGGCATTCTTCCGCTGACGTTCCAGAATGAGGCGGATTACGACCGCATCGCGCAGGGCGACACGCTGAGCCTGCCGCACGTCCGCGAGACGGTGGAAAGCGGCAGCGACACGTTCGTGCTGCATAATGACACGAAGGATGAGGACTATGTTGTCCTGATGCCGCTGACCGCGCGCCAGCAGGGCTGCATCCTCTATGGCGGACTGCTGAATTATACAAGAGAGAGCGCAAAGGCGGAATAAGATAGTTTGTCCCCCGGAAGTATGGGCTTCCGGGGGATTTTGGCGTTATTATTTCAGGGGGGAATAGAGAGGCTTGCGAAAATCTGCTGCTTTTGCTACAATCAAGGGGGAAGGAGGCTGTCCTGATGAAAAATATCAAGTACACCGTCACGCATCCTATCTTTGTGTTCATGAAGAAGCATTTTTGCCCGCACTGCAAGGCAGCACTCACAGTGGAAACGGCGCATCATTTGGTGAACTCCCGTTCCGAAGAAGCGAAGAACTACGATTTTTCCACGGAAGACGGCAGGATGATTGGCACAGTTGACTTCCGCAATCCGTATTTTGCCTGCCCGAACTGCCATGCGGAGTTTTCTGTGGAAGAATTGTGGAAAATGGAGAAGGGAAAAAGCGCAAGCAGATAACGCAGGTGAATTGAAAAAATCGTATGAAGCACAAAACAGCCGGGGACTGCCTTGCCAGCAATCCCCGGCTTTCGTAATTCCTATGAATTTTTATACTATTTCCAGATAAGAATGCGCCAAGATGCGCCGCGAATTTTTCATTCTGGCTAACGTGAATGAAACGCAGCGTAGCAGCGCTACGCTAAGTGGAATGAGCGGACGCCAGAAGGGAAAAGGCGCAAGCAGATGGCGCAGGTGAATCTGGAAATAGTATTACTTGACTTCCAGCAGGTTCTTGCATTCTGCGAACGCGCGGCGGCCAATGATTTCAATCGTCGCGGGCAGGGTTACGCTCTTGAGCTTCGTGTTGCCCTCAAACGCCTGCGCGCCGATTTCCACCACCGGCAGACCCGCCACCGTGTTCGGAACGGTCAGCGTCGATGCCGTGCCGTTGTACTTGACGACCACAATGCCCGTCGAGTCGTCACGAACCGCGAACACGAAGTCGCCTGTCACCGTGAATGCCTTGTTGACAGATTCGAGCTCCGTATTGCCGGACAGCGCCTTAATCGTGATGGTGTAGTCGCCCGGCTGCAGCAGCTTCAGACCCGGCACCGTGTAGTTCAGCGCCGCCGTTTCGCCCAGCAGCGCAGCCGTGCCATCCGGCGTGGTCAGCAGCAGCTGATACTTCGCTGCGCCGCCAGCAGCCGTCCACGTCACCGTCAGGTCCTCGCCCTGCTTCGCGGCAGGAACGGTCACGGTCAGCGGATCGTCGGTCACATACAGCGTCAGGGACTGCGCCGGGGAAAGTTCGCCAGCGGTCGTTCCGTAGTAGGGCTTGAACTGAATCGCGCGGACACCGTTGCCGCTGCCCAGCGAAGCGAAGGCGCGCTCGATAACCGTCACATCGCCAGTCGTCGGATAGCTGGTATTTGCCTTGCCGTCCACATACAGGACGACCTTCGTCGCGTTCTTGGTGTTGACCGTGAACGTCACCGGCACATTCAGCTTCACGCGGCTGGGATTCATGGTGAAGTTGACGACTTCCGGCTTGTTGACCACGGTCGTCGTCAGTGTAATCGTGTACGCCTTAAACTTTTCGCCCGCGGTCGTGCCGTTGTAAGGCTGGAACTGAATCGTACGGACGCCGCCATTATTCCCCAGCGACGAGAACGACATCGTGAACTCGTACTTCGACATGCTGGTCGTTACGTCCTCAAAGCGGCGGTTCACCTGCCCATCGACATACATCAGCAGCTTCGTTGCGTTGTCCAGATAAACAGTGAATTTAATCTGCTCGCCCAGCACCGCGGTCGTCTTGTCAATCTTGACATTCGCAATCACGGGGGCAGCAGACGAACCGCTCATCAGGGAAATGGTCGTTGCGGTGGTCTTGTCGCCGCCGACTGCGCCGTTGTAGGCTTGGAACGCAATGGTACGCTTGCCCCCGTTGTTCCCCAGCGAAGAGAACGCCATGGTGAAGGTGTATTCCGTCATATCAGGGGTGATGTTCTCGAAACGGCGGTTGACGCTGCCGTCGATGTACATCAGCACCTTCGTGGCGTTCTTGATGCGCAGGGTGAAGGTGATATTTTCGCCCAGCGTCGCGTTCGGATTGCTGATTTTCAGCAGCTCAACCCGCGGCTTGTTCGCCACGCTGATGGTAATCGTCTTGGTGTCGGACATAGCGCCGGGCGTGTTGCCGTTGTAGGGCTGGAACGCCACCGTGCGCACGCCGCCGTTTGAACCGAGCGTCGAGAAGGACATCTGGAATGTCGTCGCGCCGTCCTTCATGTCGTAGATGTAGCGGTTCAGCTTGCCATCAATGTAGACACGCATCTTCGTTGCGTTCTTGGTGTTGATGGTGAAGGTGATGGTTTCGTTCAAATCAACCGTGGATTTGTCCAAACTCCAGCTGGTCACGGTCGGCTTGTTCGGGCTTTCGTTTGCGACAGTCACAACACGTTCGGAGGTCTTTTCACCCGCCGTCGTGCCGTTATAGGCTTGGAACGCAATGGCGCGCTTGCCCCCATTGCTTCCCAGCGACGAGAACGACATGGTGAAGGTGTATTCCGTCATGTCGGGGGTGATGTCCTCGAAGCGGCGGTTGACACTGCCGTCGATATACATCAGCACCTTCGTGGCGTTCTTGACGCTCAGGGTGAAGGTGATGTTCTCGCCCAGACCCACGGTCGTCTTGTCGATATTCTTTACCGTTACCTGCGGCTTGACAGACGGCTTCGTCAGCGTAATCGTTTGTTCAGCGGACTTTTCGCCGGGTGTATTGCCGTTGTAGGCTTGGAACGCGATGGTGCGCTTGCCCCCGTTGCTCCCCATCGAGGAGAAGGACATGGTAAGCGTCGACGTGTCAGTGGGTACGTCGTAGATGTAGCGGTTGACGCTGCCGTCAATGTACATCAAAATCTTGGTGGCGTTCTTCGTGTGGATGGTGAAGGTGATATTCTCGCCCAGCTCCGCCGTCGCCTTGTCCATTTCGAACGTCGGTTTGCCCGGAATAATCACATCCGCGCGGTCGATGTTTTCGAGGTCATCCGGCACGTCCGTAGGCGCGGGGGTCGACGCAGGCTCTTCAGTCGGCACGACAGCGGGCTCTTCCGTCGGCTCAACAACGGGCTCTTCGGTCGGCTCAAGAACGGGTTCCTCGGTCGGCACGACAGCAGGATCTTCCGTCGGCTCAACAACGGGTTCCTCGGTCGGCTCAACAGCGGGCTCTTCCGTCGGCTCAACAACGGGTTCTTCGGTCGGCACGACAGCGGGCTCCTCGGTCGGCACGACAACGGGCTCTTCCGTCGGCTCAACAGCGGGCTCTTCCGTCGGCTCAACAACGGGTTCCTCCGTCGGCACGACAGCGGGCTCTTCAGTCGGGACGGGCGTAGGCGCAGGGGTCGGCACGGGTTCTTCCGTCGCAGCCGCAAGCACCAGCAGGGCACAGGGCATTTCCACGCCGCTCGCGAAAACACCGGTGTGACGCTGATTCTCAATGCCCTCTTCCGGCACAGGATGCACTGCATCCGCCGCCAGATAGCCATATGCAACGCCAGCCGTCTGGTCATACACGCAGACGGAAATCCGTTCATTCAGCTGACCCTTCTGCGGACGATGCGTCACATACACTACGCCAGTTACCCGGCCAACCAGCTCATCGCCCGTCGGATTCACGTACAGCTGTGCGCTGCTGAACGTCGCGGCAAAGCCGGAGTCAAAGAACTCGTTATCCAGCACGGAGCGGCTGTAATCTACGGCTGCTTCGTCCACGATTTCGGGCGTTTCCGTTGCTTCGGGAGCATCCGTCGCTTCGGGGATTTCCGTTGTTTCAGGAACATCCGTCGCTTCGGGGATTTCCGTCGCTTCGGGAACATCCGTCGCTTCGGGCGCTTCCGTTGCTTCGGGAACATCCGTCACTTCGGGGATTTCCGTTGCTTCGGGAACATCCGTCGCTTCCGGTGCTTCCGTCGGCACGACCTCAACCGTTTCCGCCGGCGGAGTTTCCGGCTCTTCTGCAGCCGCCGTCAGCACTGTTCCCATACTGCCCGTTACCATGAATACAGCCAGCAGGAAAGACAATGCCTTTCGCATCCACTTTTTGTCCTTCATCGTCCTCACTCCTTGTTCTGTGCAATCTTCCGGCACGACGTATGGTTGTGCCAATGGCAAGCGATTGCTGTTTTCCATCTTTCTTTTCGCGGCGAGCTGCAGTGCTCCCGGTGGATATAGCAATCTCTTTCCCAATTCCAGCTATATTGTAACAAATTACAAGTCGGCTGTCAATACTTACCGCGCAGAAAGCCGCATTTTATACGAAAATCAAGGCACTTTCTCTGCATCTGTCTCGCGGAACTGATTTTTCCATTGCCGAATTGCCGTGGTCGGCAAATCAATTTGCGTCTCCCATGCGGAACAGATTCGCTCCTCCAGCACATCCAAATTCCCGCCGCGGGGCAGGACGGGCAGATTCGTGTCCTTCGCGATTTCACTTGCGCGGTTGTCTACCGCCAGAATCAGGCTTCGGCAGCCCATGTTCATTGCGTGGATGCCGCCGTGCAGCCGCGTGCCAACGTAGTCAATCCCGCCTGATGCCAAAAGCGCTGTGTAATCTCGCAGATTCGGCTGAATCAGGTGCAAATTCTGCGTCACACGCGCATCCATTTGGCGCAGACAGGCGTAGTCCTCAACTGCCTGCAGCCACACATACACCTCGCGATAGTGCTTTTGCAGCATGGTCAGCATCTGCGCATCCTGCTCCGGGCTGCTGCGGTAGTCCGTCAGCGTTGTCACGACGCGCTCCGCCTTGTGCGTCGGGATCTGCGCGCATTTGTCGTCTGTCAACCCCCACATTGTCGGGCACGCCGTATTCAGCACGTTCGTGATGCCCAGCTTCAGCAGGCGCTGGCGCGTGTATTCGTCGCGCACCGCGTGCAGGTACTGCCCATCCAGCAGCGTTTTTAGAATCCGCTTCGTGTATCCTGTCGGCTCGTCCTGATATTGATACCACCCCGCACCCAGCAAAATGATATGCGTGCGCTGAAATTTCTCACGAATCAGGCGGAAATTCAGCAGCTCCCGCTTGTGCAAATCGCCGCAGCGCATCATCACCGCGTCCCGCAGGCGGATATTCCACATCCTTTGGCGGCGCATGTCCGAGGAAAGCAGATTCGTCCCGCAGACAAATGCGAAATCCGCACTGCCGACGTGCTTCATCGACACTTTCGACAGCCTGTCCCGAACCGGCACGGCGACGGACAGCTGCACAGGAAAGCAGTCGTGCAGCACATGCTCACAGGCGTTTCGGATGATGAAATCTCCCTGATTCGCTGTTGAGATGGTAGGGTCAAAACGCACAATTTTGCGGCAGTGCTGCATTTCCTGATCGATCATGCCTTCTTCCTCCATTTGCGCAAGAAACTCCGCCCTTTTTCAAGCATCCAGCGGTATTCTGCCGTCCGCCCCAGCGCCAGCGTGTACAGGAGCGCTGTCACCGCCGCGCAGGTGATGCCCTTGAGGATAATCCACATCAGCGTATGCCCCATCCGCGCGCACAGCAGCAGCGACAGCGCTATCACCGCGCCGTTGAGCAGCAGCAAGCCGCCCTGCGCCTTGAAATACGCGGCAGCACTGCGCCCGAAGGTGCGATGGAACAGCACTTTCGGCTCATACCAGAAGATGGTGCAGAGCCGCGCCAGCCCTGTTGCGCCGATGATGCCCGCCACGCCGAAGAAGTGCCCCAGCAGGATGGACAGCAGGATGTTGACCAGCGCCGTCATAAACATAACATATTTCATTTGCCGAAAAAGCCCCAGCGTTTCGCGGTACATCCACACAGGCGCGACGATGGTGCTCAGGTAGAACGTGAACAGCACCGCCGCCACTGTCCCTGTATCCATCAGGTATTCTTCGCCCACCCAGATGGGGATGAAGTCCTGTACAATCGCGCCGTATGCGGCGACGCAGAAGCCCGTAATCGCCCCGAAGAGGACAATCAGGTTGCGGAACATGGCGTACGACTTTTCCGAATTCTTCTCGGCATTCAGATTTCCCAAGCTGGCGGAAATGCCGGTAATCACGATGGAAACGAACGTCGTCACATACGTCGTCAGCGACGCGTAGTTGGAGTAGTAGCCGACGAACACTGTGCCCAGCATGACGGAAATCAGAATGTTGTCCGTGTTGTTGATGAGTATTGTCGCCAACTTGTAGAGAAACATGGAGCGGATGTTGTCGTTCAGTTCCTGCTTGCGGTGCATCGGCTCGTGTTTCTGCTTTTCCCGCAGGAAGGGGTACATCTTGTCCGCTAAATGGCTCAGCACCGCGTTCTGCAGGAGGGTGCAGGCGATCTGAATCAGCAGATAGCCCAGATAGCTGCCCCAAATCAGCAGGCACGCCATCTGCGCCGCATACTGCAACACCAGCGCCGCGGCGGAAACCATGTTTTGCAAATATGCCTTCTGGTCAGCCTGAATCAGCGTCGTTTTGTAGATGACCAGATAGGATGCCACGGAGTTCGTCAGGTACAGCACATAGTAGACGATCAGCTGCGCCATCGGCAGCTCACTGCTGATGATGAGCGGCAGGAAGGGGATTACCGCCGAGCCCAGCAGCGCTACCGCCAGCGCAATCAGGCGGTAAATGCGACGATAATAGCCCAGCAGGTGCTGGATTTCGCCCGTGTCGCCCCGGTGCAGCGGTGCGTACAAGCTGTACACCAGCACGTTGCCCACGCCCAGCTCTGCCAATGACAGCATGGCCAGAATGTTGCTGTACAGCCCGTTGACACCCGTATAATCCGCGCCCAGCCGGCGCACGAACACCGTTCGCACGGCAAAAGCCAACAGCAGCGTAACCACCTGCCGTACTGCGCCTACACCGATGTTGCGTGCTGTGTTTTCGCTCCTTGATGCTGTGTTCATGATTCCTCTCCGCCTGTTTCGCCCGTCTGCTCCTGCGCCGCGTCCTCCGGCTGCGGGTTAAACGTCAGGCGCAGTTTTTCCGGCGGCACAGTGCATCGCCACCTGCGCTTCTTCTGGCTGCGCGCATTTGCCTGCTGATCAGGCGTGTCCTCCGCGTCCGGCTGCCACTTGCCCAGCAGTCCCAGAAACAGTATGTTCAGGAAAACGCCCTCCGTGTTGATGCACAGGAAATACAGCAGGAAAACGCCCAGCACATACAGCAGCCGCGCCTTGGCAAATTTGGTGCGGATACCGCGGTACGTCAGCCACAGCCAAACTGCCGGGAGAATCAACCCTGTATCCATGACGAAGGCGGCAAAGCCGTTGGAAATGTTCTGCACCCTGTGTTCCAGCAGGATTTCCGCCTTTCGCTCCGAGAAAACGCCCTGTCCCGCAATGGGGGATTCCAGCCCGATTTCAAAGCCGCTGAAGGTGTCGTTCCACCGCGTGTAGAATGAACCGCCGGAATTTCGCCCGACAATCTTGCGTTCCACCACGCCCGTGGCAGACTCGATGACAAACAGCAAAATCAGCCCAATGAACGCCGCCATCTTGATGCTGCGCGCCATTTTCCCGCCCTTTTTGCGGAATGCCACCGTCAGCAGCACAACGCCCAGACAAATGAAGCCTGTTGTGGACAGTGTACTGAGGATGGTAACGATCAGCAGCGCAATTGCCCAGCAGTATTTCTTCTTGCTCATGCCCATGCGCGTTTCGTCGCTCATCAGGAACAGCAGCGCGAAGTTCAGGAAAATCTGGTGGCTGCCCGGCTCGTTGAACATACCCGCATTGCGGTGGAAAACCGGGATGTTCAGCCAGCCTAAGGTGAAATAAGGCGTCAGATAAAATCCGTTGACGCTGGAAACTTCGTAGTGCAGCAGCGGCAGCGGCAGCGACAGCAAATCGCCGATGACGAAGGAAATCAGGCTGATGGCCGCCTCTGCCAGCATGACTTTGGTATACAGCCGCATATACGTCTGATACCCGATGCAGCTTTGCAGCACCAGCACATAGCCGATGTTGCACAGCCAAATGACAATATCGTTGATGTGGATGCCGTTCTGCGGGTTGACAAAGCTCGTCAGCAGCAGCGCCGCCGTCAGCAGCAGCGTCAGGCGTATGTTCTGGGCGCTGATTTTCGGATGATGCGCCCGCGTCAGCAGCAGAATCGACGCAATCAGCATGGCTGCCATCAGCGGCATCCGCAACACCTGAAAATACAGCGAGCCCATGCCCAGCACGCCAATCAGCACGCAGAGTGCATCCACATGGTTCTTTGTGATTCGGATTTTCATCGTGCAATCTCCGTATAAATCTGATGCAGTATCTCCAGATTCTTCTGCGCATCATGCGTTTTTCCAGCGTGTTCTCGCCCGGCGCGCGCCATCTGCGCCGCTTTTTCCGGATGCGCGAACATCTCGCAGATATCATATGCCAGCAAATGCGGGTCGTCTGCCGGATAAATCAGCCCTTCCACGCCGTGCGTCATCAGACAGCGCACGCCGCCGACATCCGACGCAATGCACGGTACGCCAAGCAGCATCGCCTCGCCCAGCGAATTGGGGGAGTTTTCAATGCTCGACGGCAGCACAAACACCTGACTTTTTAGATACCGCTCCTTCATTTGCTGTGCATTCAGGCTTCCGGTAAAAACAACATGGTCGTAGAGGTCGTTTTCGCGCAGCAGACGGTGGATGTACCGTTCATAGGCATTGCGCGCAAGCAGCGGAATGCGCCCATAGTCCTTGCGCCCCACATAGAGCTTGACATCGGGATAGCGCTTGCGGACAATCGCCAGCGCCTGCAATAGCAGATGCAGCCCCTTGAGTGGCACATGCGCCTGACTGCAGAAGAGACTGTGCGGCTCGCAGCTGTCCAGCGACCATTCGCCGGTGTAGAACTCGTCCCGCAGCGTTTCGTTGTTGAAATGATAGGCCGCCTGCGGGGCAAGCTCCGCCATGCAGGCAGCATCCCAGTCGGTGCGCCCGATAACGTGCCGCACCCTGCGCAGGGCTTCCTGTTCATACTGCCCGACGCGGCGGTAGATTGCTTCCTGCCGGACGATATTGCCCTTCACCAAGTCCTTCAGCGTGTGCCCGTGGCAGACGTGTTCCGGCAGATAAGCGCGATAATGCTCCGCGTATATGGACAGAAGCCCCTGAATGGAAATTACAATCCGCTCGCGCATCCCCAGGTGTTCCGCCGCATCAACCATGGCCAGCGTGTGCTGATTTTCCGTGCCCCAGAGGTGAATGACATCCGGCTGCTCTTTGCGCAGGATTTCCTCCAGCTGCCGGGTGTAGGCTTCCCCGCACCGCTGCGTAGGGCGTGTGGGGTTGACCAGCCCGTAATAGCGGTAGCCGTCCACTTCGCCCGTCAGCGCTTTCGGCGCGTCAAACACATACGTCAGCGCCACATCCGGCAGCTGCGTCAGCCGCCGCGACAGCCCGACCAGCCAGCCCACGATATACACCGGGGGAAGCGATTCTTTTTCCGCAATGGCAGGGAGGATAATATTCCCCATCCACATGACCTTCACGCTTCAGCCCCTCCTTTCACTTTGCGCTGTGCGGCATGGTTATTCCACCGCGCCCCGCGTCAGAAAATCCCGCAGCTTTTCCCGCTCCTGCGCCTGCGATTGGCAGTAGCGCGCAATGTTGCGCACATAGCGGTCATGCACGGCTTCATCCAGCAGCCTTTCCGGCGCAAAATCCGCCATGCGGGATACCGTTTTGCCCAATTCGTTTGCTTCCACCATTTGCAGCGTCCCGCAGCGGCTGCCCACAATCGGCACGCCCCGAAAGAGAATATCGAATACAACGCCGCTGCTGTGCAGGGAGTAATTCTCCGAATAGTTTAGGATGCAGTAGCGGCATTGGCGAATCGCTTCGTCATACGCCGCTTCGGACAGGTATTCCAGCCGCAGCTCGATGTTCTTCGCCCCCGCGCAGACTGCCCGCAGCTCCGTTTCCAGCGGCGCTTCCTGCACCCGACCCGCAATCAGCACCCGATACGGCGTGTTCCGCAGCTGTTTTGCCGCCTCAACGACGCCCTTGTCCGACGTAATCAGCCCGACCATGCCGAAATCATAGCGCTTCTGCGCATACGGCACAGGCGGCTGCATCGTTCCTGTGCTGATGTAATCGGATACGACGCACATCGGCCGCCCGTACGCCGCGCCAATGGCTGCATTGGGGCAGATAACGCCGCTGATTTTCCGCCTGCACAGCGCATACAGCCCCCGCTTCAGCAGCGAATTGACGCCGTCGGCGCTGTACTGGATGGTGTAGACCCGCGTTTCTTTCTTCTTGAACAGTGCAAGCCCCAGATACGCTGTTGCGACGGCGCTGCACTGGAGGACAATCACGTCATCCTGCGCTTCCCGAAGCAGCGCGCGCACGTTCTGGAACACGGCGCGTTTGTTGCGCACCGCCGAACTGCCTACGATGTAATCATGCGGCAGACGAATCAGCTTGTCCCCGAAGCGGTCGCCGTACACCGGCCCGCCCGCAATGCGCACATCCATCTCCGCGCCGAACAGGTCAAGATAATTCTGCGCGACGGTGAAATAATGCCCAGCGGCAATGCCGTCTGTGCTGGTGCTCCGTACATCTGCCACAATCAGCCGCATGATGGTTCGTTCCTTTCGCCGCTTTTCTGCATCGCCTTGCTGTAAATCGCCATCAGCTGACGATAATTTGCTTCCGCCGTGAAATTCTCCTGATACGTTTTCAGCGCGCCCTCGCTGACGGATTCCGCGTGTTGCAGCCGGTTGAGCGTCTGCGCCAGCTGCTCCGCCGAGTCCGCCGGAAACTTGAAGCCCGTCACGCCGTCCGAAATCAGGGAACCCGCGTTGCCTAAATCCGAGCAAATCACCGGCGTGGCGGCGCTGAAGGCTTCCACAATTGTCATCGGGAAGCCTTCATACCACTGCGTTGGCAGAATCAGCGCCTTGGACTGCCCCATCAGCGCCCGTGCCGCCGAATTTGGCACAAAGCCGCGCAGCTCCACCTGCTTCAGCTTTTCCCGCGTCAGATATTCGCGACACCATGCTTCCTCCGGCCCTGTACCGCAGATGATCAGCTTCATGCCCCCGCCTGAACGCTCGTAGCGCGCCCACGCTTCCAACAGCAGCCGAATGCCCTTGAGCGCATCCAGCCGACCGATGTACACCACCTGATTTTCGCGCGCCGCGTATGGCACAATCGTCTCCGGCGGTTCCACAAAGTTCGGCTTTACGGACACGTTTTCCGGCGGAATCTGCTCAAGCGCCAGCAGCTTCTGCCGGTTGAAGTCCGTCAGGGTGATGTAATGCAGGCGGCTGTACGTTTTGAGGGCGCGGTGCAAACGTGTGCTGAGCACGCAGAGCACCGTCTGCAGGCGGCTGCCGCGGTAGCAGCGGTGCTTCACCGCGCAGTGCAGCCCCTTTTTCGTGCAGTCCTCGCAGATATGGCCGTCGCGGTAGAAAAGCGCGTTCGGGCAGAGCAGACGGAAGTTGTGCACCGTCTGCACCACGGGAACGCCCTCGCGGAATGCCGCGTAATACACTGCCGGGCCAATCAGCGGCAGCGTGTTGTGCACATGCACCAGCGAAATCCGGTTTTCGCGGATGCTCCGTCGAACCTCGCGGTATGTACGGATGCTGAAAAACATCCCCAGCGCACTGCGGATTTTCTCCAGCGCTCCCATGCGCGAAATTTCCTCGTTCCGCCGCGCATACAGCGCCGCAGCGTGACCGTGCGTTTCCAGCAGGTGCTTCTCGTTCGCCACAACGACATCCTCGCCGCCGGGAACCTGATAATAGTCGTGTACCAGCAGTACAGCGGGCTGTTTTGTCGCTTGCTGCATTTACTTTCTCCTGATGGTCGCGTTCCAGATGAATTTCAGATTCGTGCTCCAGTAGCGCTGGAATAGCCGCTTCGGGTCTTGCATCAGGCGATAGAGCCATTCCAGGCTGTGCTTCTGCATCCATAACGGGGCGCGCCTCACGTTGCCCGAAAAGAAATCAAAGCCCGCGCCGACGCCAATCATCAGCCCATGCACACGTCCTTGGTGCGCCGCCATCCAGCGCTCCTGCTTCGGCGCTCCCAGCCCGACCCACACAAAATCCGGCTGCGCCTGATTGATGCGCGCCACGGCAAGCGCATCTTCCTCCGGTGTCAGTTCGCGGAAGGGCGGCGCGTCTGTGCCCGCAATTATCAGCCCCGGATACTCCTGCTGCAGGCGCGCAATCATTTTCTCCTGCACTTCCTGCGTGCTGCCGTAGAAATAATGCCGCCAGCCGTGTGCCGCAGACTGCCGAAAGACCTCCATCATCAGGTCAGGCCCGGTTGTCCGCTGAATCTGCGGATACCCGCGCCGCCGCGCCTCCTGCGCCAGCGGATTGCCATCCGGAATCGCCATCAAACCGCCGTTCTGCACGGCACGGTAGTCCGCATCCTCGTAACTGACGACGGTTGTATGTACATTCGATACGCAGATGTAATCTCCCTGCAATTGATGAATATTCTGCGCCAAATATTTCAGCAGCCAATTCATGTTGATGACTGCAATATTGACCCCTAAAATCGGACAGACCGGAATTTCACGCTTGTCCACTTTGCGGCAGTATTGCGCTGCTCCTTCGTGCGCCGTGGCAAACACCCCTTTCCCCACTTCCCCAGCAAGAAACCTTG
>ULQJ01073299.1_pt1 | contig 14869 bp, 7 predicted proteins | sample 1954331 | NCBI WGS metagenome assembly ULQJ01 (sample SAMEA4835651, study PRJEB28245) | human gut metagenome | biome: gut microbiome; material: fecal sample | place: Denmark | collected 2008 | reverse complement strand
GATGTGGCGGGGTTGGGCACAATTATGAGGGGGATCCCTAAATAAACGCATCAAGGCGCAATTTCCCTGCGAAGTGCCAAAAATCTTGAAAAATGTTCTGCCAGTTCATTCTGAATCCATCTTTCTATGGTATGATGGCGGACGCAAACGGAAAAGGAGGGATTGAAACCCATGCTACGGATTTTGAAACACCTCAGGTGGAAAGAGTGGCTGCTCGTCGCCGCCTGTGTAGTGCTGATTGTTGGGCAGGTGCAGCTTGACTTAGCCTTGCCTGATTATATGTCGGAAATCACCCGTCTGGTGCAGACGGAAGGCAGCCAGATGAGCGATATCCTGCTCGCAGGGGGCAAGATGCTGCTGTGCGCGCTGGGGTCAATGCTGCTGACGGTCTGCACGACATTCTTTACCGCACAGATTGCATCACGCTTCTCCGCTCGGCTTCGCGGCGAAATGTACCGCAAGGTGGTCGGCTTCTCGAACGAGGAAATCAACCGTTTCTCCACTGCCAGCCTGATTACCCGCACGACCAACGACATTTCGCAATTGCAGATGTTCTTTTCCTTCGGGATGCAGTCGCTGATTAAAGCGCCGATTATGGCATTCATTGCCGTGGGCAAAATTAGCACGAAGAGCTGGGAATGGTCGCTGCTGACAGGCGGCGTGATTGCGTTCGTGTGCGTTCTGCTGGTGTTCATCATGCTCTACGCCGTGCCGCGCATGAAGAAAATGCAGACGCTGACGGACAACCTAAACCGCATCACGCGTGAGAACCTGACGGGCTTGCAGGTCGTCCGCGCCTACAACGCGGAAAACTATCAGGAGGGCAAATTCGCCAAGGCAAACGAGGAAATGACCCGCAACAGCCAGCAGGCGAATATCGCCATGTCCGTCATGAATCCGGGCATGAATCTGGCGATGAACGGCTTGACGCTGGGCATTTACTGGATCGGTGCGGCGCTCATCAGTGCGATTGCGGTCACGTCGCCCGCCGCGATGATGGAACGCATTGGGTTGTTCTCGGACATGGTGGTCTTTATGCAGTACGCGATGCAGGTCATCATGGCATTCCTGATGCTGGTGATGATTTTCGTCATGCTGCCGCGTGTAACGGTTTCCGCGGGCCGCGTCAATAAGGTGCTGGACACGAGGGCACGCATTGTGGACGGCAAGGAAACGCAGGGCAAGCCCGGAATGAAGGGCGAAATTGAGTTCCGCGACGTCTCCTTCCGCTATCCCGATGCCGACGGCGACACCATCCACCACATCTCCTTCACCGCGCATCACGGACAGACGGTTGCCCTCATCGGCGCAACGGGCTGCGGCAAGAGCAGCATCATCAACCTGATTCCGCGCCTGTATGACGCAACAAGCGGGCAGGTGCTGGTAGACGGCGTGGACGTGCGTGACTACACGCAGGACGCCCTGCGCAGCAAGATCGGCTTTGTGCCGCAGAAGGCGTTCCTGTTCGCCGGCACGGTCAGCAGCAACGTCGGCTACGGCGAGGACAAAGCGTCGGGCGCTGCCATCCGCAAGGCGGTTTCCATCGCGCAGGCGGCGGAATTTGTCGAATCCCCGGAAGTCGGGTATTCCGGCACGGTCGCGCAGGGCGGCTCGAACTTCTCCGGCGGGCAGAAGCAGCGTTTGTCCATTGCCCGCGCAGTGGCGCGCGACCCGGAAATCCTCGTCTTTGACGACTCCTTCTCCGCGCTGGACTACAAGACCGACCATGCATTGCGTCAGGCGCTCCGCGAGCAAACCAGCGGCACGACGAACATCATCGTCGCACAGCGCATCGGTACGATTCGCGACGCGGACTGCATCCTCGTCATTGAGGACGGCGCGATTGTCGGCAAGGGCACGCACCGCGAGCTGATGGAAAGCTGTAAGGTCTATCAGGAAATCGCATATTCTCAGCTGTCAAAGGAGGAACTTGCGTCATGAGTGAAACGAAACGCCGTCCGGGCGGTCATCCCGGAATGCGCGGGCCGGGCGTACCGGGCGAAAAGTCGAAGGACTTCCGCGGTTCGCTGGGGAAGCTCATCCGCCACTGCAAGCCCTTCTATCCGGTCATTTGCATCGCGATTCTGGGCGACTTGGCGGGCGTCATTATCCGCCTGATCGGCCCGAACAAAATCAGCGAAATCACCAACCTGATTACCGCCGGGCTGCGCGGCGAGATTGACATGCCCGCCATCCAGAAAATCTGCATCACGCTGATAATTCTCTACGTCGTCGGCGCGCTGCTGAGTTTCATGACGGGGCTGGTGATGACCGTCGTCACGCAGAAGGTCAACCGGGGCTTGCGTGACGGCATATCCCACAAAATCAACCGCCTGCCGGTCAGCTACTTCCAGTCCACCTCCACCGGCGACGTGCTCTCCCGCGTCACCAACGATGTGGACACCATCGGCCAGACGCTGCAGAACAGCCTGACCAGCCTTGTCTCCGCCGTGACGATGTTCATCGGCAGTGTCGTCATGATGCTCTCAACGAACTGGGTCATGGCGCTGACGGCGATTGTGTCGTCGATGCTGGGCTTCGGGCTGATGCAGGGCATCATGAGCCGCTCGCAGAAGTACTTCGTCGCGCGCCAGCGGTGGCTGGGCGACCTGAACGGCCATATTGAAGAAATCTACACAGGGCACAATGTCGTGCGTCTCTTCGGCGCAGAGCAGCGCGAACAGCAGGCGTTCGACCGCATCAACGGCAAAATGCAGGAGACAGACTGGAAGAGCCAGTTCATGTCCGGCCTGATGATGCCGCTGATGGGCTTCATCGGCAATTTCGCGTATGTGGCGGTGTGCGTCGTCGGCGCGGTGCTGGCGATGAACGGCACGATTTCCTTCGGCGTGATTGTCGCTTTCATGATGTATGTGCGCCTGTTCACCTCGCCCCTGAGCCAGTTAGCACAGGCGGCGACGAACCTGCAATCCGCGGCGGCGGCGGCAGAGCGTGTCTTTGAGTTCCTCGAAGCGAAGGAAATGCCCGACGAATCCCACCTGCCCGCGCAGACGAAAACCGTCCGCGGCGAAGTGGCGTTCGACCACGTCCGCTTCGGCTACACGCCGGACAAAATCATCATTCACGACTTCTCCGAGCATGTGCAGCCGGGTCAGAAGGTCGCCATCGTCGGTCCGACTGGCGCGGGCAAAACCACGATGGTCAATCTGCTGATGAAGTTCTATCCGCTGGGCGGCGGCGAAATTCGCATTGACGGCGTGCCGCTGTCGCAGATGACGCGCGAGCATGTGCACGACCTCTTCGGCATGGTCTTGCAGGACACTTGGCTCTTCGAGGGCAGCATCCGCGACAACCTCTGCTACGGCAAGGAGGGCATCACGGACGAGCAGCTTGACCAAGTGACCCGCGCGACGGGGCTGTACCACCTTATCCACACCTTGCCGGAGGGTTACGACACCCAGCTGTCCGACAAACTGAACCTCTCCGCCGGACAGAAGCAGCTGATGACAATTGCCCGCGCGATGATTGAAAACGCGCCGATGCTGATTCTCGACGAAGCGACGTCCTCCGTCGATACGCGCACAGAAATGCTGATTCAGCAGGCAATGGACACGCTGACAAAGGGGCGTACCTCGTTCGTCATTGCGCACCGCCTTTCCACCATCAAAAACGCGGACAAGATTCTGGTCATGCGCCACGGCGACATCATCGAATCCGGCACGCACGAGGAGCTGCTGCAAAAGGGCGGCTTCTACGCCGAGCTGTACAACTCGCAGTTCGAGCAGGCGTAAGTGCATTTTCCAACAGCATAGCGCAACCCCGGCAGCAAATGCGGACATTTGTCCGATGGCTGCCGGGGGTTTTCTATTACGGCAGGATACGCTCTCCGTTTTTCTCCTGCAATGAAAAAGACCAGCATCGAGAGAAAACCTTCTCCCATGCTGGTCGGTCGCGCCTATTTGGCGCGACAATATTGAGTTGATGGAAAGAGCAGCTTGGGGGCGCGTCTGCGGACGCGCAAAGTTACTGGCAGGGACGCTTCGCTGCCTGCACCTTTGTTGAGCGCGTTTGGCATACTGGTCGCCCGTGGAACAATTGGGGCGTTGCCCCAACCCCCACCAGAGGCGCTGCCTCTGGACTCCGCAAGGGGGAATTTCCCCCTTGACCCCTTTCGCGCGATTGAGTTGGTCGCTTTTCCCATACTCCTTCCGCGTGTTTATTCTTCTTTTGCCGCCTGCTCCATGTTTTTCCGCGCGGCGGAAAGCATCAGCTTCACACGATTGAGCTGATTTACCTCACTCGCGCCGGGGTCAAAGTCCACCGCGCAGATATTCGCCTGCGGATACTTCTTCCGCAGCTGCTTGATAACCCCCTTGCCCACCACATGGTTCGGCAGGCACGCAAACGGCTGAATGCACACGATATTCGGCACGCCCGTCAACAGCAGTTCCGCCATTTCACCCGTCAGGAACCACCCTTCGCCGTACTGGTTGCCCTGCGAAAGGAACGGGTCGGACAGCTCAGCAATCTGCTCAATATGCATCGGCGGTTCAAAGCGCTTGGACTTTTCCAAAGCCTTCAACGCGGGGCGCCGCAGCGCGCGAATGCCCTTCACGCCCAGTACCGCGCTCGCCTCGCTTGTCCAGCCCTTGCCCAGATACTCGTGTTTGAACTTGCCGTTGTAGACGGAGTAGTTCATGAAGTCCATCAGGTCGGGCACAACGGCTTCCGCGCCCTCTTCCTCCAGCAGATCCACCAAGTGGTTATTCGCCACGGGCATATACTTCACCAGAATTTCGCCGACGATGCCCACACGCGGCTTCTTCATGTCCTCGTGAATCGGCAGATGGTCAAAGTCGTCCACAAGCTGCTGGCAGATGTCGCCGTAGCGTCCCGTGCCGTTTACCAGATGGTCGATGATCTTCTGCGACCATGTCCCCGCCAGCCGGTTGGCGCTTCCCGCCTCGATTTCGTAGGGGCGCACCCGGTACAGGCAGCGCATCAGCAAATCGCCGAAAACAATCGCCTGCGCCGCGCCGATGAGCATCGGCAGCGTGAAGCGGAAGCCTTCGTTCGTTTCCATGCCGTTGGCGTTAATGGAGATAACCGGGATATGCCCCAAACCGGCTTTCGCCAGCGCGCGGCGGATGAAACCGACGTAGTTGCTTGCGCGGCAGCAACCGCCCGTCTGCGTCATAGCAAGGGCAAGGCGATCGGTGTCGTACTTGCCGGACAGCACGGCTTCCATCATCTGCCCGACGGTGATGATGGACGGATAGCAGGCGTCGTTGTTGACGAATTTGAGGCCCGTATCAATCGCGGAGCGGGTATCGTTTTCCAGCATGACGATGTGATACCCGTGCTTCTCCAGCACCGGCTGAAGCAGACGGAAATGAATCGGCGACATGTTCGGCGCAAGAATGGTGTAGCCCTTCTTCTGCATGTCGCGGGTATACTCCACGCGATGATACGTCGCAGGCACAGGATGCGCCACGATGCCGCGCTTTTCGCGCTGCGCCATCGCCGCCAGCAGGGAACGCACGCGGATGCGCGCCGCGCCCAGCGAGTTCACCTCGTCAATTTTGATGAGCGTATACAGCTTGCCGCAGCGTTCCAGAATTTCCGCCACCTGATCGGTCGTCACGGCGTCCAGCCCGCAGCCGAAGGAGTTGAGCTGAATCAGCTCCAAATCATCCCGCTGGCTGACAAACTGCGCCGCCACATACAGGCGGGAATGGTACACCCACTGGTCGCTCACGCGCAGGGGATGCTCGCCATGGAAGGAAGCGGGGATGCTGTCCTCAGTCAGCACCGCCAAGCCGTAGGAGGCAATCAGCTCCGGCATTCCGTGGTTAATTTCCGGGTCAACGTGATACGGGCGACCCGCCAGCACGATGCCCTTCCGATGGTTTTCCTCCATCCATTGCAGCGCCTTCAAGCCTTCGGCGCGCACATCGGTTTTGGCGCACTGCTGCTCGTCCCAGCCCGCGTGAACCGCGTCGCGAACCTCCTGCTCCGGGATATTGAAGGTCTTGCGGAAAAAGCGCACAAGCGTGTCCGCCGCCGTCTTTTCGCTGGTCAGCGCGAGGAACGGTTTAAGCATCCGCACGCGCCCTTCGGTCACATCCTCGACGTTGTTGGCGATATTCTCCGGATTCGCCACGACCATCGGGCAGTTGAAGTGATTCTGGGTCTTCATATCCTCCTGCCGCTCGTAGAACACGCTCGGATAGAAGATTGTCCCGACGCCCTGATCAATCAGCCACTGCACATGCCCATGCGCCATCTTCGCCGGATAGCACTCGCTTTCCGACGGGATGGATTCCATGCCTTTCTCGTAAATCGCGCGGCTGGACGCGGGGGACAGCACCACCCGGAAACCCAGCTTCGTCAGCAGCGTCATCCAGAACGGGAAATTCTCGTACATGTTCAGCACGCGGGGAATGCCCAGTTCGCCGCGCGTGGCTTGTTCGGCGGTCAGCGGCTGATAGTCGAACATGCGCTTGAGCTTGTACGCCATCACGTTCGGGCCTTTTTCGCCCGTTGCGGTCTTGCCCAGCCCTTTTTCGCAGCGGTTGCCCGTGATGTGCCGCCGTCCGCCGGGGAAGAGGCTGACCGTCAGCATACAGTGGTTCGTGCAGCCCTGACAGCGCGCCGTCCGCGTCTGCCACTGCAAGCCCAGAATGTCCTGAATCGGCAGGGTAGAGGAGGGCGTATCGCTGCCCGACGCCCGGTCGCGCGCAATCAGCGCCGCACCGAACGCGCCCATCATGCCGGAAATATCCGGGCAGACGGCTTCCACGCCCGCAAGCTGCTCGAACGCGCGCAGCACCGCCTTGTTGTGGAACGTGCCGCCCTGCACGACGATATGCTGCCCCAGTTCCTTCGGATCAGCGAGTTTGATGACCTTGAACAGCGCATTCTTGATGACCGAGCACGCCAGACCCGCGCTGATGTCCTGAATCGTCGCGCCCTGCTTCTGCGCCTGCTTGACGTTGGAGTTCATGAACACGGTGCAGCGCGTTCCCAAATCAACCGGGGCGGGCGCAAAGAGGGCTTCCGCTGCGAATCCTTCCGCGGTGTAGCCCATTGAGTTTGCGAAATTTTCCAAGAAGCTGCCGCAGCCGGACGAACACGCTTCATTCAGCAGAATCGTGTCCACCGAGCCGTTTTTCAGCTTGATGCACTTCATGTCCTGCCCGCCGATATCCAGCACACAGTCCACTTTCGGGTCAAAGAACGCCGCCGCGGTGCAGTGCGCAATCGTCTCCACCTCGCCGTCATCAAGCCGGAACGCCGATTTCAGCAGGCTTTCGCCGTAGCCGGTAGAGCAGGAGCGCGCAATCACCGCCGTGTCGGGCATCTTCTCCATCAGCTCGCGCATCGCCGTGCGCGCCGTCTCAATCGGACTGCCGGAATTGCCCGCATAATAGCTGTACAGCAATTCACCCTTTTCGCCGATCAGCGCGACTTTCGTCGTCGTCGAACCCGCGTCAATGCCCAGATAGCACTTGCCGGAATACGTTTCCAAATCGCCGCGCTGCACCTTTGCCTGTGCGTGGCGGCGGTTGAACGCCGCATATTCCTCCTGATTGCGGAACAGCGGCGGCAGGTGCTTCAAGCCGAAGGTCAGCATGACGCCGTGCTCAAGGCGTTCGAGCAGGCTGTCCATCGGCACAGCTTCGTCCTCGCCGCCCGAAAGCGCCGCCATCGCCGCGCCCGTCGCCGCAAAGAGGTGCGAATTGTCCGGCACAATCGCGGTTTCCTCCGTCAGGTGCAGGGTACGGACAAACGCCTGCCGCAGTTCGGACAGGAAGTGCAGCGGCCCGCCCAAGAACGCCACATGCCCGCGAATCGGCTTGCCGCACGCCAGCCCGGAAATCGTCTGGTTCACAACCGCCTGAAAAATCGACGCCGCCAGATCCTCACGCGCCGCGCCCTCGTTAATCAGCGGCTGAATGTCGCTCTTGGCAAACACGCCGCAGCGCGCCGCAATGGGATACAGCTCATGATAGTGCTTTGCCAGTTCGTTCAAGCCGGGCGCATCGGTTTTCAGCAGCGCCGCCATCTGGTCGATAAAAGACCCCGTGCCGCCCGCGCACACGCCGTTCATGCGTTCTTCCAGTCCGCCGGTGAAATAGATAATCTTCGCGTCCTCGCCGCCCAATTCGATGGCGACGTCGGTCTGCGGCGCGGCCTTCTGCAGCGCTTCCGCCACCGCGACGACCTCCTGTACGAACCCGACGCGCAGCGCCTCCGCCAGCGAAATTGCGCCCGATCCGGTCATGCGCACCTTCACGCGGCACGCGCCGAGTTTCTTCCGCGCTTCCCGCATCATCTCCGCCAGTGTCTCCTGCGTGTGTGCGCAGTGGCGGCGATATTCGCCCCAGACCATTTCTCCCGCTTCGTTCAGCAGCACCAGCTTGACGGTGGTAGAACCGATGTCAATGCCCGCATAATAATAGGTGTTTGTTTCCATTCCAGTACCTCGTCCGTCGGGCTTTCCGCTGCCACCACCAGCGAAAACGCCCGGATAATGATTGGTTTTTCGTTCTGCGCGCTCTGCCGTTTCTCCCGCAGCGAGGTGCAGTCCAAATCGTTTTAATTCGCCATCAACCGCGAAAAATCCTCTTGCTTTTGCAGGAAAAGTCGTAGGTTTTGTTCAATCGGATGCGATTGCTTAAAAACATGATTTTCATACTATTCCCAGTGCGGAAAAGGCATCGCCCGACGCGCCGCCGAGTTGTGCGGTGTTGCTTATACTATTTCCAAATGAGAATGCGCCAAGATGCGCCGCGAATTTTTCGTTCTGGCTAACGGGAGTGAAATGCAGCGTAGCAGTGCTACGCTAAATGGAACGACCGGACGCCAGAGCGGAAAAGGCGCAAGCAGATGGCGCAGGTGAATTTGGAAATAGTATTATAAGTAAAAGAATCCCCGTCAGCCCACGAATCGGGTAGACGGGGAAGCATGGAAGAGAGAAATCTACGGCGTTGTGCAGGAGCCGCATAAGGCGTATTGCTGTATGCTTTTGTATTTCAGGCATCTGCCTTCGGGCGTTGCGTGCAAGGCATTGCGCCCTGCACGTCCTTCATCATACCGCGCCTTTCCCATAAAATCAACCCGGTTTGCACACACCAAAATGTGTACTTCCATATTTCTCCCTTGAAATCCACAAAAAATACACTTTATGCTGATTATTCGCCATTCTCCAGCTCTGCCAGAATTGTCGGAACTTTCGCGGCTTCCGCGGGGTCAAGCGGCGGATAATCCGGGTTCACATCCATCAGCACATCCAGCAGAATTTCGCTCATCAGGTAGCGCGTGAACCACTTGTCATCCGCCGGAAGGACGTACCATGGGGATTCCTTCGTCGCGGTCGCATTGATGGCATCCTCGAACGCTTCGTCATACTGCTTCCACAGGCGGCGTTCGCGCATGTCATCCACCGAGAGCTTCCAGTGCTTGTCCTCGCGTTCCAGCCTGTCCAGGAAGCGGCGCTTCTGCTCGTCACGGCTGACGTTCAGGTACACCTTGACGACGCGGTATCCGTTCTCGTAAAGGTACTGTTCCCAATTGCAAATCTGCCGATAACGCTTAGGGTAGAAATTCGAATCATCCGTCACGCGCGGCGGCATGGCATAGCCCTTCTCCATGTGGTGCACGCGCGTCACAAGCACATCCTCGTAGTGGCTGCGGTTCATCACGCCGATTTTCCCGCGCGGCGGAACGGAGCGGATGATACGCCAGAGATAATCATGGCTGAGTTCTTCCTTGCTGGGCGCTTTGAACGCCGCGACTTCCAGCGCCGCCGGATTCAGCTGTCCAAACACCTTTTTGATGAGGCTGTCCTTGCCCGCCGCGTCACGCGCCTGAATGGCAATCAGGATGCCCTCGCGCCCCTGCGCATAGAGTTTATCCTGCAGTGCCGCCGCTTCCGCAAGGTTCTCCATCGTTTGCGCCTTGAGCGTCTTTTTATCCACGAACTCCGGCGCGCCCGTCTCCGCGTCCTTCAATTCGAGCTTCTTGCTACCATCCCAGCGGTAGTCTTTCAGCGACACGATACCCATTTCTTTTCTCCTTGCGCGATTTAAGTTGTGCGCATTTTCCTGCTGTATGCGCGTGTTGATGCAGGGATTTCGCCTCTGCGGAGGCGATTCCCCCTGCAACATGACCATAATGTCACAAAAGCGTACACCGCGAAGCCATCCAAGAGGGCAATCGCCATGTCCCTCTTAAATCTGCATTGAGGGGAACACGCTCGTGTGTTCCACCAATTCCGCACGGAACCGCTGCACCAAGCGCACCTGCGGCTCGCTGTCGCTCATCACCCGCATCGTCAAATCCGTCACGCCCGTGCTCGCCAGCGCCTGTTTCGTCTGCTGGAGCAAACGCGTGCCCAAGCCCTTGCGCTGGAACTCCGGCACGATATACAGCCCCATAACCTCCGCCGACGTGTACTGCCCCGCGGCGACGCACGCACCAACCAGATTCGACCCATACAGGATGCCCAGCGCGGCGAAATTCTGCCGATTCATCTGCTGAAGCAGGAAGCCGTGGTCAAAGTAGCTGAACCCGGCGCCGCGCATCCGCGACACCAAATCCATCTGCTCCTGCACGGTGTTGAGCGGAAGCGTGATGCACGAGCAGTTGAACAGCTGCGGCACTTCGTCAGGGTCGTTCAGGCGCACCAAATCCTCGGTGTAATCCATCTTGAAGCCGTTGTGCTCATAAAACGCCAATTGGCGCTCGTCCTGCACATCCACGGCTGTGTACAGCCGTGCCGCCGCACCGGGCGCTTGATTGCGCAGCTGCCGCGCGCGCGCCGCAAGCGACCCCAGCAGCCAGTATTCGCCTTCCGGCTTGCTGGTCATGCTGAAGTAGATGTTGACCGGGCGCGAAGGGAAAATCGTCGGCTGATACTGATAAATCAGGAATCCCTCGCCGACGGGGTTGTTCTGGTCGTCCTTGACGAAGAATACGTCCTCTTTCGGCAGACCCTTGTAAAATTCGTTCGGTTGTGTCACCTGCATGGCTTATTTCCTTTCTTCGGCGGTCTGAATGCGGCCGTCATCCAGCAGCACGGCGATGAACATCGGCACAAGCGCGAGCATCATCACCCCATAAAGTATTCCGTTGTTGATGGCAGACTTGTCCAGCGCAAATTCCACGGCGATGCACACGCCCGCGCCGGCCAGCAGCATCACGATGCGCGCAATGCTGATTCTTTTCAGCCCATCCCGGCGGATGCAGCGGGTCAGGCGTGATGCCAGCAGCACCGCCAGCGTCAGCGCCGCCATGAGCATATTCAGGCGGACAAAGCCGAAGCGGATAAGCTCATCCGCGCGCCAAGAGTCAAGCAGCACCTGCATCACGCTGATGATGGTCAGCCCGGTTTCCAGCGTCCGCCCGGCGATTTTCTGCCTGCGCCCTTGCACCAGCACAATCACGAGCGCGACTGCCGCAACGATGGCTTCATATGCCCAAACCAGCATCTGACCGTCCTCATTCTGGAAAGGCAGGAAGTACCAGCAGATATCGTCCATCTGTTTGCTGAAGCCCTGCCCCGTGAAACCCTCGGCAAGGCGCAGACCGCACAGCGCCAGCAGCGCGCCGGGCGTCACCGCGTCCAGCAGAGGCAGCGCCTTCTGCTTCGTCAGTTTCGCATACAGCGCAATCGCGCCCATGCCGCCGAGGATGCCGCCATAGAGCGTATAACCACCCTGCCAGAACTGCCAGAAGAACGAGCTGCCGCCCAAATCAACCATGATGTACGAATACCGGGCAAGCATATACAGCACGCGTGCGCCCACCAATGCCCCAAAGCCGCCAACCGTGCAAATCGCCGCGCAGGTGTCCAGCGGGAGGCGCTTGCGCGAGCACAGCAGCGTCAGCACCAAACCGCACAGAACGCTGACGGCAGCAGTCAAGCCATATTTCGTCAGGAAGAAGATGTCGGGATTCCAATAATCAATCTCTTCTGACTCCATCAGCGGCTGCACCACGTCCACAATCCGCGCGGAAGGCGACGGCACAAGCAGCAGCACTGCAATGGGCAAGGCAATCAGCAGCAGGGCGCACCAAATCGCTGCATTTTGTTTTTTCATTTTTTCTGGGTACTCCTTCAATTCCGCCGAAGCCGACGGGTTTCTTTTTTTGCTGATGCGGAGAATTTCGCAGAACTCCGCAGAATATATTATACTTGCTTTTTCCCCAGTTGACAAGCTGTAATCCGGATTCTTTCAGCTATCCATCACAAATTTTCTGTTACAAATTTCCGCCCGCGCTCAGCACCAGCAGCGCGATTCCCAGCGCCAATGTCCCCGAAATCACGCCGTGCAGCGCCTGCCACGCCAGCTGTTCACCCAGCCGCATCAATCCTTGCGGGTACAGCGCGCGGTTCTGCATGATGACCGCGCAGCCGCCGAAACCCGTCGCTGCGGACAGGAGAGCAATCCGCAACGGCAGAGGTGCCGGCAGGTTCGCGATTGTCACCGCGCCCGTCGTAACTTCCAGCAGCGTCGTCAGCGGGAGACGCATCGCATCAGGCAGAAAGTCCGTCAGCGTCGCAAAGACGCGAAGCATCGTCATCGTGCCGCAGACAAGGAGCATGGTTCGGGCGCTTTCCTCCACCGCGCGGGCGAAGGAGACAGGGGACAGTGCTGCTTCTGGCACTTTTTCAGCGGATGTAACCCTCGTCCACCGTTTTGCCAATCGCCCCGCGCAGCAGCCGCCCGCCAGCACGCTCAGCAGCACAATTGCCCCCGCGATTCGGCTGTTCAGCCAGCTTCCGATTGTCCCCAGCAGGAACATCGGGCTCATCGTCGCGCAGGAGACCGCCAGTTCCTTCTGTTCCCAGTGCGGACGGCTGCCCTGCATCGCCAGCAGCCGCGCACCCGTCGGCGAACCGCCGCACCAGCCCAGCAGCATCAGCAGTCCGGGCTGCATGTCGCGTCCGCATCGGCTCACCAGCAACTGCGACAGCGTCAAGTACGGGAACAGCCCCGGCATCACGCTGCGCACGAACAGCGCACACGCCGCTTCCGCCGCCGCCATCGTCTCCGGCGCGCGCAGGAGCAGCAGCGCCATCATCCCTGCCAGCAAAATCCGCATTTTCGTCCCTGCCTTTCTGGGGAAAGGATATGCGGCGGTTGACAAGTTTCATTCGGGAAGGTACAATTGAAGGAGATAGGAGGAGAATCCCCATGAAAGACACCTTCCTCATGATTGACGGCAACAGCCTGCTGCACCGGGCTTTCCACGCCCTCCCGCTGATGGACGCGGGCGGCGTTTACACCAATGCGATTTACGGCTTTCTGACCATGATGCTCAAAGCGATTTCAGACGAAAACGCCCGCTATCTCGCGGTCTGCTTCGATGAGCACGCGCCGACGTTCCGTCACACGGCATATCCCGACTACAAAGCGGGACGCGCCGCGACGCCGGATGAACTGCGCCAGCAGTTCGCCACCATTCGGACGCTGCTGCCGGAAATGGGCATCCAGGTTTTCTCCCTGCAAGGCTGGGAGGCGGACGATCTGCTCGGCACGCTGTCCAAACTGGGTGAGGACGCCGGGGTCAGCCCCGTCATTCTGACCGGCGACCGCGACGCGCTCCAACTGGTGTCCGATACGACGCAGGTGCTGTTCACCCGCAAGGGCATCAGCGAAACGACGCACTTTACACCCGCCATGGTGTACGAAGTGTATGGCTTCTCGCCGGAGCAGGTGGTGGACTGGAAGGGGCTGGCGGGAGACAGCAGCGACAACATCCCCGGCATCCCCGGCGTCGGCGACAAAACCGCCGTGCGTCTGCTGCACCAGTATGGGACGCTGGACAATATCCTCGCACATGCGGGCGAAGTGAAGGGCAAACTTGGCGAAAAGCTCGTCACATGGGCGGAACAGGCGAAAATGTGCCGCGAACTGGCGACGATTCGCCGCGACGCGCCGATTGCGTTTTCCCTCAAGGCGTGCGCCATGCCAGACTTCCGGCATGGGATTCCCGCGCTGGAAAAGCTGAAGCTGAACAGCATCATCCGCCGCCTGCAAGCGTCTGACGACGCGCCCGCGCCGGATACCGCCGCAGACGAAACGCCCCTGACGCTCCTGCCGTTTGCGGACGCTGCCCCGATTTCCTCCGGCGCTGATCTGACCGCGTGGCTCACCGCCCTGCCGGACAGCGCCCGCCCGATTGCCATCGCGCTGGATGACACGGTGCTGACATGCGCGGCGCAGGATTTGTCCTGCTGTCAGGCGGCACTCGGCGGCGATCTGCTCACTCCCGGCGCTGACCCGGAGGATCTGCTCCGCGCCCTCGCACCCGACCTCGCCGCGCACCCCGCCGTCATCCACGACGGCAAAACGCTGTGGCACCGGCTGAACCGCGCGAAGCTCCCCATGCCGGAGCGCTATGCGTGGGACGTGCAGTTGGGCGCGTACCTGCTTGACCCGCAGCGCAAGAGTTACAGTCTGGACGCGCTGTGCGGTGATTTGCCCACTGACGCGCGCGGAATGCTCTCGCTGTGCCGGTGGCAGCAGGCGAATATTGACCGCATGGGCATGAGTCACCTCATGCGCGACGTGGAAATGCCGCTTTCCGGCGTGCTGTACCGCATGGAGGACATCGGCTTCACCGTCGATACGGCGTTCCTGCGGCAATTGGGCGAGCGCTACACGCAGGAAATTGAGCAGAGCAAGCAGCAGGTGTTCGCCGCCTGCGGAACAACCTTCAACCTCAACAGCACCCAGCAGCTTGGCGACGTGCTATTCGATAAATTGCAGCTGCCGCACGGCAAGAAGACAGCGCGCGGCTACTCCACCTCCGCCGAAGTGCTGGAAGGTTTGCAGGACATCGCGCCGGAGGTCATTACGCCGCTATTACGCTATCGGCAGCTGACGAAGCTCAA
>ULQJ01058261.1_pt1 | contig 15159 bp, 14 predicted proteins | sample 1954331 | NCBI WGS metagenome assembly ULQJ01 (sample SAMEA4835651, study PRJEB28245) | human gut metagenome | biome: gut microbiome; material: fecal sample | place: Denmark | collected 2008 | reverse complement strand
CGGGCGATGGCGACGCGCTGCTGCTGACCGCCGGACAGCTGATCGATGGAGCGCTTTTCGTAGCCCTCCATCTTCACCAGCCTGAGCATGCGGCGCACGCGGCGCTCGATTTCTTCCTTCTTCTGCCGCCGGGTCTTTACGCCCAGCGCCTCCGGCTCCTTCAGATTCAGCCCGAAGGCGATGTTGTCGAACACGTTCAGATGGCTGAACAGCGCGTACTTCTGAAAGACTGTGTTGATGCGGCGCTTGTAGGGCGGAACGCCCAGCATGTCCGCGCCCTCGAACAGCACCTCGCCCTGATCAGGCATTTCGAAGCCGCCGATGATGCGCAGAAGCGTCGTCTTGCCGCAGCCCGACGGGCCCAGCAGGGTGATGAACTCGCACTTGCGAATGTACAGATCGATATTGTGCAGCACCTGGGTTTCGCCAAAGCTCTTGCTGATGTTCTTCAGCTCGATCAGACGCATATCCTGAACCATTCCTCTGTCCCCTTTGTTTAGAATGAAGGCGGCGTGCTCACCCAGAGCACGCGGCAGGGCGTCTTGCCCGCGTTCACCAGCCGGTGCGGCGCGGTTGGACGAAAGTAAAAGCTCTCGTCGCGCTTGACGCGTTCGATGCGGTCGCCCAATATGATCTTCAGCGAACCCGAGAGCACGTAGCCGAACTCCTCGCCCTCGTGGGGGTCGTCCTCGGCCGTCTCGCCGCCGGGGCCCAGCTCCAGAAGAATCGGCTCCATGTCGTTCTTCTGCGCCGACGGAACCAGCCAGCGGATGCTGCCCCTGATGCCCTCGGGATCCTCCTTGACGAAGATGTCGTTTTCGCCAAAGACGAGCTTTTCTTCTCCGGTCTCGCTGAAGAACGTCCGAAGATCCGAGCCCAGCGATTCCAGAATATCCATCAGCGTGGCGATGGACGGCGAGGTCAGATCCCGCTCCAGCAGCGAAATAAAGCCCTTGGAGAGCTCGCAGCGGTCGGCCAGCTCCTCCTGAGTCAGTCCCCGCTGCAATCGCAATCGCTTGATCTTCTTTCCGATCTCCACGAATAACGCTTCCTTCCCGTTTTCTCGGTTTAGAATTTCTAAACTCCGAAGCGTTTTTTATTAAACCACCATTCGCGTATATTGTCAATATCTTCTGGCCTGCGGCGCGTGTTAAATGTATGCGTAGTCATTTTATGTGTCTGAAAGTTCAGTAAAAGTAAACCGTTTTTCACAAAAAAAGAGGCTCCGCGCGCGCTTGCGCAGAGCCCCGTTTTCATGGCGTTGCTCAGTCGTCCTCTTCCTCGTCCTCGGGAAGCTCGGCGTCGTGATAGACGCTCTGGGTGTCGTCGTAGTCCTCCAGCCAGTCCAGCAGGCGGGTGACCTTCTGCACGGACTCCTCGTCAGGCAGCTCGGTGGTGGTGGTGGGCACCATGGCGCGCTCGGCGGACAGGAAGGTGCAGCCGGCGGCCTCAAGATTGTCGCGAACCGCGGAGAAATCCGAGGGATCGGTGTAGACCACGGCGGTGTCGCCATCCATCTCCACGTCGGCCGCGCCGGCGTCCAGCGCCAGCATCATCATTTCGTCCTCGTCCATTCCCTTGGAATTGTCCACGACGATGACGCCCTTGCGCTCGAATTTCCAGCTGACGCAGCCGGTCGCGCCCAGGGAACCGCCGCACTTGTCGAAGATGTGGCGAACCTCGCTGGCGGTGCGGTTGAGGTTGTCGGTGACGACCTCGACGATGACGGCCACGCCGCAGGGAGCGTATCCCTCGTAGGTGACCTCCTTATAATTCGTCGCGTCGCCCTCGCCCGCTGCCTTCTTGATGGAGCGCATGATGTTGTCGTTGGGCATGTTGGCCGCCTTGGCCTTGGCGACGACGTCCTTGAGCTTGCTGTTCAGGTTCGGATCCGCGCTGCCGCCGGTCTTGACAGCGATGACGATCTCGCGGCCGATCTTCGTAAAGATCTTGCCCTTCGCGGCGTCGGTCTTCGCCTTCTTATTTTTAATGGTTGACCATTTGTTATGTCCCGACATGGACAATCCCTCCCAGTGTGTAGATAAACATATGATAGCACAGCCCCTCGGGATTCGTCAAGAAAAACCGCGAAGAATTGCTGTAAATCTTTCTACGAAAGGCGCAATAATTCCCGCTCATACCTCAACCGTCAGCATTCCGCTGCTTCCGGCGGGCAGCTCGGATTCGATCCTTCCACTCCGGAAACAGGCTGCGCCGCCCGACGCTGCGTCGTGCGCATCCGCGTCGGCACAGTATGGATTGACCAGAAGAACGCAGTCGCCGCACCGCGCCGCCTGCCGCGCATATTCGTATCTGGTCTCGCCGTTCCATTCGTCGGCGCGATAATCGCACCAGACGGGCCACAGCACCACGTCGGAATTCAGCGCTCTCATCTCTTCCGGCCTGCCGTCTGTCCAAAGATCGCCGCACAGAGCGGTCGCAAAGGATTTGCCCCGATAGCGGATTTTCTCGAAGCGCTCACCCTCCCGGTAATGCTCATCCGTCCGTCGGTACTCCTTCCAGCCGACGCTTACCCGGCGAAAGACGTTCAAGATTTCCCCATCCGCGCCGATGAATATCTGACTGCTGTACAGCCTGTCCTCCATCCGCTCGATAAAACCAAAGGAAACCGCCAGTCGATACTGTCTTGCCGCATCCCGCATTCGCAGAATCGCCGGATCGGATAGCTCTGCCGCCACGTGCCTGTCGGTTTCATAGTCCCAGCACAGGCAGTCGAAGCCTTGCAGGACGGATTCCCCGAACAGGATCACATCCGCCTGACCGTCGGCTCGGCGCATCGCATCGGCCATTGTCCCGAGATTAAACTCGACGTTTTTTGTTTGAACCGGCGCTGACGCCAACGCGATTTTCATGTTCTCTCCTCGCAAAGTTATGCGTCCGTGAGGGTGAAAACGCCGCCGAAAGCCGGGACGATTCGGCACTTGACCTGTCCCTGATCCATGATGAATTCAGCCTTTGCCGGATCGATGGGCGTTTCGGGATCGTCGATGCGCAGCGCGCGCACGAAGTAATCGCGGTTCTGATAGTCCGGCTCCGCATCGGGAACCAGCAGCAGCTCCACGCCGTCCAGCAGGCTCAGCACGTCGTCTTCCTCCGTCGCGCCGGCCTGGGTCGCTTCCAGCGCCACGAGTTCAAAATGGCACGGCTTCGTCTGCGGCACGCAGCCCGAAAGCACGCTCAGATCCGCCTCGGAAAGCTGTTCCTCCTCCATCGGCCACAGGCGCAGCTCATACTGACTGACGCGCGCCGCGCCGTCCATGGTGACGTACTCCGCGTACAGCGTGCTCAGCGGCAGCCGCGCCTGAACGCCGTCCACCACCAGCGAAATGTCCGTATAGCCCGCGCTCTTCAGCGCCTCGATCGTCTCCATGCTCAGCCGCAGCCGGGGCATTCCGAAGGATTCGATGCCATCCTCGTCGTTCACGGCCGCCTGCGCGTCGATCATCAGCATGCGCCGTGCTTCGCCATTCTCCGTCCAGGTCTGCTCCAGCTGAACAAACTCCCGCGGGAAATCGTTTTCGTCAAAGAGAATGCTCCCATGGCTCTCCCCGCCGATCTTCAGATCGCTGTGCGGCGCTTCCTCGACGACAGTCTGCGTCGCCACTTCGCCCGCGGCGGACATGAACGCCGCCGCGCTGCTGCCGGACGAGGAACCGCCGCCCGCCTGAATAATCAGAAAGGTCGCGGCGCGCTCGCCGGTATATTCGCCCTTGCCGCGGATGGTCACGGTGGCCATGCCCACGGCGGTGTTGTCGCTGTAGGACAGCTCGTAGTCCTTCCCCTCCTCCAGCGCGCGCTGTCCGTCGCGCACCTGCACGGACGGCGTAATCGCCGCGCCGGTGTAGCGCTGATTGGAGATTTTGCCCACGGAAATCGACGCGTCGTGCATGGGCTTGGCCGTGATTTCGAAATAGCCCTCCTCCAGCGTCAGCGCGTAGTTGGGATTCTGCTCGGCCAGCGTGCCGAGGGTGATGCGATATTTGCCGACGCTCTCGCCCGGCTCCCGGGAGAGCCTGCCCGAGAGGGTCTCGCCCTCCACCACGCCGCGATAGGTCGCCTTCAGCGTGGGATCGCTCTGACCGGCACTCTTGCTCTGGCCGCTCTTGGGCGTGAGCGTCACCGGTCGGGGCAGAATCGCCGCCTCAATCTCGATCGGCGACGCGGTGTAATGCTCCGCCTGCGCGCCCGCAAGGGCGAATTCCACAGGGATCAGGTAACTGCCCGCCGCCGAAGCGTCGAAGTCCATGGCGATCGCGCCGATGGACACCTCGTCGCCCTCATGGACGCCGTTCAGCTGGAAATCCTCCGCGCTCAGCTCGATTCCGGGCGTGCCGTCGTAGACCTTCTCCGCGCGCTCCGCCTTCAGCGAGACGCTCAGCGCCGTGGTTTGGCGCGCGCCGCAGACCGTGCACACGCCGTCTGACCAGCTGTGGTCGCGCACGACGTTTTCCTCCACATTGACCACTGTTCCGCCGCAGGCGAGAATTTTGCCGCGGCAGACGGCGATACCCTCGTTGGTCAGCCTGCCCAGCACGGTCACAACCGCGTTTTCGCCGATGACAATGCCCGCGCCGCCATCCACGCGCAGCTCGTGCTCCGCGGGAATGGTCAGGTTGCCGTTGACGGCCCAGGAGCCGCCGGCGAGCACGCGATAGTCGGTAATCGGCTGCTCAAAGCGCACCGCCACGTCCCTGCTCTGCCCGGTCTGCTCGTCGTAGATCGTCCGAGCGAAGCCGAGGTTGTCCGCGCTGCGGCTCTCCATGGAGAAGGCGACGCGTAGAATCTTCAGCGCGCCGCAGCCGTCGAACAGGCTGCTTCCCGCGAATTCCAGCGAATCCGGCAGCTCGACCTCCACAAGGCTCGTGCATCCGGAGAACGCGCCGTCCTCCAGCGCGATCACGCCCTTGGGCACGATCACCTTCTGCAGCTTCGCATTCTGTGCAAACGCGCTGCGCGCCACGGTCAGCACGGGCAGGCCCTCCACGGAATCGGGAATTTCGACCTCCGTGCTTTCGCCGCCGTAGGCGATGAGCATCAGCCCCTGCTCGTTCCACCTTTTGAAGACGAACGCGCCGCTTGTCCACCTCTGCTCCCCTTCCACAATCAGCCGGAAGGTCGGCAGCGCCACGCCCTCCGCCACGGCGAACGCCGGGTCGGTCAGCGCCGCGACGAACTGATACTCCGCCTTATCCTCGGAATAATCGGCACAGCTCCACGAAATCGCCGCCTCCGCCTCGGTTCCGTCGCTCAGATGTACGCCGATGGTGGACGGCAGCTTGGCGAGCACCTCCTCCAGCGCCGGCTTCTCCTGAACCTTCGCCTCTGGGTTTTCCGGCAGTGCGAAGGACTCGATGATCTTCTTCTCTCCCGCATCCGGCGTGGAAGAAGGCTCCGCCGACGCTTCCGGCGAAGCGGATGGACTGACCGACGGCGCCTGCGTCGTTTCCGAAGGCGCAGGCATGTCTGAAGGCGCAGCCGTGTCCGTCGCCGCGGGAATGTCCGTCTCCACGGGCGCGGGAGCGTCCGTCTCCGCAGGCGCGGGAGTGTCCGTCTGCGCAGGTGCAGCCGTTTCCGTCGCCTCGGGCGCAGCCGTTTCCGTCGCGGGTGCGGTGGTTTCCGCCGTCGTCTCGGACGGCGCGCTTGTCTCCGGCGCGGTGGTCTGCGCGCGCTCCGGCTCTGCGGAAGCCGTCTCGACCGCCGTCGGACTCTCGGCCGTCTCGGCCGCCCTGCCGCTCACTGCGCAAAGCGGGAATAACAGGGCCAGCGCCAGCGCTGCGGTTCTCTGCCATTTCTTCATATTTCTCATTCGACCTCCATCGAATTTATTCGAATTTGTTTCCGTCTATTTATATTCAATATCTTTTCACATTTTCCTGCTAATAGTTTTGTAAAATATCAAATTATTTTCGTAATATCTGTCTCTAATTTCATTTTTAACAAATATATTACCGTATCTCCCTGTACATGCGCGAAAAAAGAGCTATAATTACAACCAATCGAACGACTGATAGAGGCGCGAAATTTATCAGTAGTCCGGCGGAGCCGCTCAGAGGGCTTTGAAACCGGAGAAAAGGGAATTTCGCCGAAATCCGAAACGAACTGAGGCCTTTCGGGTTGGTTGCCGGGAGAACATCTCGTCGACTGTCACAATTCCGATTGTGGAGCGCTATCTCTGATTGTTTTTTCCTGTTGCAGGCAAAACGGCCGGAGTTAGTAACTTCGGCCGTTCTTTTATGCACGGGACGAGAATCCCGAATCCAATTTACCGGAGGAAAAAACAATGAAGAGAATCCTTGCTGTCCTGATCGCCGCCGTTATGCTGCTGTCCGCCGCTTCCGCCCTGGCCGAGCCCTTCCGCGTGGGCATGGAGTGCGCCTATGCTCCCTTCAACTGGCAGCAGACTGAAGCCGACGAGAACTCCGTGCCCATCGACGGCGGCGTGGGCTATGCCGGCGGCTACGACGTGGAGATCGCCAGGCGCATCGCCGACGGCCTCGGCCGCGAGCTGGTCATCGTCAAGCTCGAGTGGGACGGCCTGATCCCCGCGCTGCAGTCCAACATGATCGACGCGGTCATCGCCGGCATGTCCCCCACCGCCGAGCGCAAAATGACCGTCAGCTTCTCCGATTCCTACTACACCAGCAATCTGGTGGTCGTGGTACGCAAGGACGGCGCTTACGCCGACGCGACCAGGCTCAGCGACTTCGCCGGCGCGAAGATCACCGGCCAGCTGAACACCTTCCACTACACCGTCATCGACCAGATCGAGGGCGTGCAGAAGGTCGAGGCCATGGACACCTTCGCAGCCATGATCGTGGCGCTGAACGCGGGCGTGATCGACGGCTACATTTCTGAGGTTCCCGGCGCGGAATCCGCCTGCGCGGCCAACGCCAACCTGACCTATCACGAGCTGGAGGACGGCTTCACCGCTTCCGAGGAGGACACCTCCATCGCCGTGGCGCTGCGCCCCGCCGACTCCGAGCTGTGCGCTCAGATCAACGAGATTCTCGCCGGCATCGACCAGAGCACCCGCGAAGAGCTGATGCTCGGTGCCATCGAGAACCAGCCCATCTCCGCCGAATAATTCCAACGACGCTTTTACAGGAGTGAATCCCCATGCCTAACGCTCAGTCCGGTTTCTTTGAATGGGTTCTGTTTCTGGCGAAGAGCTACGCTCCCCTGCTGCTTCGCGGCGCGGGCGTCACGCTGCTGCTGGCGCTGTCGGGAACGCTCGTGGGCTTTCTGATCGGTCTGGGCGTGGGCGTGGTGCGCTCCATCCCCTGCCGCCGGGAGGACGGCGCGGTGAAGTACGTTCTTTTGAAGACCGTGCGCGGAATTCTTTCCATTTATATTGAGGTTTTCCGCTCCACGCCGATGATCGTGCAGGCCATGGTCATCTACTACGGCATCGCCCAGCTGTTCGCGCTGACGCTGAACCAGCTGCTGGCCGGCTTCCTGATCGTGTCCGTCAACACCGGCGCGTATCTGGCGGAAATCGTCCGCGGCGGCATCCAGAGCGTGGATCCCGGCCAGCGCGAGGCCGCCCAGGCCATCGGCATGACCCACACCCAGACGATGCTCCACGTGGTGCTTCCTCAGGCCATCCGCAACGTGCTGCCCGCGCTGGGCAACGAGTTTGTGGTCAACATCAAGGACACCTCGGTGCTCAACGTCATCTCCGTCAGCGAGCTGTTCTTCATCTCCAAGTCGGCCGCGGGCACCTATTACAAGTACTTCGAGGTGTTCTTCATCACCTCCGTGATCTATTTCGTCATGACCTTCGCCACCACGCGGCTGCTGCGCCTGCTGGAAAAGAAGATGGACGGCCCGGAGAACTACACCATCCACGGCTCTCAGACGGTGCCTGAGGGTGAAATCAAGCTGAAGGGAGAAACCGCGCAATGAGTGAAGCGATTCTTTCCGTTCGCCATCTGAGCAAGACCTTCGGCGACCACAAGGTGCTGCGGGACGTGAGCTTCGACGCGTCCAAGGGCGACGTGATTTCCATCATCGGCTCCAGCGGCTCGGGCAAATCCACGCTGCTGCGCTGTCTGAACCGGCTGGAAACGCCCACCGGCGGCGACGTGCTCTATCACGATCAGAGCGTCGGCGCGCCGGGCTTCGATCTGACGCGCTATCGCGCCCGCGTGGGCATGGTGTTCCAGCAGTTCAATCTCTTCGCCAACATGTCTGTGCTGGAAAACTGCGTTGTCGGCCAGATGCGCGTGCTGCACCGCAGCCGCCGTGAGAGCGAGGAAAACGCGCTGCGCTATCTGCGCCGGGTGGGCATGGACGCGTACATCAAGGCCAAGCCCCGGCAGATCTCCGGCGGTCAGAAGCAGCGCGTGGCCATCGCCCGCGCGCTGGCCATGGATCCCGAGGTGCTGCTGTTCGACGAGCCCACCTCCGCGCTGGATCCGGAGATGGTCGGCGAGGTGCTGGACGTCATGCGCGGCCTCGCGTCGTCGGGTCTGACCATGCTGGTGGTCACCCACGAGATGGCCTTCGCCCGGGACGTGTCCAACCGCGTGATCTTCATGGACGGCGGCCTGATCGTCGAGGACGAGGAACCGGCCAGGCTGTTCTCCAACCCCTCTCATCCGAGAACGAGAGAGTTTCTGTCCAGAGTTCTGCAAAAGCAATAGAGCATTTGCGCCGGACGCTTTCTTCGAAAGCGTCCGGCGTTGTCATTTTCTGAGATTCGTGTTATAATTCAATCAGATATTTTCTTCAAAGGAGCGCCTCGCATGAAACCAATCGTTCGAGCCGATTGCAAAAAGAGCGTTCTATGGATACCCATCCTGCTGTGGATTATACTGGGCAGCATCGTCGTCGGCACAACTGCCGCAAATGGGAAAACTCCCGCTCTTGTCTGCACATTCTTCCTCGCATTCTGCCTGTGGCAAACCGCCTGCTGGGTGCCCATGGCGTTCACCCGCATCGAAGCCTTCCCGGATTATCTTGTGACGACGCGCTTCGGAAGGCCCGGCCAACGGCTGGAATATTCAAAAATCGACGATCTTCCCCGGCGCTCCGGACGCAGCATGACCGAATATCGCATTCGCTCCAATGGAAAAACGGCTCTCCGATTCGCCGATTCTTTCACCTGCCATGAAGCATTGTACGACCTGATTTGCTGCAAGGTCATCGAAAACCGGTGCGGTGTCAACAGCCCGGAGGCAAGGCGACAGCGCGCTTCTTTCGAGATGACCTATAAGCGCAGTCTGTCAAAATAGCCTTTCACAGACCGCAATGCCCGGGAATCTTCTCCCGGGCGTTGTCTTTTCACTCCACCATCACAAACTTCCGCGTCAGTTCCTGTCCTGCGCGGCGCTCCGACGGATCGTCGCATTGCAGCGCGCGCAGGTCGGTGGCGCGGCATTCCAGCCGGAAGCACTCGTCGTCCTGAAGGCGCACCGGATCGGAGACGATGGGCAGCTTCGCTCGGCGTTTCAGCTCGGTCAGGAGCGGCCGCACGTCCCGGCGCATACCCGTCAGGCGCGCGTATTCCGGCTCGGGATGGCGCGCGGCCAGCGCATTCGTCAGCCCCAGCAGCGCGCAGGCCAGAATCCGCGAAAGGCGCGCCCGGGTGTAGCGCTTGCACTTGAGCGCGTCCAGCAGCTCCTCGCGCGTCGAAGCACCAGACGCGCAGCGGAGAATGCGCTTTTCCAGTCCCTCCGCCACGCCGGGCAGCGCGGACAGTTCTGCCTCGGACGTCTGCCGAAGCCGCCAAAGCAGCAGATCGTCCGGCGCGTGCATGCTTCCCGCCCTGCTCAGGATTTCCCGCGCAGCCTCGGGCACGGCGGCGAGAGCCTCCTCCTTTCGGCCCTCGGCCAGCGCGGCGCGCACCGCCGTGGCCGACGCGAAGGGCGCGCGCACGTCCGCGTCGTGATAATCTCCGGCGCGTGGAACCACGGCGACCTCCATGGCGGAGCTTCGCCGGCGCAGCTGGCGCACGTATTCCGCCGCGAGAACCAGATTCGGCGCGTTCAGCGCCTCCGGCTCCATACCGAGCATCGCCGCCACGGCCTCGCCCCGCGCCCGGGCGTGGGACTTACCCTCGGCCAGTCCGCGCCGCACCGCGTCGGAGAGCGCCTCCGGCTCATGCTCGCGCAGCTCGGCCAGCGCCTCGATGGTCTGAAGCCGCGTCGTCTCGCAGCCGAAGGACAGCGCGTCCACGCCCAGCCCGTCCAGCACACCCACGCCGCCCCGGGCGAAGGCGTCGGCGGAGCGCACGGCGAACAGAGCCGGCAGCTCGAACACCGCATCCGCGCCGCACCGCAGCGCCGCCTCCGCGCGCGCCCATTTGGACAGGCACGCCGCCTCGCCGCGCTGGACATAGCTGCCCGCCATGCAGACGACGACAAAATCGCAGCCCGTCCGCCGGCGCATCTCGGCGAGATGCCACTCGTGGCCGGAATGGAACGGATTGTACTCGGCGATCACTCCCGCGATCTTCATGCGCTCACCCCTTTCTCTCTATTTTATCCAAAATGCCCAAACTTTGCAAGCGCGGCAGGATTGCGCGCGGGACACGTCGAAAGAAGTACAGGATCTGACTTTGGAGGGTGCGAAATGGCGAAGCTCTACTTTCGATATGGCGCGATGGGGTCGTCCAAGACGGCCAACGCCATCATGGTTCAATACAACTACTACGAGCGCGGACAGAACGCGCTGATGCTCAAGCCCCGGCTGGACAACCGCGACGGCGAGCGCATCGTGGGCTCGCGCTCCGGACTGAGCGCGCCGTGCCGCTATGTGGAGGAGCTGGACGCAATCGATCCCTCCGCCTACGACTGCATCATCGTGGACGAGGCCCAGTTTCTGACCAAGGCGCAGGTGCAGCGCCTGGTGTCCATCGTAGACGATCAGAACGTTCCCGTCATCTGCTACGGACTGCGCGCGGATTTTCAGGGAAATCTCTTCGAGGGCAGCAAGTGGCTGCTGGCCTGGGCGGACACCATCGAGGAGATCAAAACCGTCTGCTGGTGCGGCCGCAAGGCCACGTTCAACACCCGCGTGTCCGGCGGCCGGGTGGTCAAGGACGGCGAGCAGATTCTGCTGGGCGGCAACGAGAGCTACGTTGCGCTGTGCCGCCGCCACTGGACGACGGGCCAGCTGGCTCCGGAGGAAATCCGGCGCATCTCCAACGGCAAAAAGGCCTATCTGAACCTGCTGCTTGAGGCCGATCCCAGCGAGAAGATGATCGACCGCTATCTGGAGAAGGGCGAGATGTACGTGCTGCTCGCCAGCGGTCAGGCCGTGGCCGAGGCTGTGGTGCTGCAGACCGGCGCGGACGAGTGCGAGCTGATGAACCTCGCCGCCGACCCCGCGCAGCGCGGCAAGGGCTATGCCACAAAGCTGGTCAATCATCTGCTCAAGCTCTATCAGCCCCGCTGCCGCCGCATGCGCGTGGGCACCTCGCCGGCCGGCGTCGGCTTCTACGAGCGCTTCGGCTTCCAAAAAGTCGGCCTGCGCGAGGGCTTCTTTTCGGAAAACTACGAATCCATCGAGGAAAACGGAAAACCGCTCACGGACATGATCGTGATGGAGCGGGAGCTGTGATTCTCCCAACAAAAAGCGGTGGCTGCGCGCCGCCTTTTTTGTTGGGCGCGCGGCGGAATCTTTCCCGGAAATTTCATTGCGAAACGCGTGATTTCCTGTTATAATACAAAATAGAGAGGTGTTTGACCATGTTTATTGCTTCCGAATGGAAGGATTATGAGGTTTTGGATACCGGCGATGGCGAAAAGCTGGAGCGCTGGAGGGATATTGTGCTGCGCCGTCCCGACCCGCAGGCCATCTGGCCCAGGCAGCGGCCCGAGCTTTGGGCGAAGGCGGACGCGCACTATCATCGCTCGGCCAAGGGCGGCGGCGAGTGGGAGTTTTTCCGCAGGCTGCCCGAGCGCTGGACGGTGAAGTACGGCGAGCTGGAGTTCTACGTCCGGCCCACCGGCTTCAAACACACCGGCCTGTTCCCGGAGCAGGCGGTGAACTGGGACTGGATGGCGGGGCTGATCCGCCGCGCGGGGCGGCCGGTTCGGGTGTTGAATCTGTTCGGCTATACCGGCGGCGCGACGCTGGCCTGCGCCGCCGCGGGCGCGAAGGTCACGCACGTGGACGCGGCCAAGGGCATGGTGCAGTGGGCCGGCGAGAACCGCAAGCTGGCCGGCGTCGACGAGACGAGCGTTCGCTGGATCGTGGACGACGCGCTGAAGTTCGTGCAGCGCGAGGCCCGGCGCGGCAATGTCTACGAGGGCATCCTGATGGATCCGCCCAGCTACGGCCGCGGCCCCGGCGGCGAGGTCTGGAAGCTGGAAAACGAGCTGTTCGGCCTGGTGGAGGCCTGTGAAAAGGTGCTCGCGCCCGACGCGCTGTTCATGCTCATCAACAGCTACACCACCGGGCTTCAGCCCGCGGTGCTGAACAACATGCTGACCATGACGGCGGCGAAATCCCGGGCGGGACGCGTGACGGCGGACGAGATCGTGCTGCCGGTCACGGCGGGCGGCGTGCTCCCCTGCGGCGCGAGCGGGCGCTGGGAGGGCGTGTGAACCATCGGACGCTGCCGGCGGGCTATCGTCCCCGGGAGGTCATGGACTTCGTGCGCAGCCGCAGGCAGTTGAAGATCGTCTGTTTCGGCGCGCTGGCGGCGACGCTGGTCATGGCTGCCCTCGGGCTGATCCTTCGTCCCGTCGCGCCGAGCTGGCGGTTTCTCTGCGAAAAGCCATGGGCATGGGCGGCACTGGCGGGCATGCTGATCGCCTATATTCCGCTGCACGAGCTGACCCACGGCGCGCTGATGCGGCTTTTGTCAGGCGTTCGGCCGAAATACGGCTTTTCGCTGTGCTATGCCTATGCCGGGAGCACCGTCTGGTTCGACCGGCGCAGCCACGCGGTCATCGCCCTCGCGCCGCTGATCCTCTGGGGCGCGGTGCTGGCGGTTCTGGAGCGGACGCTGCCGGACGCGTGGTTCTGGCTGATTTATCTGGTGCAGATTTCCAACGTCTCCGGCTCGGCGGGTGACGTCTACTGCGTCGTCCACCTGCGCAGGCTGCCGCGGGACATTCTGATTCAGGATACGGGAACGCGCATGCGCGTCTACGCGCCGCGTTCGAATGAGGAACAAAAATGATACTGCTGACCCTGCAAAACGTAACCAAGTCCTTCGCCATGAACACCGTGCTGAAGGATATTAATCTCACGCTCCAGGCGGGCAACCGCATGGGGCTGGTGGGCGTGAACGGCTGCGGCAAATCCACGCTGTTTAAGCTCATCAGCGGCGCGATGGAGCCGGACGAGGGCACGATTTCGCTGAGCAAGGGCGCGCGCGTGGGCGTGCTGACCCAGGACGCGGACATCCAGAGCGACCTGACCATTCAGCAGGAGCTGGAGCGCGTGTTCGAGCCGGTGCGCGAGATGGAGCGGAAGCTCAGGCAGATGGAGGCCGAAATGGCCGAAAAGCACGACGATCCCGCCGCCTTCGACCAGCTCTCCCACGCCTATTCCCGGCTGATGGATCGCTTTGAGGACGCGGGCGGCTACGAATGGCCCAGCCGCATTCAGGGCGTGCTGGCCGGTCTCGGCTTCGCCCGCGGCCGCGAGCAGCAGCCGGCGAACCTGCTGTCCGGCGGCGAAAAGACGCGGCTGTGTCTGGCGCGCCTGCTGCTGACCCAGCCGGAGCTTCTGATGCTGGACGAGCCGACGAACCATCTGGATCTTCAGTCAGTGGAATGGCTGGAGGACACGCTGAAGAAATACAGGGGCACCGTGCTGGTCATCTCCCACGACCGCTACTTCCTCAACGCGGTGTGCGACTGCATGGCTGAAATCTCCATGCGCCGTCTGACTCAGTACGAGGGCAATTACGACCGCTTCGCCGTGCAGCGTCAGGCGAATCTCGAGCGCCAGCTGAAGGAATACAAGATGCAGCAGGCGGAAATCGCGCGGCAGGAGGCCATCATCGCCCGCTACCGCATGTACAACCGGGAAAAGTCCATCCGCGCGGCGGAGAGCCGGGAAAAGCGGCTGGAAAAGATGGAGAAGCTGGAAAAGCCCGTCAGCGAGCAGAAGGTGCACTTTTCCTTCGAGGCCCGGCGGCGCTCGGGCGACGACGTGCTCATCGCCAAAGAGCTGAGCAAGGGCTTCGACGGGCGCACGCTGTTTGAGCACTTCAACCTCCACCTGCGCGCGGGCGACCGCGTGGCCGTCATCGGCGCCAACGGCGTGGGCAAGACCACGCTGCTGAAGCTGATCACCGGGCAGCTGCCGCCGGACAGCGGCACGGTGGTGTACGGCTCCAACGTGGACGTGGGCTATTACGACCAGCAGCAGTCCGGGCTGCACCCCGAAAAGGACGTGCTCAACGAGCTGTGGGACGACTTTCCCCGTCTGGAGATCGACCGGGTGCGCGGCGTGCTGGCGCTGTTCCTGCTCACCGGCGACGACGTGTTCCAGCCCATTTCGACCCTCTCCGGCGGCGAAAAGGGCCGCGTGGCGCTGGCCAAGCTGATGCTGCGCAAGGACAACCTGCTTCTGCTGGACGAGCCGACAAACCATCTGGACATGGACAGCCGCGAGGTGCTCGAGGACGCGCTGGACGACTTCGACGGAACGCTTTTGACCGTCTCCCACGACCGCTATTTCATCAACCGCGTGGCCAATCGCGTGGTGGAAATGCGCCCCGACGGCGTGACGGAATATCTGGGCAATTACGACGATTATGTGGAAAAGAAGCGTCTGGAAGCCGACGGCGCGCTTGCCGAGGCCGAGGGCGGCAAGACCCGCACCCAGCTGGACAAGGAAAAGCGCCGCGAGCGGCTGAAGCAGGAGTCTGCCAAGACGCTGAAGCTGAAGCTCAAACAGGCCGAGCAGGCCATCGCCGACACCGAGGAGCGGATCGCTCAGCTGGAGGCGCGCATGGCCGACCCCGAGACCTACAAATCCCCCGACGCGGCGCAGAAGCTCGCTCAGGAGCATCGCGACGCTCAGGAGGCGCTGGACGCGCTCTATTCCGACTGGGAGGAGCTCAGCGAGGCCGTCTCCGAGCTGCCATGATCGGCAAAATGCACCTTTTACGGCACGAAAATTCGTGTCGTCAGCTTGTCAAAGAAGCCAGATTGCGAGTTTGCAATCTGG
>ULQJ01018448.1_pt1 | contig 15197 bp, 14 predicted proteins | sample 1954331 | NCBI WGS metagenome assembly ULQJ01 (sample SAMEA4835651, study PRJEB28245) | human gut metagenome | biome: gut microbiome; material: fecal sample | place: Denmark | collected 2008 | reverse complement strand
GGCGAAGAAATCCGCCGAGCTGGCGAGAGCCGCGGGCATCGGCGGCAGCGCCGACACCATCGCCGTGCGGAACCTGAAAAACGGCCTTGTGCGCCTGCGCCGGGAGCTGAACCTTCCGGAGACCCTGGCGCAGGCGGGGGTTGATCCCCGGTCGGTGTGGCGCAATGCGGAGCAGATCGTAAAGGCTACGCTGGAAGACCCCTGCTGCAAGACGAACCCCATGGAAGTGGAGGATTTTCTGGTGCGGCGGATTCTGGAAGAGGTGACCGGCCGTGTCTGACATTCTGCGAAGCGTGGGGCTGGACGTGGGAACCACTTCCACGCAGATGATCTTCTCGGAACTGACGGTGGAAAACAAAGCGTCGGGCTTTGCGGTGCCGGAGATGGAGATCGCCCGGCGGGACATCCGCTACCGCAGTCCGGTGTATTTTACGCCCCTGCTGGACGAAAGCCACGTGGATGCCGGGGCGCTGCGGGAGCTGGTGGCGGAGGAATACCGGAAGGCGGGCATCCGCCGGGAAAGCGTGGATACCGGCGCCATCATCATCACGGGGGAGACCAGCCGTAAAGAAAACGCCCGGGCGGTGCTGGACGCCCTGTCGGACTTTGCCGGGGAGTTCGTGGTGGCCACCGCTGGCCCCGATCTGGAAAGCGTACTGGCCGCCAAGGGCGCGGGGGCAGTGGACTACTCCCAGCGGACGGGAAAAACGGTGCTGCACATGGACATCGGCGGCGGCACCAGCAATCTGGCGCTGATCCGCGACGGGAAAATCGAGAGAACCGGCTGCCTGAACGTGGGCGGGCGGCTGCTGAAATTTGACGGCGGCACCGTCACCTATGTTTCCCCGGTTTTGGATGGGCTGTGCGGCTTGAAACCGGGGGGCAAAGCAAGCCCCGGGCAGGTGAAAACCGTGGCCGAAATTCTGACGCAGGCGCTGGAAATGGCGGCGGGTCTGCGGGAGGAAACACCCCTGTTGGAGCAGCTGACCACCCGGGAAGCGGGGCGGTTTGACCCCTGCCGGGAAAAGGAATTGGTCATTTCCTTCTCCGGCGGCGTGGCGGACTGCATCGAAAAAGAGCTTCCATGGCTGGAATTCGGCGATATTGGGCCGATTCTGGGACAGACTATCCGGGAAAGCAGGCTTTGCGGGGGAGAATTCACGCTGGGAAGCGAGACTATCCGCGCCACGGTCATCGGCGCGGGCTGCCACAGCGCCCAGCTGTCCGGAAGCACCGTGTTCCATCAGAACGTCCCGTTCCCGCTGAAAAACGTCCCGGTGGTGTCGCTGACGGACATTTCCCGGGAGACCATCCGCCGGGAGCTGGGCAAACAGGAGGACAGCGCCATTCTGGCGTTTCCGGGGATAAATTCCCCGGGCTACCGGGAGGTGGCGGCGATGGCGGAGGAAATCGCGGCGGGTACGGACGGAAACGCGCTGATCTGCTTGGAGCAGGACATGGCCAAGGCGCTGGGGCAGGCGCTGGCGCTTCGTCTCGGCCCCAACGCGGAAATCCTGTGCATCGACCGGGTGAAGGTAAGCGAGGGCAGCTATCTGGACGTGGGTGCCCCGGTGGGGCCAGCCCTTCCGGTGGTGGTAAAAACACTGGTTCTCGGAAAGTAGAGGAGAAAAGCACATGAACAAACAGGAACTGGCCGCCATGGTGGCGGAGATATTGAGCGGCATGGAGCACGAGCCGCCGGTGAAGGGCGGCGACTATCACCCGACCGCGCCCCAGCCGGAGAAAGCGCCCACCCCGTACCGGGACGGCGACTTTGTCCCGGATGTGACGGCGCTGGACTTACGGAAGCTCTATCTGGTGGAACACGCCGAAAACGAGGAAAAATTTCGGAAAATGAAAGAAAAGACCCCAGCGCGTCTGGGCAGCGGCCGGGCGGGGGCGCGGTACAAGACCCTGACCATGCTCCGTTTCCGCGCCGACCACGCGGCGGCGCAGGACGCGGTATTTTCTCAGGTCAGCGAGGACTTCGCCGCCAAAAACGGCATGGTGGAGGTCAGAACGAAATGCCGGGACAAGGACGAATACCTGACCCGCCCGGATCTGGGGCGGTGCTTTGACGAGGAAAACCAGCAGAAGATCCGTGCCGCCATCCCCGGAACGCCCCGGGTGCAGATCGTGGTGGGGGACGGGCTTTCCTCCGCTGCCATCACCGCCAACGCCATGGATTGCCTCGCGGCCATCCGGGACGGCCTGAAGCTCAGGGGCATCGATCCCGGAACGCCGATTTTCGTCCGCTACTGCCGCGTGGGCGCGGGGGATGCCATCGGAGACGTGACGGGGTGCGAGCTGGTGTGTATGCTGGTGGGCGAGCGGCCGGGTCTGGTGACGGACAAGAGCATGTCCGCCTATATCACCTACCGTCCCAGAACCGGCGTTTCCGAATCCGCCCGGACGGTGGTGTCCAACATCCACGCCCAGGGCACCCCGGCGGTGGAGGCCGGGGCGCACATCGCAGGGCTGATCGAGACCATACTAAAGAAAAAAGTCTCCGGCGTGGGACTGCATCTGGAGGCGGGGGCATGATCCCGGTGAAGGTTCTGGCGGTGCGGTATCTGGCCAACGCCGCCCCGGCGCTGTGCCGTCAGCTGGGCGCGCCGGAAGGGTATCCGTCTCTGGGGCTGCTGACCACGGATTGCGACGACGCCACCTACATCGCTTTGGACGCGGCGACGAAGGCGGCTCAGGTGCAGGTGGCATACGCCCGCAGCTTTTACGCCGGGGCGGCCAACGCTACCACGCCCTTTGCCGGGGAGGTCATCGGCATTCTGGCGGCGCAGACCCCCGGGGCGGTGCGAAGCGGCATGGAAGCGGCGCTGGCAGAGCTGGAACGGGTGGGCTTTGAGGACGCGGCGGGGGTGCCGTACCTCGCCCACACGGTCAGCAGCGTGGGGACGTTTCTGGCAAAGGAGGCGGGGGTGCGCTTAGGCTCGGCGCTGGCTTATCTGATTGCCCCGCCATTGGAGGGCATGTACGCCATGGACGCGGCGCTGAAGGCGGCGGATGTGACGTTATGTAAACTCTACGCCCCGCCCAGCGAAACCAACTTCGGCGGCGGATTGCTTGCCGGGACGCAAAGTGCCTGCGACGCCGCCTGCGGGGCCTTCGCCGACGCGGTAGCGGAAATCGCGGCGTCGCCGGTGGAGCGGTAAGCGGAAACACGAGGGGACATGTCCCCGCACAATTTGAAAGGATGGAAACACGATGGATACGAATTCTTTGGGCATGATTGAAACAAAGGGACTGGTGGGCGCCATTGAGGCGGCGGATGCCATGGTCAAGTCCGCCAATGTGCAGCTGGTGGGCAAGGAGCAGGTGGGCGGCGGCCTTGTCACCGTGATGGTGCGCGGCGACGTGGGCGCTGTGAAGGCGGCCACCGACGCCGGTGCGGCGGCAGCGGAGAAGGTGGGGGAGCTGATTTCCGTCCACGTCATTGCGAGACCTCACGTGGAGGTGGACTCCATTCTCCCCAAGGGGCGTCCTTCCCAGACCCCGAACGCCGGGAAGTAAGGAATGCTCTATAACGAAGAAGCCGTCCGGGCGAATATCCGAAACCGGGAGGGCAAGCGCATTTTCTATCTGGGAAAGGGCGACCAGCTCACCAGCGCCGCCCGGGACTATCTCAGCCGGGAACGGATCGAGATCCGTCCCGGCGAGCAGGCGAAGCAGGATAAGTTTCCCCTTCTCACCGGCGGCTTCCTGACGGAAAAGCCGGAGCATATGACCCACTTGAACGGGGATTTTCTGGTGGTGAAGGATCATCCCAGAATTATTTTCCGGGGAAAGCTGGACACGCTGGAATCGGAGCTGATCCTCTGCCAGCTGACGGACAAAGGTCTGGAAGCACCGGTGGGGGAAATTCTGGAGCTGGCGCGGCGGATCATCCGCTGTGAGGTGCTGGACGAGCCGCTGCAATGGGACAGGCTCTGCGGCCTGACGGAGGAGGAGCAGCGCAAGCGCAGCCATTTTCCTCAGGACTATTACGGCCAGCCCCACTTCATGCCCTCGGCGGCGGACGGGGCGGCCATTGCCCGGCTCAACCGCGCCCGGTGCGCTGCCCGGGAGGCAGAGCTGGCGGCGGTGACGGCCTTCCGCGACCGGGAGGGAAATCCGACCCGGGTGGATATCCTCCGGGCCATGAACCGGATGAGCAGTATGCTGTATCTGCTGATGATTGGGAAGCGCGCGGACGCCGGCCGGGGAAAAGAACGGTGACCTGCGGAAACGGACGACATCCGCAGGTCACCCCACAAAAAGGATGAACGACATGAAATTAAAAACCACATTGCTGGGAAAAACCTACACATTCCGGGATATCAAGCAGGTGCTGGCCAAGGCCAACGAGGAAAAAACCGGCGATCAGCTGGCAGGCCTGGCGGCGGAGTCCGCCCAGGAGCGGGTGGCGGCCAAGGTGGTGCTTTCCGCTCTGACGCTGGCCGATCTCCGGGAACACCCCGCCGTCCCCTATGAAAGCGACGAGGTCACCCGGATCATTCAGGACGACGTGAACGAGACCGTATACGAGCGTATCCGGGGCTGGACGGTGTCCGACCTGCGGGAGTGGATTCTGGACGAAACGACCACGGGCAGCGACATCCGCAAGCTCAGCCGGGGGCTGACGGCGGAGATGATCGCGGCGGTGTGCAAGCTGATGGGCAATCTCGACCTCATCTATGCCGCCAGCAAGATCACCGTCACCGCCCACTGCAATACCACCATCGGCCTGCCGGGAACGCTGTCGTGCCGGTTGCAGCCCAACCACACCACCGACGACCCAGAGGGCATCACGGCCTCCACTCTGGAGGGACTGAGCTTCGGCGCGGGGGATGCGGTCATCGGCCTGAACCCGGTGACGGACTCCCCGGAGCAGGTGGGCAAGGTGCTGCGGCGTTTTCAGGAGATCAAGGAGCACTGGCAGATTCCCACCCAGATTTGCGTGCTGGCCCACGTGACGGCGCAGATCAAGGCCGTCAAGGCTGGTGCGCCCTGTGACCTGATCTTCCAGTCCATCGCGGGCAGCCAGAAGGGCAACGAAGCCTTCGGCTTCTCCGCCGCGATGCTGGAGGAAGCCCGGCAGCTGCTTCTGAAGCAGGGCACCGCCGAGGGGCCGAACGTGATGTACTTCGAGACGGGGCAGGGCTCGGAGCTCAGTTCCAACGCCCATTTCGGCACCGACCAGGTGACCATGGAGGCGCGGTGCTATGGCTTCGCCAAGCGGTTTTCGCCGTTTCTGGTCAATACGGTGGTGGGCTTCATCGGACCCGAGTATCTGTACGACGCCCGGCAGGTGACCCGGGCGGGGCTGGAAGATCACTTCATGGGCAAACTCACGGGAATTTCCATGGGGTGCGACTGCTGCTATACCAACCACATGAAGGCAGACCAGAACGACATTGAGAATCTGGCGAGCCTTCTGACCATGGCCGGGTGCAACTATTTCATGGGCATTCCCCACGGCGATGACATCATGCTCAACTATCAGACCACGGGCTTCCGGGAGACGGCGGCTCTGCGGGAGATCACGGGCAAGACGGCCATCCCCGAATTTCAGCGCTGGCTGGAAAAGATGGGCTTCGTGGAGAACGGACGGCTGACAAAGAAAGCGGGCGACGGATCAAGTCTGCTGTTTTAGCGGGTATCCTCAATCGTGTTGCCGGGGATGTCCCTGTAAGGAGGTTTCTATGGAATTTGACAAGGATCTGACCGCGCGGCAGGAAGCGCGGGAGCTGGCGCGCAGGGCGGAGACAGCGCAGCGGAAGCTGGCCGAACTGTCCCAGAGTCAACTGGACGCCATTGTGGAGGCGGTGGCCAAGGCCTTTGCGGCACAGGCGTCGGCGCTGGCGGAAATGGCGGTTCAGGAGACGGGCTTCGGCAATGCGGAGGACAAAAGGGCTAAGAATCTCTTCGCCTCCCAGCGGGTGGCGGAGGCGGTTCAGGGCATGAAGACCGTGGGCATTCTCCGGGAAGTCCCGGAGAAAAAGCTCTGGGAGATCGGCGTGCCGGTGGGGGTCATCGCCGCCATCATCCCCAGCACCAACCCGACGTCTACTGTGTGCTACAAGGCCATGATCGCCCTGAAATCGGGCAATGCCATCGTGTTTTCGCCTCACCCCAAGGCCATTGCCTGCACCCGGAAAGCGGCGCAGATCGTATCGGAAGCGGCGCAGGGGGCGGGCGCACCCGCTGACGCAGTGGCGTGTTTGAGCATCCCGTCTCTGGACGGCTGTCAGGAGCTGATGAAGGCGGAGCCGGTGCGGCTGATTCTCGCCACCGGCGGCCCCGGCATGGTGAAGGCGGCGTATTCTTCCGGCAAGCCCGCCATCGGTGTTGGCGCGGGAAACGGGCCTGCCTATATCCACCGCAGCGCGGATGTCGCCCATGCGCTGGCCTGTATTGCCAGGTCAAAGTCCTTTGATTATGGCACCGTCTGCGCTTCCGAGCAGAGCATCATTGTGGAAAAGAGCATGGAAAGCACCGTGCGTTCGGAGGGGGAGCGGCAGGGCTTTTACTTCATGGATACCACTCAGGCGGGCGCTCTGGCGAAACTGCTGTTCCGCCCCAGCGGGGCGCTAAACCCGGATATCGTAGGAAGGCCCGCGGCGAAGCTGGCGGAAGCGGCGGGATTTTCCGTGCCCAGCGGCACAAAGGTGCTGGTTGCCCGGGAGCAGGAGGCGGGGCCGACCCGGCCTTACTCCATGGAAAAGCTATGCCCCGTGCTGGCGTTCTTCGTCATGGACAGCGAGGACGCCGTCTTAAGCAAGTGCATGGAGGTCCTGCGCCACGAGGGCAGCGGCCACACCTTCGCCATCCACGCCACGAACGAGACGGTCATCCGCCGGTTCGCGTCCCAAATCCCCGTGTCCCGGTTTCTGGTCAACACACCGGCGGCGCTGGGGGGCATCGGCGCGACCACGGGGCTGTTCCCGGCGCTGACGCTGGGCTGCGGCGCGGTGGGCGGCAGCAGCTCCTCCAACAACATCTCTCCGTTGGACTTGATCAATATCCGCCGGGTGGCGTGGGATTTGGGAGAAAGTCCCGTGGTTCCTCGGGGCGGCGTGGCTGCCGGGGCGGTCAATGCCGAGCTGGTGGAGCTGCTTACGGAGAAGATTTTGCAGAGACTGGGAGAGTAAAGCCGGATTTTTCCACAGGGAGGCAAACAAATGGAAAACAGGGAACTTTCCGCTCTGGCCGAGGCCATCGCGGGGCGGATTTTTGTGGAGCTGGAAGCCTCCGGGCGGCATGTGCACGTGACGGCGCAGCAGGCGCTGGTGTTGTTCGGCCATCCCCTGACGCCGAAGCGGCCGCTGTCCCAGCCGGGGCAGTATCTGTCGAATGAACGGGTCACGGTCATCGGCCCCAAGGGAGAATTTGGGAATGTGGCGGTGCTGGGGCCGGAACGGAAGGAAGCGCAGGTGGAGATTTCCCTCACCGACGCCCGGACGCTGGGCATCGACGCCCCCGTGCGGCTGTCCGGGGATGTCGCCGGAAGCCCCGGCGCGGTGATCGTGGGGCAGTGCGGCCGGGTCACGCTCCCGCAAGGGGTCATCGTAGCAAAGCGCCACATCCACCTGACCCCGGAGGACGCCGCCCGTTTCGGCGTCCGGGACAGGCAGACGGTGAAGCTGAAGGCGTACACCAGCCGCCCGGTGATTTTTGAGGACGTGGCGGTGCGGGTCAGCCCGGAATTTGCCTCCTATGTCCATCTGGATTACGACGAGGCCAACGCCTGCGGCTTCCGGAAGGGCGACCTCGGGAGGATACTGCCATGACCCGGGCGCTGCTGATCGGAAAGGAACCGGCGGCGGAGCTGGGGTATGATTACGTGATGGAAGCGCCCTACGACGCGGTGGTCATTGGCTCACTGACCCTGTCCCAGCTGCTTCGGTTCCGGGAGGAGCGGGTGCTTTCCGCGCTGGCGGAGGGAAAGCCGGTCTATCTCTACACACCGGGCCTCCCGGAAGCGCCGAAAAACCGGATGCTGTCGGGAAGTCTGGCCTCCGCCCAGCGGGAGCTGAAAAACTGGGGCGTGCTGTTTACGGACGGCGGACGGAAAAAGCTCATCACGGCGGAGGAAGCCCGCGGGCTCCGGGCGGCGGGGAAACTGCCAAGTCCCGGCGCGGTGCTGACGCCGCTGGCGAAGGAAATTATGGAGGGGAAGAAATGAAGGTAGGAAAAGTGGTAGGCGCCATCTGGGCGACGCGGAAGGCGGCGTGCCTGCAGGGGCAGACCTTCCTTGTGGTGGAGAGCAATGGAGAGAAAATCGTAGCGGCCGATCAGGTAGGCGCGGGAACGGGGGACAAGGTGCTGCTCGCCACGGGGACGGTTGCCAGCAAATACTGCATGGACGCCCCGGTGGACGCCGCCGTTGTGGCCATCGTGGACGAAAAGCAGTAGTCCAAACGTCCTGAGACAAAACGCCGTTCTCGGGACAATCCATAGTAAGGGAGAGAGGGCAATGTCATTTCATGAGATCCTCATAGCGGTTATGGCGGCTTTCGCGGTGGCCGGCGCAATCGACCGGATTTTCGGGAACCGCTGGGGGCTGGGGAAGGAATTTGAAGAGGGAATCCTGGCCATGGGCTCTCTGGCGCTGGCCATGGTGGGGATCGTCTGCCTTGCACCGGTGCTGGCAAGTCTGCTCAAGCCGGTGATCGTGCCGGTGTTCGCCTTTCTGGGGGCTGACCCCGCCATGTTTGCCGGAACGATTCTTGCCTGCGACATGGGCGGCGGCGCGTTGGCGGTGGAGCTGGCGGCAAGCTATCCGGCGGCCATGCTGGGCGGCGTGCTGACCGGCTCCATGCTGGGGGCGACCGTGGTGTTCACCATCCCCGTCGCCATGGGGATTCTGGAGGAAAAGGACAGGCCGGTCATGGCGCAGGGAATCCTCTGCGGCATCGTCACCATCCCGCTGGGCGTTCTCGCGGGCGGCCTGACGGCGGGATTCCCCATCGGGATGGTGCTGCGCAACCTGATCCCCATTGTCATCATCGCGGCGCTGATCGCCCTGGGACTGTGGCGGGCGGAAAACGCCATGGTCAGGGGCTTCGAGGTGTTCGGCAAGCTGGTGGTGGCCGTCGTGACCGTGGGACTGGCGGCGGCCATTGTGGAAGCCCTGACGGGCTTCGTCATCATCCCCGGCATGGCGCCCATTTCGGATGGCTTTGAAACGGTGGGCACCATCGCTATCGTTCTGGCGGGGGCGTTCCCGCTGGTGTTCGTGATCACGAAGCTGCTGCGAAAGCCGCTGATGGCGGCGGGGCGGTGGCTGGGCATCAACGACGCCGCGGCGGCGGGACTGATCGCCAGCCTTGCCAACTCCATCGCCACCTTCGGCATGGTGGGGGACATGAACCGGCGGGGCAAGGTGGTCAACATCGCCTTCGCGGTTTCGGCGGCCTTCGTCTTCGGCGACCATCTGGGCTTCACGGCGGGCTTCGCCCCGGAGATGATCGGCCCAATGATCGTGGGAAAGCTGGTGGGCGGCGTCAGCGCCATCGCGGTGGCCATGTGGCTGACAGGGAAGGAAGAAAAGTCGTAACGATCAGCGTTTCCCGACAAAAATCGGAAATTCCCGGTGCAGGGTGTTGACAAAACCCCCTGCACCGGGATATAATGGCGCTGTATATTTCAGAAGCTGTGAAGAGAAGAGTACGCTTTTTCTCCCGCGAAAGAGAGCCCCGGAAGGTGCGAGGGGGTGCGGCGAGGGGAGCGGAACATGGTCTCGGAGCTGAGCCATTGAGCAGATATATTCTGGGTAAATGGTTCCGGTTTGCCCCGTTACAGGCGTTTGAGGTACGGACAGAATGCCCGTGCGAATCAAGGTGGTACCGCGTCAGTTTTTGTCGCCCTTGGATGATTCCAGGGGTGCTTTTTTATTTAGGAGGATTCTTTATGTGCGAAAAATGCAGAGGTAATTATTACATTACCACCCCCATCTATTACCCGTCCGCCAAGCTCCACATCGGCCACGCCTACTGCACCGTGGCGACGGACACCATGGCGCGATTCAAGCGGCTTCAGGGCTACAACGTCATGTTCCTCACCGGAACCGACGAGCATGGCCAGAAGATCGAGGACAAGGCCAAGGCCGCAGGCGTGACACCACAGCAGTTTGTGGACGACATCGTCACCGGCGAACGGGGCGTGCTGGATCTGTGGAAGCTGATGAACATTTCCTACGACCGCTTCATCCGCACCACCGACGACTACCACGTGGCGGCTATCCAGAGAATTTTCAAGAAGATGCACGACAACGGGGACATCTACAAGGGCGTCTACAAGGGCAAATACTGCAAGCCCTGCGAGTCCTTCTGGACGGAGAGCCAGCTGAAGGACGGCAAATGCCCCGACTGCGGCCGCGAGGTGCAGGACGCGGAGGAGGAAGCCTATTTCTTCCGCCTGTCCAAATATGCTGACCGGGTGCAGGACCTGCTGGAAAACACCGATTTTCTGGAGCCCCGCAGCCGGGTCAACGAGATGGTCAACAACTTCATCAAGCCCGGTCTCGAAGACCTGTGTGTCTCCCGCACCAGCTTTACTTGGGGCGTACCGGTGGACTTTGACCCCGGCCATGTGGTCTACGTGTGGATCGACGCCCTGTTCAACTACATGACGGCGCTGGGCTTTGAGAACGACAAATACCACGATCTGGAGACCTTCTGGCCTGCCGACGTCCACTTCGTGGGCAAGGAGATCGTCCGCTTCCACTCCATCATCTGGCCGGCCATGCTCATGAGCCTGAACCTGCCCCTGCCGAAGAAGGTCTACGGCCACGGTTGGCTGCTGCTGGACGGCGGCAAGATGTCCAAGTCCAAGGGCAACGTGGTGAACCCCTACGTTCTGGCGGAGCGCTTCGGCGTGGACGCCCTGCGCTTCTTCCTGCTGCGCTCCTTCCCCTTCGGCTCCGACGGCAATTTCTCCAACGAAGCGCTGATCAACACCATCAACGTAGACCTTGCCAACGATCTGGGCAATCTGGTCTCCCGGACAATTGCCATGGCGCAGAAGTACTTCGGCGAGCGCCTGCCCGCGGTGCAGACGGCGGACGAGGAAAAGGACGCCGAGCTGATCGCCATGGTGTCCTCCCTCCGGGATAAGTACGAGGAACAGATGGAGAAGTACGCCTTCCAGAATGCTCTGGCGGAGGTGTTCAAGGTCATTTCCCGCGCCAACAAGTATATCGACGAGAACGCCCCATGGGTGCTGGCCAAGACCGAGGACAGCAAGCCCCGTCTGGCGAAGGTGCTGTACAACCTGCTGGAGACCATCCGCGTCTGCGGTGGCCTGCTGAAGCCCTTTATGCCCGACACCGCGGCGGAGATCGCCCGCCGTCTGGGCGATGCCCGGACGGACTGGGACAGCCTGACGGGCTTCGGCATTCTGCCCGCCGACGTCGCCACCGTGGCCGGCCCCGCCCTGTTCCCCAGAATCGACGTGGAGAAGGAGCTGGCCGCACTGGAGGAGCTGAACAAGCCCCCCGTCCCGGCGCTTCAGATCGAGCCTTACAGCGAGGAAAAGGTGGACTTCGACACCTTCTGCAAGTCCGACCTGCGGGCGGTGAAGGTCAAGGACTGCCAGCCGGTGAAGAAGAGCGACAAGCTGCTGTGCTTCACCCTGGATGACGGTACCGGCACCGACCGTCAGATCCTCTCCGGCATTGCGAAATACTATAAGCCCGAGGAACTGGTGGGCAAGACCCTGGTGGCCATCACCAACCTGCCCCCCCGGAAGATGATGGGCAAGGAGAGTAACGGCATGCTCCTGTCCGCCATCCACACGGAGAAGGGCGAGGAGAAGCTGAATCTGGTAATGGTCAGCGACGCCATCCCCGCCGGCGCGAAGCTGTGCTGAGAGGATAAGTTGAATATGCAAACGGCGTGACCGCAAGGTCACGCCGTTGGTGTTTGTTGGGATGGCAGGAATGCGATACCGTTCTGGCTTATTCTGCAAATTGGAAGTTGTTATTCTTTATTGCTTTTGAAAACCATTACAAGTCCAACAATTCCAACAATTATCCCGACAAGAGCAAATGGGAAATCGCTAAAACTTGCCAACACGGTTCGATTCATTTCTGCGCTACTTGCACTTAAGAGTATTCCAAATAGAATAACTGCTATACCCTTTAACCTGCTATCACTCATTTTGCTTACCTCCACAAATTCTGATTTCTGATCCTGATCTTATCATATCACAAACCAAAAAACAAGACCGCCCTGCCGCGTTCATTCACCGGCATCCTTCGCCCCGCCATCTCCCGGAAGGGCAGGTATTCCATAAACTTCTGAACCGCCGGGGTCAGATGCGCCCGGTTTTTCATGGCAAGCCCAAGCTTCCCCATGCTGTACCATGCGTTCCCCCGCTCCTGGGTCGTGACCATTCTGCTGATCAACAGCGGATTCCTGCGGCAAAATACGTAAAACAAGAACCATCGGCCCGGTGCAGATGCACACGGCCGGTGGCCCTGTTTTTGATTATACGGCGGTTATGCCGAAAAAGGCGTTTACCATATCATTCATGTAGAAACCGGTGCTGGCCTCCCCGGCGGCGTTCTGACCACCTTCCGGGGGCTGCCGATCCGGCATGGTCTCGCCCTCCGGGAGGGTGGGACGCTCGCCGTTGGGAGGCGTGCCGTCTCCCGGCGCACCGGGGGCGTCACCGTCAGGCTTCTCCGGGGGCTGACCGCCGATATCGCCGTCGGGTGGGGTGAAATCTCCGGGCTGGGGGCGCTGGCCGTCAGAGTCTTCGGGCATTCCGCCCTCGGGGCGCGGGCTGCCCATACCGCCCATGCCAACGTCGGTGCCGGTGTACTGCATCTGGGTGCCGCCGGAATAGGCGGTGACGGAGGTGTACACGCCGCCGGTTTCCGTGCCGGTGACGGTGCCGTCCAGCCAGAGCTGGTATGTCTCGCCCCGCGTAAAGGCGGGGCAGGAGATGACCGCGCCCATATACTGCCGCATATTTTCCCCAAGCACCTCATCCTCGCTTGGGTCGTAGGCGAAAATCACCGTACCGTCTTCCTTCGTGACCACAATGGCGCTGCCGCTGGACTGGTACTGGGAAAATTGCAGGTTCATGGTGACCTGATTGGAGTCGCTTTCCGCCCAGTCCATGGTTGAGCCGAGGGCGACCACCGTACCGCCGTTAATGAAGGAACCCATGTCGGAGTCCAGACCGGCGTCGGAGGCCGGGTTGGCGGAGGCGACCACGGTGCCGCCGTTGATGACCAGATAGCCGTTGGAGTCGATGCCGTCGCCCTCCGCGCCGAGACCCGCAATGATGTGCAGGGTGCCGCCGTTGACGGTGGTCACGGAGACGCCGTCCTCGTTGGTGTTGATGCCGTCGTCCTGAGAGCGGATGGCGATATCGCCGCCGTTGATGGTCAGGTGCAGCTCGGAGTTCAGGCCCTCGTTTTCAGCGGTGATGTCCAGCGCGCCGGGGCCGTAGACGTTCATGGACATGTAGGAGTAGACCGCACCGTCCTGCTTCCACAGCTTCTTTTCCCCTTCGGCATCCTTGTAGATTTTGGCGACATAGGAGCCGGAGACGGTGCTCCGGCTGTTCTCTGCCAGAATCAGATTAGCCCCGGCGTCGGTGGTATCCACGGTGGGCTGGGCGGTTTCCGTGTTCCAGCCACCGTCGCACTCATAGACGTTCCGGAAAAGAATGGCGGGGGCGACGGTGCAGGTGATGTCCGCGCCGTCCAGAATCAGCTCCACCACTGCGTCTGGGTCGGACGCGGCGTCCTCGCCCAAGTCGATGCGAATCTGCCCAGCGCTGAGCTTGCCGCTGAGACGGTAAGCGCCGGGGGCGGTGATGTTCACCACGGTGTGCGCCTGCGCCTCCTCGGCGGTGTGCATGTCGGTTTCGCTGCCCGCACCGTAGGGGTTGCCGCTTTCGTAGGCGGTTTTTTCTTCGTAGTAGACAATATCGTGGGAGGTATAGACCGTGTCGGTTTCTCCGCCGCCGTTTACGGTCAGACCGTCGTCGGAGAGGGTGATGACCGTCTCACTGTCAAAGCGGGAGGTGTAGACCGGCGCTTCGGCGACGGCTACGGGTGCGGTTTCCGCTGCGGCTTCCGTCGCGGCGGTGGTCTGCACCGGAGCAGTGGTTTCCACCGTGGCTGCCGGGGCGGACGCGCAGCCTGCCAGCAGCAGGGCGGCGAGCAGCAAAGGAATGACTTTTTTCATAGTGTACCTTCTTTCATGGGAATTTGCTCTTGATGATACTGAACTTCAATTAAAATCTTTAAAAAAGATTTTAATTGCCCGAAGGGCATGAAGTTCATATGAGACCAAGTATACACCATGCTGCTTAACTGAACCTGAAAAAATAAAGAACTATCTTTGTCCAGAAAAAATGCGGGGAAAGGCATTCGCCTTTCCCCGCTCGGTTAAAAACTCAGTTCGCAGCGGAAACGGAAGTGATGTGGGGGTTGACGCCCTCGTACCAGTAGAGGAACCCTTCGGCGTTGATCACGTCGCCGATCTGCAGTGCTTCAACAGCCTGATACACCTCGGTGTCCTGACCGCACAGGTAGGACTCCACGCAGAAGTTGTAGGTCTGGCCGTTCACGGTGACGTTGAAGTACAGGTCGTTGCCCTTCTCGCCGGAGCCGTCCCAGTTGTACAGGAAAGCAGCCTCGTTGCCGTTGGCGTCGGTGCTGGGAGCCACGGTCAGGCCGGTGAAGGAAACAAACTCGTTCTGATGGTCGATCAGTTCGTCGGTGCCCAGCAGGTCGGTAACGTCCAGAGGCTCGGCAATATAGGAATCGCCCTTGACAAATTCAAAGGTGCCATCCGTGATCTCCACTTCGCCGGACCATTCGCTCTTGTAGCCGGTGACACGAATCTTGGTGCCGGGAACCAGCTTGGCGGCGTCCTCTTCGGAGCAGGCCAGCTCATACAGGAAGTAAGCGCCGTCGGGGCTCTGGCAGTAAACGGTGACCTTGTTGTCCCACCAGGACTGATGGGCCTGGACGTAGGTCTCGACCACAACCTCGGTTTCATTGTCGGCGGCCACATAGTCGGCGTGGCTCATTGCGGTGACAACGGGAGCGGGGTCGCTTGCCTCGGTTTCAGCCGCGGGGGTGGGGTCAGCAGCCGCAGTGGTGATGGCGACGTCAGCGACAGTGGGAGTGACAGTGTCCTGCTTGGCACAGGCGGCGAAGGACAGAACCATTG
>ULQJ01003108.1_pt1 | contig 15484 bp, 10 predicted proteins | sample 1954331 | NCBI WGS metagenome assembly ULQJ01 (sample SAMEA4835651, study PRJEB28245) | human gut metagenome | biome: gut microbiome; material: fecal sample | place: Denmark | collected 2008 | reverse complement strand
GGCAATGGAAACAGACGAAGTCTGCGGTCGCCCTCTGGACTCCTTCGCCTTCACCTCCCATGTTACAATGGGAAAGAAGGGGCTTGGGGAACGGATGACGGATCAGCACGCGGGCATAGTGTGCAGAAGTCACCAACCCAATCGCGCGGAAGGGTCAAGGGAGGGGACTTCGTCCCGTTTCATTCTCCCTTGCAGGGTGCAGGGACAGCGTCCCTGCTGGGGTCAAGGGGCAAAGCCCCTTGGGTCTCTTTCCCCCGTAAATCCGAACAAAAGACGAGAAAATCAGAAAAACATGTGGAAATGCGGCGCGAATTATGATATAATAGGAATGCTTGCCCCTGAAAAAGGGGAAAAACGAGGAATCAAGGGAGGAAATTGATTCAATGGCTACTTCTAAGAACACAAGCGCGCTTGATCGGCACTTTGGCTACACCGCCAAGGGCAGCTCGTTCAAGACCGAATGCTTGGCGGGTCTGACGACCTTCTTTGCCATGGCGTACATCCTGATGGTCAATGCGGGCATGTTCTCCAGCATCCCCGGCGTGACCTACGGCGCGATTTACATCGCCACTGCCATCTCCGCTGTCATCGGCACGGTGGCGATTGGCCTGCTGGCAAACCTGCCGCTCGCGCAGGCGTCCGGCATGGGTCTGAATGCGTACTTTGTTTACACGGTCGTGCTGGGGCTGGGCTTCAGCTATGCCAACGCCCTTGTGCTGGTGCTTTTTGACGGTATTCTGTTCATCCTCCTGACCGTCACGGGTCTGCGCAAGCTCATCTTCCAAGCGATTCCGCAGGCGGTTCGCGTCGCGATTCCGGCGGGCATCGGTCTGTTCATCGCGTTCCTTGGCTTGCAGAATGCGGGCATCATCATTCCGAGCGAATCCACCGGCGTCACGCTGGCGTCCTTCAACCTGCTCGCACATGGCTGGAATGCAGGCGTTATGGCAATGATTGTAACCATCGTCGCGCTGCTGGCGATTGCCATCATGAGCCACCGCAACGTGAAAGGCTCCGTCCTGCTGGGCATTGTCGGCGGCACGGTGCTGTACTATGTGCTGGGTTTCCTGACGATTCCGAACTTCGGCGCGGACATCACGATGTCCAGCCCCTTCGCGGCGTTCAACGAATTCTTCTCCGGCGCGTTCGGCAAGGTCTTCACCGAGGGCTTCAACTTCGCGCCCTATGTTGAGGCGCACGGCGTGGCGAACACCATCCTCACCATTGCGACAACCGCGCTGGCGTTCTGCATGGTGGATATGTTTGACACCATCGGCACGCTGTACGGCGCTTGCGCGCGCGGCAACATGCTGACCAAGGACGGCGAAGTGCCGAACATGGACAAGGCGATGCTGGCGGATGCGATTGCGACCACCACGGGTGCAATCTGCGGCACGTCCACGGTGACGACGTTCGTCGAATCCTCCTCTGGCGTGGCGGAGGGCGGCCGTACGGGTCTGTCCTCGATGGTGACGGCGCTGATGTTCCTTGTCGCCATGTTCCTCAGCCCGGTGGCGCAGCTTGTTCCCGGCTGCGCGACGGCGGCGGCGCTGATTTACGTCGGCGTGCTGATGATGAACTGCTGCGTCAAGGACATTAAGTGGCTGGACGCGACGGAAGCTGTTCCGGCGTTCCTGACGCTGGCGATTATGCCATTCGCGTACAACATTTCCTACGGCATTTGCTTCGGCCTGCTGTCCTATGTGGTGATTAACCTCTGCACGGGCAAGGCGAAGAACATCAAGGCCGGTACTTGGGTGATTACGGCGCTGTTTGTGGCGATGCTGCTGCTGACGCACTAATTGACAAACAGAAAGACCGCTGCATGAGATGTGCAGCGGTCTTTTTGCGTCTTGGTTTTTATGCAGACTGCGCGGTGTCCCCAATCAACACGCGGGTACTGCATGAGCGTGTCACCAACTCAATCGCGCGGAAGGGTCAAGGGAGGAACTCCCTTGCAGGGTGCAGGGACAGTGTCCCTGCTGGGGTCAAGGGGCAAAGCCCCTTGGGTTCCCCCAATCAACACGCGGGCACAGCCTGAAAGTGTCACCAACTCAATCGCGCGGAAGGGTCAAGGGAGGAACTCCCTTGCAGGGTGCAGGGACAGCGTCCCTGCTGGGGTCAAGGGGCAATGCCCCTTGGGTCTCCCACTCTCACAGCTTCCCTTCGCGGTAGCGTGCTTCGGCTTCTGCCATGATTTTCTCGGTTGCGGAAACGCCGCAGCGGGATGCACCGGCGGCGCGGGCGGCGAGCACGGTGTCCAAATCGCGGATGCCGCCGGAGCCCTTCACGCGCACATGGTCGGAAACGGACGCGCGCATCAGCTTCAGGTCGTCGATGGTGCAGCCCTTTGTGCCGTAGCCTGTGGACGTTTTGACGAAATCAGCACCCGCCGCTTCCGAAAGTTCGCAGCAGCGCTTCTTCTGCGCGTCCGTCAGATAGCAGGTTTCCAGAATCACCTTGACAATCGCGTTCCGGCTGTGCGCAAGGTCGCAAATCTGCTTGATTTCATCCTGCACATACGCTTCGTTGCCGCGAATCATTTCGCCGATGTTGATGACCATGTCCAGCTCTTCGCAGCCTTGATCCAGCGCCAGACGCGCTTCGTCCACCTTAATCTGCGTGGCGTGTGCGCCGTGCGGGAAGCCGATGACGGTGCAGACCTTGACGTCGCTGCCGCGCAGCATTTCCGCCAAAATCGGCACATCGCAGGGACGCGCGCAGACGGACGCGGTGTTGTACTTGAGCGCCAGCTCGCAGCCGCGGCGGATATCATCCTCCGTCAGGAAAGGCTGGAGCGTGCTGTGGTCGAGCATACGGGCAATATCATGAGGGGTCAAAGACATAAGTTGTGCCTCCTTTGTGACCTTTCGCATCATCGGAAAGGTGCATAGTTTATTTATTCGCCATTCACCGCTTGACTTCCTGCTTTTTGGGCGGTATAGTGTTGATAAAGACTTTCATTCCCACGAAAAAGGAGGAATTATCCATGCCGAATCCCTATCTGCCGCTGTGGGAGTACATTCCAGACGGCGAACCGCGCGTGTTTGGCAGCCGCGTGTATGTCTACGGCTCGCATGACCGAGTCGGGCACGACCAATTCTGCGATTATGTGCTGAAGTGCTGGTCCGCGCCTGTGGACGATCTCAATCACTGGACAGATCACGGCGTTATTTTCCGCACGCGCGACACGTTCGACCATCCCGCCGACACCGACTGGACGAAGGAACACAACGAGCTGTATGCCCCGGACGTGGTGGAGAAGGACGGAAAGTATTATCTTTTCGCCTACATCATCGGCGCGAAGGGGTGCGTCGCTGTGTCCGACCGTCCCGAAGGCCCGTTCACGCTGCTGGGGCGCTACAAGTATACGATTCCGGATTCTGTGTGCGTCAACGGCTGGTTCATCGACCCCGGTGTGCTGGTGGATGATGACGGGCAGGTGTATATCGCGTGCGGCTTTGAGCACTCGTTCATCGCGAAGATTGACCCGCAGGACATGACGCATGTGCTGGATGACACCTATCTGGAGCACATCATCCCCTGCGAAGTGACGGAAAACGGCAGATTCACCGATCCCGATTCCCGCTTCTATGAGGCGGCGTCGCTGCGCAAAATCGGGGATACTTACTACTTCATTTATTCCCCCAAGCGCGGCAGCCGCCTTGCCTACGCCACGTCCGACAAGCCGATGGGACCCTACACCTACCGCGGCTACATCGTCGATAACGGCGTGGATTACCCGGCAGGCAACAACCACGGGTCTATCTGCCGCATTGGCAACCAGTGGTACATCTTCTATCACCGCATGACGAACGGTTCGGTGATGAGCCGCCGCGCGTGCGTGGAAAAAATCGAGATTCTGCCGGACGGCACGATTCCGCCGGTGGAGATGACGTCGCTGGGCTTCTCGGACGCGCTGAATCCGTATGAGGAGACGCCCGCGGAACTGGCGTGTGTGCTGAAGGGCGGCGCGCTGATTGCCGAGCGGACGCCGTTTGAGCGCGTCATCACGAACATCCAGGACGGCTGCGTCATGGGCTACAAGTATTTTGATTTCGGCGCGGATTACGGCAGCAAGACAATGCAGCTTTTCGCGGACGTGATGGGCTTCGGCTGCGCGTGCGACGTGCATGTGCGTTTGGACGCGGAAGATGGCGAGGAAATCGGCTGCTTCCACGTTGGGCGCGGCGCGGAGTGCATCAAGGCGCGCGTGAAGGCGGTCACGGGGCGGCACGCGCTCTACTTCGCTGTCACGACGCACTATTCCGGCTGGACGGGCGACTTCTTCGCCGGTCGCTGCCTGATGGAGTTCAAAAAGTTCGTGTTCATGAAGTAACCAGAGGCGCTGCCTCTGGACTCCGAAAGGGAGAATGAAACGGGACGAAGTCCCCTCCCTTGACCCTTCCGCGCGATTCAGTTGGTGACAACTGCATACAGTGTCCGCGTGTTTATCCCGGTTACAATGACAGCCCTCCCTGCCGTGTGACAGAGAGGGCTGTTTTGTGCTTATTGTGCGTCGTCGTGCGGTTCGCCGCCAACCGGGATGGCATCATCCGACAGTTCGGGCTTGTCCGCTTCGGCGGGTTCGGTTTCCTTCGGCGCTTCCGGTTCGTTCGCGGGTTCGGGGTCAGCCGAGGCTTCGGGGGCTTCCGGCGTTTCAGACGCTTCCGCTTCCGGCGCGTCAGCCGCTTCGGGCGTTTCCTTGCCCCAAATTTCCTGATAGTCCATTTCTTCCAGCTGATGGCGCAGTTCCGCACGCTGTTCCGGCGTCAGCTTCGAGATGTCAATCTCGCCGCGCTTCATCAGCCCGTCGCAGAACTCCTGAAGCCGACGCTTGATGTCGTCCGCCGTGTCCTGGCTGTTCCGGACAGTTTCCTGCCCTTTCTCCACCAGCGAGCGCGCCAGATCGCCGCCCTTTTCCACCAGAGACGCTGCCGCGCCGATTCCGCCGTACATGACGTTTTTCACAAATTTCTCCAGATCAGGCATGTTCGTCACTCCTTTCGTTCCACCTGACATGCTCAGTATACCCCATTTTTCCTTTGAATCGCAAGGGAAACAGATTAGAATTTGCTAAAAAACGCATGATGATGGTTACAACCGCAGCATGGCCGCTTCCACGAGCGTCTCCGCCGGTGTGTCGGGCGCGGAAAACCACCGCTGCCGATTTTCAGGCATCATTTGCTGCAGCGGCTTTTCTGCCCCGTCCGCCACGACGAAAATCGCCAGCTGCTCCCGTGCCTGCACTTGCATCAGCGCGTCGCAGAACGCCGGGCATGCCAGCATTTCCGGTTCAATCCGGTCGATGAGGATAGGCGTGCGCGTGCTGAACGTTCCGCACAACCCCGGTGCGGCGATTTCCTCCATCACCTGCGGCAGGAGCAGCCAGTCTTTTTCCGTCAGCCGGACGCGGCACAGCACGTCGTTCAGCCGCGGCTTTGGCGGCGGAAGCAGCAGGTGCAGCGCTTCGCCGCGCAGGCTGCCGCCAAGGTGCACGGGGGTCAACCGGAAGCCGGAAAACGGCACATTCAGCGCGTTCATAAGCTGTGCGGCGCTTGCCGAAGCCCCGTCTCCTGTCAGGTACAGCTGCTGCATCGGACGATTCCTCCATCATGGTCTTTTCGGGCACTAATTGACGGATTTTCTCTATGCTTTATTGTACCCGTTCGCATTCGTTTTGTCAAGCAGTGCATTTTTCCGCCGTATTTTCCGCGTGGGCAAAAAAACCGGAAAAGTACGGAAATACAAGGCTTTCAGCAGGATTTCCGCCGTTCAAAGTCGAATATCTTCCCTGTGCGTTTTCAAGCGCTGGAGAATTGTAAATAATCCGCCTGTTTGCTTGACACCGCCCTCGATTTGTAATACAATGTTAACAAACCATCTTTGCGCCTTGGCGCACGAACTTTGAGGTGAACCATTGATGAAGCACAGCTGGCATTGGATGCGGACTCTCCTGACGCTGACCCTCGTGCTGACGCTCTGCGGGCTGACTCCCGCCGCCGTCCCCGACGTGGGCTATGCGGAATCTGCTGCGGAAGGAACGACCGCCGCCGCCGCGTACGGCATGGCAACGGCGGATGATGTCATCGTCCGCAAGCAGCCGTCTACGAGCGCGAACTACTGGTTCCGCATCAATACGGGATTCGTCTGCGAAATCCTTGATACCGTCGTTCGCGGCGACACAACGTGGTATAAGGTCAACAGCACGCATCCGACCCCCAATGGGCGCACCTACATCGGCTATGTGCGCGCGTCGTTCTTCCGTCCGCTGACGGCGGAGGAAACAGAGGCGTACCTTGCCAGCGGCCGCGTGAATGTGACGGCGACCCCTGCCCCCGCGCAGACACCCGCGCTCACGCTTCAGCCTTCGGCGGATGATGCCCTTGTGACCGCCACGCCTGCCAGCGGAAGCGATTTTCCGTTCGATACCAGCATCATGGGCGGTACAACGTCGACCCCGCTTGTCTCGATGATTACGCCCACCCCGACGAACTCTCAAGTCACTTACGGTACAGGTGAAATCACCGCCAGCGGCACGAACTTCCGCGTTGCGCCAAGCCTGAGCGCTGGGGTCATCGGCAAGCTGAACAGCGGTACGGTGGTGACGCTGCTTACCATTCCGGATACAATTGACGAAAATCACTGGTATCAGATTCGCTACAACGGACAGGAAGGCTATATCCAGTCCAACTTTATCCGTGTGCTGACCGCGGCGGTGACGGCGACACCTCAGCCTTCCGTCTACGGCACGGTGAAGCTGCTGTATGACTCCGCGAACCTGCGCGACGCGCCCAACGGCACGACCCGCGCGCTCTGGCAGGGCAAGGGCTCGACGCTCTCCGTCGCTGGGGTTTCGCAGGATAAGGGCGGCTTTACCTGGTATCCGGTGTATTACGGCACGGACAACACAGTCTATTATGTCCGCTCGGACGTGGTGGAATACACAGCGGGCAGCGGCGTCATCAACACGCCCACGCCTACGCCGGCATCCGGCAGCGCTTACGGCTACGTCATCACCACGGCGGCAGGCGTCAACCTGCGCCTGAGCGCAGGCGGCGAAGTCATCGTGCAGGTTCCGCGCAATGTTGTGCTGACCTGCATCGGCGCGCCTGTCCAGACCTCTGGCAGCAGTTATCTGTGGTATTACGTCCGCTACAACAATCTGGCGGGATACATCCGCGGCGACTTCGTGCGCGTGTGCGACCAGAACGGCAATCCGCTGGGTGAAGCGACCGCTGCGCCTTCTGTTACAGCGACCCCTGCGGTCTATTCCGGCTATGTCAAGCTGACGAAAACCGGTGTCAACCTGCGTGTTTCTCCCGCGGGCAGGTCGCAGGGACAGTATGACATCGGGCTGATTCTCCCCATTGCTGGTGCAACGGTGTCCTCCGGGCGCTACCAGTGGTTCTGCGTTCGCACGCCCGACGGTAAAACCGGCTATGTGCGCTCCGACTGCGCCGTGCCGTGCGACCTGAACGGCAATCAGGTGACGGTCACGCCGACGCCCGCGCCGACCACGACCACGAGCATCAGCACCTACGGCTATATTCAAATTACCAAGCCCAGCACGAATCTGCGCCGCACCATCGGCGGTGAAACCATCCACCAGCTGGCGAAAGAGTCTGTCTGGCCGCTGATTGGCACAGTTATCACCACGAACGGCGTGACGTGGTATCCCGTCTCGGCGGACGGCTACACGGGCTTCGTGCGCGGCGACTGCGCCTACAAGCTCTCTGCCACGCAGGAAGCCAGCTACCTCGCGGGCAAGGGCATCCCGAAGGAAACACCTGCGCCTACGGGCAGCATTCAGCAGACCAATTATGTTCAGACGACGCTGGATTACGTCAACCTCCGCCAGACGGCCAGCCGCGACAGCAAGTCCGTCGCGAAGGTGCGCACGGGCACGGTGCTGGCGTTCAACGCCACGACCACGGCGGGCACGTCCACTTGGTACCGCGTTGTCTACAACTCCACGGAAGTGTGGGTGCTGGGCAGCTGCGTCAAGGTGATGACGCAGGCGGAATATCAGGAATGGCTGAACAAGAACCCCGGCGCGGCAACGCCTCAGCCTGACGCGGCGAAAGGCTACATCGTTACCACGCGTGACGGCGTGAACATCCGCGCCACCGCGAACGGCAGCAGCATTCTCACCCGCGTGAAGAAGGGAACGGTGCTCCCGTACTATACCGAGAATATCAAGGCGGGCAGCTACACCTGGTATCTCATCCGCCTGAGCAACGGCACGGAAGGCTACATCCGCTCCGATATGGTAAGCAAGAGCAACAATAACGGCGGTGCCCTGCCGACCGCGACGCCCGCGCCCACCGGCAGTCCCACCACGAAGCCGAGCGCAACCTACACCACCCTGCGCCTTGGCTCGACGGGCGACGCTGTAACCCGCCTTGTGCAGGAGCTGATCAATCAGGGCTACTATACCGGCAGCGTCACGAACGTGTACACCTCCGCGGTTCAGGCGGCGGTTCGCGCTTTCCAGAGCGCCAAGGGCTTGACGGTGGATGGCATTGCAGGCAAGCAGACGCAGCACGCGCTGTTCGGCACAGTTGAACCCGGCGCGGACGACTACACGGACTACAACTTCCAGTTCTACCCGGCAGAGAAGATTGACTGGTACACAGGCGGCATCCAGCAGCTGTGGGCGAAGGGCGCCAGCTACAAGATTTACGACGTGCGAACCGGCATCGTTTGGTGGGCGCGCCGCTGGGCGGGTTACAGCCACGCGGACATTGAGCCCGTGACTGCCGCCGACACTGCGCGCCTGTGCCAGATTTACGGCGTGAACAACGCGCAGGAAATCTGGGATAAGAACCTGTGGCAGCGCCGTCCCTGCCTGATTACCATTGGCAACAGGACGTTCGCGTGCTCCCTGTTCGGTATGCCGCACAACCCCGACGGCGATACCATCCCGGACAACAACATGACGGGTCAGATTTGTATGCACTTCACGAATTCGAAGGGTCACGAATCCGGCAAGGTGGATACCTACCATCAGCAAGCCATTGAGTACGCATGGCAGAACTGCCCGGCAGGACGCAAGTGACAAGGGGCGGCGCTGATTGACCTGCCCGCGCAATTTGCAGCGGCAGCAAAAGCGCAGGAAGCCATCCCAAAAGAAAAACGCGCCCGGCGAGTGGAGGAACAATAATCCTCCATCCGCCGGGCGTTTTGTTATACCACAGCCATGCCCTTTTCTTCCGTCAGGCGAAGAATCGCGCCGTCAATGCACTGCCCAATCTGCGTGCAAAGCCCAACTTGCAGCGCTTCGTCCTCTGCCAGCGCATCCCGAATCGTCTGCGCCATCTTTTTCTGATTGCTGTCGCTGAGCAGCCGCTGTTCATTCGCCGTCTTCCGCAGAAGTTTGGGGATGTTCATCTGCCGCATCAGCGGACGGGTCAGCTTGTCCAGCGCGGGACGGCTGACGAACATGGCAATCAGCCCAATTGCCGCGCCGATGACCAGCCCCACCGGGCCGGACGCAATCAGCGCGATCCCGCCGCCGCCGCAGAGGTTCGCCGCCATCATCGCGACGATAATATCCAGCAGCACCTCCATCAGCGGCATTTCCGGCATCGGCAGATTGTCCCGCATCGGCAAAGTGCTCGTTGTCACCATGGCTTGCCGAATCTGCAAGCGCTGCACATCCACGCCATACTGCTCGCAAAGGCGGTTGAGGTCACGCTGCACGTCCATCAGAATGTTGTCCAGCCACGGCGAGACCACTTCTGACAGCGCTGCGCTCCATTCCGGTGACATCAGCAGCGATTCCGCCCGCTTCTGGCACGCATCTTCCATGTCGCCCAGCGTTGCCGTTTCGCCCTGCCGCCACTTTCGGTATTCCGGCACGAGCACGCTGTCCGTCAGTTGACGCGCCATAGCGTCGGAAAGCTGCTCCGTCAGCGCGGGCATAGCGGACTGCACCTTCTGCTCCACCGCATCGCTTTCCACATATGCCGCGGCATCCGCCTTCAGCCGCCTGACCATTTCGTCCACATGCCCCGCGTACGCCAATCCGCGCGCAATGTCAAATTCCGGCGTGGCGGAAACGTGCAGCACGCTGTCCGGGAATGTCTCACGGCAAAGCTGCTGGAAGAACGTCATCCGCGACGCGCCGCCTGTCAGCAGGACGACCTTCGGCGGACGCTGCGCCGTCATTTGCTGCGCCATCAGCAGACAGTTCATCATCCGGCTGCGGAAGGATTCACCCTCCAATAGCGGGGACGGGCGCTCGCAGAGCTCTTCGACGATGGCGGCACTGATGGTGAGGTTCAGCACATGCCGCCCTTCGCAGAAAATCGTCTCGCGCCTCGTCAGCTCTTCGCCTGTGCCGAGCGTGAAGAACTGCTCCTTGAGCCGCCGCGCGGACAGCATCATCCGGCTCTTCCACGCGCTTTTTTCGCGCAGGATTTCCCGCACAAGTTCCGCTTCCTCTGCGCACAGCGCGTCTACTGCCCGCTCCAGCAGCAGCTCATCCAGCATACCGCCGCCCAGCTGCACGCCCATTGTGCTGACGGCGTACTCCCGCCCGTCGCAGACATACGCTAAATCCATGGTGGAGGAGCCAAGGTCAATCACCAGCGCGCAGTCCATCAGCGCCCGGCGGAGCGTTTCGTCCTCTTCCGCTGTCGACGCGGACAGGAATGCCGCCCGCGATTCTGGCACGATGCGCACATTGGGCAGTCCTGCGTCCATCAGCAGGGACGCATAGCGCGTGCGGTCGCTGTCCGCCCAATCCGCCGGACAGCCCACGATGAAGCTGACGTCTTCCGTCTCCATGATATGGCGGACGACGCTATGGTCTTGCAGGGCGGTCAGGACGCCTTTTGCGAAGGCGGCGACGGTCTGGTTGACGAAATCGCTGTTGGTGCGGAAGTTGCGCTTGAAGCAGACGCGGAGGTCTTCAGCTTGGGGGTTGTCGCTGGCAAGTGCGCCAACGACGGGATGACCGTCATAGCGGGCGAGGGCGGTGATGAAGCTGTTGCGCCCGTGGACAGGGAGGATAATAGGAGCGATGTGCTGGTCGGAATAGAGGGCGACACAGCTTTCACCGTCGCCCAGGTCAAAGCCAAAATAACGCATAATTCACCTCACTGGATAGGGATAAGGGGGATAATAAAGAGGAGAAACACGCGGAAGGGGCATGGAGAAGAAGCTAAGGCAATCGCGCGGAGGGGTCAAGGGCGTTACCCCTTCCTTAAATACAGTCCCCTCTGCTGCACAATCCCGTCCGCCTTCTGCACAATCGCGGGGCGGCGTTGCTGGGTGATGTCCGCGTCCATCACGTCATAAAACATCGCCGTTTCCGGCGCGTAGTCTACCGCTTCGCAGCCGACCGCATGCAACAGGCGTTTCGCATTCGACAGCGGCCACGAGAGCGCTTTTTCCTGATTCGCGTCGCCGTCCAGCCGGGCGTCCTGTGCCATTTCGTACAGCGAGGCATATAGCTCTGCTGCCGTTTCCGCGCCTGTGCTGATGATGGTAACGGATTCCTGCGCGAAAAGCGCTTCGATGGTCTGCGCGTCCAAAGCGATTCGCCCTTCTGCTTCCACCAAACGGCGGCGGAACTCAGGCTCATCCGCCACTGCAACAGGCTTGGGAGGCTTGCGGCGCATGGCGCTCACAATGCTCCCGATGGCGGCGCAGAGCGATACCGACTGCGCAACGATGCACAGCGCGAATCGCCCCATCCAGCCGCTGTTTTCCGGCGTCACGCAGTTGGGCAGCGTCAGCCAGAGCGCCAGCGCACCCAGATTCAGCACCGCGGCGGCGAGCGGGAAAATCAGCGGCTTCCAGTCCCGCTTTTGGGTGGCGGGAATTTCAGCGCGTACCAGTGTCATGGATTGCAGCGCGGCGGCTTCCCGCGCATAGAGCAGATGCAGCAGCTGCCGACGCGCAGGGTCGGTTTCGCTGGTTAGGCGCGCCTGCTCCGCAGTTTGCAGCTGCTGTACAGCGGCTTGCAGCATTTCTTCGGTCGATTTCATGTCGATTTTCTGCCTTTCGGGGGATGCTCTCCCCAATACAAGGGTACTGCATCTGACTTTCTTTGTCAAGTGCGGCGAAAAAAACAAGGATTTTCGGGATTTTTGCAGAATATTTCATTCGGTATGCTCTGAAAGGGCTTCCATGCGTAGAGAGAATGAGAAAGGCAGGGCAAATCCTATGGCGATGAGCGCCGAAGAAAGACAGCAAATGCTCCTGACGCAGCCGGTGGAGAAGATTATCCCGAAAATGGCGCTTCCCACCATCTGCTCAATGCTGATTACCTCCATTTATAATATGGCGGACACCTATTTCGTCAGCCAAATTGGCACGGCGGAAGCCACCGCAAGCGGCACATCCGCCTCCGCCGCCGTCGGCATTGTCTTTTCCGCAATGGCGATGATTCAGGCGCTGGCGTTCATGTTCGGCATGGGCAGCGGCACGAACGTCAGCCATCTGCTGGGCATGGGCAAGCGCAAGGAGGCGGAAGTGTACAGCGCGGTCGGCTTCTTTTCCGCAGTATCGGCGGGCGTGCTGATTGCGGTGCTGGGCAATGTGTTCAATGAGCCGCTGATGCGCCTGCTCGGCGCGACGGAGACCGCTATGCCGTATGCGCTGGACTACGCGCGGTATATTTTCCTCGCCGCGCCGTTCATGATGGGGTCGTTGTCAATGAACAACCTCCTGCGCTTTCAAGGCTTAGCGACGTATGGCATGGTCGGCATCATTTCCGGCGGCTTGCTGAATATGCTCCTTGACCCGCTGCTGATTTTCGTGTTCAACATGGGCATTGCGGGCGCATCGATTGCGACGGCAATTTCGCAGCTGACGAGCTTTGTCATCCTGCTGATGATGTGCAGCACGCACGCCGACGCCATCACGATTCATCCGCGCAACTACCGCCCAACGAAGCAGATGTACGCCAAAATCCTGAACAACGGTCTGCCGTCGCTGGGGCGGCAGGGCATCATGAGCGTGTCGACGTCGCTGCTCAACAATGCCGCGGCGGTCTATGGCGACCCTGCGATTGCGGCATTCGCGATTGTCAGCCGCTGCCTGAATTTCGTCAACTCCACCGTCGTCGGCTTCGGGCAGGGCTTCCAGCCGGTCTGCGGCTTCAATTACGGCGCGAGAAAATATGACCGGATGCACCGTGCGTTTTCCTTCAGCGTCAAGGTAACGACGATTGTGCTGCTGGTGCTGGGCGCGGCGGGCTTCGTCTTTGCCGAGCCGGTCGTCACGCTGTTCCGCCGCTCCGACCCGGAGGTCATCCGCATCGGCACGGAAACCTTCCGCGTTCAGATTCTGACCGTGTGGACGTGGGGCTTTATTACGCTGAGCAACATGTACACGCAGGCGATTGGCTACGGCATCCGCTCGACGATTCTGGCGGCGGCGCGGCAGGGCTTGTTCCTGATTCCGACGCTGCTGGTGCTGCCGAACGTGTGGGGGCTGCGCGGGCTGGAAGTCTGCCAGCCGCTGGCGGACGTGCTGACGCTTGCCCTTGCCGTTTGGATGATGACGAAGGTCATTCGTGCGCAGAAGGCGCAAATGGCGCAGGAAACCGCGTGAAGCCCTTGCAAATCGCATGACAGAATGGTATAATAGCCCTTGCGATTGACCCCATTTTGTGCGAAATTGAAGGGAGCAGCCTTTATGAAGCAGATTACATCCGCCCAGCTGCGGGAAATGTTCCAGCAGTTCATGGAGTCCAAGGGACATCATCGGATTCCCTCCGCCTCCGTTATTCCGGAAAATGACCCGACCGTCCTGTTCACCACCGCCGGTATGCACCCGCTTGTGCCGTACCTGATGGGTACGCCCCACCCCGCCGGCACGCGCCTGACCGACGTGCAGAAGTGCATCCGCACGGGTGATATTGACGACGTGGGCGACCCCAGCCACCTGACCTTCTTTGAAATGCTGGGCAACTGGTCGCTGGGCGACTATTTCAAGAAGGAAATGATTCCGTGGAGCTGGGAATTCCTGACGAGCGAAAAATACCTCGGTCTGGACCCCGACAAGCTGGCGTTCACCGTCTTTGAGGGCGACGAGGACTGCCCTCGCGACGAGGAAGCCGCCAATCTTTGGCGCAGCTGCGGCGTGAAGGATGACCACCTGTTCTATCTGCCGAAGGAGCACAACTGGTGGGGCCCGGCGGGCATCACCGGCCCGTGCGGCCCGGATACCGAGATGTTCATCATCACCAAAAAGCCCTGCGGCCCGAACTGCTCGCCTGCCTGCCACTGTGGCGCGTATCTGGAAATCTGGAACGACGTGTTCATGCAGTACAACAAGCAGAAGGACGGCACGTTCATTCCGCTCAAGCAGAAGAACGTCGATACCGGCATGGGTCTGGAACGCACCATCTGCGTGCTGACGGGCAAAAAGACCGTCTATGAGACGGACGCCTTCACCGACATTCTGGCGAAGATTGCCGAACTGTCCGGCAAGGAGTACGGCGCGGATGAGGAAACGACCAAGGCGTTCCGCATCATTGCCGATCACATGCGCACGTCCACCTTTATTCTGGGCGACGACCGCGGTGTGTCCCCGTCCAACACGGATCAGGGCTATATTCTCCGCCGCCTGATTCGCCGCGCGGTGCGCTACGGGATGCAGCTCGGTATGCCCGACGGCTTCACCTGCGAAATCGCGAAGGTTATCATCAACCAGTACAAGAATGCGTATCCGGAGCTGGAGCGTAACGCGGCATTCGTCATCGATCAGCTGACGCTGGAGGAAGGCCGCTTTGCCCGCACGCTGAAGCAGGGCAACAAGGAGTTCGACAAGGTGGCGTCCCGCGCGGCGGATGGCAAGATTGACGGCGAGACGGCGTTCCACCTCTACGACACCTACGGTTTCCCGATTGAGATGACCGTGGAACTGGCGAAGGAGCGCAATCTGACGGTGGATACCGCCGGATTTGAGGAAGCGTTCCGCAAGCATCAGGAGCTGAGCCATCAGGGCGCTGAGCAGAAGTTCAAGGGCGGTCTGGCGGACACGAGCGAGGAAACCGCGCGCCTGCACACCGCGACCCACCTGCTGCACGCGGCGCTGCGCAAGGTGCTCGGCGACGAAGTGGCGCAGAAGGGCTCGAACATCACGGCGGAACGTCTGCGTTTCGACTTTTCCTTCGGCCGCAAGGTGACCAAGGACGAACTGGCGCAGGTCGAAAAGATGGTCAATGAAGCGATTCAGGCGAAAGTGCCGGTTGTGTGCGAAGAGATGACCGTACCGGAAGCGAAGGAGAAGGGCGCAATCGGCCTGTTCGAGTCCAAGTACGGCGAGAAGGTTCGCACCTACAAGATGGGCGATTACTCCTTTGAAATCTGCGGCGGCCCCCACGCGCAGAACACCGGCGATTTGGGCACGTTCAAGATTCAGAAGGAAGAATCCTCTTCCGCCGGCGTCCGCCGCATCAAGGCGGTTCTGATTCCCGACCAGAAGTAACCAGAGGCGCTGCCTCTGGACTCCGCCAAAGGGT
>ULQJ01062043.1_pt1 | contig 15520 bp, 14 predicted proteins | sample 1954331 | NCBI WGS metagenome assembly ULQJ01 (sample SAMEA4835651, study PRJEB28245) | human gut metagenome | biome: gut microbiome; material: fecal sample | place: Denmark | collected 2008 | reverse complement strand
TGCGCCCGGGCGTACTCCAGCTTCTTCCGGCTGAGCTCCACACTGGTGGACTGCTTTCGGCCGTTGGACGCGCGGATGGTCGTGCCGTCCAGACACAGCGTCTCGCCATCCATGATCTTCATCTCCCGGCACGAGCGGGCGAAGACGACGAATATCCTTTTGAGCAGCTTCCGGTGCGCCATGCGGAAGTCCGCGATGGTTCGGAAGTCCGGCTGCAGCCGGTTCAGCAGAAACCACAGCTCCACGTTCCGCCCGCACTCCCGCATGAGGTTCCGGGACGAGCGGATTTTGTTCATGTAGCCGTAGAGATACAGCTTCAGCAGGTCGCCGGGATGGTACGCAGGCCGGCCCGTCCCCGCGGGCACGGCGTGGCGAAACCCCATTTCCTCCAGATCCAGGCTGTCCACAAACACCTCGATGAACCGCGCCGGGCTGTCCCGCGCCACCTCGTCCTCGATGCTCCACACGCCCATGGTCATCTGGCGACTGTCCGTTCCCGCGACATTCCTCACGAAATCCCCTCCCTTGACGAGCGCTTCCTGTACTTGTATAATTCGACATGAAGGGCGAAAATCCTTTTGGTTTTGGAGAGTTTCTCCATGGTTGCAAGCGGGATTCTGATTGCGTTTTCAGACGTGCTGACCACAGTTCATCTGAATACACAGTTTTCTGGCGGATATTTTATGCCTTCCATACAAAAACCGCCCGTCCAGAGCCCAAAATCGCGAAACGTGAAAGGATGAAAAGTGATGAACCAGAAGCGTCTGCACCTGCTGCTGGGAATTGGCGGAATTTACCTCGCGCTCCTGACGATCTATCTCTGTCTTGCCGCTGGCGTGCTGCTGGTCAGCACGCTGCGCAGCATGATCCAGATGGACATGTTCGATTTTCAGCGCTGGAGCCTGCAGAACGCCATGCCGCTCTATATCGCCATGGCGCTCAGCGTGCTGAGCGGCCTTGCAAAGCTGCTGAGCGGCGTTCTCGGCGCGCTGTGTCTCTTCTCCCCGCCCACCGAAAAGCGTCTTCAGCGCCTGGGCGTGGCGCTCTGCACAGTGCAGGCGCTGGAAATCCTGTGCGACTGGCGCTGGGGCCGTCTGTCGCCGCAGTCCGTCCATTATTCGACCTTCGCCTACCTCCTGCGCATCGCCTTGATCTGGCTCATCGCCTGGGGCTGGAAGCGGCGGGACGAGGCAAAAGAGCCGGGACGCTTCCCGTTTCTGCGCGAGTTCGCCCTCTGCCGCGGCGATGGAAGGAACTCGGACTGAAGCCATTTTTTCCTCCGGAAATGCCGAAGAGGAACCTCCGCTCCCCTATGGCCGCAGAAATCTCCGCTTTCTTCATCAAGAAGAGCTGCAAAAGCGGCGGCATACATTCGCGTATGCGTCCGCTTTTGCAGCTCTTCCTTTCTTATAGCGTTTTCAAAGCCCTCTCTTTTTCGCCAGACCGTATTCGGCGACCATCACCGCCGCCAGATCGCCGATCTGTTCTCCGGTCTGTGCGGGCAGCACCCGAAGGCCTTCCACCGTCTGCGCCAGCGCCTCGCGGCGAAGGGCGCGCCACATGGCCTCGCGCAGCAGCTCCTCGCAGCGGACGTACACACTGCCGATGACGATGGTCTCCGGGTTGAGCACGTCCGCCAGCAGCGCCAGCGCGCAGCCGAGCTTTTCGCCCGCGGACTCGAATACCTGCCGCGCGTATGCGTCGCCGTCCTTGGCATAGCCGGCCAGCGCGCGCGTGCTCATCTCCTCGTCCGTCTCGCTCCACGCCGGATGTTCGCCGCGCTCCGCCCATCCCCGCCGCATGCGGCAGGCCAGCCGCGCGATGCCGCCGCCGGAGCAGAAGCCCTCGAAGGAGCCGGCTTTGCCGTAGCCCACCGGGCCGTCGGCCGCCAGACGCACGTGCCCTATCTCGCCGGCCATGTCGCAGCGGCCGCGCAGCAGCCGGCCCTCGGCGATGATTCCCGCGCCCATGCCGGTGCCCATGGTCAGAAAGACCATGTTCTCGCTGCCGCGCCCCGCGCCCATCCTCCATTCCACCAGCGCGCAGGCGTTGGCGTCATTCTGCAGAAAGGCGGGCACGCCGAATTCCTCCTCCAGCATGCGCACCAGCGGAACGTCGTCCCAGCCGGGCAGATTGGGCGGCGACTGAATCACGCCCGTGCGCGAATTCAGCGGCCCGCCGCAGCTCACGCCGATGGCCTCCACCGGCCGATCCGAGGCGGCGATGGACGCGCGCACCGCGTCAAACAGCTGCCTGCGCGCGTATTCAAAGCCCCGCTCCGTGTGGGTGTCGAATCGAATTTTCTTCAGAAGCTCTATTTCTGCGCCGGAATCCGCCGTCAGCACGGCGCATTTCGTGCCGCCAATGTCCAATCCGATGATTCTATGCATGTTCCTCATCCGTTCATCTGCTTTTGTAAATTAGTTTAACATAAAACAGCAGATTCGTCAAGACAAAATCGCTTTGCATGCATTCTCACCACGCAAAGAGCCGCCGCGCGATCTGCGCGGCGGCTCTCAATGGATTCATATTTCCGCTTGGTTCATCCTTAGGGTAACACCGCACAAATGAGGCGGTTGGCCGACGAATGGATTTTTCGTCAGATGCAAATGCAAATTCCGAAGGTTTACTGGAGGTAAATCGAGGAATCTGCATGCCGCAGATGGCGGAAAAGACAGCGCCTGACGCACCGCCGAATTGGGCGGTGTTGCCTCAGTTCTTCCGAACGGTCAGCGTGGCCTTTTCGCCGTTGATGTTCCATTCCTTGGCGTAGCCGCCCTCCAGCGCGCCCTCGGTCATGGACGTGGCCAGCACGCTGTCGGAGACCGCCGCGGCGTTCTTCGCCAGCACGGCCGCCAGCTTCTCGGTGGTCTGATAGGAGACGCTGATGCGGTCCACCACGCCGAAGCCCGCCTCCTTGCGCATGGTCTGCAGCTTGGAGATGACCTCGCGGACGTAGCCCTTCTCGATCAGCTCGGGCGTGAGGTTGGTGTCGATGACCACGGTCATGCCGCCGTCGCTCTCGGCCACGAAGCCGGGCTTCTGGGCGGGGGAGATCAGACAGTCGTCCCTGCTCAGCTCCACCTCGGCGCCGTCGATATCGAACTTCACGGTCTCGCCGCGCTCGAAGGCATCCACGTAAGCGCTGCCGTCGACCTCCTTCAGGTGCGCGCCGATTTTGCCCAGGAGCTTTCCGTACTTCGGGCCCAGCGTGCGCATCTGGGGCTTGATCTGATAGGTGGTGAAGGCGCGCGCGTCGGAGATGAAGCGAACCTCTTCCACGTTCAGCTCGTCGCGGATGAGCTGCGCGAACTCGTCGCTCATCTGCGCGCCCTTGACGTAGAGCGTGCCCAGCGCCTGACGAACCTTGATGTTGGCGGTGCTGCGGCAGGCGCGGCCCAGCTGAACCGCGTCGGCGACCTCCTCCATCTCGTCCTCCAGCGTCCGGTCGATCTTCGCCTCGTCATAGCTCGGGAAGTCGCACAGATGCACGGATTCCGGCGCGCCCTCGATGTTGCCGACCACGAGGTTGCGATACATGGACTCGGCCATGAAGGGAATGTACGGCGCGCAGATCTTGCTCAGCGTCACCAGCACGGTGTAGAGCGTCTCGTAGGCGGCCTTCTTGTCGCCGGTCCACTCCTTGCCCCAGAAGCGCTGCTTGCTCAGACGGACGTACCAGTTGGACAGCTCGTCCACAAAGCTCTGGATGGCGCGGGCGGTCTCGGTGATCTTATACTCGGACAGGCCCTCGTCCACGTACTTCACCAGCGAATTCAGCTTCGACAGCGCCCATTTGTCCATCAGCGTGAAGTCCTCTTCGTCGGCCTTCAGCTCGGCGGGCTTGTAGTCGTCGATGGCGGCGTACATGGTGAAAAACGCGTAGGTGTTCCACAGCGTGCCCATGAACTTGGACTGCATCTCGCTGACCAGCTCGGCGGAGAAGCGGGTGGGCAGCCATGGCGCGCCGTTGGCGTAGAAGTACCAGCGAACCGCGTCCGCGCCCTGCTTGTTGAGCACCTCCCATGGGTCGACCACATTGCCCAGATGCTTGCTCATCTTCTTGCCTTCCGCGTCCTGCACGTGGCCCATGACGATGCAGTTCTTAAACGGCGCGCGGTCGAAGATCAGCGTGGAGATGGCCATCAGCGTGTAGAACCAGCCGCGGGTCTGATCAATGGCCTCGGAGATGAAGTCCGCCGGGAAGTTCTCGTTGAATACGTCGGCGTTCTCGAAGGGATAGTGCCACTGGGCGAAGGGCATGGAGCCGGAATCGTACCAGCAGTCGATGACCTCGGGCGTGCGGCGCATCTTTTTGCCGCACTTGGGGCAGGTGAGCGTCACCTTGTCGATGTAGGGGCGGTGCAGCTCGATGTCCTCGGGCACGTTATCGCCCAGCTCGCGCAGCTCGGCGCGGGAGCCGATGACGTGCATGTGGCCGCATTCGCAGACCCAGACCGGCAGCGGCGTGCCCCAGTAGCGCTCGCGGGACAGGCCCCAGTCGATGACGTTGTCCAGGAAGTTGCCGAAGCGGCCCTCCTTGATGTTGTCCGGCAGCCAGTTGACGGTGCGGTTGTTGGCCATCAGCTGATCGTGCATCACCGTCATGCGGATGAACCACGTGGAGCGCGCGTAGTAGATCAGCGGCGTGTCGCAGCGCCAGCAGAAGGGATAGTCATGGGTGAAGTAGGGTGCGTCCACCAGCTTGCCCTCGTCCTCCAGCTGCTTGAGAATCATCGGGTCGGCCTTCTTGACGAAGACGCCCGCCCACGGCGTGCCCTCGGCCATCTCGCCCTTGGGCGTGACCAGCTGCAGGAAGGGAATGTGGTTCTCGCGGCCGACGCGGGCGTCGTCCTCGCCGAACGCGGGTGCCTGATGAACCACGCCGGTACCGTCGGTCATGGTGACGTAGTCGTCGGCCACCACCGTCCAAGCGTTGGCGGCGTTGGGATCGCCCTTGACCGCCTCGGGCTGGAAGTCGAACAGCGGCTCATAGCGCGTGCCCACCAGCTCGCTGCCGGGGAAGGTGGTCTTGTTGGTGATTTCCTTTTCGCCCAGAACCTTCTCGATCAGCGCGTCGCCCATGATGATGGTGCGGCCCTCGCAGTCGAATCTGGCGTAGGTCTCGTGGGGATTGACGCACAGCGCCACGTTGCTGGGCAGCGTCCAGGGCGTGGTGGTCCAGGCGTAGATGTAGGTGTTGTCCTGACCGACGACCTTGAAGCGGACGACGGCGGAGCGCTCCTTGACCTCCTTGTAGCCCTGAGAGACCTCATGGCTGGAAAGCGCGGTGCCGCAGCGCGGGCAGTAGGGCACGATCTTGTGGCCCTTGTAGAGCAGGCCCTTCTCGGCGATCTTCTTCAGCGACCACCATTCGGACTCGATGTAGTTGTTGTCATAGGTGATGTAGGGATTCTCCATGTCCGCCCAGTAGCCCACGCGCTCGGACATGCGCTCCCATTCGCCCTTGTATTTCCAGACGGACTTCTTGCACTCCTTGATGAAGGGCTCGATGCCGTACTGCTCGATCTGATCCTTGCCGTCCAGACCCAGCAGCTTTTCCACCTCCAGCTCCACGGGCAGACCGTGGGTGTCCCAGCCGGCCTTGCGCAGCACCTTCTTGCCCTTCATGGTCTGATAGCGCGGAATCAGATCCTTGATGGCGCGGGTTTCGATGTGGCCGATGTGGGGCTTGCCGTTGGCCGTCGGCGGGCCGTCGTAAAACGTGAATACGTCGTTGCCCTCGCGATGGTCGATGGATTTTTTGAAGATGTTGTTTTCGTTCCAGAAGCGAATGACCTCCTGTTCGCGCGCCTGCGCGTCGAGAGCCGGAGAAACCTTCTCAAACATGACCTTTCCTCCATTTCGTGTTCCGTGCGTAAAAAAACAGCCTTCCTCCCAGCTTCTGGGACGAAGACTTCGCGGTACCACCCAAATTGACGCTTTCGCGTCCGCTCGTGCTCGCTTTAACGGGCGAAACCCGGCGGCGTCTACCGGCCCATGGGGCGTTCGAGCCGCTGCTCCGGGGTGATTCCCCTCTGCCGCCGCCGTCCGGACTCTCACCATGCTCCGGCTCGCTTTGCGGCGCGGGACAAAGGGCGCTCCCCATCCGCGCGTTGATGTTTCCACCGGCTTTTGCCGGAATCATTCTTATTATATACCGCTTTTCCGCCGTTGTAAAGCCCTCGGACGTTAAACCTTGTGCCGGGCAAAGGGGAAGCGGCGGCCTTCGCCCACGGCCTGCGCCTCGCGCAGCGCCCGGGCGTACTTGGCCGAGCCGGGATTCTGATGCGCCGCCACGGACAGATAGATCAGCGCCTTCTTCGTCTCGCACAGCCGCATCAGCACCGCGCCGAACAGATAGTTCCATTCCGCGCAGCGGGTGGAGATGTCCATGAGCATCCGGCGCGCGGAGAGAAAATTGCCGTCGTCAATGAGCTCCTGCACGCGTTTCAGCGCCGCGCTCTCGGCCTCCTCGCCGGAAGCGGCGCGCTTCAGCCTGTTCAGACACGCCCGATAGGCCGCGTTGATCTCGGCCATCTTCTCGTTCGCCCAGTCGCGCTCCGGCCCCTGCGCAAAGCGGTCGGGATGCCAGCGGCGCGCCAGCGCGTGATACGCCGCGCGGATGTCGTCGCGCGTGGCCGTGACCGGAATTTTCAAAACCTCATATCCGTTCAAGGGGCTCACCTCGGAAATAAAATACGGAAAAGATCGAAAGAATATGCAGATTATAGCATCTGCGGCGGCGCGCTGTCAAGTGCAGGACAGTTAAGCGCGCCGCAGCGGAGGTTACATATAATGATACTTCTCGCGCTTGCCGAACAGGAACGCCAGCGACACCGCGAAGGCGGGAATTTCCGCCGCGGCGATGGACCACCAGACGCCGTCCACGCCGAATAGATTGGGCAGGATTAGCACGGCCAGCATCTGGAAAACCAGCGTGCGCAGGAAGGACACCGCCGCCGAGATCGCGCCGTTGTTCAGCGCCGTGAAGAAGGACGAGATGAAGATGTTGAAGCCCGAGATGAGGAAGGTCAGCGAAAACAGCCGGAAGGCGTGGACAGTCATCTGCAGAAGCTCCGCGTCGTAGCCCACGAACACCTTCGCCAGCGGCTCGGCCAGCAGATAGGCCGCCACGGTCAGAATCGCGCCCGCCGCCGCCGTCAGCGCCGCGCTCTTTTTCAGCATGCTCTTCAGCTCCGCGTGGTTTTCCGCGCCGAAATGGAAGCTGACAATGGGCGCGCTGCCCACGGCGTAGCCGATGTAGATGGCGATGAAGATGAACTGAACGTACATCAGCACGCCGTAGGCCGCCACGCCGTTTTCGCCGGCGAAGCGCAGCAGCTGGAAATTGTACAGCATGCTCACCAGCGAGCCGGAGATGTTGCTCATCAGCTCGGACGCGCCGTTGAAGCAGGCCTGCCCCATGGCTCTCCATTCGATCCTCGCCCGCACCAGCCGAAGCCGGCTGGTGTTGGGCCGGGCGAAGTAGATCAGCGGGAACACACCGCCCACGCACTGGCTCAGACCCGTGGCCAGCGCCGCGCCCTCCACGCCCCAGCCGAAGCCGGCGATAAACAGCGCGTCCAGCGCCATGTTGGTCACGCCCGCCGCCACGGTGGCGTACAGGCCCAGCTTGGGCTTTTCCGCGGCGATGAGGAAGGCCTGAAACACATTCTGAAGCATGAACGCCGCGTTGAAGGCCAACACCACGCGCCCGTACCGCACACAGTCGACCAGCATCGCGTCCGTCGCGCCCAGCAGCCGGGAGATGGGCTCCATCAGCGCCACGCCCAGAATCGACAGCACCAGACCCGACTCCAGCGTCAGCTTGATGAGCATGGAGAAATAGCGGTTGGCCGTCTCGTCGTCGCCCGCGCCCATGGTCTTGGCCACCAGCGCGCTGCCGCCGGTGCCGATCATGAAGCCGAAGCCGCCCAGAATCATCAGAAAGGGCATGACCAGATTGATGGCGGCGAAGGGCGTCTTGCCCACGAAATTGGACACGAACAGGCCGTCCACCACGCCGTAGATGGACGTGAATACCATCATCACGATGGACGGAAGCACAAACCGCAGCAGCTTGCGGATGGTGAAATGGTCGGAAAGCTGAATTTTCATGCGTTTTCTCCTTCGTCGTTTTCGCCGGACAGCAGGCTGGCCCGGGTGGTCTCCTCGCGCAGCGCCTCCATATACATCCGGTCCAGGCGCAGATACTCCTCCTGCCGCGGGCCCAGCGCGTTCAGCGCCCGCGTCTCAGCGGCGAAGAGAGCGTCCACCGTGCGCTCGGCCAGCGCGCGCCCCTTTTCGCCCAGAAACACCCGCTTGCCCCGGCGGTTCTCCGCCGGGCGCAGCTCCAGCACGCCTTCGCGCTCCATCTTCTTCAGCGCGCTGTTCACGGTCTGCTTGGGCATGAACATCCGGTCGCACAGCTCGCGCTGGGTCAGCTGTCCGTCGGCCTCGCGCACCGCGTAGAGAATCCAGAACGCGCCGTCGGAGAAGCCCAGGGCCTTCGCCGTCTGATGATAGACCTCGTCCATCTCCCGATGCACGGCGTTGAGCTGCGCCAGATGCGCGCTGAGCTGAAATTCGCCCATAGTTGTTCCTCCTTTTGGGCTCATATTACACGATTATAGTCCGACATCGGACTATAGTCAAGCGTATTTTCTGCAAAGTCCGCCGAAAACGCGAAAAGGATTCGCCACTTTTTCGCCACATTTTGTCCCGGTAATATTTTCCAAAAGATGAAATATATTTCAGTTCTGTTTCGCTTTGCGCACAAATGCCGCTATTTTTTCATTTTTCTCCGGTCTTACGCTATAATATAGAAGATTGCAAAGGTTTCGGAGGTTTTTTATGCCTGAAAATATGACAAAAAAGCGAAAGGCCGCGGCGGCGCGGAAGGCGCGCAGACGGCGCAGGCAGCGCCGCCAGCTGATGCTCACGAGCCTGTTCCTGCTGGTCTGCGTCGGCGCGTTTGCCAGCCTTTCGCTGCTGAACCGCAGCACGCCGGACAGGGCCGAGACACAGCAGTGGTACGTCGCCGACGGCGAGATGCAGATTCTGGCCGCGCCGGCGGCGGGCACGCTGGACAGCCGCACCGGCGCCGCGGACACGCTGGACAATCGCACCAGCGCTGCGGACACGCTGCCATTCATGGCTGCCACCGCCGAGCCGACGGCGCAGCCCGCCGCTGAACCCACGGCGGAGCCCGAGCCCACCGCCGAGCCGCAGGGCATGCACTTCTTCTCCGCGGTCGCGCCGCCCGAGGAGAGCGCTGCGCCGATGGAGACGCTTGCCCCTGAGGCGACGCTCGCGCCCGGCGACGCGGAGATCACCATCACCGCTGTGGGCGACTGCACGCTGGGCGGCGACATTCCCACCGGCGCGTACAAATCCTTCGCTTCCTATTATGACCAGTACGGCCCGGACTATTTCTTCGCCAACGTGCGCGAGCTGTTCGCGAGCGACGATCTGACCATCGTCAACCTCGAGGGCCCGCTGACCACCAGTGAGAAGATTCGCGGCCGCAAGTTCAACTTCCGCGGTCTGCCGGAATACGTGAGCATTCTCTCCGGCTCCAGCGTGGAGATCTGCAACGTGGCCAACAACCACGCGCTGGACTTCGGCATGGACGGCCTGCTGGAAACCGCCGACGTGCTGGAAGGCGCCGACATCGGCGTGAGCGGTTTCGGGCGCATGTACTACACCGACGTGAAGGGCGTGCGCGTGGGCTCGCTGGGCTTCACCGAATGGGACTTCACTCAGAAGCAGATCGAAGCGGCCGTGCGCACGGCGCGGGAGAGCTGCGACCTGCTCATCGTGTCCATCCACTGGGGCGACGAGGGAAGCCACACGGCCACCTCCGCCCAGAAGCGTCTGGGGCGCGCCATCGTGGACGCGGGCGCGGACGTGGTGCTGGGCACCCATTCCCACGTCTATGGCGGCGTGGAGCTGTACAACGGCAAGTACATCGTCTACAGTCTCGGCAATTTCTGCTTCGGTGGCAACCGCAATCCCCGGGACAAGGACTGCATGATCTTCCAGCAGACCTTCCGCCTATCCGCGGACGGCGCGGTGGAGGACGCGGGCATCAACCTGATTCCCGCCCGCGTGTCCTCCTCGGACAGCACCAACGACTTCCAGCCGAAAATTCTCGGCGCGGAAGCCGGTCAGAAGCTGCTGAACAAAATCGGAAAGGTCTCTTCGGTGAATCCGGCCAGCGTGCTGTGGATGTCGGACAGCTATCCGACCCGCGTGCTGTCGGCGGCGCAGGAGGGATGAGCGAATCGCCCGGTCTTTCGAAAGAGAACGGGCGATTTTTTTTACGAAATCGAGTGAACTTGCTTAATACTTTCTTCGTCTAATGGGAGAAAATTCCATTCGGAGGAGGAGAGAACATGAAGAGATGGCTGGCCGGACTGCTGGCGCTGCTGCTGGTCGCGGCGGGAGCGCTGGCCGAGGAGGCGAATTCCGCCCGGGAATACGCGCAATGGCTGGAGAGCGCGCTGCCGGGCGCGGCGTTTGAGGACGCGGAGCTGACCGTGCCGTGCGTGGAGGCGCTGTCCGAGGCCTACGATTTTGTCGGGCGGTCGGACGCGGTTTACGGTTCCTACATCTGCGGCGTGCGCCGGGTGAACGCCGACGCGAAATGGCGCGTGGAGACGGAGTTTTCGCCTGACGGAATCGAAGAGACGCTGCTGGACGAAAACGGCGAGGAGCGCTTTCGATTCTCCGTCGACGACCTCGTCCGGGTCTCCTTTACCGAGGACTGCCGCGCGCTGGTGATTCCCATGGAGAATTCCAACGGCGAGGTGCTCCGCGCCATGAGCCCCGGGGGCCGCGCGCAGCTGGCATGGCGGGCGGAGAAGGGCTTCGACGCGGAGGATCTCTCCCGGCCTCAGCTGGTGGTGGAGGTGCACAATCTGGACAGCTGGACGGCCGGCGCGACGGATCAGCCCACGGGCTTCTGCCTGAACGTGGACGAGCCCGACGATCTGCTGGGCGAGGAATCGCTGCCCCGTGCGGAGGCTTTGGAGAAGTTCGCCATGATTCCCATCGGCGCATATCTCCGTCAGCCGGACGGCAGCTATTGGGAGCTGGTGCTGAGCGCGGACGGTCAGAAGGGCGTGCTCGCCGAGGACAGGCTGTATCTGGCCGGGCCGGGCTTCGACCGGCTGCTGGATCGCGCCGAAGCCGTGCTGGGCTATCGCCCCGGCGACATGGATTTCACCGAAAAGCAGAGCGTGCGCGCCGTCTGCCGGTGGCAGTCGGGAAGCGTGCGCGTGGACAACGGCGGCGAGGAGCGGCAGCAGGCGTGGGACGCGGGCGAGCTGGTGCTGACGGACGCGGAGAAGCTGCGCGCGCTGGACGCGATGCTCGCGGGTGCGGACTTCACCGTCGGCAGCGTGAACTGTCCCTCGTCCTTCTTCCTGACGCTGGAATACGCCGACGGAAGCAGCGCGTCGCTGGCCGTGGCCGTCAATTCCTTCGACCTGTTCTTCTATCGGGGCGTGCTCTTCGAGATTGACGACGCGGAGGCGTTCATGAGACTGCTCGATCTGAAGAACAGCGAGTTCTATCGGGCGAATTATCTGATGGGCGCGGACACGAAAAATGGCACGGTCAGGCGCGTCGTCAAATGTCAGTCCTACATCTCCCTGAGAGAATCGCCCTCTGTGAAATCGGACAGACTGGCGAAGATTCCGCTGGGCGCGTATGTAACCAGCTTCGGCAGCAACGGCGACGGCATGGAGTATGTGTGCTACGACGGGCAGTACGGCTATGCGCTGTCGAAGTACCTCGCGGACGACTTTCAATAGGACGGCTCGGAGGAAGTAGAGAAATTCCCCTTTGAGGGAGAGATTTCGGACGCGATTCTTCTGGAAGAGGGGACAGTTTCAGTATACGAGGAACCGTCTGAGGGCGCGAAAGAAATCGGCAGAATCAATGCGCCGGGGATCATCGTCATGGGCGAGACCTGCGGCGCTCCTTCCGAGAATTCGTCGGCGGAGAATCCTTGGGGAACGGAAGGATATTCCCGCGTCGAATGGTGGGATTCCGCCGCCAATGCGATGCGCAGCGGCTGCATAAAGGATTCCGAATTGTCCGAATGCGCCGTGTCGCCTTCGACGCAGTGGGATTACGCCGTTACCGGATACATTGGAAAGACCACGGAGGAGAACGCCGAGCTGCGCGGCGGCCCGCAGAACGACGCGATCCCGACGGCAGCGCTGAAAAAGGGAAGCCACCTCTATGTTCTGGGAAGCGCGGAGGGCGATTGGCTGTACGTCAGCGACTATCCGTTCAGCTCCTATCTGGACGATGAGAGAAGTCAGGAGGAGCATGAGGAAGGCTGGATTCAGAAATCCGCACTGGAGATCGTCGGAAAGTGGTAAAAAACGGGGAGTACTGCAGGCGCAGTACTCCCCCGTCTTTGTCGCGAAATTCTCACATGCTCAGCCGCCGGGTCATCTGCTCAGGGTCAAAGGCGTAGGCCATGGCGGTTTCGCGGGTGATCGCGCCCTCCCTGTACAGGCGCAGAATGTCCGCGTCCATGGTGGTCATGCCGTCCTTCTGGCCGTTCAGGATGGTGTTGTTCAGCTGATGGGTCTTGCCCTCGCGGATCAGCGTGCGAATGGCCGGATTGGCCAGCATGATCTCGAATGCGGGCACCATGGTGCCGTCGGTGGCGGGCAGCAGCTGCTGAGAGACGATGGCCTGCACCGTCAGCGCGAACTGCAGGCGCACCTGCTGCTGCTGATCCGACGGGAACACGTCGATGATTCGGTCGATGGTGCTCACCGCGCCGATGGTGTGCAGCGAGGACAGCAGCAGCTGGCCCGTCTCGGCGGCGGTCATGGCGATGCGGATGGTCTCGTAATCGCGCATTTCGCCCAGCAGAATCACCCGCGGCGATTCTCGCAGCGCCGCGCGCAGGCCTACGGTGTAGGATTCCGTGTCGTGAGCCACCTCGCGCTGGCTGACGATGGACTTCTTGTGGCTGTGCAGAAATTCGATGGGATCCTCCAGCGTGACGATGTGGCCCTCGTGCTCGCTGTTGATGCGGTCCACCAGGCAGGCCAGCGTGGTGGACTTGCCGCAGCCCGTGGCTCCGGTGACGAGAATCACGCCGTTGCGCTTCTCGGACAGGTTCATCACTACGTCGGGAATGCGCAGCGCGCGGGGATCCGGCAGCGAGAAGCGCACGCAGCGGATGACCGCCGCCAACGAGCCGCGCTGCTTGTAGATGTTGCAGCGGAAGCGCCCCAGATTGGGCACGGAGACGGAGAAATCGTCGTCGCCAGTGCGCAGCACCGCGTCGATGGTGCTGCTCGCGCCCTGATCGTAGATTTCGCGGATCAGCTCAAGGGTGTCCGCCGCGCGCAGCGGCGCGTCGCCGAAGCTGACCGTGCGGCCCTGAACGGCGAATTTGATCTGGGTTCCGGGAACGATGAAAATGTCCGACGCGCCCTGATCAATGGCAGCTTCAAAGATTCGCAGCATTTTCTCCATGGGAATCACTCCTCAAAGGTCTCTTCCGTCCAGCCCGCGCCGACGGTCGCCTCCAGGCGATGGACGCGCCAGATCGTGCGCGGAAGCGCGCCGCTCTCGGCCAGCTCCACCCGGCAGGACAGCGTCCGGCCGTCGCTCTCCTCTGTCCAAATGACCTCGCGGCCCTCCAGAGCCATGTCCTCGGGCAACGCGCCGGCGGCGAGGCCGAGATAGTCCGCGTCCGTCTCCGCCTTCGCGGCGCATTCGGACAGCGCGTCCTCCAGCAGCGCCCGGGAGCGCTCGGCCCGGGCGAACAGCTCGGCCGTCTGTTCGCCGGTCTGCGCGCTTCGGCGGCTCAGCGCCAGATCGTTGCGCGCGCAGGTGAGCGTCAGAAGGCTCAGAAGGCTCAGCACCAGCACGATGACCACCAGCAGCAGCGAGGCCGCGCCGGGGCCGAAGGAAATTCTGCGGCGGTTCATGGCGCTACCTCCTGAGCAAGATAATCGGCGAAGGGCAGCTCCAGCAGCGTCTCGTCGCCGCACTCGGCCAGAATACTTCCAGCGCGTAGCGCGCCCGAGGCGTGGGGCTCCTCGGTCAGCTCCACGCGCAGCGAAAACGCGCCGAAGTCCTTCGTCCATGCGTCGCTGAGAGCATAGCCCCGCTCCGCCAGAAAGGCGGCCAGATCGTCCCGACCGGCGAGCTGCTCCTGCAGCTCCTGCCCGGCGGCCAGCGCCTCGTCCAGCGCTTCGGCGCGGCGGCTCTGTTCGTCCGCCGCGGCAAAGACCTGGGCCAGCACCATGGCCGCCAGCGCGAAGAACAGCGCCACGACCATCAGCTCCGCCAGCAGGGCGTTTCCGCGCTTCTGCGTCATGCTCCCACCTCCGCGCGCAGCGACACGCACACCGAGCAGTCCCCGCCCTGCGCGTCGGTCATTTCCACGACCATGCGGCCGTCCTCCATGCGCGGCTCAAACCGCCCCAGCGCGCACAGTGCCTCGCCCTGCTCCGGGTTGAAGGGACGATCGGCGGCGGCGTACAGCTCCCGCAGCATGCCGTCGTACAGATACAGCCGCTTGACGAAGCGCTCGCCGGAATAGTCGTAGTCGATGCGGATGGCCGCGCCGGCGCTCGTCTCCTCCACGGAAACGCCGCCCGCGTCGTCCGCCCAGAGCGCCGTGCGCACCATGGCCCGGGCGATGCGGCGCGCGCCATGGGTCGCGGCGCGGCTTTCCATACCTCGAAACGCCTGCGCGCCACTGATGACCAGCAATAGCGTTGTCGCGATGAGGATGCTGCAAAGCAGCAGCTTCAGCGGCGCGGTGCAGCGCTGAACGGAATTTCGGGCGCTCATGAATTCGTCCCTCCGATCTCCACGACGCGAATCTCGGGCATGAGGTTGGAGGCGAAGGCGTCGTAATCCACGGCGTAGCGCTCCGCGTCATAGGACAGGCCGTAATTTTCGCGCAGATATTCCACATCCGAGGGATACGCGCCCTCCACGGCGTAGCAGGTCAGCGCGGCGCTGCGCACCGCGTCCCGGATCAGGTCGGTTTCCTGCGTGCGCGCGGCGCGCTCGGCGGTGTTGACGCTCAGGCCGCCCAGCAGCAGCATGACCGCGAACAGGCACAGCGCGGCAATTTCCCTTCGCGTCATCTTCCTCGCTCCCTTCGGTTACATGAGGCTTCGCAGAATGCCCAGCATGGGCAGCATGACCGAGATCAGTATCGCTCCCACGACCACCGTCAGCACGGCCACCAGCGCCGGCTCCACGGCGGAAATCAGTCCCTCGATGTCGCTCTCCGCCCGCTTCTGGTAGATCTCGGAGAGCTTGTCCAGCACCTCGGCCTCGCGCCCGGTCTGAAGGCTCAGGCGCAGCATCTGACAGTGCATCGGCGCGTACAGCCCCGAGGCGCTCAGCGCGTCGGGCAGCTCCGCGCCCTGCCCCACGGCCTCGCGGATGCGGCCCACGTCGCCGCCCTCGTCGTCCATGGCCACGGCGGTCAGCGCCAGCGCGCTCTCCATGGAGA
>ULQJ01066681.1_pt1 | contig 16271 bp, 17 predicted proteins | sample 1954331 | NCBI WGS metagenome assembly ULQJ01 (sample SAMEA4835651, study PRJEB28245) | human gut metagenome | biome: gut microbiome; material: fecal sample | place: Denmark | collected 2008 | reverse complement strand
CCGCCCGCTCCCGAGTCCGTCTGCGCCGCCCTTCCGCACACTCTTATCTGTGAATCCTTCATTTTTTGTCACCGCCCATTTTTTGAAGATATTATTTCCCTGATTTTCCGTAAAATTCCTCCGGATAACAAAATAAGAAGAAAATTCATTTTACTTTTAAATTTATGTGATTTATACTATATATAATAAAATAAAAAATCGGAGACAAAAATGAAGATAACGAGAAAAACCAGCTCCACGCTTTGTGTTGACATCCACGGCATGCGCGAGCGCGAAGCAAAATTCCGGCTCGAGTCTCTAATCGAAAACGGCTCGGCGGATATAACGCGCCTTGAGATAATCCACGGCTTCAACGGCGGCACGGTTTTGCAGTCCCTCGTGCGAAGCGGGCTCGAATCAAAAAGGATAAAGGAAATTCGCCCGGGCGACAATTCCGGGCAAACAATAATAATACTTAAACAGGGAGAAAAATGATGAAGAAGAAAACAAAGATACTTATCTGCGTGCTCTGCGCCGTCGCGATAGCGGGCATTGCAGGCGGACTGTTCGCGAAGTTCCACACGAAGAAAATTCGCCCGAAGGAGACCGTCTCGATAAAGAGCGTCAGCGGGATAAACCTCGATGAAATAACGCTCACGGCGCACAGGGGTCTGAGCGCAATCGAGCCGGAGAACACCCTCCCCGCTTTCAAGGCGGCGTGCGAAGCGAAGTATAACTATGTCGAGTTCGATATCGAGCCGACCTCCGACGGCAAGTGGATAGTCATGCACGACGACGATCTCAAGCGCACGACGAACGGTCACGGCAAGATAAACAAATATACACTCGACGAAGTCAGCGCGCTGAAAATCGACAACGGCGCGAATATAGAGAACTACACCGACCTAAAGCTCCCCACATTCGAAGAGACGATGGCTCTGCTCAACGAATACTATCCCGATGTAAAGCCCATGATTGAGATAAAGAGCATCGGCAAAGACAATCTCGACTCGCTCGTTGAGTTTTTCAAAGACTACGCCGCCAAGGGCAAGAGCACGATTGTTATCTCGTTCGACAAGGATATAATCGACACATTATATAAGGAGTGCCCCGAGCAGACCTATTGGCTGCTGACAAGCGAGCTTTCGGACGAGGCCGTTGACTTTTGCAAAAATCACGGCAATATGCGCGCGGCCTTCAACGGCAACAACGCGAAAAACACCGACAGCGTGATAAACGCCGCCATTGACGCGGGCATCCCGCTCGCCGCATGGACAGTTGACTCGCCGGACACTCTGAAGAACCTCTACGACCTCGGAGTAAAATATTTTACAACAAATTGTATCACGCCTTAAAAAATTTTTTAAAAAAGTGTTGACAATCATAAAAAGTATGATATACTAATAACAGTAATCATTACTGATTATGAATTGAGGTAAGCTAAATGAGATATTCGTCACAGCGTGATACTGTTCTGAAAGTCGTAAAAGCGGCTCGCGATCACCCGACTGCGGACACGATATATTCGCGTGTGCGCGCCGAGCTGCCGAAGATAAGCCTCGGCACCGTCTACCGCAATCTGAGCCTGCTCAGTGATATGGGGCTGATAACGACGCTCGAGACGCTCGACAAGAGCATCCACTATGACGGCAACACCGACTCTCACAGCCACTTCATCTGCGAGCGATGCTCGAAGATAATCGATCTTGGAGTTGAACGCGGACTGCCCGAAGATATTTCCGAGCTCGGGCTGCTCGTGCGGCACAAGAAGATCATCTATTACGGACTCTGTCCCGATTGTCAGCAAAACACGGCGGAGGATGACGACGCCGGAGTTTTACAATAAAAAAAAATAATTTTTAAAGTGTAAAGGAGAAATCATTATGAAATTCGTATGTCCCGTTTGCGGTTATGTTTATGAAGGCGATTCTGTTCCGGAGGGCTTCAAGTGCCCCATCTGCGGCGCTGCCGGAGAGAAGTTCATCAAGCAGGACGAGGGCATGACCTGGGCTTCCGAGCATGTTGTCGGCGTTGCCAAGGACGTTGATCCCGAGATACTCCAGGGACTCAGAGACAACTTCGCAGGCGAGTGCAGCGAGGTCGGCATGTATCTTGCAATGGCGAGAGTCGCCCACAGAGAGGGTTATCCCGAGATCGGTCTCTACTGGGAGAAGGCAGCTTACGAAGAAGCCGAGCACGCCGCCAAGTTTGCCGAGCTCCTCGGCGAGGTCGTGACCGACTCGACGAAGAAGAACCTCGAGATGAGAGTTGAGGCGGAGAACGGCGCTACCCTCGGCAAGACCGAGCTTGCAAAGCTCGCAAAGGCAAAGGGTCTCGACGCTATCCACGACACAGTCCATGAGATGGCTCGCGACGAGGCGAGACACGGCAAGGCTTTTGCAGGACTTCTCAAGAGATACTTCGGCGAATAATTCTTCGCATAAAAACCACACACATTCGCGGCGTACATCAAACGGTGTGCGCCGCGTTATTTTTATATAATCTTATCGGGACTTGAAAACGGCGGCGCAATATGCTACGATAACTCAAAGAGCAAGAATTGAGGAGAAAAGATGAAGGTAACCTGCGAATACTGCGAATCGGTCGTCGACGCCGAAAAGAACGACACCTGCCCCAACTGCGGCGCGCCGCTGGCGGACAGCCGAAAGGCAAAGGAGGCAGAGCTGCGCGAGGCTCAGAAGAAAAAAGAGGCCTACGAGCGCGAGACGCGCGAAAAGCAGCACAAGCTCGAGCAGGAGCGGATAGAAGCCGAGCGCGGCAAAATGATACTCGACGCGGTGACGAATGTCACGGGGCGCGCACATTCAGTCAGAAATTCACGCGCGCTGAAAGCGGGATGCCTCATCCCGATAGTTGTAATTGCGCTGATAATAATATTGTCTATCGCCTTTTCGGTGATTCGTCAGATTTCGGGCGTCAGCGTTGACGATCTGCTTTCGGGAGTTGTCTCCGAAAAATTCTCCGACTACGAAGAGACGGAAGCAGTGCCCGAAAAGGTCGAAGTGAATTTCGGCGAAAAGGCGGTCACGCCCATGTACACCGTGCTGTGCGACGAGATAAAGGAAGTCGACAGCTACCCGTGGACGGTGCAGAAGGGCTACAGATATGTTGCGGTTCATCTCGTGCTGACGAACAATCTCAGCGAAGAAGAAAGTCTCAACGAAAAGACCGATTTTGTTGTCAACGGCATAGCGCAGGACAGCCGTTTTCTCTCGGGCTACAAGCGCATATCCTCGTCGCCCGTGACAGCGGGGCTCTCGATAGACGGATATCTCATCTTCGAGATACCGACAAATATCACGACCGCCCAGCTGAAATACGGCGACTATGTGACGATAAACATAAAGCCCTCGGACATCAAAAGCAAATAAAAAATCAGGCTCGGTGTGAATTGCACCGAGCCTTTATATATACGGTTTTATCTCGTCAGTCATGCCGAGGATGTAGTCGGTCGAGGTGTTATAGAGCCGCGCAAGGGACACAACAAACCGCGTCGGTATCTCGCGCTTGCCCGTCTCATAGTTGCTGTATACCCGCTGATCGATTCCGAGAAAAGCGGCAACCTCTTTTTGAACCATATCGTGATCTTCGCGCAGATCTCTTAATCGCGGATAATACAAGAGCCTCACCTCATTTTTAGTATATCTACTATCAAAAAATAGTATTGATTTTACTATTATTTAATAGTAGAATATGTTTGGTGAGGCTATGATTAAGCGAATCATTGTTGCTGGAAGCAGAAATTATCACAATTATCAGGAAGCAGAATCGTATATAAACTTTTGCATATGCCGAATTAGAAAAGAGTATAATCTGGTTTTCGTTTCCGGCGGATGTCGCGGTGCCGATGCACTTGGAGAGAGGTACGCCATTAGTAACGGATATGCTGTTGAGCGTCATCCTGCAAAGTGGCAGCTTTACGGAAAAGCCGCCGGTTCAATAAGGAACCGAACAATGATAATGTCCGCAGATTATGTTATCTGTTTTTGGGATTACCAAAGCCGCGGGACTGCCTCTTTAATAGAATATGCTAAAGAATTCAATAAACCCATTAGAATAAAAAAAGTTTCGTCATATGCATCGTCCGAATAAAATGGCGATGCATATTCATTCCCCCGCCTCTATTCTTCTCTCCTCGCCGATATTTTGCAGGCAGCCGTATTCGCTGAAAAACACTGCTCTGCCGTCGGACTGCCGCTCGGTCGTCGTGCGGCTCATCACGAGCATATCGCGCAGATTATTTGAAGATTTATAGAAGTGCTCCTCAAGCGTGATAAGATCGGAGAGGCTGTCGTCCGTCGCGTCTGCGGGCGCGAATATATATTTCCGCTCGGCTCTTATGCCTATCGGGAGCTTCTCACCGCCGAGGGTCAGAAATCTGTCCTCAGTGAAATCCGGGGCTATACGCGAGCCGAGGGGTATTTTAAGCGAAAAGAACAGCAGAGTGTAACGCGACTTGACATCGCTTATTTTCCTTGACGGCAGGCTGTGCGAAGAGGTCGAAAAAGTATGCTTTGTCAGCGCGGTGATATACCCCGCGGCGTGGCGCATGCTCATGCCGCCGTCGCGGTTTTCGACGATTCCGCTGATTATCGTGTCGCCCTTTAAAACGGCGGCGTTTCGCTCCTGCATCGCAGTGCCGCTGAAAATTTCGAGAGTCTGTATCTGCCCGTCCGCCGCGGCGACTATATCGCACGGCGCATCATTTTTTTTGACACTCTTGCCGACTCCCTCGCGCACATCGACATTGACCGAACAACCGACTATATTAACAGACAGCCACGAAACATCCGGCAGAGCGGACATCGCCTCCTCGGCGACCGTGTGCGTGTCGAGCTGTTTTTTTCTCATCCCCGGATAGACGCCGAAGCGCTCGACCGTCTCTCTTATATCCTCTTCCGGCACTGTCTCGCAGCCCGTCACATTGACAGTCCATATCCGCCCGGAGAGCGCCGCCGTTATCAATATAAAGCACACCGCGCCGACCGCAAGCCCCGCATGGACGCGGTTTTTTGACAGCAGAAAAGGCAGACCGCTCTTCTTGACTATTTTCATGCGCATGCCCGCTTTTTTGGCGCAGGGGCGCATCATGCGGTAGCCCTCGGGCGTCGTGCGCGCGAAAACGACACCGTTTGTACAGCAGACATCCCAATACGGAATATTCCCGCGCGAGCATAGATTCAGAAAGCGTTCCGGGAATCCCCCGCTTGCCCTCATGCAGACATAGCCGCGCAAGAAATTAAATACATCAGAAATATTCCCGCCTCCTATTTGCAGAATTCCATGCTCATTATTTCCCCGTGTATGACCGCCTGACCGAGGTCAAAAACATCTATGCTGAGCCCTTTGCCGCAGAAAACTATCTCTTCTTTGCCGGCGCTCAGGCGTATCCGCTCGCCGTCATATTCGAGCACGCCGTAGAGTCCGTCTATGCTCGCCTCGCGCCTGCCGAAAAATTCGACATGCACCTGCGAATATTTTCTCGACGAGTCGAGCGCGTTTATCTTTTTTATCATGTCCGCCGCCGAGCGCATCTTCCCGCTCTCCCTGCGTTTTGGCATGTGCATCCCTCTTTTCCCAAATAATGTATGCTCCCCCGGCAATAAAAAGAACGCAGGGTGAATATCAATATGACTGAGGGGTGATGACATGAGAGAGTATTTCAAAAAGGCTCTGCGCCGTCTGCCGCTTTTGGCGGCGACTTTATCATCAGCCGCGCTCATTGTCGCCATGCCGTCGGTCAGCGCGGCAGGAGTAAAAAAAGGGCTTCTTATCTGCGCTTCGAGCGCCGTGCCGTCGCTCTATCCGTTCTGCGTGCTCTCCGCTTTTTTCGTACGCTCGGGACTGTGCGGCTATCTCGGAAAATTTCTCGAAAAGCCCGTGCGGGTTCTTTTCGCCCTGCCCGGGAGCGCGGGCGCGGCGGCGTGCATGAGCTTTGTCGCGGGCTACCCTGTCGGCGCGGGAATGACCGCCGCGCTCTTTTCCGACGGGCGCATCTCACAGAGCGACGCGCAGAGAATGACCCTGTTCTGCGTCAACGCAGGTCCGGCGTTTGTTATCGGCGGAGTCGGCGCGGGTATGCTCGGAAGCGTTCGGGCGGGAGTCATAATTTTTGTGTCGCTCACCCTCGCGAACCTCACGCTCGGCATGCTGACGCGATTCATCCCGCATGGCGAAACAGATGCGCACACCGCCCCGGCTATTTCGAGTCTGCCGCTCTCCCGCGCGCTGACAGAGGCGGTCGCCGAGGGGACGAAAAATATGATCTCAATATGCGCGTGGATAGTCATGTTCGCCTGCGCCGCCCAATATATTCCGCTGCTGCGCCTGCCCGACTGGGCAAATTTGCTTCTCGGCTGCACGCTCGAAGTCACCGGAGGATGTGCCTCGGCAGCCGGGGTGTTCAATATCCCCGCCATAGCGGCGGTGCTCGGCTGGGGCGGAGTGAGCGTACACTGCCAGATAATGCGGCACATAAAGACCTGCGGGACGCCGCTGCCGTATTTTTTCTGCGCGCGCCTTGTCTGCGCCGCTCTCGCCGCGCTGTTCTGCGAGGGACTGCTCCGCCTGTTCCCTTGTCCCGTAAACACCGTTTCGCTGGGTTCGGTAGGCGCTCCGCAGATGTTCTCTTTCTCCGCGCCCGCCGCGTTTGCGATGCTTTTGAGCGGCGCGATGCTGATATTGGAGCTTGATACAAGCGAAAAAAAGTGTTAGAATAATAAAAAAAGCATTTAGGATGATAATTTTGAAAAGCAAACTGCTCAACAAAAAGAGCATACCCCCGGCGTGCGAATACTGCACCAAAGGCAGCGGCGCACCGGACGGCAAGACTGTATTGTGCCCAAAAAAGGGCGTCATGCAGAAGGATTCAAGCTGTTCCGCGTTCCGCTACGACCCGCTCAAGCGCAAGCCGAAGCAGCCAGTCGAGCTGCCGCAGTTCGATGCGAGCGATTTTGAGCTTTAATCAAGCCGTTTTTTGTTCTCCGCTTATTGATTTAACGGCGGGAATAATGTAAAATAATAGCATCATTAAACAAAGGGTGATAGAAATGTCAATCAAGCACATGTACTACAGGCTTTATCAGGGCGTTTTCAGGATCGCCGTCAACTTCCTTGACTGGACTCCGCCCAAGATAATCTCCGGCCCCGGCTCCGTCAAGAAGCTGCCGCAGGTCATCAAGGAGAAGGGTCTGTCGAAGATGATGATCGTCACCGACAAGGGTCTTACCGGACTCAACCTGCTCGACGGCCTCTATGAGGGTCTCAAGGCAGACGGTATCGATTATGTCGTCTATGACAAGACTCAGCCGAACCCCTCGATAGACAATATCGAAGAAGTCCGCAAGCTCTATCTTGACAACGGCTGCCCGGGCTTCATCGCTTTCGGCGGCGGTTCTCCGATGGACTGCGCCAAGGGTGCGGCTGCAAGAGTCGTCTGCCCTAATAAGACTGTTCAGAAGATGCGCGGACAGCTCAAAATACGCAAGAAGCTGCCTCCGTTCTTCGCGGTTCCCACCACCGCCGGCACCGGCTCCGAGACCACTCTCGCCGCCGTTGTTACCGACACCAAGACCCACGAGAAGTATGCGCTCAACGATCCCGTGCTCCGTCCGAAGTACGCAGTTCTCGATCCCGAGCTTACAGTCGGTCTTCCGCCCCACATCACTTCGACCACCGGTATGGACGCACTGACCCACGCGGTTGAAGCCTACATAGGCCACTCCAACACCAAGGACACCTCCGAGAAGGCAGAAGTCGCCACCAAGCTCATCTTCGAGAACCTCGAAGAGGCTTACAAGAACGGTAAGGATCTCCACGCAAGAGAGCAGATGCTCCTCGCTTCGCACTATGCGGGCATCGCGTTCACGAGAGCTTATGTCGGCAACGTCCACGCTATAGCCCATAACCTCGGCGGATTCTACGGCGTGCCACACGGACTTGCTAACGCCATTATCCTGCCCTATGTCCTCGACTTCTACGGCGAGACCGCCTATGAGCGCCTTGCAAGACTCTGCGAGTGCGCAGGCGTTGCGAAAGCCGGTCAGACCGACGAGCAGAAGGCTCTCGACTTCATCCAGGCTATCAGAGACATGAACGCCAGAATGAACATCCCCGACAAGATCGAGAAAATTCAGGAGAAGGACATCGAGACCATCGCAAAGCGCGCATGCAAAGAGGCAAATCCCCTCTACCCCGTGCCGAGAATCATGGATCTCGACGACTGCATAGCGATAATCCATCGCCTCATGCCGTAACATAACAACACAACGAGCCGGAAAAAATCTTCCGGCTCGTTTTTTTATGCAATATAAAAAGGGCTGAGCGCGTTTGCTCAGCCTTCAGTCTGTCGAAAAAGTCCGTCATGCACAGTCTCAAGGCTCACCTGTGTAAGGGGAGCTGTCACGGCGAAGCCGTGACTGAGGGGTTGTTGCGTAAAAGTTCAAAATACCCGGCAATTTTGGAAAATTGCAGCTTATTCAAAACAATCCCTCCCTTTACACAAAGGAGGGATTGTTTCCTGCGAAGTCAAAAAAACGGGTTTATCGATAAGTTGAGGGCTGAGCGCGTTTGTTCAGCCCTTCATTTAATTTATTCGGCTTTTTCTTTATCTTTTTCCTTTTCCTCGCGGCGCTCGGCGAACCAGCCGCCCTTCTCGCGCTTTGAGTCGTCCTCCGCGTCCTCTTTTTCCTCTTCGACGGGGAGAATCTCAATCTTGACCTTGCCGATTCTTCTGTCCTCAACATTGAGAACGGTGAAGCGCAGGTTCTTATATTCGACAACATTCATCTCGCCGTCCTGCGGGAGATATCCGAGCCTGCTGATAATAAAGCCGCCGACTGTGTCGTAATCGCCCTCGGGGAGGGAGACATGGAACACCTCGTCAAGCTCGTCGATATATGTCACGCCGTCAACGGTAAAAGTGGTGTCGTCGATTTTAGAAATCTCTTCCTCTTCGTCGTCATATTCATCCTGAATATTGCCGACTATCGATTCGAGCACGTCTTCGAGCGTCACTATTCCCGCCGTGCCGCCAAACTCGTCAACGACTATCGCCATCTGCGTGTGCTTGTCGGTCATCTGCTTGAACAGATCGCCGCAGGGCATCGATTCGGGGACGAAAACGGGCTCGCGGATAATATCGCGCAGAGTCACATCCTCCGGCAGGTCGGTGCCGATATATTTGAGCAAATCCTTGACATAAGCTATACCGACTATGTTGTCGGGGTCGTCGTCATAGACGGGGATTCTAGAATAGCCGTTGTCCATCGAGAGCGAGACTATCTCACTCAGAGGATCGCTTATCTCAGCCGCCGTCATATCGGTGCGGTGGGTCATTATATCTCCGGCGTCGAGGTCATCGAACTCAAAGATGTTGTTTATCATCTCTTTCTGCGAGTCCTCTATAACGCCCTTTTCTCCGCCGACATCGACCATCATGCGTATCTCCTCTTCGGTCACGGGCTCCTCCGAAGCGTTCGGATCGTAGCCCAGCAGACGGACGAGACCGTTGGTCGACAGGGAGAGTATTTTTACAAAAGGCTTGGTTATTTTCTTGAAGCCGAGCAGTATTCCGACGACCTTGAACGAGACCTTTTCGGGCGCCTGCATGGCTATTCTCTTGGGCGCAAGCTCGCCCAGAACAAGAGAGAAATACGAGGTTATGAGCGTAATGACAACGACGGAGAAGCCGTTGATAACGCCTGCGGGGATTCCGCTCAGGACAGATATTTTTCCGATAGCTCCGGAGAGCATATCAACGAATGTCTGCGATGCGGATGCGGAGGTCAGGAAGCCTGCGAGGGTAACGCCGATCTGAATGGTTGAAAGAAATCCGCTCGAATCCGCGGTGAGCTTCAAAACCTGCTTTGCTTTTTTGTTGCCTTCCTCGGCCATTTTCGCGATCTTCGTATCGTTGAGGGAGATTATCGCGATCTCGCTCATCGCAAAGAAAGCATTGAGAAGAATAAGTACGAACAGCAAAATTATCTGAAAAATAAGATTGCCGGGGTCGGGGTCATCCATGAATGGATTAGCTCCTTTCGGTTTAAATATTATTCACCGTCGGCATATACGCCGAGATGTTGAGTTTTATTATACACATAAACATATTCTCTGTCAAATATTCAAACTCCGCCTCATTCAAAGCGGGAGCGCGTGAGGACTCCGCGCACGGATGCGAAGGGCAGGGAAAGACAAATTCAGTTGTTTTCGGCGAAAATCACGGAAAATCGGAGCTTTTGTGTCCGTTCGGAGCCGTGCCCGGCTGCATATTGGGTATTATATTACATTATATAGGCAGAATATGTGAACTTTGACAAATTTCAGAAAGGGCGAAACAAATATTTTCTATTATTTTAGTTTATTTATCTGTTTACATTGAAGCTCAAAAATGTTACTATATTCGTGGTGTCATTTGACCAATGCCATACGTTCAAACGTTTATTAAAATAGGGAGGAACATAGAATGGCAAGAATAGCAAAGAGCATGGACGGCAACAATGCTGCTGCATATGTGTCGTACGCGTTCACAGAGGTTGCCGGTATCTACCCGATAACCCCTTCGAGCCCCATGGCTGACTATGTTGATCAGTGGTCGGCAAAGGGCATGAAAAACATTTTCGGCACGACCGTCAAGGTCGCCGAGATGCAGTCCGAAGCAGGCGCTGCCGGAACCGTTCACGGTTCTCTGGCCGCAGGTGCTCTCACAACCACCTACACCGCTTCTCAGGGTCTGCTCCTCATGATCCCCAATATGTATAAGATCGCAGGCGAGCTGCTTCCCGCAGTTTTCCACGTATCCGCAAGATGCGTCGCTTCTCACGCTCTTAACATCTTCGGCGATCATTCCGACGTCTATGCATGTCGTCAGACCGGTTTCGCAATGCTTGCAGAAACCAACCCGCAGGAGGTCATGGACCTCGGCGCTGTTGCGCACCTCGCTGCAATCAAGGGACGCGTTCCCTTCATCAACTTCTTCGACGGCTTCCGTACCTCTCACGAGATACAGAAGATCCAGGTCTGGGATTACGAAGACCTCAAGGAGATGTGCGACATGGACGCTGTTGAGGCGTTCAGAAAGCGCGCTCTCAACCCCGAGCGTCCCGTAATGCGCGGCTCTCACGAGAACGGTGATATCTTCTTCCAGCACCGTGAGGCCTGCAACAAGTATTATGACGCTATCCCCGGCATTGTCGAGGAGTATATGGACAAGGTCAACGCCAAGCTCGGCACTGACTACAAGCCCTTCAACTACTACGGTGCTCCCGACGCTGACAGAGTCATCGTCGCTATGGGCTCCATCTGCGACGTTGCAGAGGAAGTTATCGACTACCTCACCGCCAAGGGCGAGAAGGTCGGTCTCGTCAAAGTTCGCCTTTACAGACCCTTCTCCGCTGACAGACTTGTCGCAGCTATCCCCGCAACCGCCAAGAAGATCGCTGTTCTCGACAGAACAAAGGAGCCCGGCGCTCTCGGCGAGCCCCTCTATCTTGACGTTGTTACCGCTCTTGCTACAAAGGGCGTGACCGCAAAGGTCTGCGGCGGCCGTTACGGCCTCGGTTCCAAGGACACTCCGCCTTCAAGCGTGTTCGCTGTTTATGACGAGCTCAAGAAGGACGAGCCCAAGAACCAGTTCACTATCGGCATCAACGATGATGTTACCCACCTGTCCCTCGAGGAGAAGGAAGCTCCCAACACCGCAGCTCCCGGCACCATCGAGTGCAAGTTCTGGGGTCTCGGCGGCGACGGCACAGTCGGCGCGAACAAGGACTCCATCAAGATCATCGGCGACCACACCGATAAGTACATTCAGGCTTACTTCCAGTATGACTCGAAGAAGACGGGCGGTATTACCATCTCCCACCTTCGTTTCGGCGACAACCCGATAAAGAGCCCCTACTATATCAACAAGGCTGACTTCGTTGCCTGCCACAATCCCTCCTATGTCGAGAAGGGCTACAAGATGGTCAACGATGTTAAGCCCGGCGGCGTTTTCCTCATCAACTGCCAGTGGGACGCTGATGAGCTCAACGAGAAGATGCCCGCAGAGGCTAAGCGCTACATAGCCAAGAACAACATTCAGCTCTACACCGTCAACGCTATTGATATCGCGGCAAAGATCGGTCTGGGCAAGCGCACCAACACCGTTCTTCAGTCCGCATTCTTCTCCCTTGCCAAGATTCTTCCCGAGGAAGAGGCTATCGGCTACATGAAGGAGAAGGCCCAGAAGTTCATGAAGAAGGGCAAAGAGATAGTCGAGATGAACGAGAAGGCTATCGACGCCGGCGCTACCGCATACGTCAAGATCGACGTTCCCGCGGACTGGGCTGACGCTGTTGACGCTCCCAAGGCTGTCAGCGAGAACGGCCCCGAGAAGCTCGTCAAGATGGTCGACTCCATCATGAGACCTGTCGGCCTTATGAACGGCGATTCTCTCCCGGTTTCCGTCTTTGTTGATCACGCAGACGGCACATTCGAGCAGGGCGCATCCGCCTATGAGAAGCGCGGCGTCGCGGTCATGGTTCCCGAGTGGAACGCAGAGACCTGCGCACAGTGCAACCAGTGCTCCTTCGTCTGCCCGCACGCAACTATCCGCCCGTACCTTCTGACCGAAGAAGAGGCTGCCAACGCTCCTGAGGGCGCAGCTATTGTCGACAAGAAGGCAGGCAAGGGCAAGGGCGTCTACAAATACACCCTCGCTGTTTCTCCCCTCGACTGCATGGGCTGCGGCGTCTGCGTAGGCGTCTGCCCGACCAATTCGCTCAAGATGGTCTCCCGTGAGAGCCAGGATGCGAAGCAGTCCGTATTCGATTACATGGTCGCAAACGTCTCCGTCAAGGATGAGGTTGCAGACGGCACCGTTATCGGCAGCCAGTACAAGACTCCGCTGCTCGAGTTCTCCGGTTCCTGCGCAGGCTGCGCCGAGACCGCTTATGCCCGCCTGATAACCCAGCTGTTCGGCGATAAGATGTATATCTCCAACGCCACCGGCTGCTCGTCCATCTGGGGCGGCCCGGGCGCTACCTCCCCCTACTGCACGAACGCCGAAGGCCACGGCCCGGCATGGTGCAACTCCCTGTTCGAGGACAACGCCGAGCACGGCTTCGGTATGCTCCTCGGTCAGAATGCTGTCCGCAACAGACTCATAGCAAAGGTCGAGGCTATCGCTGAGTCCGACAAGGCTTCCGACGAGGTCAAGGCTGCTGCTAAGGCATTCCTTGACACGAAGGACGATGTCAAGACCAACGGCGCTGCTGCCGACGCACTTGCCGACGCTATCAAGGATATCGACTGCGCAGACTGCAAGGATATCGTTGAGAACAAGGAGTTCCTCTCCAAGAAGAGCGTCTGGATCTTCGGCGGCGACGGCTGGGCATACGATATCGGTTTCGGCGGCGTTGATCACGTCCTTGCTTCCGGCGAGAACGTCAACATCATGGTCTTCGATACCGAGGTCTATTCCAACACCGGCGGACAGGCTTCCAAGGCATCTCAGATCGGTCAGGTCGCTCAGTTCGCGGCTGCCGGTAAGTCGATAGCCAAGAAGAGCCTTGCCGAGATAGCAATGAGCTACGGCTATGTCTATGTTGCTCAGATCGCTATGGGCGCTAACATGAACCAGACGATAAAGGCTATCGAAGAGGCTGAGGCTTATCCGGGTCCGTCGATCGTCATCGCCTACGCTCCCTGCGAGATGCATTCCATCAAGGGCGGCATGGTCAACTGCCAGAAGGAAATGAAGAGAGCTGTCGAGTGCGGCTACTGGAACATGTTCCGCTTCAACCCGATGCTCAAGGCAGAGGGCAAGAACCCCTTCACCATCGACAGCAAGCAGCCTGTCACCGAAGAGTATCGCAACTTCCTGCTCAACGAGGCTCGTTATTCCTCGCTGACCCGCTCGTTCCCCGAGCGCGCAGAGAAGCTGTTCAGCGAAGCTGAAGTCAAGAGCGTCGAGAGATATGAGCATCTGCTCAGACTCAAGGACCTCTATGCACCGAAGGCTGACTGAGTTCTCAGGTAAAATATAAGAAACCCCCGTGCAGGAGAAATCCTGTACGGGGGTTCGTTTATGCAGTTGTTTTTTTGTTAGCCAATTATAGTCGCATAGTCTAGGGAAAAAAAGTCTATGCCGTCCCAATGTAGTACTTCCATTATTCCTTTCATTTTTATTTTATCACCCTCCTTATAGCTGAGTATAGCTTTCTTATCTTTATCATTAGTTATAGTTGCTGTGACAACATTATCTATTAAATAGCCATTCAATCCGCATCGCATATAAACTAAAACTTCACCATTATCAGAATTGGCAATACTGGTAATAGTCCCGCTCCACTCCGCTACTTGATTATTTAATATTTTGTCGTAATAATCCGGATTTTTATTGTAAGCCTCCGCGAGTTTGTCGCAGTCTATTTCTACTGTTGCCTCAGATCTATCAACATAAGCATTTGAATCTTCTTCCGTAGTTGTCTCAATTTCAATTGAATCACTCGGATTTACTTTTGAAGCGACAAAGTCAGCAATTGCAATCAATAAAACAACCACTAAAATCCAAAACCAAACCCTTTTATATATCGGTTTCTTGTTTTTTGCCCCACACGAAGGACAGTGTTTTGCACTCGATGCTATATCAGCTCCGCAGCTCTTGCACTTGGTCATTTTATTCATGTTTTCCTCTCCTTTATGTTTTTATTCCATTTTATCAAAGCTTTTGACTACTGTCAAGCAATATTTGCATTCTTTCAGCAAGTTTATGTGCATTAAAAGAAAGCATACAATATAATCATATCAATGATTGGAGTATGCTATGGACAAGACATATTCGGAAAAGTACCGCAAATTGGGGCAGAATATCGCCTACTACCGCAAGGACAGAGGCTATACTCAAATGCAGCTTGCCGAGCTGCTCGATATTGACCGCAGCCACATGAGTGCGATTGAGATAGCAAACCGCGGTGTCTCGCTCGATATCGTTTTCAAAATATGCGATATACTGAACCTGTCCGAAAAGGAACTGTTTGATTTCAGATAAAATATAAAATACAGAAACCGGGACTGCCGCGCTCCAAAAGAGTGCGGCGGTTTTTTGTTCAATTCGTCGGTTTATTTATGCTCGGCGGTGTGATATAATTAGATATATTCCAAGCCGCAAATCCATTGCGGGGACGAATACCAGACAAAAATGCTCCGGCAGCATCGGAGACGCACAGAGAATAAAGCGGGTAATTATTTTGGATAAAGCGAAAAAGAAAAGAATAATAGTTTATGTCTCGACGATAATTTTGTCGATAGTCTATCTGTTCACAGCATACAAAATTGCCATAGGCAACGGCGTTTTCGGCGACAAGGAGGACGTTGTCTCCGTGCGCGCTAAGGTGCTGCGCATTACGGACGAAAAAGAAACCGTCAGCGAAGAGGAAAGCGGCGGAAAAATCAGCATGCAGTACATATTCTTTGAGGCGAAAGCAACCTCCGGCAAAGTGCGCGGCAAGACCCTCTACGCCGTTCAGGAGAAGGATATGCTCTACGGTCTGCCCCAACCCGAGGTCGAGGTCGGTGACAATGTCATTCTCGTCTATGACCCGAACGACGAGGGCACGGCGGACTACTACCTTTCCGACTTCTCGCGAATAACGCCGCTCGTGATGCTCTGCGCGTTTTTCTTCCTGCTGATACTGATTTTCGGGCGCAAGAAGGGACTCGATACGATAATATCACTCGTGTTCACCTGTCTTGCAGTGTTCATTAATCTGATCCCTGCGATACTCAACGGACAGAATATCTACATTTGGTCGATAGTCACCTGCGTCTATATCACGGTCATGACGCTCGTTCTGATTGAGGGCTTGAATGTCAAGTGCTTTGCCGCGGGAGTCGGATGCGTGGGCGGCGTGCTCGTCGCGGGCGCACTCGAACTGCTGCTGCGTGATCAGATAAAAATGTCCGGCGTGCTCGACTCGGAGTGGCTGTATCTCTACAATCTCCGCAAGGACAACCCGATCGACCTCAAGGCGATAATCTTCGCGATGATAATCGTCGGCGCGGTCGGCGCGGTGATGGATGTCGCGATGTCGATAGCCTCGTCGCTGTGCGAGATAAACGAAAAATCGCCCGATCTCCCGGCGCGTGAGCTGCTGAAATCCGGGCTCACCATCGGGCGCGACATAATGGGCACGATGGCGAACACGCTCGTGCTCGCCTATATCGGTTCGGCGCTCTGCTGCATGCTTCTCATGGTCACTTACAGCAGCAATGTCAGCCAGATACTCAAC
>ULQJ01066686.1_pt1 | contig 17727 bp, 15 predicted proteins | sample 1954331 | NCBI WGS metagenome assembly ULQJ01 (sample SAMEA4835651, study PRJEB28245) | human gut metagenome | biome: gut microbiome; material: fecal sample | place: Denmark | collected 2008 | reverse complement strand
GCCGCTGCTCGTTCGCTGGCCGGAATCCACCAAGCGCATAATGAACATGCGCGACTGGGCCAAGCAGAAGGACGGCCTTGTGGAGGCCATATACGCCACCATGAGCGGCAACATATACTTCTTTGACGCCGAAACGGGGCAGGAGACACGCGACCACATAAGCACCGCCTTCCCCTTCAAGGGCGCGGGCGCGCTGGATCCGAGGGGCTATCCCCTCATGTATGTAGGCTCCGGCGACGACAGCCCGACCGAGGGCAAGGATACCTCCCACGCCTTCATAATAAGCCTCATAGACGGCTCGGTGCTTTATGAGTTCGGCAAGCAGGACTCCTTCAGAATAAGGGGACTTTCCTACTTTGACAGCTCCGCCCTTGTGGACGCCGAGACGGATACCCTTATATACCCCGGCGAAAGCGGAATACTGTACCTTATAAAGCTCAACACAAATTACGACGAAGCCGCAGGGACTATCTCCATAAGCCCGAAGGTGACAAAGTGGCGCTATAAGGGCGCAAAGAACAACACGGACGGCGTAGCCGCAAGCGACGCCTTCTGGCTCGGCATGGAGGACAGCGCCATGATCTGGCGGGGCCACATGATAATCGCCGACAACGGCGGCCACCTCATGTGCATCGACCTTAACACCTTGCAGGTGAAGTGGGTGCAGGATACCCTGGACGACACTAACTGCACAGGCGTACTGACCCTCGAGGGAGAGGACCATCACCCTTACGTGTATATGTCCACCTCCTTCCACCCCAACTGGAGGGCCAGGGATACCCAAACCGCGCCCATACCCATATGGAAGATAGACGCCGTGACAGGCGAGAGGGTATGGACCAACAACGACTACAACTGCCAGACCATTGCAAAGCCTAATCAGGTTTCGGGCGGCGTGCAGGGTTCATTTGCCTCCGGCAAGAACGACCTTGAGGGCCTCATATTCGTGCCGGTCTCCATGACAGAGGGCATGAAGGGCGAGCTGGTGGCGCTCAACAAGTCCGACGGTACGGTAAAGTGGCGGTACACCTTCCAGGGGTATCCTTGGAGCTCGCCGGTGCCGGTATATGACCAGAACGGCAAGGGCTACATAATACAATGCACCAAGTCGGGCTACATACACCTGTTTGACGGCCTGACCGGCACGCTGCTGGACGAGATGAACCTAGGCTCCAACGTGGAGGCCTCTCCCGCTGTGTTCGATAATCATATCGTCATAGGCACCAGAGGCGGGCTCATTTACGGCATAAAACTAAAGTAACTGATTTGGAGATGTAATGGGCAGGGTAAACGGAAATATTCAGGGCATAAAGGACACGTTGCTGGAGAGGATAGAGCTGCTGTACGATATGCGTCAGGGGCAGGACGAGTTCGTCTCCCGGGAAATGGTGGCGGAGCTGAGCCAGCTTACGGGTATTCTGGGCCGGGAGATTTCCGTATACATAGGCCGTGACGGCCGCATTGCCGACGTATCCGTGGGCGACAGCGCCAAGGTCTCCATGCCCAATATGCGCCTCGTGCGCAACGAGGACAGGCTGTGCGGCGTGCGCTGCATACATACTCACCCCAACGGCGACGGAAGGTTGTCCGGCGTGGATCTGGGCACACTCCGCAGCATGCGCCTTGACAGCATGGCGGCCATAGGCGTGAGGGAGAACGGCGAGCCCACATCGGTATACGCCGCGTACCTTGGGGAAGCGGACGAGGCGGGGGAGCGCGGCGTGCTGATATACGGCCCCATGCGCCCATACAAGCTGCCCCAGCGCCTGCTTATGAAAGAGATATACCTTGCGGACGACAGGCTGAAGTCAACGACAGTCGAGGCGGAGGGCTCCCGGCCTGAGAGGGCGATACTTGTGGGGCTGGAAAACAGCGGGCCCTACGATACCCTTGCGGAGTTAGGCGAGCTTGCGAGGACGGCGGGGGCAAATGTGGTGGGCAGGTTCACCCAGAAGAAGGCCGGCGCGGACAACGTCACATACATAGGCAGCGGCAAGGCGGAGGAGCTTTCCCTGAAGGGGAGCGAGCTGGAGGCGGACCTTTTCATATTCGACGATGAGCTTACAGCCGTGCAGAGCCGCAACCTCGAAGAAATTTTGGGCGCCCGGGTCATAGACCGCACGGCGCTTATACTGGACATATTCGCACAGCGGGCGACCTCCCGGGAGGGCAAGCTTCAGGTGGAGCTTGCACAGCAGAAATACCGGCTGCCGCGGCTGCTGGGTCAGGGAACGGTGCTTTCCCGGCTGGGCGGCGGCATAGGCACACGGGGCCCCGGCGAAAAGAAGCTTGAGATAGACCGGCGGCGGATAAAGCGGCGGATATTCGAGCTTAGCGAGGAGCTTGGCGAGATAGAAAAGCAGCGGAGCCTAAGACGCGCCCGCCGCGAGAAGAATTCCACGCCTGTCGTGGCGCTGGTGGGCTACACCAACGCAGGCAAGTCCACGCTGCTCAACGCCCTTACCGACGCATCGGTGCTAGCGGAGGATATGCTGTTCGCTACGCTTGATCCGGTGGTGCGGCAGGCGGAGCTGCCCAACGGCACCGAAGTGCTGATCTCTGATACCGTGGGCTTCATAAATAAGCTGCCCCACGACCTTGTGGAGGCTTTCCGCTCCACCCTTGAAGAGGCGGCAAACGCAGACATTATACTGCACGTGGTGGATAGGTCTTCACCGTATTACGAGAGCCAGATGGCAGTAGTGGAGGACGTGCTGTCAAAGCTTGGCGCGCTGGATATACCGAGGATAAACGTATACAACAAGTGCGACCTTACCGGGGAACGAACGCCAAATGACGGCGTGTTCATAAGCGCTGCAAAGGGCACAGGCATAGATAGGCTGCTGGAGCAGATAGAGCGCCGGATAAACAGCGGCAGGCTGGAGGTTGACGTGGTAGTGCCTTACGACAAATACGAGGCCATGAACGTCATACGCGCCGAGGGCCGAATATTGAAGGAGGACCATCAGGGGGACGGCGCTCATCTGAAGATTCAGATAAACGAGACTGCGCTGTGGAAGCTTAAAAGGATGCTGGGAGAAGGATATGGGCAAAACTAAGGTAATAGCCATAGAGGGAATAGACGGAAGCGGCAAAAGCGTGCAGTATAATAAGCTTGCCGAGGCGCTGACGGATAGGGGCTATTCCGTGGAAAAGCGGGAGTATCCCAAGTACGAAAGCTACTTCGGCTCCCATGTAGGCAGCTATCTTTCAGGCGCGGAAGGTGTAAAGGCGGATACGGTGGACGGCAAGAGCATGGCCCTGTGGTTTGCGTTGGACCGCTGGGAGGATATGAGGAGCCACATTGACGGCGAATACGACTATATGATAATAAACCGCTACGTGCTGAGCAACGCGGTATACCAGAGCATACGCGACATAGACCTTCAGCGCCCGGACATAATTGACTGGGTATTCGATCTGGAGTACGGCCACTTCTGCCTGCCAAAAGCCGACATATACCTTTTCTACGACGTTGCGCCTGCACAGGCGGGTGAGAACGTTATGAAAAAGGGCTTCAGAGATTACGTGGGCGGCGAGAAGAAGGACGTATACGAGGAATCCTGCGGCATACAGCAGCGGGCCAGAGCCAAGTACCTTGAAACGGCACAGAGACGCAATGACATCGCCGTGATACAGTGCATGGGGGATGAGGGAATGCGCTCCATAGAGGATATAGGGGCGGAAACCATGCGGGTGCTGCGGGAGAGGAATATGATCTAATCGGCGGATATACCGCCTTTTTTCATTGCGGCAAAAAGCGCCCGCCACAGCGCAGCGTCAACGGCTTCCATCTGCGGCAGATGGTGCTTCAGCCGGAAGGCCGAGAGGGCGGGAAGGGTATCGCCGGAAAGGCTGCCGCTCATCAGGCAGGGAAACCCCAGCAGGTTCAGCCCCTGCTGAAGCACGAATACATGAACCCCCATATTTCCCGGGAAAAGTACAGGATACCCCACGGCAAGCGACGAGCGGCCGAGGCTGACCTCGCCCCGTATCCACAGGGGCGATTGGTACTGGGCTTCTACATATGAAAACAGCTTGTGATTTATACAGTACCGGCGTATCTCGTTTTGCACGCCGCAGATGTTTTTGCAGGGGCAGAGCAGGGCAAAGTCGCCGGAAAGGCCGGCGAAGCAGGGGGAAAAGGGGGCGAAGGGCTCCCGAAGGGTATGGAAGGAGCTTTTAAGCGCCATATCGTAGCGGCTGCACAGGCGGCGGCAGGCATATAAGAAGCGGCCGTCCGTCCAGAGCGTTCCGCCGCAGCTCTTGCAGCGGCCCATGAGGGCGGGATCGGCCGTGATGAACCTGCCGCTGTATTCATCGTAAACAAAAAGCGTCGCCATGCTTTATCATATGGCGGCGCGTTTGCTTTTGTTAAAGCGTATTTTTGCCTTTAACCCTGAAACTCCACCTGGGGCTGGGCGTTGGGGTCGATGTAGGGGGCGTTGGGATCGTAGTAGCCGGGGTCCATTGTAGGCTCTGCGTATACGGGGGAGTTGTCGCTGTAATAATAGTAGTTGCCGTCAGCGCCCTGATATATGGTAGGCGTGCGGGGAGGCAGGGATTCGCCGGGGGAAAGCACCTTTGCGGCCTCGGCCTCCTCCGCGGAATCGAATATGAATTCGTGCAGCGCCTTGGCGTTGGCGGGCATATCTGCCAGCACTACCGACTTCCTCTCGTATTTATCGGTTTTGTATGTTTCGTCCGCAGGTATCCTGCAATAGAGCAGACCGCCCGCGCCCATGCCCAGAGCCTTTGTAGCGCAGGAGATTATGCGGTCGTTGGTCATGTTGGTCTCCACCATGGGCAGTATCTTCTCAAGCATTTTATATTGCCTGGATACGTCTGCCTTCATGAACTGGGCGTATATCTGATTGAGCAGCTTGAACTGCCGCTTGGTGCGGTTGAAGTCGCTGTCTATGTGGCGTATGCGCGCATAGCCCAGGGCCTGCTTGCCGGTGAGCTTGACGTTGCCCTCGTTGGCAAATATGAAGCCGTCCCATGTGTCCGCTATGCCGTGCTGCTTGTTGAGGCCGGCTATGCAGTCGTTGGCTTCGCTTATTTCCTCGGCGCTCATGCGCACCGTAACGCCGCCCAGCGCGTCCACTATCTCCTCGAACATATTGAAATCCACCAGCACATATTCGCTGAGATTGAGATAAAAGTTGTTGTTGAGGGTCTCAAAGAGCAGGTCAAGGCCGCCCTTTACCGCAGCGGAGTTGAGCTTGCCGTAGCCGTGTCCGGGTATGTTCACCAGCATATCGCGCATTATTGTGGTGAGCTTGAGCCTGTTGTTTACCGTGTCTATGGTGGCTATGAGCATGGCGTCCGTGTTGGAGTCCCCCTTTGTGCCGCGGCGGTCAACGCCTATGAGCAGCACGTTTATGTAGCGCTCGTCCGCAGCGTCAGCCTTCAGCTTTTCTAAGGTTGCCTCGTCCAGCCATGTCTGGTCGTATAGCTCACTCATGGGTATGGGGGTTGGCACCGGGGTAGCCGAGGGCTCCGGCGTAGCGTTGGGGGTAGCTATGGGCGCGGGGGTGATTATGATGTCCCCATCGTTCTCTGCGAACACGGTATCCGTGCCGGGGCGGGATATGCTGTTGAGCAGCCTTGATGCGATTATGCCTATGGCGGCGGCTGCGGTCACTATGACGCATATAAGTATGATTATGATTTTGCGGCCTTTGCCGTTATTTTTATTTTGCTCCATCTTTTCGGACGCTTCCTTTTGTATAATGTTGTCCGGGACATTATAACCCATAACGCGGAATATATCAATTTTTGCGAACCGAATTTACAATGCGGTAACTATTGCCATGTTAGCCGCCTTGGGGTATATTATAACATGAATTACTATTGCAACATAGGAGCAGTATGCTAATGTATGGTGATTTCGCGGGCATGTACGACCCGCTCATGAAGGACGTGGATTACGATTCCTGGGCGGAATACCTGCTCCGTTTTCTGGGCGCTGAAAAGCTGCGGGTGACGGACTGCGCCTGCGGCACAGGCGAGATAACGCTGCGTCTGGCTAGGGCGGGGCACATCATGACCGGCGTGGACATATCCGGGGACATGCTGAGGATAGCCTCCGAAAAAGCGCGAAGGGCGGCGCTGAAGATACCCTTTGTGGAGCAGGACATGCGCAAGCTCGCGCTGCACCGGCCCCAGGACGCTATAATCTGCGCCTGCGACGGGGTGAACTACCTCGATTCCCTGAAGACCGCCGAGGAGTTCTTCGAGGCCGCAAACGCCGCGCTGAAGGTGGGCGGTTTGCTGCTTTTTGATATTTCGTCGCAGTACAAGCTGGAAAACATACTGGGCTGCAATACCTTTGCGGAGGACGAGCAGGGCGGGGCGTATATCTGGAAGAACAACTACGACCCGAAAAGCCGGCTCATAGAGATGAATCTGACCTTCTTTGAGCGGCAGGGTGAGCTTTACCGCCGCTTTACCGAGCGGCACATACAGCGGGCGCACGGCGTGGACGAGCTCTTGAGCGCCCTGAACAGGGCGGGCTTTGACGCGGAAGCATACGACTTTGAAACAATGGATCCCGTAAAGCCCGACAGCGAGCGGGTGCAGTTTTCAGGAAGGAAAAGGCGATGAAGCCCCTTGAGCTTTACAGAGACGGCGAAAAGGTGGTCTGTGCTTTTACGCTGTACATAGACCCGAGAGCCGGGGAGCCTGAGGAGATGCGGCAGCTAATGCTGGACGGCCTCGGGCGCATAGCGGGCTGCTACGGCACGGACAAAGGGCCCGTTGAGATTGAGGTGCGGGTGAATATAGCCGATAAATTCAGCTTGGGCGCGGTGAACGTGCGCATCATAGACGAGACGCCAGTCATACGTAAGTGGTACAGCCCAAGGATAAACGTGAGCCGGGCGTATTACGGCGCGCGCCGCAAGGGCCTCCTGAAGCTATGGCGGTTCATTATGCGCAAGCCGGACGTCTACATAAACCTCGCCGGCAAGGATGTGCAGGACCAAAGACAGCGGGGGGTGATATGCTCTGTGATACAGCACGAGTTCGGTCATGTGCTGGGATTCAAGGATAAGTACAGGATGAGGAATTTCAAGAAAAAGAACGAGGACGTTGACGACGGGGACATAATGTACCGCGTGGGAGAAGCACAGAAGTTCATGGAATATCATATAAGAAGATTGAGGAGCTGCGCGGATAAGGGCAGGGTACCATTCAGAAACGTGTAGCGACGATATACGGAGGATAACATAATGGGTAGGATAGTAAGGGGCCTTATGGCAAACGATACGGTAAAGCTCATAGCTATTACCGGCAAGGACATATGCGAGACCGCCCGTGAGCTTCACGGCCTGTCAAGGGTGTGCACAGCGGCGCTGGGCCGTTCCCTTCTCATAACAGATATGATGGGGGCGCAGCTCAAGGGCGAAAACGACAGGCTCACCACCATAATCAAGGGCGGAGGCCCGGCGGGCAATATAGTCTGCACCGCGGATAACAGGGGCCACGTAAAGGGCTACATAGAAAACCCCAAGCTGGAGCTGCCGCTAAACGACAGCGGCAAGCTGGACGTTTCCATGGCGGTAGGCTGGTTCGGCGAGCTTACGGTAGTGCGGGATCTCGGGCTGAAGGAGCCCTATGTGGGCAAGAGCAATATGGTGTCCGGCGAAATAGCGGAGGACTTCGCACAGTATTTCACGGTGAGCGAGCAGCAGCCCTCCATGGTATACCTGGGCGTCCGGGTAGACCCCCACGACGGCAAGGTCAGGGCCGGCGGCGGCCTCATAGTGCAGCCCATGCCCTTCTGCCCCGATGACGTAATAGATAAAATACAGGATAGGGTGCCGATGGTGAAGATGCTTGCCGGCATGCTGGACGACGGCATAGAGCTGGAGGCTTCGCTGAAGAAGATATTCGACGGCATAGATATGACCTTCACTGAGACCATGGAGACAGGGTTCCGATGCGACTGCACGCGGGAGCGGCTGGAGAGGGTCCTTATATCCCTGGGCCGGGACGAACTCAGTGACATGATAGAGAAGGAACACGGCGCGGAGCTGACCTGCCACTTTTGCAATAAGAAGTACAGCTTCAGCGAAGCTGAGCTCAAGGGCCTCCTGGAGGAGGCCGGAAAGGCGCAATAGTCAAATGGCGGAAAAATTCAGAACCGAAAAAGGTGGAAAAGTGCTTCAGTTCGCTCAGGACGGAGAGTTTTACTACCGCAGCGGCTCATCAAAGCTTGAAAAGAACGACCTTACCGGGGCCATAGCGAGCTATCGCATGGCTCTGAAGTTAGACCCCAAAAATTACGATGCAGTGCTGGGCATAGCGGAGATACTCACCGCCATGGGACGCACGGAGGAATCCAACCGGCTGCTTATGGTGAAGTTCCGGGAGGAGGAGAGGCCCGCGGAGGCTTATTTCGGCATGGGCTGCAACTTTTTTGCCCAGAGGGAATACGACCAGGCGCGCATGAGCTTCGATAAATACCTTGATGAGGATCCGGAGGGCGAATTCGCCTACACCGCATACGATATGGCTGAGGCCATAGACGACGGCACCGCCCAGGCCTATCAGGAAGGACCCTTTGCCGTACCCGGGTACACGGAAGCGGAACAGGCAAGGCGGCTCATGGAGAAGGAGGACTTTAAAGGGGCTATAGAGCTGCTGGAAAAAACTGTGGAAGAGCATCCTGAGCTTTCATATGCACGCAACAGCCTCGCCCTGTGCTATTATTGCGTACACGATTACGACAAGGCAACGGATCAGGTGGGCGCGGTGCTTAAGGAAGAACCCCAGAACATACAGGCACACTGCAATCTGGCTATATTCATGAGGGGAGCCAAGGACGACGTTGGCCTGAAGCGGCAGGTCGATTATTTAAAGACTGTCGCCACAGAGGACGCGGACGACCTTAACAGGCTCTGCGTTACATTCATGGATCTTCGCGAGTTCGCCGTAGCGCTGCCAATCGCCAAAAAGCTCTACAATAAAAAAAGCTTCGATCCTGCCGTTATACACAGGCTCGCCCTCTGCGCATATTATACCGGCGAATGGGCCTATGCCCTGAGCTGCTACGATAAGCTTATAAAGATTGACGGCGAGGACAGCATAGCCCGCTTTTACAGGGGAATATGCAAGGCGGCAATAATGGGCGCGCCAAAAGCCATGAGCCTCATGCTGAACTATCAGGTGCCTGCGGAGGAAGTCATAGCCAGGATAAAGAAGCTCAACGAGTACATACACATTCCCCGGGAAAAGCTCATGGAGATGTGGAAGGAGGGCGGCGACGTGAGGACGACTGCCAAGTGGGGCCTGACGCTGCCGGATCAGTCGGTAAAGCGGGCCATACTGAGCTTTATTGCCTCCTTCCGAGACGAGACAGCGGAGGAGATACTGCGCGACTTTGCCCTGCGCAAGGAGGAGAGCACGGATCTCAAGCGAGATACCTTTGCAATGCTCAAGGCCATAAACGCCAGGGAGCCGTATCTGAGCTATATCGACGGGGAGCTGGTAGAAAGCCGGGTGAGCCTTATGCCGGTAATGCCGAAGGGCCTGCCCAAAGCTTACGGCGAGGTAATGGAAAGCTGCGTAGACTACATGAGAGGGATACGTGACGACAGGTGTATATCCACAGCCGTGAAGCTATGGGGCAAATATGTAAACGGCCTTTCGAGTTACCCGCCGATCTCCAACGGGCAGAAGATGGCACTCGCGGCGGCCCTCGAGTACGAGGCATGCCGCAAGTGTGGCGTGGAGGTCACAAAGCTTGAGCTTTGCAGCAAGTATGGAATAAGTATGGTTCGCTTCAACAACGCCATGGGCAAGCTGAACAAAGGAGAAAGCAAGGAATGAAATTTATAGCGACCTGCAAAATAGGCCTGGAGAGCGTAGTATCCCTTGAGCTCAGGCGCCTTGGCATAGAGGTGGAAAAGGTGGAGGACGCGAGGGTGCTGTTCCTCGGGGATTATCAGACTATGGCAAAGGCCTGCCTCTGGCTTAGGACGGCGGAACGGGTGCTCATGGAGGTGGCAAGCTTTGAGGCCAGGAGTTTTGAGGAGCTGTTTCAGGGCGTGAAGGCCGTAAGCTGGCGGGATTACCTCAAAAAGGACAGCTTCATACACGTAAACGGCAAGAGCGCCAAGAGCACGCTGTTCAGCGTATCCGACTGCCAGCGCATAGCAAAGAAGGCCATAGTGGAAAACCTCATGGCCGCGTACCGAACGGAGCGGCTGCCGGAGACAGGCGGAGAGGTGATAATAGAGATAGGCATATTGCGGGACGTGGTTACTGTGGCGCTGGACTGCTGCGGCGCGGGGCTTTCCCGACGGGGCTACCGCACGTATAACGTCGCCGCGCCTATCGCGGAGACCTTGGGGGCGGCAATGCTCCTGCTCTCCCATTATAGGGGCGACAGGCCGCTTATAGACCCCATGTGCGGCAGCGGCACAATGCCCATTGAGGCGGCAATGATCGCCAACAACATGGCTCCCGGCCTGAACCGGCCATTTGCAGCGGAGGAATGGGAATTTGCCGGCGGCAAAAGCCTGTTTGACAGGGCGCGGCAGGAGGCCCGTGAAAGCCGCATAGACGGTCGGCCCGACATACTGGGCAGCGACATTGATGCCCGCAGTATAGATCTCTGTAAAAAGCACGCCAAGAAGGCGGGAGTGATGGTAAACTGGAAGGTAGCGCCGCTGAAGGAGCTTTCTACTGATAAATCCGGCGGCCTTATAGTCTGCAACCCTCCCTATGGTGAGCGTATGATGGAAAAGCGGGAGGCGGAGGCGCTGTACCGGGAAATGCGGCACAAGTTCGATGAGCTGGATAACTGGCAGGTGAGCGTTATCACCGCATACCGGGATTTCGAGAGAATATATGGCAAGCGGGCGGACAAGCGCCGCAAGCTGAGCAACGGCGGAATGGTATGCACGATGTACCAATATTTTAAAAGAAATGATTAAATCCTAAAATTATGCTTTACAAATCCGCAATGATGTATTATAATAATCTTCGTTGCAAAACGGGGCATTAGCTCAGCTGGTAGAGTGCCACACTGGCAGTGTGGATGTCAGCGGTTCGAGTCCGCTATGCTCCACCATTAAAAGCGCCTGAATCTCTAAGGATTCAGGCGCTTGCTTTTTTCGTTGCAACTCTTTTTGCAACTTTTTTTAAATAAAATTATCAACTATCCCTTTATCCGCTATTACTTATTGCGTCCGCCCTTGCGCTTTATAACTTCTACACCGGCAGCGCCAATAAGTGCCAATGCTATGAGGCAGAGAGCCCCTGTATCACCGGTCTTGGGGGTGACGAGCTGGGGGCATGGTACCTTACAGGTGCATTTGCCGCAGAGAACGCACTTTTTGCAATTGCAGCAGTAAACGTGCTCGTGGAGGCAAGGACGTTCCGTAGGCCTTGGCCTGTAGGTGGGAATAGGCCTATACGTAGGCCGGGGGGTGCGGGTGGGGGATGGCCTTGGGGTAGCTGCGGGTTCCGGGGAGACCGAAGATTCGGGCGACGCGGTGGGTTCAGGCGTGTCCGTAGGTTTTGGCGACGCCGTAGGTTCCGGTGAAGCGGTAGGCGTGGGTTCGGCGGAAGGCTCCGGCGAAGCTACAGGAGTAGGCTCCGCAGTGGGTACCGGCGAGACTGGGGCCGTCGGCGTAGGTGAGGGCCATGGGCTGGCTGCAAGGGCTGGGGATGGTATGAGGGTAAGCAGCATAAACAGTGCTGCTATAATTGATATCGCAGTTTTATTCATTTCGTTTTCCTCCTTGGTAAAGCATGGGGATAGCTGCCCCCATCTGTTACAGAATAAGTGTAACGAATAAATATGCGCTAATCCATGGAGTTTTACTGGTGTCGGTGGAATAATATGCAAATTATTGACGCAAAACATGTGATTTTGCCGTTGATTTATGGGCGGCATTGTGATAGATTATCCGTTATACGAAGCGAGAAGGCAGATAAGTATGACTGTTAATGATGCAATGAAAAGAAGATTGGCCAACATGGCGCTGCTGATAACAGGAATGATATGGGGCAGCGGCTTTGTGGTAATGAAAAATACGCTGGACAGCATGTCGACGAACTATATACTTGCAATACGGTTTACCATAGCGGCTCTGGGCCTTAGCTATACTCTGTTTACCAAAGGTCCCGTCACATTTGAAAAGATAAAGGCCGGGGCCAATCTGGGTCTGTATATATACGGTGCTTTTGCGGTGCAGACCTACGGGCTGATGTTCACCACGGCGGGCAAAAATGCGCTCATCACGGCGTTTTACGTTGTGCTGGTGCCGCTGCTGCTGTGGATAATGCAAAAGCGCCGGCCGGAAGGCAAGGTATGGATGGCTGCCGTAATGATGATAATTGGCATAGCGCTGCTCACTACTGACGGCGGAGGAAGCATCAACATAGGCGACGTACTTACGCTTTGCTGTTCATTGGGGTACGCTATACAGATAGTACTGGTGGACGGATATGCCAAGAAGTATGACTTAATGCAGCTGACCTGTCTCCAGTTCTGGTTCAGCGCGCTGTACGGCTGGATAGCGGCTTTGCTGTTTGAACAGCCCCCCGTAAATATGGGAGGAGATACGGTGTTTGCTCTGGCATACTGCGGAATAGCCTGCACGCTCATAGGCCTTACGCTGCAAAACGTTGGGGTAAAGTACGCGAGCCCCGAGTACGCGACGCTTTTCATGAGCACCGAATCCGCCTTTGGGTGTATATTCGGCGTGATATTTCTACATGAGACTATGACGGCGCGCATGCTTGTGGGAGGATTGATGGTGGTTGCAGCACTGATGCTGTCGCAGGTGGAATGGAAGGACGTATTTGCAAAAAGAAAGAACAGGGGTGTTCATAATGCCTGAAAAATTCTGCGGGTTTAAGCCGGAAGCATATATATTTCTAACGGAATTGGGGTTCAATAACAATAAGCAGTGGATGGATGAAAACCGCTGGCGGTATAAAGAGTACGTCTATAAGCCGCTATGCCGGCTGGGAGAGATGCTGCTGCCTACCATGTTGGATATAGATTCGGAGTTCAATCCCAGGCTCACGACGATAGTTTCCCGCATAAACCGTGACACCAGATATTCAAAGAACAAGCTGCCCTACCGGGATCACATGTGGCTGGGCTTTCGCCGGGACGGCCGCAGTATGGGGGAGAGCCTGTGCATGTACTTTGAGATATCTCCAACGGGCTACGGCTACGGCAGCGGCATGTACTGCACCAACCTTGAGGTGATGAACGGACTTCGCGCCCATGCCATGGCGGATCCGGAGGGCTTCAGGCGAGTGATAAACGCACCGGCGCTGAAGAGGTACACAGTGGAGGGCGAAAGCTACAAGAAGGACAAGGTGCCGGCTGCACCAGAGGATATAAAGCCCTATCTCAATCTCAAGGGCATGAGCCTGTGCTATGAGAGCCACAGCCTTGCGCCTACCATGAACGCAGGTATATTCGATGAGGTAAAGACGGCTATGGAGGAGCTGGCGCCCTTCTACCGCTACGTCTGCAACGTTAAATAAGTAAAACAAAAATGCTATCGGGGTTGTGCGAAGGCAGATACTGTCGAAAAAGTGGCTGAAGGCCACTTTTTCGAGCTTTTACGGGTTTCGCATTGCATAAAAGATGAAGTAATGAAGAAGGTAGAAGGACTTACCGCAAACATAGCCGATGCCGACAAGCCCACAGTATATATGTGCGGCACCAGCTCCTACCTCACAACCGCGCCTAAGGATATGTATCAGGCATCAATCGTAACCTCCGCGGGCGGCAAAAACGCAGGCGATTCTCTGGAGGGAGACTCCTGGACCGACATATCATACGAGCAGCTTATCGCCATGAACCCCGATGTGATAATCATACCCACCAATAACATGGCAAACGGCCAGCCCGACTTTACTGCCGACGAAGTGATGTCGGACGAGCAGCTTAAGGAAGTCGCCGCCGTAAAGAACGGCGCGGTGTACAATATGCCCACAGGCTTTGAAGCATGGGATTCACCGGTTCCCTCCGGCGTTCTGGGCATGTTGTGGATGACCGCCAAGCTGCATCCCGAAGTATACACCATGGAAGAGTTCGCCGCTGACGCAGCCGACTTCTACAAGACCTTCTACGGCTTCGATATGGATACTTCTTCCATACTGGGCGAGACCGTTGAAAAGGCAGCATAACGTTTCAGATAATATAAATTAGTGAACAGCAAAATAAAAAACAGGCTTACGCCAATACTGTTTGCAGTTATTACCGCAGCCGTAATCACGGCTGCGGTGGTTTCGGTTTGCGTAGGCAAATACACCATTACGACTGCCGATATACAGGCCATACTTAAGGGAGAGCAGGTTCAGGAGATGACCCGCAAGGTATTCACTACCCTGCGCCTGCCCCGCACAGTAATGGCGTTGATAGCCGGCATAGGTCTCGGCATTGCCGGCAGCGTATATCAGATAATATTCAAGAACCCTCTTGCATCACCTGACATCATAGGCATAGCGGGGGGCGCCAACCTCGGCGCGGCTGTAGCCATAGTATCCGTATCCACCTCCGGCATGATTGCCATAGCGGCAGGCGCCTTCTGGGGAGGGCTTATCGCCGTGGTGTGCGTTATGCTGCTGGTCAAGGCTACCCGATCCCGGTCAACGTCAACCTATGTCCTGGCGGGCATAGTAATAAACGCCATATCAAAGGCTGCTATAATGGCCCTTAAGTACTTTGCGGATCCGGAAAATGAGCTTGCCGCTATGGAATACTGGGAGATGGGTACCTTCGGCAATACAACCCTGTCCAAGCTTCTATCGATACGGCCTATGTTCCTCATTGGCCTTGCAGGCATACTGCTGCTAAGGAGGCAGATAGAACTGATGTCACTGAGCGACAATGAATGCAGGGCCTTAGGCGTGAGGCTGCGGCCTGTCCGCGCGGCAGTGCTGGCGCTGTCTACCCTGATGGTAGGCTCTATAATAAGCGTCACCGGTCTTATATCCTTCGCGGGGCTCATAGCGCCCCATACGGCGAGACTGATGCTCCGCCGCAACGATTCAACTACGATAATAATGAGCGGCCTTGTGGGGGCATTCGTCGTGCTGACGGCGGATATACTGGCCCGTGTACTGTACAGTGCCGAACTTCCCATATCCATACTCACCACCGTAATAGGAGTGCCAATACTCATATACTTCCTCTGCGCGAGGGGAAAGGATGTATCGTGAGCGGGCTGTTTTCACTTGATAAAGTAAAAATCTCATACGGCAAAAACGAGATAGTGCACGGCGTAAGCATGGACATAGCCAAGGGCGAGTTCTGCGCCCTCCTGGGACTGAACGGCAGCGGCAAGACCACAATACTCCACGCCTGCTGCGGCTTTCTGCCAATGGAGGGCAGCTGTATAGCGGCAGATACCGAGTGTAAGGGACTCAACGAGAAAAAGCGGGCCAGGCTTATATCATTTATACCTCAGATTTGCAGCCTGCAGGGAGGACGCACCGCCCTCGATGTGGTGCTGATGGGTTTCAACTCACAGCTGGGCCTGCTGGAATCCCCATCGTCTGTGCATAAGCGTGCGGCACTTGCCGCCATGGAGCGGCTGAACTGCGCGGAGTTCGCAGAAAAGGACTTTGGCGCTTTAAGTCAGGGCCAGCGGCAGATAGTGATACTTGCCCGGTGCATTGTGCAGGATTCCCCCGTGATGCTCATGGACGAGCCGGACAGCGCGCTGGACTTTCTGAACAGGCACATGGTACTCTCGAAGATACGGGAGCTTATAAAGGAAGAAAATAAGGCGGGGCTTATAACCCTCCACGATCCCAACTTCGCCATGGCCTACTGCGACAGGCTGCTGCTGTTAAAGGAGGGCCGTCTCGTGGGCGCGCTGGATATGCGGCGTGCCAAAGCGGATGAGGTAAAGAAGAAGCTTTCACTGATATACGGCGACATAGAGCTTCTGCAAAGCGGCGACAGCTTCCTGATGGGCAAGGCGCTATGAAAAACAGCATAGACCGTGAAATATGGCGGCTGCTGTGGCCGGTGCTGCTGCTGACGCTTGCGCAAAAGCTGGGTTCAGCCTTTGAGGGCATACTTGTAAGCGTGAACAGTTCACAAGAGCTTGCGGTAATGGGCATATGCGGGCCGTATATAACCATTATCACTACGGTGAGTTACGGCCTCGGCATAGCCGCCAACGCCGCCACCGGCAGGGCGTATGCGGATAGAAGCTGGGAAGCTTCACACAAGGCCTGCGTCCGCGCATTCCTTCTGCTGACGCTTATATCCGGGCTTACAATGTCTCTGCTTGCAGGAGCGCTGCTCTACCCTGCCTTTGCCGGGCTTTCCAATATGCGTAGCCTCGGCTACCTGTACATGCTGCCGTATCTCATAGGCAGCCCGGCGCTGCTTTTATACAGCCTGCTGGTATCCTGTACCAGGGGCTTAGGAGATACAAAGTCCGGCATGTATATGACATTCATATCTGTGCTGGCGCAGTCGATCGTAAGCTATATGTGCTATAATGCATTCGACCTGCCGGGTATCGGATGGGGAACGCTTATATCGCGGCTTGCGGCCTGCGTTTACGGGGCAAAACGCTTTAAAGCCATGCTGCCGGATACCGCCGGCGACGCGCCGCTGCCCAAGGGCGCCCTTAATGGCTTCGCAGCGATCGCGCTGCCTGTTAGCCTGTCCAAAGCCGTGTCCCCTACCGGCAACGCCCTGATAAACAGCCTCATGCTTTCCTTTTCCCCGCTGCTGCTAAGTGTAAAGGGACTGGGCGGGCGGCTGGAGCCGTTCTTTTACCTGCCGGCCATGGCAATGTGTTCGGTGACGGTTACAGTTATATCACGGGAAAGGGATAAGGCCGCCATAGGGCCGCTGTGCCGGAGGCTATGCCTCTGGAGCACGCTGCCGGCGGTTTGCCTTACCGCCGCAGCAGGACTTTTCAGCGGCGGCATATGGGGGCTGCTTACCCCCGACCCGGAGCTTGCGGAGGCTGGAATGGCCTATTGGAGTATATGCCTCTGTGCGTACCCCATGATAGCCATGGAAATGACGCTGACATCGGTATTGCAGGCATTGGGCAGCGGATTCCCTACCCTCGCCGCAACGGTTATAAGGGTATGGGCGGTACAGGTACCGCTGACATATCTTTTGACACGCCCCGGCATGTGGCAGAGCGGGCCGTGGCTGGCCTATCTCATAAGCAACGCCGCATCCCTGGCAATATGCGGGATATATGCGTATTCACATATTAAAAAACTAAGTACGGAGGCAATATGAACGCAATAGATATAGTCAAGGAACAGGCGGCGGCATACGACGCGGGCAAGAGCTTCGCCGTGGTTACAATAGTGCAGTCCGACGGCTCCACACCCCGAAGCAGCGGCAAGATGATAGTATACCCCGACGGCAGCTCAAAGGGCACCGTTGGCGGCGGGGCTGTCGAGCTGCTTGCCATACGGGATGCGCAAAAATGCATACAGTCCAGTGAAAACGCCTTCAAATCCTACGACCTTACATCCCCGTCATCGGATACCGGCATGACCTGCGGCGGCCATGTCAGCGTATTGATTGAGGTATTCATACCACGGCCGCTGCTGGTTATGTGCGGCGCGGGCCACGTTGGCGGCTGCATGCTGAAGCTTGCGGAGTTCGTAGGCTTCGATACCATTCTCATAGATGACAGGCCGGAGGATGCCATAGCGGACAAAATAGAGACAGCCAGCCGATTTGTAGGGGTGAAG
>ULQJ01054052.1_pt1 | contig 17788 bp, 19 predicted proteins | sample 1954331 | NCBI WGS metagenome assembly ULQJ01 (sample SAMEA4835651, study PRJEB28245) | human gut metagenome | biome: gut microbiome; material: fecal sample | place: Denmark | collected 2008 | reverse complement strand
GGCCGAAGCCGCTGACCTACACGCAGGTTCGGCGAATGTGCCAGCGCATTCAGCGGGACACGGGCTTTGAGGAGAGTGTTACGCCGCGGCGCTTTCGCACCACGGTGCTGACCGACCTGTACGACCAGACCAAGGACGTAAAGCAGGCGCAGGCCGCCGCGGGCCACACCACGGCGGCCATGACGCTGAAGCACTATGTCAAGGGCCGCCCCCAGCGCGCCAACACCGCCGCGCCCATCGTCCGCGCCTACGGCCTGGACTGACGCAGAAGCTGACGCGCCCGAATCCCGAAAGCCCCTGCGCCGCAGGGCTTTTCGGGCATAATGCGGAGAAAAACCTGACGGAAAAACTGACAAAAACTGCGGAGAATGACGAGAGGCCGAAAAAGTGAATCACAGACGGTCAAATCCTTCAAATCCACCCAAATAAAAAAGAAAAGGTCAGCCATTTCTGACTGACCTTGTGGAGCTGATGACCAGATTCGAACTGGTGACCTCATCCTTACCAATTGCGATTATTGCGCATGGCGTACTGAAATTATGCCTTTCATGGTTTGAAGATTTATCCCTCGGACACTTGATTTTTGTGGAGATTCAGGCGCGAAAGCATCCCGTCCAGCCGTTTGCGCCAGAAGCGGTGGAACCATTCGCTTTTTCCGAAGCATTTCACCAGATGCGGGCTGATTGCGTAATAGCAGCGGATGAACGCGCGACCGAGCCTATGCTTTTTCAGGATTTCATCTCGGAATCGCCGCAGTGTCAGCACCTCGGGCGCGTCGTAGGAGCCATAGACGCAGGTCGCGATATAGCAGCCCTCGCCGCTGCCTGTGCTGGAATTGGATGCAGGAGAGGTGGGGTTGATTGGAGCTGAAAACGGGCTTGGATCGCTGCTTCCAGTCTTGTGCCCGTTCGTGTCATAGCTGGTATAGCCGCCGAAAAAGTTTGGCTCACTACCGCCAACCTTGTGACCATTTGCGTCGTAATTGGTGTAGCCGCTGAGGAAGCCCGGCTCGCTGCTGCCAACCTTCTTTCCATTCGCGTCGTAATGCGTATAACCGCCGCCGAACAGATTGGGCTCGCTTCGACCGATTTTCCTGCCCTTGCTGTCATAGGTCGTGTATCCGCCGAACAGGTCTGGCTCCGTCCTGCCGGAGCGCTTGCCCTTTTCGTCGTAATTCGTGTATCCGCCAAACGGATTCGGGTCGCTTCTGCCCTTGTTTGCCATCGTCGAGCCTCCTTTGAACAGTCGGTCTGCAAGCAGAATACCTTATGAGGAAATAAGAAAGTGGATTCGTCGGTGAGGTTTTATGTCTCCCCCTGTTCATCCGTTGCCCGCTTCCATTCCTCTTCGCTCATGCCTGTCGCCTCGCGAATATAACCGCAAATCCAGCCATTTACAGACATTCCCTTCGCCTTCGCACAAGCTTCAATATCTGCTTTACGCCCTTTGGGAACAACAAGCTGAATGCGATCATACTTCTTCGAAAGATTCTCATCGTTCCATTTTTTGTTGGCACGCTTGCGCGCATCGCTCAGCGTTTTTCTCTCGCTCATCGAAACACCTCCCTTCCTATTGTAGCATGCAAAAAGCACTTGCGCAAGTGTATATAATTGATAATTACACAAGTGTATATTTAGCGATTTTACGGATTGAAGCTACACTTACATAAGTGTATATTATACTCACAAGGTTGAGAAAAACACATCTCAACAACAATAAAAGGAGGTTCAAGACCATGGCAACGAACGAACTTATTGCGAAACTGAACGAGCTTTCCGAACTCCGCAGGATGGTGGAAGAACTCAATGCTGAAATCGAAGGCGTTCAGGACGCGATCAAGGCGCACATGACCGAAGCGGACACGGACACGATCACCGCAGGAGCGTTCAGGGTTACTTGGAAGCCCGTGACCTCGACTCGAATTGACACTGCCGCGCTGCGAAAGGAGCTGCCGGAGGTCTGGCAGGAGTACGGAAAGACCTCGACCACACGTCGTTTCAGCGTCACGATGGCGAAATAAACGCCGGAGCAACTACCACATCACTCCGGCCATGCCCCAACAGTAACCGCGAAGAAACCGGGGAGCACGTTCCTATTCTATCACACGAGCGGCTCCCCAGCAAGAGGAAGGAGCAAAAAATGGATATTTACGAAGAAGTCACCCGCCGCATCGTCGAGCAGATGGAGCAGGGCGAAATCCCTTGGCACAAGCCTTGGATTGCAGGCGGGAACTGCGTCAGCTACGCAACCGGCAGACCGTACAGCCTTTTGAATCAGATGCTTCTTGGCAAGCCCGGCGAATATCTGACCTTCAGGCAGTGCCAGCAGGCAGGCGGTCATGTCCGCAGGGGCGAGAAGGCGCACATGGTCGTGTTCTGGAAATGGATCGAGCAGGAGAACGAGGAAACCGGTGAGAAGAGGCAAATCCCGTTTCTGCGCTATTACAGCGTTTTCCACCTCAATCAGTGCGAAGGGATTGCCGCCAGACACGCAAAGCCCCTGCCGCAGACAGCCAGAACCGACGAAGCCGCTGAGCGCATTATCGTCGCATATCTTCAAAATTCAGGCGTAAAGCTGGAGCACGTCGAAGGTGATCAAGCCTGTTATCGACCTTTCGACGATTCCGTCACGCTTCCGCTCCGAACGCAATTCGCCGAAACCGCCGAGTATTACAGCACAGCGTTCCACGAGCTGACCCATTCCACCGGCCACAGCAAACGCCTGAATCGACTTGAACAGACCGCATTTTTCGGTTCGGAAGCGTATTCCAAAGAAGAGCTGATCGCGGAAATCGGAGCCTCGGCGCTGATGAACGCAGCCGGTCTGGAAACGCCGAACAGCTTCCGCAACAGCGCCGCTTACATTCAGAATTGGCTCCGCGTCCTGAAAAACGACAAGCGCTTCATTGTCAGCGCCTCGGGCAAGGCGGAGAAAGCCGTCCAAATGATCTTGAACCAATAGAATAACAAGGATTTTCGGGGCTGAAATCGCCTGTAAATGAAAGGTCGATCTGTCCATCGTTGACAGAACGGCGCGATTTTAGCCTCGAAAACGTATATTACAGCAATGATTTTCAGACCATCAGATTGTCTGCAATTACGTCTGTTTGCTTTTACAGGAGGTCGGTCACATGAAATACGGTTATGCACGATGCAGCACCAGCGAGGACAAGCAGGACATTCAGCGGCAAATTCGCGAACTGAAAGCCTCGGGCGCAGAGCAGGTCATCTTTGAATACGAGCACGGCGATGCGAAGGTCAAGCGCAATTTGGAAATGCTGCTGGACACAGCTCGGGAGGGCGACACGATCATCACATTGGAGGTCAGTCGCCTGTCACGCTCTATGTAGCAGCTTTGCGAGATCATTGATATTGTTCGTGAAAAGCGCCTGCGCCTGCAGATCGTCGGCTCCATCACTATCGATTGCCGAAACGGTCAGCCTGATCCCATGAGCGAAGCGTTTCTGCAAATGGCAGGCGTATTCAGCCAGCTTGAGCTTGCTATGATTCGCGCACGTGTGAAATCCGGCATGGCAAATGCGAAAACAAAGGGCAAGCAGGTCGGACGTCGCCCAACAACCAAAGCGGACATTCCAGCGCTGTTTTACAGGCATTACCCGACCTATGCCTCGGGCAAAATGAACGTCAGCGAGCTGGCAAGGGTGTGCGGCTTGAGTCGACCGACGGTGTATAAGTATCTACGCCTAGTGAAATAAAAATGCAGGATACCATGTCTGCCACCCATGATATCCTGATTGTTTTCAATTAGCCCTTCGGCGGATATGGATCGTTTCCGTAGGATTCCTTAGCGCGTATGCGCCCATCTGTTCCGTGTGTAATCCGTTCGGAGTGCTGATTGATTGCAATGGTTCGAGCAATCTCCATCGCTTCCTTTTGTGTTGAAGTGCGAACGGTAGCACGACTGTTACCTGCACCCTTTACCTGCCAGCCTCCTTGAGGATGAGGAGTGACGTGTTGATTTTTGCCCACAAAAATTCCTCCTTATTCACGCGGCAGATCTAGCAAATTATCCTGTCGGCTATTGTTCGGGGAAGAGCGAACGTATTTCTCGCCGAGGTAGCTGGTAGCGGGAATGAGGTCGGGATAGGGGAAAATATTGACTTCGATCGAGCCTGGATGCTGCTTAAGGTAGTCATGAAGAGCCTCTTTCTTATAATATCCAGGGGCCTGACAGCCTTCGATCCAGATGGAGTCAATCTCCGTGAGTTCCTGAGAGTTCTTGCAGCCCTGCCGCATCTTGATTTTTGTTGCCTTCATAATAGCAGATTCCTTTCTTTGATCCTGTGAAGTTAATTATAACTTAACAAGCGCCAGAAAAAACTTCATTCACAGGGTCGGCTTTACACAAACCGACTTGTATCAAGTACGCAGGTCTGGTATTATAAACTCGTCTGTGCAACACGGTTCGAGACCTTTGGGCTTGAGACTGTGAGACGAAGTATGCAGTACCTCCTGTGTGGCAGCCGGAGGTGCTGTTTTCATTTGCTTGGAAAGCATGGCCATTATACCATGTTTCACATTGAAAATCAAGATATAGTGATGCACTTGTGCGGATAACACTACATCTTGTTGTACAGAGCCTTACTCGATCTGACCCAGTAAATCAAACAAGGTTGGCTCTGAGGCTTTCTCTTCTTCGGTACGAACACTGATGAAAGCTTGCAATCGGCGCCCCATCTTCTGGTTGATCAAAAGGGCCGTCTTCAAATCTTTCACTTCTGCTTGATCGGCAGAGGCGAGAAGCATTTTCATCGCAGTCATATATCGCTTCATTAAAACAGGAAACGGAGTGCACTCAAAGATATCTCTATACTCTCTAGCTTTGTTGCGTTTTCCTTCGCTTCTTGCTACAATTTCTTCGGCTTTCGCAGCTGTATCCATTATCATCTTCTTGGTGGTATCGTTCAGGGATTCTTCAAAGAAGAACTCTGGTCCAATTCCATAGTACAGAGACAATTTTTCTTGATTGGCAGAGGATGGAGTGGACTTTCCAAGCTCCCAATTGGCAACGGTCACCCGATTTACCCCTATGGCAGAAGCGATTTCTTCCTGAGTTGCACCGTACATCTCGCGAATTTCCTTCAGATTGTTCATAACGTCACCGCCCTGATTACATTATACAACTTAAGACTACAAAATGCAATGCTATTTTGTAGTGCGTATACAATTTAACATACGTTACGGCTACAATGGAAAAACTCGACAGACTCTAGTTGCCTAAGAATTTGTATGAATTTTGAGCGACGTTGATCTGGTATTCGCCTTTTGCGAAGCCCGTTCTTCAGATGTTTTTCAGATCAGATATGGAAGTGCATTCTGAAGAGAGATTAGTTATGGAAGGCAGAATGGCAGCGTCAGCCAATCCAATTGGTCCAATTAATTTCTTTTCTGCAGCTGTACGACATATCGCAAATGCCAAGCTCTAGGTGTAGTGCACCAATTTGCTGTATCTTCAAAAATGTAGCATGTTGCTTGCGGTTAACCTCACTACGATATCAGGAAACGTAATGCTTGTGGTGTGGCTAAAAGGAATCTGTTTCAAAATGGCAATTATCGAACTATGCCGCCAGAGAAAGCAACTTTGAAAAATTAATCATCATTGAGAAGCATCTGGTGGGAATGTCTATGTGGCACGTGGATGGTATAAATACCTTGCATTGCTGGAATGAAAAACAGAGAAAAGCTGTGGCATCGCATTACCACAGCTTTTAAAAAAGGGCATACCTATGAATCACATAATATCCTATTCTGATTATCAAGCTACGTCTTCGGCAGAAATAATTTTCCGCTATACAGGCCTTCGCAAGCCTTTTGTCGTTTCCCGCCAGCCCGTGAAGGCTAACTGTCCGACCTGTTATCAAGTCGTATGCGGTAGGTGACAAGCCGATAATCTAATTATATGCGAACCGTGAGTTTTGTCAAGGTGTGTGAGCTTTGAGCGTATCACTTTATCGTAGCATAATCAGTTTTTGATCTTCATTGTAAACCAGAGAACATTGAGCTTACTCGATTCCATATATGTATACTCGATGCCATCTTCGGTCACAATTTCTCCGCTTCCACAAATTCTCTTGAATTCATTGACGAGTGATTTTCCGCTCAAGTCAGGATGAATAACGCCAAAGGCGTAGAGACAAGCATACAAGTGATTCTGACCATTTTTCTTAATATTGCGCCCATCAAAGCTACTTGACATCACCATCACCTTCAGCATTAATCGCTTCATAATATGCCTCTTGAACGGCTTTCACTGTAGTTGGAACATCAGTTTCAGCGAAACACGTTCCTGCAAGAGCGTACACGAGTACCAGCACCAGAATCAATCCACGTTTCATCCTAATCCCTCCTATTTCATCAGATGCATTCATCATCCTGAACCCATTATACCCCGTGTACGGATTAATGTCAATTAAACTATACAGCTAATGATAATTTAATATCATTGATGGTAGCGTAAAATATCATTCGGGAGGGATGATATGATCTGTGACAGAATCAAAGAACTTCGTGAAAAGGCAGGCTATTCGCAGGCGCAGCTCGCAAAGAGGTTAGATGTCACTCGCTCTAGCGTAAACGCTTGGGAAATGGGATTGTCTACTCCGACTACGCAATATATCGTGGCTATGTGTAAACTTTTTCATGTAACTTCGGACTATATGCTGGACATAGAGTCGGGTTTAACCTTTTCGTTGGGCGGATACTCTGAGGATGAAATTGCTCTTATTTTCAATATGCTAAAGTATTTCGATAAACAGCATTCATAAATCGGGCAGAGCATCACATGATGCCCTGCCACTTTACTTTGTTCTGGAAAGATAGATCGTTAGGCAGGGTGCATTTTCGACATATGGCAAACTTTTTTGAAACGTAAAATTAACATACGAGCATTTCTGCAGTTTTCGAGCGAAAATATCGTCAAACGGTTCGGTGCTTTTCTCGTCTCCGTTCACATCGAAATCGTCAATGATTCGTTGCTGGTTTTGCTCGGCGGGTTCGTAAAATGGATCGTTGTTGAAATGACACTTGCGAATGGACATAATGCATATTGTTTAATTCTTGTTATATATAAATTTCCTATGCGCTATTGACATAATTAATATTCTGTGATATTCTGTGTTCCTGCGCCAATTTCAGAGGCTTCTTCTGGAGGCGCAATCAAAATTACAAGGAGGATTCTGAATATGACAGAACAAAATTCTGAACCAGCACTAACGCATTCAAAGCCATTTCTCAGCGAGATCCTTGAAGTCGATCAATTCCGGCGAGGTCAAGCCAATATTATTGTTGCCCATTGTCATAGCGGCAAAACGTATGCAAATGCAAAAATCATATCCGCCCATGCGACTGCTCCAGAATATGTGCTGTGCCTCATCGATACGAAGGCAGGTAAACAGGCCATGATCACTCGAGAAGAGGCAACCGCCTATCGAAGAAGCTGGCTGGAGGAGATTCGGGGAGACTGGTGGGGGAGCGTTCCGGACGAGGAGCGCCTTCGCGTCATGACCTATCACCAATTTGGTTTGGAAATTCAAAAACAGCCGCTTTTCTTTCAGAATATTCAGCTTATTATCTGCGACGAGATGCACAACCTCATCAAATACATGGGAATGGAGCACTCGAAAAACAGGAACCGCCCAGAAGAAGAGAGAATCGAAACGAATTATCCATGCCGTATGGCGCTGGACACGCTTGCACGGCTTGCAGGAAGTCCATCCGGGCCAATGATCGTCATCATGTCTGCAACGATTAACCCCGTTTCCGTCGCGTTAGACCGCAGGAAAGCTCCATGCACTTATTTCGATTACACCGATAAAGTACGATGCGATATTACCCGAAACCGATTTTATTACGCCCATTTTGAAGATGTTCTCCAGCAGCTTCCTTTCGATACCCGTGCAATTATTTACACGCCACAGATTACGCAGATGCTGAAATTCGCCAAGGCCGCCGACGACGGCTGGCGCAATATCTGCTGCTTATGGGGACTGAACAACCCAAACCATGAAATGAGCGATGAGCAGAAACGCGTGCGCGACGTGATCTTGCGAAGCGAGCGCATTCCACCCGAGATCGATCTGCTATTCATCAATGCCGCCTATGAAACCTCCATCAACATCCGCAACGAAGATTTTAATACGGTCATCGTTCACGACGGAAACCCCGACGTGCAGGTGCAGGTTCGCGGACGGCTGCGCCATGACATCGACGCGCTTTATATTTATGATTCAACTCATGTCAACATTGCGCAGTATTTTCCAGCAGAATATTATAATCGCTGGTTGTTCCGCGAGGACATCGAGAAAATTGTCTCCATAATGAACCTGACCAACGCAAAGGGGCGGAAGCTGAAATGGCTGTCGATTTACAAGCTGCTTCAGAAGGACGGCGTAACCGTCAGCAAACAGAAAAAGAATAGGCGGCAATGCTGGGTGCTCTATCCTGCACAGGGGGTGATGTAATATGGGACGAAAGACATTATGGATTGACGGTCACAATGGTGGGCAGCACTACGGCATTGACGTTCCGGCAGATCAACCCGTGTTTCAGGTTCATCGTCATAATATGGGCATTGATTTTGCATCCAATGCGCAAGCAATGAAATCGCTTTCCCCAAACGCTTATATGCTCTATATGCTGCTCGTCGCACGCTATCCAAACCGGGTGTGGACACTGTCTCCAGCACTGATTTCCAAGAATACGACCCTGTCTCCCGACGAAATAGCGCCAGCGCTTCAGGAGCTTATAGAACAGGGCTATTGGACGCAAGGCGAAATCTCATTGACGGGTCGCGTCTACCGCAGTAATTCGTTCCATATCTGGGAATCGCCCGAAATGAATCAGCCGTAAGCTATATGCCGCTCTTCGAGCGTCAAAAAAAGATTTGCACGAAAAATTTTCGCGCAAAAACGCTCTCCCAATTCTGCGAATTGGTTGAGCTGTTTGTGATTTCATCTTCTTCCAGAATTGTGGGTACTCTATATAAAGGTCCCCACAAAACTGGGAGGTATTTTACCGAGGAGGAAAAAATGTACACGAGAAAAATATCCAGAGCATATGTACGCCTTGAAAGCCCTGCCGAAAGATCGTTCAGGCGGCTTCCAAAGCACGTTCAGGCCAGCTATATCCATCAGGCGCAGTCTATGGGCGCTGACCCGATCTCCGTCTATCTGCAAAGCTGTACGCCCACGCTTGACAGCTCTGCTCCGTCTGCTGTATCCTATGTGCAGAACCTTGAAAACGGCATAATGGAGGTACGACATGCGCCCGAGGAGGGTGCAGAAATGGCGAGAGAACGGATTCGCCGAAGAGTGGTAATCAATGGCAAACAGCAATGGATAACGGGACTGACCGAGCAGGAATACGCAGAAAATCTGTTCGATGCGATGAGCGGAAATGCGAAAGCGGCATCAGTGCAGAAGCACAATTTCCAAGAATATGCGTCCGGCTGGTTTGAAACCTATTCCAAGCCGAATGTGGAGACCACGACGGCGCTGACCTATGAACGGCAGCTGCGGCGGCATATTTACCCGATATTGGGGGAGAAGTGCATCGAGGACATCGAGGTCGGCGATATTCAGCGGATGTTTAATGAAATGGACGGAGCAAAAACGACCAAGGACAAGGCGCGAATCGTGCTGAACATGGTGCTCGATTTCGCGGTTGAGGACGGCATTATCAGCAGAAACCCCGCCAAATCCAAGCGCCTCAAGGTGACGGGAAAGCAAAGCGGCGAGACGGAGCCGTATGCGCGCGAGCAAATGTGCTTCCTTGCACAGCGGATTTCGATGATTCGAAATGAAATGGACAGAACGTATCTGGCGATTCAGATGGCGCATCCAATGCGGCTGGAAGAGGTGCTGGGGCTGAAGTGGAGCGACGTTGATCTGGAAAACGGACTGTTCCATATCCGGCGCGCGGTGACGCATCCCGACAGGAATCAGCCGGAAGTGAAGGAAACCAAGACGGACGCAAGCCGAAGAAGTCTGGCGATTGTTCCAAGCGTGGCGGCAATGCTGAAGCCCGGGGATGTGGATCATTTTGTAATAGGCGGCGAAAAGCCTCTGAGCTATACGCAGGTTCGCAGCGTGTGCAGACGGATTCAGAAGAATACGGGCTTCGAAGAGAGCATCACGCCGATTCGATTCCGAACGACGGTTCTGACGGACATTTACGATCAGACGAAGGACATCAAGCAGGCGCAGGCTGCGGCAGGGCATACCACATCGGCCATGACGCTGAAGCATTACGTCAAGGGGCGCGGCGACAGCCATACTTCGGCAGCGGTAATTGCCGACGCATATGGAATGTAGCTGAAAGCGCGTGACAGCTCATGTGACAGCCGTCAAAGCCGAAAACCCCTGTGCCATGGGGCTTCTGAGGCTTTTCCTGCGGACGCATGTGACAATTTGAGTGACAAAATCCGAAAAAACAGACAATGAGGTCATAAAAATGCAGGACTGCGCGTGCAAATCCTGCATTCTCGTTCGAAATAAAAGAAAAGAACCCGCATTTCTGCAGGTTCTTGTGGAGCTGATGACCAGATTCGAACTGGTGACCTCATCCTTACCAAGGATGCGCTCTACCGACTGAGCTACATCAGCACGTTCGGGCTTTCGCTCAACGCAAGACTGATTATACTATACCTCGACGCAAAATGCAATAGGAATTCAAAACTTTACAAAACAAGAAGGAGCGGGATGCGTCCCGCTCCTTCTTGTCTGGGAATTCTGCCGGGCTCAGCCGATGATGAACGGCTTGAGCTCTTCCATCAGATCTTCGCAGTGGTCGGAGTAGACCTCCAGCGTGATGGGCTTGGAGAGGTCGAGGCTGAAGATGCCCAGAATCGACTTTCCGTCCACCACGTGACGGCCCACGCGCAGGTCGATGTCGTAGGGATAGCGGTTGGCGATATTGACAAACGACTTTACATTCTCTGCGAGACTGAGCTTGATGTTAACTGCCTTCATGATTGTCCCCTCATTTCTAGTTGAAGCAGAATGCCGTGCCCAAAGTACATCAGTAAGCATAGCGCGAAAAGCCGAACATATCAACGTAATTTAAGTAAAACTATGAAACGCACAGAGATTTAATCTCCCAGAGACCGAAATTGTTAAGAAAGTATTGCGAACTGAAGGCCTTGCGGTTGACAAGCATACGGCCGTCGGGTACAATGATACCATGGAATTCTGTGCGTTTGAAGGAGTGCTTTGTCTATGAAATCTCGGAGCGGCCGCCTGCGGGGAATCGCGGCGTATACGGCGCTGTTCGCGCTGTTTTTTCTCGCCTGCTGGCAGTGCGTGCTGCGCGGCGGCGGGTCGCCCGTCTGGGCGATGGACGGGCGGATGCAGCATGTGCCGTTCATGGCCTATATCGGCCGCTGGGTGCGTTCGGCGCTGAGCGCCATCGCCCATGGCGCGCCGGCGGCGAGCTTCGATCTGGCGCTGGGCTATGGCGGCGACGTGCTGACAAGCCTGAACTACTACGGCTTCGGCGATCCGCTGCTGATGCTGGTGGCGGCGGTTTTCACCGACGCGGAGGCGGGATATCTGACCCTGATGGTGCTGCGCGGATGGCTGGCCGGGCTGGCGGCGATGGCGCTGGCGCGGCAGTATAAGCTGGACTGGAAGTCGTCGGTGCTGGCGGGCGTGGTGTATGCCATGAGCCTGACGCTGTTCTCCACGGGGCTGATCCGCCATCAGATGTTCTCCAATCCCTACATCCACTTTCCGCTGATGCTGCTGGGACTGGAGCGCGTGTTTGAGCGCAGAAGGCCCTGGCTGCTGTCGCTGGCGGTGTGCCTGTCGGCGCTGTGCGGGTTTTACTTCCTTTATATCAACTCGGTGCTGCTGCTGCTGTACGCGGTTCTGCGCCAGTTCACCCGGGGCGAGGCGCATCCCATGCGCACGCTGCCGTCGATGGCGGGGCGGGCCATCGGATGGTACGCGCTGGGAATCGCGCTGTCGGCGGTGATCTTCGTGCCGGCTACGCTGGGCTTTCTGCATGGTCAGCGCACGGGCACGCTGTCGCTGGACGGCCTGCGGCTGCATTATTCCCTTCGAACCTATCTGAAGATGCCGCTGGCGCTGATCTCCTCCCGGAGCGCGGGCGCGGTGGTGATGATGCCGGCGCTGGGGCTGCTGGGCGGCGCGGCGGCGCTGCTGCGGGGCCGGGGCGGAAAGAGCCTGCGGGTCATGACGCTGGCGGGGCTGCTGATGGTGCTGCTGCCGGCCACGGGCTGGGTGCTCAACGGCTTCAGCTACGAGGCCGAGCGCTGGGTCTATGCCGAGGCGCTGCTGGCGGCCATGCTGGCGGGCTTCGGGCTGGACGCGGCGCTGAACCTGACGAAGAAAGAGGCATGGCTGCTCACCGGCCTGACGGCGGCGACGGCGGTCTACTGCGCGCTGGCCGCGAAAATGGGCTGGGCGGGCAGCCGCTGGAACGCGGTCTTCCCGGCGGCGGCGATGGTGAGCACGATGGCGCTGATGTGGATTCATCGCGCCGTGCGTTCCCGCAGGAGCCGGGCGGTCTGCGCCGCGGCGCTGACGGCGGTGCTGCTCGTCAATCTCTCCACGGCCTACAGCCAGCTCTGGAAGGAGCGCCGCGGCGAGATGCTTCCCGCGGGCGTGGTCAACGCCGACGAGGAATATCCCCTGCTGGCAAGCCTTCCCGCGGCGGAGGAATTCGCCCGCACGGACGTGTCCCTCTGCGGCGACGGCGAGCTGCCCAATCTGGGCGCGACGATGGAGGTTCCCACCGTGTCGGTCTACAACAGCACGCTGCCCGAATCGCTGTTCCGGTTCATGGACGACGTGCGCAACTCCGGGCTGGTGCATCTCAATTCGGTCATCGGGCTGGATCGCCGCGCAGCGCTGGAGGCGCTGTGGTCGGTGGGCCGCTACGTCTCCGACGATAAAATGCCCCTGAGCGCGCCCTACGGCTTTGAGCAGACCGAAAACGGCGCGTATGAAAACCGAAACGCGCTGCCGCTGGGCTACGCCGTGACCGGAGCCATGACCATGGACGAATACGAGGCCCTCTCGCCGCTGGAGAAGCAGTGGGCGCTGCTGCAGTGCGCGGCGCTTAGTGAGATTCCCGAGGGAATCGCCGCCGTGCGGCCCGGGCAGAGCCTGACGGAAATCCCGGTGCAGAGCCAGACCGGCGAGAACATCGAGTGGAACGGCGAGACCGACGAGCTTCAGGTGGGCGAGGACGCGTCCATCACGCTGACGCTGGACGTGCCCGCGGACTGCGAGCTGTATCTGGAGCTGGAGGGCTTGGAGATCCTCGACGTGTCCATCCGGCCCGACCACTACGTCTGGCTGACCTCCGGCGCGGCCACGGGCGCGTGCCGCCTGTCCCCCGAGGGCTTCGTGCTCAACGCCAATCGCGACAGCGTGCTGGCCAACGTGGGCTACGACGAAAACGCCCGCACCACGGTGGAGATCCGCTTCGCCCACGCCGGGCGCTATCGCCTGTCGGCCATTCGCGCTTACGCTCAGCCCATGGCGGACTTCGACGAGAAGATCGCCGCGCTTCAGAGCCGCGGCCTGACCGACGTGCGGCTGGGAGCCAATGAAATCACGGGCCGCATCTCGCTGGACCAGCCCGCCGTGACGGTGTTCTCCATTCCCTATACCGATGGCTGGACGCTGACGGTGGACGGCGGCGAAACGCCCCTTCAGGCCTCGGCCGGAGCGTTCCTCGCCGCGGCGGTGCCCGCGGGCGACCACGAGCTGCGCCTGACCTACCGCACGCCGGGCCTGCGCCTCGGCGCATGCGTCTCCGCCGCCGCGCTGGTCGCGCTGGCCGTCTGTATTGTGATGGAGCGCAGGAAGAGCGGAAAGCAGGAGCGCGGCTGAGACGAAAAACGACGGATCACGTGGATGAGCGTTGGAGCAGCGAGTCGTGAAGCCGCCGACCCGCGCGAATGCGCGCCGGAGCGGCGCAGCGAATCTTCCGCGTCATGCGCATCCTCTTCCAAATCACACGGATTTCCCGGAAACCAACCAATCAAAGGAGCAAAGCCATGAAAAAAGAATCTCCCAGCCGGCTGACACGCGTGATTGCCGCGGTTCTGACGGCGCTGTTCATTCCCGCGATCTTCGCCGGGGGCGTTTACGGACTGGCCACGCACTGGGACGACGTCCTCCATTCGCTGCGCTTCAGCAAGAGCCGCAGCTATCTGGAGAATCCCGACGACACGAGCTTCTTCGCCATGACCAGGGCGCGCATCCAGTCGCTGCAGGCGGCGCTGGGCGAAAGCGTGGCGCTGAAGGATCAGATGGGCCACATCAACGCTTCGTTTCAGTACGCGCTGAACAAGGAGCAGGTGGTGGCCGGAAGCTGGCAGCTGCTGAAGCTCCCGGGCGGTCAGCTCTACGCCCTGTCCCAGCGCGAGACGCTGGCCGACGAGGCGCAGGAGGCGGCGGACTTCTATGAGCAGGTGAAGGATCGCGCGCCGTTCCTGTTCGCCTATGTCAATCCCCAGTTCTATGAGGGCTCGGTGCAGCTGCCCGAGGGCTATCGCCCGCTGGACACCTCCGACGCGCTGGCCGACGAGGTGCTCGGTATCATTCGTCAGACGGGCGCGCCCGCGCTGGACAGCCGGGAGTTCCTCGGAACCTTCGGCCTGACCGACGACGAGGCCTTCTACAGAACCGACATGCACTGGACGAACCGGGCGGCGCTGCGCGCGGCGCAGTATTATGCCGGACAGATCAACGATCTGACGGGCTCCAGCCTCGATTCCAGTCGTCTGGACGAGGATCAGATGAACGTGGAGACCTATGAAAACCTGTTCCTCGGCGAATACGGCCAGCAGGTGGGCGCGGCCAACTCCGGACTGGACGACGTGGTCGTCTTCACGCCCAAGTACGAAACCTCCCTGAGCCGCACCACCACCGAGAAGGACTGGTCGATCACCGAGGTCTCGGGCAGCTTCGGCGAGGCCGTGCTCAAGCGCGAAAAGCTCGAGCCGGAGGCCGACGGAATCAGCCTGCGCGCCTACGCGGCCTACGGACTGGTGGAGAAGCTGGAGGTCATTGAAAACCATGGAGACTGTGAGGACATGACCATCCTCATCTTCCGCGATTCCTACACCGCGCCGGTGGGCAGCTTCCTGTCGCTGCTGGCGAAGAAGGTGGTCATGGTGGACATGCGCGGCTGGGATCGCACCGCCGAGAGCTTCGTGGAGGAATACGATCCCGACGTGATCCTGTTCGCCTACAGCCGCCAGATGTTCGAGGATCACGGATACGATCTGGGCGTGGAGAAGTGACAAGGGAGGCGAGAGCATGAAGCGAAGACTCGCCGCGATGGCGCTGACGGCCTGCCTGCTCGCGTTCCCCGCGCAGGCGGAAGCCCCGAACATGCCCTTCGCCCGACGCGCGGAAGCCGCCGCGTCGGCAAAGTCGGAACAGGGAACGCGGGCCGCGGCGCGGGAGGAAGCGCAAAACACGTCGAAGCCGGAAAACGGAAGCTCGTTCGCGAAGAGGGCGGAAGCGATTGCGTCGGCGCATGCGGGCGCACGAACTGAGACGCAGGAAGAACCTCGCGGCGAATCGAAGAAAACGCCGGGAATCTCGTTCACCCTACGCGTGGAAGTCGTCCTATCGGCACAGGCGGGCACGCAGATTGAGACGCAGGAAGAATCCCGCGGCGAATCGAAGAAAACGCCGCGAACCCCGTTCGCATCGCGCGCGGAAGCCGTCGCGTCGGCACAGGCGGGGACGAAGGCTTTGACGCGGGAGAAAACGCCCGCCGTTTCGGCGCTGGAGCCGGGAACTCAGGAGGCGGCGCTGTGCGCATACGCCGAGCGACAGGCGGAAGCTCTGATCGCGGCGCGGAGCGCGGACGAAGGCATGGCGGACAGCCTCGGAGCGCCGGACGCGGAAACGCTTCAGCGGCTCGCGGCGATGGAGGGCGAAAAGCCGGTCTATGCCGCGCTGCTCCTGCCCTCCAAGGGTTTTGGCCGGGAGGAGATTCTCGATGAGAGCGGCTGCGGCGAGGAAATGCTGCCCACGGTCGCCTTCGAGCTGGTCTATGCCGCCAACCGCGGGCATGCCGACGACGCGTTCGCGGCATGGGCGGATCGATACAGCCTGTACGGCGTGTACGCCGGCGACGCGCCCGAGCTGGCCTATGTGGAGCTGATCTATGGGGAGAATCTGCCCCAGACGGTCACGGTGTTCGTCCGCGCCGCGGACGGCGCGTGCCTGACGCGCACGAGCTTCGTCTACAACCAGAGCGACTATCCCGAGGAAATCTACATGGCGCTGCCCGCGCTGGCGGACAGCTTCTGGTACGGGCTGGACACGCAGGTCTGCGCCCTGCCGGAGGAATAAAAAATCGGAGCCGTTCCCGGCAAAGGAGAACGGCTCCGGCTGTTTTTGGGAAAGCAGAGCTTATTCCGACTTCAGCGCGGCGTCGAAGGCCACGTCGGAGGGCTCGAAGTTGATCTTGTGGGCGAATTCGCAGGCCTCCTGCGCGCCGAACATGCGCTCCATGCCCGAGTCCTCCCATTCCACGCAGAGCGGGCCGTGGTAGTGCATCTGGTTCAGCTCGCGGATGATGGCGTCGAAGTCCACGTCGCCGTGGCCCAGCGAGACGAAGTTCCAGCCGCGGCGGGTGTCGCCGAACTCGATGTGGGAGCCGAGGATGCCGGCGCGGTCGTCCCTGTTGACCTTCACGTCCTTGAGATGGACGTGGTAGATGCGGTCGGCGAAGTCGCGCAGGAAGACGGCGGGATTCACGCCCTGCCAGAGCAGATGGCTGGGGTCGAAGTTGACGCCCAGCGTCGGGCGATGGTCCAGCTCGTCCATGAGGCGCTTGGTGCTCCAGTAGTCGAAGGCGATCTCGGTGGGATGCACCTCCAGCGCCAGCTTCACGCCGCACTCGTCGTACACGTCGAATATGGGTGTCCACAGCTCCCTGATCCTGCGGAAGCCCTCGTCCACCATGGCCGGCGTGGTCTGGGGGAAGGAATACCACATGGCCCAGATGGGGCTGCCCAGGAAGCAGGTGACGACCTTCACGCCCAGCAGCTGCGCGGCCCGGGCGGTGGTCTTCATGAAGTCGACGGCCCACTGACGGATCTTCTCCGGCTGGCCGGAGATGGCGTTGGGCGCGAAGTTGTCCAGACGGGGATCCCAGTTGTCGCCGACGCACTGGCCGGCAAGATGCGCGCTCAGCGCGCCGATCTGCATGTCATAGCGGGCGAGAGTGGCCTGGAAGTCGGCGCGATACTTCTCGTCGGACACGATGCGGTACACGTCCACATGCGACTGAGTGGCGATTTCAAAGCCGTCGTAGCCCAGCGCGTGCATCTTTTCGCACAGCGTCTCCAGCGGCAGGTCGCCGAACTGACCGGAGCAGATATTGATGGGTCGCTTCATAAAAACATTCCTCCCGACAAAAAAATAGAAAAACCGCCTACCTCTATTTTACCCACCAATCCCCAATTCGTCAAGTACAGCCTGAGGCTGCGCGCAGTCGCTGCCGCGTTTGGACGGCGCAGTCCACGCCGCCGTGGTGGCGGCTCGACTGCTGGGGTGCGTTTCTGGTGTAAGGTTGGTGCGAGGCGACGGCGCTGCGCCGCGGTGGTCGCGGCTTGCGCCTGCGCTCGGGTTCGCAGTGCCCGTCGTCCGAAGGGGCGGCAGGCGGCCTGAGGCCGCGCGCAGCTGCTGCCGCGCATAGGCGACGCGGTCTGCGCGCCGGTGGTCGGCGCTTGCCCGCTGGGGTGCGTTTCTGGGGCGAGGTTGGTGCGAGAT